>ERZ1066120.850-NODE-850-length-23618-cov-43.514620_pt1 | contig 23618 bp, 13 predicted proteins | sample MGYA00382767_ERZ1066120 | MGnify/ENA primary metagenome ERZ1066120 (study PRJEB33369, sample SAMEA5778350) | biofilm metagenome | biome: Industrial cooling water; feature: Water cooling tower basin; material: Biofilm | place: United Arab Emirates | collected...
CACTCCCGCTTGGTTTTGGATGGCAATTTCCCCAGAATGAAAAGTCATCTTTTTATCAACTTCTCTCTATTTTTCTCTTTTTCCTTCTTTGTGTCCTTTGTGTGTTTGTGGTTTGTTCTTTCCTCTGTGCCCTCTGCGTCTCTGTGGTAAAAAATCTTAACTCGTATTCACTTATCTATATATTTTATAACTTAGCTCAAACAAACCAAGATCACTTTGATATTCGCAAGGCTAAATAAAACTGATCTTGGCAATACTATATTATGTGTGGTATTGCGCGCGACATACAAAATTTGATATTTATTAAGTAAAAAGCATCTATAAGAATCATGGCAACTCTCAAAGCTTCTCAAGAAGGACTGGTAAAAATAAAGCAAGCGAGAAGTCAAAAAGGTTGGTCTGTCGATGATTTCAGATGGATGGAAGCAGCGAGCTTAGTTTTAGGAACAAACTGGAAAGACCTAGGAGTGCTTTCTGTAGGTATTTCGGAAGGAACTTGGAAAAGGTTTTTAGCGGGAAAACACCCCATTAATGCCGAAGCGTTCAAAGCTTATTGCCAAGTTCTTGGGTTGAGTTGGGAAGAGGTTATTGAAAAGAAAGTACCTTCGTTCTCTGTACCCTCCTCTGTACATACAGACTGGGGTGAGGCGCCTTCGGTATCGATTTTTTATGGGCGCCAAGAAGAAATAAACACAGTTAAGCGATGGGTTATACGAGAAAACTGCCGCTTAATAACGTTGTTGGGTATGGGTGGCATCGGTAAAACATCACTTTCTGTCAAGCTAGCACAACAAATTGTAGAAACAAAACATATCGCGTCTGTAATTTGGCGAAGTCTTCGCAACGCACCACCCGTGGAAGATATCTTAGCTGAGTTAATTCAATTTTTATCCAGACAACAAGAAACCAATTTACCAAATAGTACTAATGGTAAAATCTTACTGTTACTAAAATACCTACGCTCCGTGCGCTGCTTACTAATTCTAGACAATGCTGAGTCTATCTTAAAAGCAGGTGAGCGCACAGGTCGTTATCGAGATGGATATGAAGGATACGGTGAACTGTTGCGATGTGTTGCAGAAACTTCACATCAAAGCTGTTTAATTTTAACTTCGCGGGAAAAACCCCAAGGGTTAGCAAAGTTTGAAGGGGAAAGTTTACCTGTACGTTCTCTCCAGCTTACAGGTTTAGCAAAAGCAGAAGGGCAAGAATTATTTGATGTCAAAGGTAAATTTACAGCTTCAGAAGCTCAATGGCAAGCTTTGATTGAGCGTTATGGTGGAAACCCTCTAGCTTTAAAGATTGTTGCGTCTTCTATCCGCGATTTTTTTGATGGCAGTATTTCCCAATTTCTGGAAATTTCTCAGCAAAGCACTTTGATTTTTGATGATATCCGTGATTTATTAGACCAACAGTTCCATCGTCTCACAAACCTGGAACGGGAAATAATGTTTTGGATTGCCATTAATCGTGAAGTAGTTTCTTTACCAGAGTTGCAAACTGATTTTGTTACCCATATCCCTCCTCGTGATTTACTGGAGTCACTCTCATCTTTGCAAAGACGTTCTTTTATTGAACTATGTAAAGACGTGAAATTTCACGTCTCTACATTTACTCAGCAACCAGTAGTAATGGAATATGTGATTAATCAAATCATTGAAAAAGTATCTGAGGAAATAGTTAATCGGGACATTTCTCTATTCGTTACTCATGCTTTGATCAAAGCGCAAGCTAAAGACTATGTGCGAGAAACCCAAATCAATCTGATTTTACAACCTATTATCAATGAACTGACTACTCAACTTGGAGATTTAGAAAATATTTCTAATTATCTCCAGCAAATTCTCTCAAATTTACGTGGAAAAGCATCTAAACAAACGGGGTACGCAGCTGGGAACACTCTAAATTTGTTGCATCAAGCACAAATTGATATTAGTAACTTTGATTTTTCAGGTTTGACATTGTGGCAAGCATACATGCAAGGGGTTAATTTACATGATGTTAATTTTTCCAATTCAGATTTATCTCGCTGTGTTTTTACGGTAACTTTAGGTAATATTTTATCTGCTGCTTTTAGTCCAGATGGGCTACTGCTAGCAACTTGTGATACTGATTGCAACGTGCGTATTTGGGAAGTAAAAACAGGTAAATTATTACTAATTTGTCAAGGTCATAATAACTGGGTACGCTTTGTCACTTTTAGTCCAGATGGAGAAATTTTAGCAAGTTGCGGCGCCGACCATACTATTAAATTATGGAATGTCAGTGATGGTGTTTGTATCAAAACGCTAATTGGGCATAGACACGAAACATTTTGTGTTGCTTTTAGCCCAGATGGTAATATTTTAGCTAGTGCTAGTGGGGATTGCACGGTAAAACTTTGGGATATTGGGTCTGGGAAGTGTATCAAAACGCTTGTTGGACATACAGACTGGGTGCGTTGTGTGGCTTTTAGTCCAGAGGGAATTTTGGCAAGTAGCGGCGCCGATAATAAGATTAAATTATGGAATATAAATGGAGAATGTTTGGCAACCCTGACTGAACATCAAAGTTGGGTGCGTTCTATTGCCTTTAGTCCACATCGGCAAATATTAGCAAGTGCGAGTGGTGATCACACGATTAAAATCTGGAATTATTATACAGGTGAATGCATTAAAACCTATACGGGACACACAAATAGTGTTTATTCAGTTGCATTTAGTCCCCAAGGTGAAATACTAGTTAGTGGAAGTGGTGACCGAACTGTAAAACTTTGGGATTGTAAAACACATACTTGTATTAAAACGTTACATAAACAAACTAATGAAGTATGTTGTGTTGCCGTCAGTCCAGATAATCAAACTATCGCTTGCGTCAGCTTAGACCAAACTATGCGATTGTGGGATTACCATAGTGGGCAATGTTTAAGAACTTGGCAAGGAAATACTGATTGGGCACTTCCTGTTACATTTAGTCCGGATGGACAAATTTTAGCAAGTGGCAGTAACGACAAAACTATAAAATTATGGGATTGGCAGACAGGAAATTGTCTTTTCAGTTTACAAGGACATACAGACTTTATATATGGGCTTGCATTTAGTCATTCTGGGCAAATTTTAGCCAGTGCAAGTACAGATTCTACGGTTAGGTTATGGAATGTAAATACAGGAAAATGCTTCCAAATTTTACAAGGACATACAGATTGGGCATATACTGTAGCTTTTCATCCTTTATGTGAGATTATTGCCAGTGGTAGCGCTGATTGTACTATTAAAATGTGGGATTGGCACACAGGGCAATGTTTAAAAAATTTAACTGGTCACACGGATAAAATTCTTGGATTAGCTTTTAGTCCAGGTGGGGAAATATTAGTTAGTGCTAGTGCTGACCAAACTGTTAGATGTTGGGATTTTGAAACTGGTAATTGTATTCAAATTTTGCGCGCGCATGAAGACAGAATTTATGCAGCTGTATTTAGCCCAGATGGTAAGATTTTAGCAACTTGCAGTACTGACCAAACGATTAAATTATGGGATTTTAATACAGGTGAACTGATAAGAACTTTAATAGGGCATAATAATTGGATTTTTTCGATTGCTTTTAGTCCGATCCCCCCAACCCCCCTTGATAAGGGGGGCTTTAAAGGGGCGATTATAGCTAGTGCTTCCCATGACCAAACTGTGAGAATATGGGATGTGGAAACAGGAAAATGTAATCACGTTTGCATTGGACATACTCATTTAGTTTCTTCCGTTGCTTTTAGTCCGACTTCCTATAAGCCCCCCTTATTAAGGGGGGTTGGGGGGATTATAGCTAGTGGTTCTCAAGACCAAACGGTAAGAATTTGGAATGCTACGACGGGTGAATGTATGAAAATTTTAATTGCGAAAAGGCTTTATGAAGGAATGAGAATAACTGGGGTAAAGGGATTAACGGATGCAACAATTTCAACATTACAAGCTTTAGGCGCCGTGGTGTAAAAATTCAAGGTGCTTTTGATTTTAAGATAAATGCCATACTTTTTCTAGCTTTGTAACACGTCGGCAAAACATATAAGCTTGATATTTACGGACGCTAGTAATTACCAGTAAAAGAAGTAGCGGTAGGGAAATGATAGAATATCCAATCAAGGGGTTGATATTTACATCATTTTGCTTACTAAGATTAGCTGGACGCAGTATGGCGATTTGTAAATGCATGATTCTTTAAGGTCTTGGTGGTCGTCAGTAGAATATTCTGGGGAAAATGCGTATATGCCTCTGTGTCCTCTGTGTCTCTGTGGTGGAATATATGTATTTTTTTACCACAGAGGCACAGAGAGCGCAGAGAAAATTTCACGTGCAAAAAGCGTGAAGCTAACTAATTACGAACATTATTAACTGGAGACGTAACAGATATCTCAGCAACAGATGATGCAGGATTGACATCATTGTTTGCACGACCTGGATGTGGCGCACAAGCTTGTGCTAAATACAAAATACTGATTGGTAAAGCAACTGTGACAATTCTATTCCAGTGCATATTTTTCATAGAAGTGATTACACTCTTCATAAATTCAACTCCTTGGTTTCAGGTGTGATACTATCTTTATAGAATTGACTAAGGAAAAAGTCGATACAGAAAAGTTAAGGAAATTAGGGCAGAAACTAACTGAACTTTTACTACATCATTAGTGGAATATTAAATTCTTGATGTAATGAGAACTTTCTTTTCTGCAATTGGAAAGCAATTCTTTTACCTGTACACCAACCGTAATATCCATAAGTTGTTGCTTTACCAACATTCTTCTCAAAGCCCACAAAATATAGTGTTGAGTCAACAATAGATTGACACTTCCCATCTGTTCTCGGTAGTAAACTATCGTTCATATGAAGGTATAATTCAGGCTGAATTAATATTTTATTGATGCCAGGACAAAAGCCTGTACCCAAAATAATTGCATCGTAATCTTGTACTTTACCATTGGCAAAAATTGCGCCAGTTGTGGTAAGTTGTTGAATACTACTAGAGATGACTTGAATATTTCCTTTCTTAATTTGTTTGACAGTACCTCTATCTACCCATGCCACACGACCATAATTCACTTCTATATCTATTGCTCCTTTATCTTCTGGATAAATAGAATATGTACTTAAATCTGAAGCGAAACGTCGAACAAATTTATCCGTTTCCTTGATTTGTAGTTGTAATTCTTCTGGAGAAAAATCAATGGCTTTCTCCATTGCTTCAATTCTACTATCTGTTGTATACTTATTAAACAATTGTTTAAAATATGATCTAGCTCGCCATAACCAGTATTCTAGCGCTCTTAGTCTGGGGTAGAGAGGGAATACCCAACGCTTACCACGAATTAGCATATCTACAGTAGCGGCGCCATGTTCATATAAATCTAGTGCAATTTCTGCTGCTGAATTTCCTGAACCAATTACTAAAACTTTCTGATTTTGATAAGCAACACCATTTTTATAAACGCTGGAATGAATTATCTTACCAGAAAAATTTTGTTGTCCCAAAAAACTTGGTATTACAGGTTCATTAGTTAACCCAGTACAGATAACCAAAATTTTACATTTCAGGGTATTTTTACTTGTATGTATGTGCCACTGGCTATTGATTTTGTTAATGTTCTGCACTTCCTCAGTAAAACGAATATGCGAATAAACTTGAAAATGATGTGTATATTCTGTCAAATATTCCACTATTTCATCTTTGGTTTTAAACGTAGAGTATTTTCGCTCTCCTTCAAAAAAAGGCAGAGTGAAATAAGGATTTTGAGTAACTAATCTGTCATAGGCTTTTTTCCAAATAGTTGCGACAGTTTCACCCTTCTCTATAATGACAAAATTATCAATACCAAATTTTTTTAAACTTGCAGCAACAGTAATACCGCAAAAGCCAGCACCAATAATGATAACGTCTTTTTCAGTGTTCATAAAATTTGTTCTGATTCAAAATATTAAATATTTATTTTAAAATTTGGGATTTAAATCTTCAATACAGATTAGTTAAGGAATTTTTAGGGTGGGTACGCCCTCTGTGTCTCTGTGGTAAAATCCTTAACTTTTCTGTATGGACAAGGAAATTCTTAACCTCTATATATAAACAGCAAGACCATCCATTCGTAATGGAATTGATATGAACTTAATTAGTCTATTACTACGCTCTTCCTGCAAAATCCTCGCTCTTGCTACTTGCATTGGTTTATTGAGTGGCGTTAGTACGGCGGGACTACTTGTTGTAATAAATGCTCAAATCAATCAATCTTTACTTAGGAATACATTAATCTGGAGTTTTATTATACTTTGTTTGATTAGATTTATTGCTAACATAATTTCTAAGTTTTTATTAATAAATCTAGCAGAAAAAGTAATTTTAGAGCTACGTCTTATCTTGAGTGAGAGAATTTTAGCGGCGCCACTATCTCATTTAGAGAATATAGGGAAGCATCAGATATTAGCAACATTAACAGATGATGTTTTATCAATATCTAATACAGTTTACGCTATCCCTACGCTGTGTATTGATATAGCTATTGTAGTCAGTTGCCTTGTTTATTTGTTTTACTTATCTCCAACAATATTTTTTCTAGTAATAATTTCTTTGTTATTAGGGATATTCAGCTACCAAAGTATAGCATACAAAGCCACATCATTTTTTACATTAGCTCGCCATTACAATGATAAATTATTTAACCACTTTCATAATATAACAGAAGGAACAAAAGAACTGAAGCTTCATTATCAGCGGCGCCAGACACTTCTCAAGAAAGAACTTAAAGACACTGCACAGTTATATCGGCGTACAAATGTATGTGGAACTACTGTATTTGCAGTCGCAGCTGGTTGGGGTAATATTTTATTCTTTGTAGTGATTGGACTAGTAATTTTTGCTTTCCCTATTCTCCAAGCTATTCCTAGCCATATTTTATCTGGATATGCTCTCACTATTCTCTACCTACTTTCACCTTTAGACTATATTATGAGCGCTATTCCGACTTTCAGTAAAGCAACAGTCGCTTTAAATAAAGTTGACTCTCTCAAACTATCATTATCCAATCACTTTTATGAAAGTAATTTAATGGATAGAGTTGAAACAGATAATTTTTGTCAACGTCTAGAACTTTTCGGTGTAACTCATACTTATTATCAAGACCAAGAAGATACAGCTTTTACTCTCGGTTCAATTGATTTTACTATTTCCGCTGGTGAAATTGTTTTTATTATTGGTGGTAATGGTAGTGGTAAGTCCACCCTCGTTAAACTAATAACTGGTTTATACATTTCTGAAACTGGAAAAGTCTATCTCAATGGGAAATTAGTTAATACCGAAAATCGAGAGTGGTTTCGCCAGCATTTTTCAGTAGTATTTTCTGATTTTTATTTATTTGATAATTTCTTGAATTTAGGTAAAACCATTAGTGATAAACAGATTCATGACTATTTGGTTAAATTACAACTAGATAAAAAGGTTAAAATAACAAATGGTAAGCTTTCTAGCACCTCATTATCTCAAGGACAGCGAAAACGTCTAGCTTTGTTAACAGCTTATTTAGAAGACAGACCTATTTATGTATTTGATGAATGGGCTTCTGACCAAGACCCTATATTTAAGAAAATTTTTTACACACAATTATTACCTGAATTGAAAAATCAAGGTAAAGCTGTAATAGTAGTTACTCATGATGACCACTATTTTGATTTAGCAGACAGGATATTCAAGCTAGATTATGGCAAGCTGGAAAATAAGCTGTATACACAAGTCTTTTAAAGTTTATTTTCTTATTGCCATTTCTTTGCGCCCTTTGCGTTCTTTGCGGTTATTTTTTTAACAAACCGCAAAGGCGCAAAGAACGCAAAGGAGAAATTTATTATAGAAAAAGTAAGTTTATTGTCTATTAAACTCCTTAACTTTTCTTTATCGACGCTTGATTTTTTTATATTTATAACACAAGTATAAGACACAAATAACTTCTGATATTAAATAGTTTTTTAACTCAACAGTTATTTGACTTTATTAGGTAAATCTCAAACTATCGACAAAACAAAGGAAAAAGACACAATGATACTTCAACAAATTGCCGACACTCTCCAGCAAAATCTCAAATCAGGACAACTCGTCTTAGATGCGACAACGATTGATTCTATTAGAATTGGCGAGTTTTTACGAGTTATAAACGTTCCAAACTTTACTTTTTTAAACACTGAAATTACAACTTCTGACAATCGCGTTGCACTCACAGGAAAATCTTCTCTACTCGGCGCCCAAAATATTGGACTTGCAATTGCATTTTCTGAAGATAACGGCGCCATATCAGTAAATCTGAGTGCAACACTACCTAACGCCGCAATTCCCGGCGCCTCTTGGTTGTCTCTAGAAGATGTAAGTATCTCCCTTTTGGCAACATCTACAATAGTTACAGGAACTATCATTGGTGTTCTTCGCACTGGAAGCGAGCGTGTAGAAATTACTCTTACCTTAGAAGCAGGAATGGAAGTAGTTTGGCGGGCGGAAATTTCTCGAATCAGTTTATCTGGAATTACCCAAGCTTTCCTCAATAATACTTCAAGTCCATCTGAGTTACCAAACGTTGAGTTTAGTGATATCGCAATTAGTATCACCCCAGCAACGCGCGCGTTTTCTTTAAATGCCACATCTACAACTCAATGGAACTTTGCTAATAGTCGTAATGCGTTAGGTGTGCAAGTTGGTGTGGCGCTCAGTCGTAGTGTTATGGAAGATAGTAGCAGCCAAATTGATGCTAACATTCTGGTTACAGGTATTGATGCTTTGACTGTTGTTGAAGAACTTGCTTTATCCAACTTCAATTTAAACTTCCGTTGGTCAGGTAGTGACTGGTCGTTATCAGGGGATGTATCTGCTCAACTATACGAACAGATGTTTGCGCTATCTGCATCTTACGCTCAAATGGGTAATATTAGAACCTTGATGTTGACGGCAGCAACTTTTACCAGAGAATTGGTTAATTTGAGGAATGTAGGTAGTTTAAACCTTTCCCATCTGGAAATTTTCATTGAAGGTCAAGCTGGAGAAACCTCTAGTTGGCAAGTATCTGGTAGTGGTAGCATTCGTGTTAATAATGTATTTGACCTAGCAGGAAACTTAACTTTGGCAAGACGTGATGATGGTAATGCCAGCTTAATGTTTATGCCAGAAAATAGTAGTGTTACCGTTGTTTTACCACCTGATAGGCAAATGTCGGTGATGCTAGATTTTGATGGTTTTACAATTGTTAGACGCAATGCTGAAAATCAAGCAACTAGCTGGATGTTTACAGCAATGGCAGGTTTAGCTTTCCAAGGTTGGCATCCATCAGTACAACGGCTATTACCAAGCCGGATTGAGGTAGAATTTGAGGCAGATAGCAACTCAGTAAGAGTAGGTGCAGATAGAGCAGTTGCACCCTTTGATTTCAATATTCCTGATATTGTTATTGACGACAACATTCGTGTGCAACTTGGTGCTGCCAGAATTGAAGTTACAGACCTATTTATTCAGTTAGGTTCAGAAGTTGATTTAGGCGCCAAAATTGGTGTTGGTTTACCTTCGCAACTTAACAACATCTTTGGTGTTCGTAGTGATGGAAATCCGAATATACAATTTTTCAACACTTTCAACCCAGCAGACCCAGAAAATACTGTAGCAGAGTTACAACTTAGTATCGGTACTAACGGTATTACTATCACACCAACTACATCTTTAATTCGTGGTATTCGCATAGTTGAAGAAAACGGCGCCAGCTACTGGTATGTAGATATGGGAGAATTTGGAGAAGTCAAATTCCAAGTACCAGAATTTAGCTATGACACCACCACTTCAAGCTTTAGTGCCAGAGGCGATTTTGAAACCGTGCGTCCCTTAAGTATACCTTTAACGCTGTTCAAGAATTTAATGAATGCAACGGGTTTAGAAACGCTTTCCAATAGATTCCCCGATGCCTTACCATTAGAAGAATTAAGTATATTAGATGACCGCAACAACTTCCGGGTTACAGAGTTAACGGCACTATTGCAACAATTTATCAATACTCAGTTACCAGAGCAAGCAGTAGAAGCTCTACAGGTAATTAGCGAGCGCTTCGACCGTCTACCCGAACAATTCCGTCAGTACCTCAATATCCAAATTCCTCAAAGCTTTTCTTACAACATTGCAGTAACTCCTGAAGGTAGTGTTCGTTTAGACGCGCACGTGCAAGAGGATGACGAACCAATTCGGTTACTCTATCCTACCCTGGCAATTTTACCAGGCTTACCTGTGCCCATATTAATAATGTATGGCATAGAACTGCGAGGAATTTCCTATGGAGTATTCTCTGGTGGTAGCCTGTTTTTACTGCAAATTGACGCCAATATCGACCAGTTTGATATCATTACCCTTGCAGCATCACTGGCTTTACCTAATGATGGCAGTCTTCCTTTACCCTCAACACGAGATTTACAACAGCGTTTAGTGTTGAGAGATTTGTTTATGGTCATCATCTATGAAACGGTGATTCCCATACCTATTCCACTATTTTATGAAAACTTAGGTATCGAGTATTTAGGATTGGAAGGGTTAGGATTAAAAGCTCACGCTCAATTTCCCATGCCTAGCTTAAATCTTAGCGAAGTTAGTCAAATTATCTCTCAATTGGGCCGCTTCTTTACCGACCGCAACTTCTTACTTGATACCAACAACCCACCGCAAAACTTGAATTTACGCTTCTCCTTAAACGGTAATTATATCCGACTACCGCAATACCTAGGTGGCGCCATGCTTGGAACCGGAGAAAATGGCCCTGAAATTAACGCTTATTCGAGTGTTGCGTCATTATTAAATGGAGTAAAAACTCTCTCGCTGAACGAGTTAATTCAAGCAGTACCCTTACAATATCGGGTGGGAAATACCAGTACAACATTTGCCAGTTTGTCAAGTATTATGCGTTGGTTAATCTCGACACCAAACGAGTTTAGACAGCCATCAGTTTATCGAACACTTGGTTTTGATGGCGCCGACCAAGCCAATGAAATGTTAAATTTATTACCTCCTACCAGTCAACAGGGTAGCCAAGATGAGCAAGCATTGGTAGCATTACTCAACGGGAAATGGTCAGTGGGTCAATTAGCTACCTTAAATGCAGCCTTTATTGTTGGCGCCTCCGGGTCATCTGGATTTAACACAGGCTTCCGGATTGCTGGTAATATTCAAAACTTCATTGACTTAGAAATGTTAGGGCGTGTAGCAATTAATGCACCTACCACTACTCCCACTTCCTATAGTTTGTCTTTCGACGGGCAGAATGATTATGTTCGTTTAGAAAATCCAGCCAGCTTAAATATTAGTGGAGAAATTTCTATTGAAGCTTGGATAAGACCGGAAGCAACCAACGGTTTACGTAACATAGTTGCTCATGGTAACAGCTTTGCACCCAACGCCGAAGTTTTCCTACGAATTAACGATGGTAATTACCAAATAGGTTCTTGGGACGGTCAAAATTACTTGGCTACCGCTCCCATACCACAGGGGGACATTGGTAGATGGGTACATTTGGCAGGGGTTTATGATGGCGCCACTTGGAGACTGTATCGTAATGGTGTAGAAGTTAGCATGACTAGAACTGTAAGAGGTGCAATTGGGGTAAACGAAAGCTGGGCAATTGGCGCCAGAGGTACAGGTACAGAACGCTTCTTCCAAGGACAAATTGACGAAGTGAGAATTTGGAACCGCGCGCGTTCTAACTCAGAAATTCAGGCTGATATGTCTCGTAGACTCAGAGGTAATGAGATAGGTTTAGTTGCTTATTGGTCTTTAAATGAGGGTAGAAGCGACCGTGCCAATGACCAAACCGCCAATAGAAACACTGGTCTAATTATAGGTACACAATGGCAACAACCAGGGGCGCCGATAGTATCTCCTTTAACAGACCCTAGTCGCGATGCCGTGCAAATAGTTGGACAAAGCCACTTGAGCATTCTTAACCGTCGCATCTTTGATGGAAATATTGAACTTCGTAACAACAACTTCTGGCTATCAGGCAACTTAAATCTGTTCCCCGCTAACTCACTATTGCAAGTTCAAGGTACTTTGAATGGTGCTTTAAGTAGTTCCGAACTCCAATTGATGGGCAGCGTTAATACTAACTTGGCAGGACTAAGATTATTAAATGCCAAAGCGATGATTTCTAACCATCAAGTTCTTCTAGAAGGAAACTGGCTAGGAACCACAACAATACTCAATGTACAACAAATCAATCAAGCGTTAGCAGTTCGAGGAGGTGTAAATGTTGATGTGCGTTTGTCGAACATTAGCATTGGTCCGATTAACCTACCGACACGCCAAATTACACTTGCGAATAGAATCAACCTGAATACGGTAGTAAACGCGCGGGTTGATGTCAACATCACAAATTCTGGTTTCTCTGCTAGCGTTTCCGGTCGCTTTACCTGGAACAGAACCACTTGGCAATTACCTGCATTTACAGTCAATGTAGCATTCCAAAGTGTAGAAGAATTGGCAAATTTGATTACAGACCAAATCCGAGCAAATGCTTACAATATCTTCAACCAATTGTTTAGAGATGCTGCTAGTTGGGTAAATGCCATTAGAACTAGAGTTATAGAGTTTACAGGTAATGTTGCTCAGGTATTGAGGAACAGTTTCAACCAAGTAGCAGAAGATGCGGCAAGATTCATGAATACTCTTAATTATACCGCAGAACAAACTGGTCAAGCACTTAAAGACGTTTACCAACTGACTGCGAGACAAGTTGTGGATACTATAAATCGTGTTTATAGTCGTCTCTCATTTGAACAAGCTGCTAACCTGTTGAGAAATATAGGCTATACAGCAGTACAGACGGGTCAAGTTCTTAGAGATGTTTATAAAATAGGCGCCAGAGAAGTATTCAACATCATAAATAGACTATACTTTAACAGTCGCGCTCAGGCTGAACAAGCAGCAAGCGTTTTGAGAGATATTGGTTTTAGCGTTCGAGATGTAGCTTTCCTAATTAACGATGTCTTCAAATTAGGTATTGACGATTTACGTCGTCTTCTCACCAACGTTTTCCGAGGAGTAAGTCCTAGCGTGATAGCGTCGATATTGGCAGAAATATTTAGGAATTCAATTCCATTACCCCCACTACCACCATTACCCCCATTACCTAGATTACCTTTTTAAAAATTGAACTCATTATAAGAGTGGAATGGGCATCCTTGCCCGTTCCAGATTAAAACTGATACCAAAAGTTCAAAAAACTGTAAAGCTAACGTGAGTGATTGGCGGTAAGAAAAATAATCCTAGAACCAAGCTTACGGTGTTAGTTGATATACTTAATCATGCTGCTTGTTTAATTGAAAAACTATCACGATCTATTCTACTAATTAACCAAGCTTCCCAACTAAAAGCAAATATTTCAGAAGCTGGCAACGTAATAATTGACAGGATACCACTTGTAATTGGTAGATATTGATTGTAACTTACGCAGTCGCGAAGGCACCCTATTTATCTACGTATATTTAAGCGCAAAGCGGAGGCTACGCCAACAAAAATCAAACTGGATTCTTATAGCTTACTCCTTTTCGGCGCCGCGTTTATTGCGGGTGGATTTAGGCAGTCATCGCTGTTCTTTTGATTTTTCTTTTTTGTCAAACCTAGGACAGGTGTATAGAACACAAAGGTCATGTTTGCGAGCAAACAGATGGTGTTATGGTTAAGATCGTTATTAAAAGTTAGTTTATTTTTAGGTACAAAAAAGATGGAACGTGGTATCCAGGGAGACTATATACCTAGCACAACTATGCCAGAAAGGTTTTTGACATTTGTGCCCCGACCTTTACCACCAGTACCGCCTTTACAGTTGGACGGTGAGCTTTATGATTTAATAGAACGTGCTAATCGAGCGTTGGGGCGTTTGGATGGTTTAACTACACTTCTACCAGAACCATCTCTGTTTCTCTATCTTTATGTGCGTAAAGAAGCATTACTTTCTTTTCAAATTGAGGGCACACAGTCTTCATTTTCTGATTTGCTGCTGTATGAAATTGAGGAAGTACCAGGGGCTAATTCCACTTTACGAGTACACAATTTAATGCGGAAAAAACCGTTATTTAGCATTACCTATGCGAAGACCGAGTTACGGTTGACTGTGCCCACCATCACCTCGGCTTTGAAAAACCTGGAAAGTCTTGGTATCGTTAAAGAGGTGACAGGGCGTAGCCGCGACCGCTTATTTGTATATGCTGAATACATTAACATTCTTAATGAGGGAATTTAGGTTAAGCTGGCTTTATCTTGGCTAAGATTCTCTAACAAAATTCTATATTGTAGATTATAGTTGTCCATAGCAAAGCGTTAGCATCGTGAAGCAACCTTCAACTGTAAGCAAGTTGCTTGGCTTCACTTTTTTGCGCTCGCAGTGACTTGTCATGACCAACTAAACGGATTTGATGTGGCTAGTGTGTGCTTACGCGCTCGCACAGCCCGCTCTCATCCTGTTTCAGATTAGCACTATTCTTCAAATAATCCCTCACCCAGTCGCAACCCTGCGCTAATAATTTATCTGGGTTGGAATTTAAATCTAAATGCCAGAAAATCACATTACCTAATGAATCAGAAGAAGCCAAAACTTTGCCATCTGAACTAAAACTCACGCTTTTAACCCCAGCATTGTGACCTCCAAAGGTTTGCAAAATGTCCCCATCGCGCGTCCATAGTTTAATTACCTTATCTTCACTAGCTGTAGCAAAGCTTTTACCATCGGGATGGAAAGCTAGATTATTAATTTCGCCTTCATGGCAGTATAAGGTTGATAATAATTCACCCTGGTAGTTCCAGAATTTAACGGTTCTATCTTTACTGACTGTGGCAATGGTTTGATTATCAGGACTTATAGCTACTGCTAAAACTCCTGCTTGATGTCCTCGCAGTGTTAATAATTCTTTACCTTGTCGGTTCCAAATTTTAGCAGTTCCATCTTCGCTACCTGTAACGATGATTTTAGCGTCGGGACTAAATACAGCGCTTCTCACACCTGCTTGATGTCCTCGCAGTGTTAATAATTCTTTTCCATCTAAGTTCCAAAGTTTGGCGGTATTATCCCAACTAGCAGTGGCAATTGTTTGACCATCGGGACTAAATACAACGTTTCTCACATCTGCTTGATGTCCTCGTAGTGTTAATAATTCTTTTCCATCTAGGTTCCACAATTTGGCTGTTTTATCTCGACTGGTGGTAATAACCATTTTACCATCGGGGCTAAATTGTAAATTTCTCAATGTATCGGTATGACCTTGTAGAGACGTTACATGTAACGTCTCTACATTTGGCGCCTCTACATCTTGAAGGTTCCAAAGTGTGCCGTTATTTAACCTTCCTGTTGTACCTAAGATTTTGCCTTTCGGACTAAAACTAATACTTACAGAGGCGCCTTCACCTAAATTTTTACGCCAAGCAGTCGCAGTTTTTATTTTAGATTTGGGATTTGTTCCTTCGAGGTTCCAAAGTCTAACGCTTCCATCCTCACCACTACTTGCTAGGGTTTTACCATCTTTGCTAAAGTTGATACCCCAAACGGCATCTTGATGACCGTTTAAAACTTGTAACTGTTCGCCCTTACGGTTCCAAATTCTTACAGTTCTATCCCAACCCGCAGTAGCAATTGTTTTACCGTCACGACTGAAAACTGCGCTACCGACTGTATCTTCATGACCTTGTAGAGACGCGATATATCGCGTCTCTACACTGTGTAATCGCGTCTCTACACCGTTGAAATTCCACAGCTTCGCGGTTTTGTCACGACTCGCGGTAATCAAATTTTTACCATCTCGACTGAAATTAACATACATCACCCAATCGTGATGTCCCCGCAATGTAGCAATTTCCTTACCGTCCAAACTCCAAATTTTAGCAGTACCGTCTCGACTAGCGGTAGCAATCATTTCTCCCTTGGGATGAAAATGGATGGCAACAACTGGGGAGTTGTGGGTTTTGAAAGTTTTTAACTGCTGTCCTTGCAAATTCCATAACCGCATTGTACCATTCCATTCCATTGAGGCAATTGTTTTACCATCAGGACTAAATCCAACACATGCTACCCAATCTTTGTGAGGTAGAACTAATAATTCTTTACCGTCTTCAACACGCCAAATTCTAACTGTTTTATCTCGGCTGGAACTTGCTAATAGTTTACCATCCGGGCTATAATTTATGCTCCAAACTGCATCAGTATGTCCCCTGAGAGTATGGAGTAATTTGCCGTCACGTTGCCATATTTTGACTGTTTTGTCCCAACTCGCACTTGCCAAGGTATTACCGTCGGGATGAAATTTGACGCGCGTGACAACATCCCCATGACCAACTAAGCGGTTATATTCATGTACCCAATAAAGAGATTGGCGAATTGTTCTTTCTACGTGTATTTTAAGTTCTGTATTTTTATCTTGCCAACCTATCTGCTTTAATTTCATACCAGCTTTTAAAGCAGATAGCAAAGCATCAAAGGTTTGTTGTGAATTAAAAAAAGCTTTTGAAGATATAGTTAAGGCTTTAATTTCACTTAGAGCAACCTGTTTTTTTTGTTGATTGGTTTGCCAAGCAAGCAACGCTGATAATCCCAAAAGGCTAATAGCTACCAAGGAAATTAATGATAGTCCAAGCAAACCACGGCGAATTGTATTTTTAGCTTGCTTTTCGGCATTGAGAAGGATTTGGTTTGCTTGTTCCGAGGCAAGTAGCGCGCTTTGTACTTCCCGTTTCTCTAATTCCTCACTTGCAGCTAAAAATCGATAATCTAGGTTGCTCAAACTTTTGCCCTTTGCCCAAAGTTGAGCATCTAAAAGCGCTTGTCGTCGTAAGAGGTTGCTTTCATCCTGATAATCTGATATCACCCACCTATTTAATAAATCGGCATAGGGTCGTAATTTCTTTAATTGCTTTTCTACCCACTCTTGATTAAAAACTTCTTGATATATACGATTATAAACTTGTAAATTACCTTGTTTTTTTACAACTAACCCCGACAGCAACAACTCAATTTGTTCTGGCGAATCGTCTACGGTAACACCACTATTTTGTAATATTTGTAGATATAGTCCCAGTAACCTACTCGCGCGTTGTTCGTTGGAAAGTAATCTATCGCGTATCGTCCGCAAATGGGGTGGTTCATCCTGCGCTGCCCAATTATCAATAATATGTGTTCGTACAATTTCACAAACTTGGTCGGCAACCTCTTCTGGTTCTGCCAATATCTCCCGCATCAGTTTCGTCAAAAATGGTGATTCTGTAGAGACGCGACATGTCGCGTCTTTACATATCGCGTCTCTACATGCCACATTCCCATATTCTGACGCAACTAGCTGGCATAATTTCTGCGTGAGAAATGGTTGACCTCCTGTCCAAGCAAGTATCTCTCTTAGCACTGCTTGGGAATTATTTATTTTACCAGCTAAACCCAGTTCTAATACTTGGACTTCATGCAAATTAAACCCATTTAACTCAATCGCGCGTCCAATATTAAAAGGTGTGCGGGTTTTATCTGCTATTAAATCTGAAGGTGTTGCTACTCCTAAAAGCGCAAAAGTCAGGCGTTTATGTTCATGGCAAGAGCGGATGAGGGCAAAAAAATCATCAGTATTAAATGGTAAACTCAAAGTACTGTCTATTTCATCGAAAAAAATTACTATCGGTTGCTCAATTAACTCCGTTATGACCAATTGCAGCAACTCACCCAGGCGCCCGACTGGAGAAAAATCTTGTCTTTCTGCTAACCAATTACGTATATTAATCTGACCAGACAGATGGAGACTCCGCACCAACCGCATAATAATATCAGCATACCACTGGTCAACTGTAATATTACGATTACCAATTCCTGACAAATCAACCGTTACGCAAACAATGCCATCTTCTTGTAGGCGCCTAGCCACCTGCACCCGCAAACTCGATTTTCCCATCTGACGGGAGTTGAGAACATAGCAAAAATCACCTACCCTTAGAGCATTATAAAGTTCTTCATCACACGCGCGTACTACATAACTAGGCGCATCAACAGGGAGACGACCGCCAACTTGGTACTCATAGGATGAAGTCAGGCTTTGCACGGTTTTTGCCTCACGAAGTTAAATTATCATATTAGCCAGTTTAGGTAATTTAACTTATATCGGTTGATGCTTTGGTTGTCGATACAGAAAAGTTAAGGATTTTGAGAGGGAACATTCGTATCTACTTTGCCGTTGTTATTATTTTCTGAGCGGACATTCGCGAGCAACCGCAGTGAATCACTGATGCGACGAGGTTTTGGAACTTCACTTTTACCTGCTGGCCATCCTTCACGCTGTCGCGAACGATTTCCATCTGTTTCTTCAGTTTGATCGTGAAACAAAATTTGTCTGGTTGGATAAGGCAAGTCTATACCGTTTTCGTACAACTTTTGCTTGATTGCAGAAATTACTTTATCGCGTGATCTAAGAGAATCTATGCGTCGTGGCGGTTTAATCCACCAACGCACGCGGATATTGACAGTACTTTCTGCTAGTTCCATCACTAGCACATCAGGCGCCGGGTCTTTCAAAACCTCGTCTACACTATGCATGGCTTCGAGCATTAACTCTTTTGCCCAGTCGATATCATCACCGTAGCCAATGCCAACGTCGTATTCAAGACGGCGGTTATCGAAAGCGGTGTTGACAGTAACAGAATTAGTAAATAATTGAGAATTGGGAATTACTATGCGGCGCCCATCGTAGGTTCTGATTGTAGTTGCTCTGGTCTCAATATTTTCTACCGTTCCTTCAAAATTATTAAACACAATTTGGTCATCAATTTGGAACGGTTCAGTTAAAAGAATTAAGATGCCAGATAAGAAATTTTGTAGGATATCGCGGAAAGCAAAACCAATCGCTACCCCACTAATTCCCAGCAATTGTATTAAATCGCCTGCCTTGAATGTCGGAATAACAATCGATAGAGCGACAAATAGTCCCACCAGAACTGTTATACCCTGTGCCAACCGTCCCAGCACTAATCCCAAATTCCTTGCTTGCCGACGGTTACGAGTTAAACGTTTGACTATCCGCTTAATTGCTCTAGCAACGAAAAAGAAAATGGCAAAAACAATTAATGCTAGCACTATATTAGGCAGCAGGATAATAAACCCGTTAATCATGCCCTGAATCTTATCCCAAACTGCGGATATCTCTGCATTCATGTCGTTTACTTACTTACTAGCAATGCCGATAATAGTGAAAAACAGTGAGATTTAAATCTATCTGCAAAGGTATTTATAGCGATACAGTTAAAGAAACAATATTTTGGTGAACATTAGAACTACAATCAATACTGCTCGGTTAAGCGTTTTGATCCCCCAGAGGGCTAAAAGCCGCTATTTTCCCTCCTTGTTAAGGGGGGTTAGGGGGGATCAATTTCAAGAAAATTCCTTAACCGAGCAGTATTGGAACTACAATCATATAATTTTCCATAAGAGAACCAGGTTAGTACTTGGGGTGCATTCAGATGAACTTTGCTTCTAGCAGCATTATCTTAGTAGTAATATAGCAGTCCGTGCAGGAATTGTAAAAAATTCCGTTCCGTAGAGACCGAACATGTAAGGTCTCTACAATGCGCGGATTTTACGAATGATTTAGGATTGCTATATATGAAACAAATATAATTTTATAGAATGCTTGAGATGCTGAAGCTTAAAATATATTTACTAAAACTAAACTACCGATTACCCCCTACTCTTTCTTCTGATAGATGTGTCATAAAACATAAACAATTAGAATATTAATAGGATAAATTAATAGTAAAACTTGATTCAAAATCTATAGTGTAAGCATACTTAAACACGAGCAAAAAATATTAAGACTAATTTTATTGATAAAAAATTAGATATTAAACTTAGGAGAAAAATATATGAGTTGGTTAAAGAGACAGTTTGGAAATTTACAAGAAACTCTGGACGAAAGTACTAAAAACCAAAGCGCTGTTGAGGAATCTATGAGTCCTGGACTAACGGGCGAATATGACTGGGAATTACGTGAAAAGGCAGGAATGCGTCAACCTCCAGTCTTGCCCAAAAATATGGGGCTTGAGGGTGAATACGATCCCAATGGTTTAGCAAAGCGAGTAGCTGCTGCTTTTGATAAAAATCAAGATATAGAGGATGTTGAAACTTTAGAAATCTTCCAAGATGATTCTACAATCATCCTTAAAGGCTCAGTACCCAATCAGTCTATTCTCGACCACATGATAGATGTAGCTAGCAAGGTAGATGGTACCAAAGCTGTGGAAACTTCACAAGTGGTAATTCAAGCCAGTTAATAAATGGCTTGACAGTTAGACAATATCAAAACTCGGCATGTTTTGTTTGTCTAACTTAAATTGATATTAATTTATAAATAAATTTCATAATTTTTCAAGCAATTAAAACAAAGGGGTAATTATTAACCTCGTAGATTGGGTTGAGGAACGTTAACGAAGTTATCCGAAGGAAAACCCAATCAGCGTAAGATTTTGTTGGGTTCAGCAAAGCCTCCACCTAACCTACTAATATTTTTAACCGAGCAGTATTGGCATCCATCTTAGGTTAAAACCTTTTCTGCCAAAAGATATATATTATTAAAGATGTTTTTTAAGTAAAATAATTAATTTATCCACGAGTTTTCCACAATTGATATTTAAACTATGATTAGACATACAGCAATGCAAGCGTGTTCATAGTTTATAGTTCATTGTAGAGACTAAACATGTTTAGTCTCTACGAGATTTTTTCTATGAGGTTTGTATTTCCCGAACCTGAAATTTGCTTCATTTGAAGCACTTAATAAGCTTTGTGTATATTTCTGTCTGAGAGGATGTTTTAAAAGTTAAATACAGGTATAATTTGTCATTCTGAACGGAGCGTAAGCGAAGTGAAGAATCTAGATGTCTCGTTGGGATCGAGATGCTTCATTGCGCTTCGCTCCATTCAGCATGACACAAAATATACTTTTAAAACATCGTCTGATATGCTTATAAACAAATGAAATATTTATACTGTACGAGCGTATTTATTGCTTAATATTTTTGAGTTTATATATACAAACTATTTATTTTTTTTATATTTTAATCAAAATTCGGTTAGGCAGTTAAGATGACCGCATTTCAGCCCTATTACGCACGATTAGTAGGAGCAATACTAGATAAACACTCAATATTAAAGAAGGTGTGTATTTATTCGCGTCCCTCTAAGGTTAAAAAGTTTTACACCAAAAGATATAATTTATTAAGTATACTCTTTTATAAGCAAAATTTTGAATTAATCCACGAGTTTTCCACAATTAATATGTAAAATTTTGTAATTAAAGATAGTTGGTTTTTAAACTTAACTAAAAACTAATTTTTTTTTGCACGTATATCTATGTGTGTGTTTATCTATACAGCATAAGACTGCTTGGAGCAGGCTACAAATGCTGTTTTGACGTGTTATTGATAAAAATATATGTTTATTAAAAATATATATATCAATATATGTTAAGGCAAAAGTAAAAAGGCAGAAAAAGAAAGCTGTTTCAACTAACACGAAAGTTATGACACCAAATCTTGACCCAATAAGAATAGGAACCCGGTTAGCACGGAACTGGTGGACAATCGCATTGCGAGGAGCAATCGCCATTATTTTTGGTTTAGCTGCACTGTTTTTGCCAAGAATTACTCTGGCATCGTTAGTATTTTTGTTTGCTGCTTTTGTATTAGGAAGTGGAATTTTACTAGTGACGATGGCGTTTAGAGACCGTCTTAACAATGCCCACGGATGGATACTTTTAATCGAAGGAGCAATTAGCATCATACTAGGGGTGCTTGCTTTCGTCTGGCCAGCCATCACTGCTTTAGTATTACTTTACTTCATTGCAACTTGGGCAATCATGATTGGCATCTTGGAGATTATTGCTGCCATTGGACTGAGAAAAGAGATAGAGAATGAATGGTTACTTCTTTTGGTTGGGATTGGGTCTGTGATCTTTGGCGTGTCGTTGTTAATTTGGCCTGGAGCTGGAGCATTAGCAATTCTGTGGGTTATTGGCATCTACGCAATTTTCTTTGGCATCCTTTTGTTAATGCTTGCCTTCCGACTACGCAGTTGGAAGCGTCAAAGAGGTGACGTGTAAGAGACTACTTTACAGAAGATTAGATAAAGGTTTATCAGGCGCCTTTATCAATATCAATTTTTTAACATAAATTTAGATACTTTAGCTTAAAAAAGTAAATCAAAACATAGTTTTATGAGGAAAAAATTAACAGCTTACCTAATACTACCTTTGATCTCCTTAACTGTAGGACTTTTGAGTAGCTGTTCAAGAGAGTTATCTAGGCAAACTTCTTTACCTACAGCTTCTCCAATACCAACAGTTACAGAAACGCAAAATCAAGCTAATCGTCCTCTGGCGCCGACACCAGAAGACGATAATTTTGTTGTCGCAGTTGTCGAAAAGGTAGAACCAGCAGTTGTTCAAATTAACACCCAGAGAACAGTTAGAACTGAGGCGCCTCAATTACCAGATACATTTGACAACCCGTTCTTTGAGCGGTTTTTTGGTGAAGCAGTACCAATACAACCTACTGAAAGAGTAGTGCGAGGACTTGGTTCTGGTTTTGTCATTAATCCTAACGGGCAAATACTGACTAACGCCCATGTAGTTAGTGATGCTGATAGAGTAACGGTAACATTTTCTAGTGGTCGTACCTATGAAGGAAAAGTTTTGGGCAAAGACCCTGTAAGTGATGTAGCAGTTGTGCAAATAGAAGGCAATAGCTTTCCAACAGTGGAAGTAGCAAGTTCTGATTCTATCAAACCAGGACAATGGGCAGTTGCAATTGGTAATCCTTTGGGTTTGCAACAAACAGTAACAGTAGGTGTGATTAGTGCAATTGAACGCTCTTTAAATCTTTCAACCAGACCTAGTAATTATATTCAAACTGATGCGGCAATTAATCCTGGTAATTCTGGCGGACCACTCCTGAATGCTCAAGGGAGAGTTATCGGTGTAAATACTGCGATTATTCAAGGCGCCCAAGGTATCGGTTTTGCAATTCCTATAGATACAGCACAACGTATAGCCCAACAATTAATTACAGAGGGTAAAGTTGAATACCCTTACTTAGGTGTACAAACACTTACCTTAACACCCGAAGTTAAGCAAAAGATAAATAATTATCCAAATAGTAATATTCGCATTGTCGCAGACCAAGGAATTCTTGTAGTTCGCGTTGTTCCCAGTTCTCCTGCTGCAAGAGTTGGAATACGCGCGGGAGATGTAATTCAGCAAATTAACAATCAACCTGTTAAAGATGCAGAAGAAGTTCAACAAGCAGTAGAAAAGAATGGATTAAATAACAATTTGCAAATTCAAGTACTACGCAATGGACAAAATTTAGAATTTACAGTCCAACCTCAACCACTGCCATCTCCAACGAATAATCAATAACTAATGTTTTTCGGTTAACAGCTTACATTTCGGCGCCTCATTAAAACCCTTAATTAGTAAGCATTACAATAATAGGATACATTTGCCAATAAATATATATTGGCTTTATTCTTTTCACTAATGTTATGAATATTAAAAGCTAACTACCATCAGTTTAATCTGTTTGACGATGAAGAAAAA
>ERZ1066120.853-NODE-853-length-23570-cov-15.796938_pt1 | contig 23570 bp, 21 predicted proteins | sample MGYA00382767_ERZ1066120 | MGnify/ENA primary metagenome ERZ1066120 (study PRJEB33369, sample SAMEA5778350) | biofilm metagenome | biome: Industrial cooling water; feature: Water cooling tower basin; material: Biofilm | place: United Arab Emirates | collected...
CTGCTGGCCGTCGGGCGTCCGGCGCCGGTGTGGGCGCACGGTGGCCTGCGCGCCTCGGTACCCACCGCCGACGCGCGCCTCGCCGCGCCGCCCGCCGTGCTGCGCCTGACGTTCTCCGAGGCCCCGGAGCTCGCGGTGACCCGGGTGGCGCTGCTCGGCCCCGGCGGGCGCCCGGTGACGCTCGGCCCGGTCACGCGAGCACCGCAGGACCGGATGACGGTGACCGCCGCCGTCCCCGAGCGCCTCACGGCGGGGGCGTACACGGTGCGCTGGCAGACCGCGGGCGCGGACGGACACCCGGTGCGGGGCCAGTTCGCGTTCGCGGTCGTCGGCGCGGAGGCGGTGGGGGCGACGGCGGCCGGCACGCTGGCGGGCCCGCTGCCCGACGTCCCACAGTCCTCGGTCACGGACACCGGCGTGGGCGCGCCCGGCGCGTCCGAGGGCGAGACCGGCGCGCCGGACGCCGAGGTGCCGGCGAGCTTCGACGCGAGCTCGCCCGCGTACGTGGCCGTGCGGACGCTCACCTACGTCGCCCTGCTCGTGATGATTGGGGCGGCGGCGTTCCGCTGGCTCGTGCTCGCCGCGGTCGAGCGCGCGCGCGCGCCGGCCGGCGCGGTCGGGATACTCGAGGGCACCGCACCGCGCGCGGCGCGCTTCGGGGCCGCCGCGTCGGCCGGCCTGCTGGTCGCCGCGGGGCTCCGCCTCGTGGCCCAGGCCGTGGCGCTCGCGGGCGGCACCGAGGGCGCCTTCGACGCCGCGGCGCTCAGGTCCATCATCACGAACACGGTGTGGGGGTGGGGCTGGCTGCTCCAACTGGCGGCGGCGGTGGTCGCGTGGGCGGGCTTCCGCGCGGCGGCCCGCGCGGGCGTCGGGCCGCGGGCGGGGCGCGCGGGGTGGGCGGTCGCGGCGTTCGGCGTCCTGGTCGCGGCGTTCACGCCGGCGCTCTCCGGGCACGCCGCGTCGGCCCCGCGCCTGGTCTCGCTGGCCGTGCTCGCCGACGGCCTGCACGTGCTCGGCGCCGGCGGCTGGCTCGGCAGCCTGTTCGTGCTCACGGCCGTGGGCGTGCCGCTCGCGCTCGCCGCGCCCGCGTCCGAGCGCGGCCCGCTGGTCGCCGACCTCGTGAACGCGTTCTCGCCGACGGCGCTCGTCTTCTCGGGCACAGTCGCGGTCACGGGTGTGTTCGCCGCGTGGCTGCACCTGGGCCGCGTCCCCCTGCTCTGGCAGACCGACTACGGCCGGCTGCTGCTGCTCAAGCTGGGCGTGCTGGCGCTCGTGGCCGGCGCGGGGGCGTACAACTGGCTGCGCGTGCGCCCCGCGCTCGGCGACGAGGCCGGCGGGCATCGCATCCGGCGGTCGTCGGCTTTTGAGCTCGGCGTGGGCGTCGCCGTGCTCGTGGTGACGGCGGTGCTCGTCGCCACGCCTACGGGGATGGAAGCCGCGATGAACGCCGCGATGGATGCGGCACCGGCCGCAACCGGGGAGCCGTAGCCGCCCCTCCCCGCCGGGGACGCGGGTACGCGCCCTGCGGCCTCGCGCAACCCCACGTCGTGCGATTTGACGTGCCGTAAATAGATGGCACGCTGGTTGCCGCCGGTCCGTCGGCCGCATATGGACGGCACTGCCCGGCAGATGTCTGGGTGTGCGGGTGGCGGTCACCACCGCGAGCTCGGAGCTTCACGCGATGAGGGGATGCGACGGGCAGGGCTGGTAGGCGTGGTCGCGGCGGCGAGCCTGGCCGCCGCGTGCGACGACAGTACGACCGAGCCCGACGCCGACGTGCGGGAGCAGGCGTCGTACATCAACCAGCTCGTTCAGCACCACCAGATCGCGCTGATCCGCGCGGACGAGGCGCTGGCGAAGGCGAACCGCCAGGGGCTGAAGAACGTGGCCACGCGGATGAGGACGGACCAGACGCGCGAGATCGCGGAACTCCGCACCATCCTCCGCGGCCTGGTCGGCACCGACACCACGGCGCCCCCGATGATGCCGCAGCCGATCCCGGCCGGCCCGGAGTTCGAGCGCCAGTGGCTCACGATGCTGATCAACCACCACCAGGGCGCGATCGACCTGTCGACGCTGGCCCACGGCAGCAACGTCCGCGGCCAACTCGACAGCATCGCGCACCGCGTCATCGACATGCAGCGGCAGGAGCAGCAGGAGTTCCGCGACTCGCTCCGCGTGTACTACCCGTAGGCCGACGGCCGTCGGCCGCGCGCCGCGCCTCCCGCGCGACGCGATCACCCGGCTACCCAGGAAGGTCCCATGCCGGCGAAGCGCGCGCGCGTCGCGGTGAACGGCTACGGCGTGATCGGCAAGCGGGTGGCCGACGCGGTTGCCCTGCAGGACGACATGGAGCTCGTCGGCGTGGCCGACGTCGCGGCCGACTACCGCACGCGGGTCGCGGCCGAGCGCGGGTATCCGCTCTACGCGGCCGCCCCGGACGCGGCGCCCGCCTTCGCGGCCGCCGGCATCCCGGTCGCCGGGAGCCTCGACGACCTGCTCGGCCGCGTGGACGTGGTGGTGGACTGCGCGCCCAAGCGCGTGGCCACCGCCAACAAGGCGCGCTACGCGGCCGCGGGCGTCAAGGCGATCTGGCAGGGCGGCGAGAAGCACGAGCTGGCCGGCTACTCGTTCGTGGCTCAGGCGAACTACGCGGGCGCCGTCGGCCGGCAGTTCGCGCGGGTGGTCTCGTGCAACACCACGGCCCTCTCGCGCATCGCGCACGCGCTGCAGGCGCGCGGGTGGGTCAAGCGCGTGCGCGCGGTGCTCATGCGCCGCGGGACCGACCCGTGGGAGTCGCACGCGAGCGGGATGATCAACACGGTCGTCCCCGAGACGGTGGTGCCGAGCCACCAGGGGCCGGACGCGCAGACGGTGCTCCCCGACCTCGACATCACCACGATCGCCGGCGCCGGGCCGTACAACCTGAGCCACATCCACTTCGCGATGGTCGAGACGGTGCGCCCCGTCGCGGTGGACGAGCTGCGCGCCGCGCTCGCCGAGGCGCCGCGCGTGGCGTTCGTGCGGGCCGACGACGGGCTCGTGGCGCTCAATAGCGTGATGGAGCTCATGCGCGACCTCGGCCGGCCGCGCGGCGACATGTGGGAGGTGGCCGTGTGGGAGGACGCGCTGGCCAGCGACGGCCGCGAGCTGTACCTGACGTTCCAGGTGCACAACGAGGCGATCGTCGTCCCCGAGAACGTCGACTGCGTCCGCGCGCTCACCGGACTCGAGCGCGACGGCGCGCGCTCGATCGCCAAGACCGACGCCGCGCTCGGCGTGACCACCACGTTCCTGCCCGCCACCGCGGGCGCGGGAGGGGCGAGCGCCGGGCGTGGCGCCGGCGTGGCGGCGCGGCGGTTCCGGAATGCGGGCTTCAAGGGCTCGGAGGAGCCCACGACACCGGAGCGCACGCCGGCGCAGACCGGGGCGGACGCGCCCCCCGGGCCCGAAGGGGACGGAACGTGACGAAGCGCGCGTGGGGCCCCCGGGACTCGTCCCGGGGGCCCCGCGCGCCGAGCGGAAGCCGCGTGGCGGGCTACGTCGCGGGCTACGCGCCCTGCGACGCCTTGCGCTCGAGCTCCTGGATCTCGCGCTGCTGCTCGGTGCGCATGCGCTGCGCCATGGACCGCACCTCGCCCGTGAGCTGGGACTGCATCTTGTCCACCATCTGGATGGCCTCGCGGTGGTGGGCGATGACCTGCCGGTAGAACACGCGGTCCACCTCGCCGCCCTGCCCGCCCCGCACGACCGAGTCGAGCATCGCGCGGTTGCTCGGCATCACCATCGGCGTGACCGAGTCCTGGTACTCGCGGCGCAGCATCGTGAGCATCTGCCGCTGCTCGCGGTGCTGCTTCTCGTCGAGCTCGCGCGCCTTGGCCTTGGCGTCGGCCGACTGCACGCGGCCCTTGGCCGAGTCGGCCATGAGGATGAGGCCCTCGTGGTGGTCGCTCATCATCCGCAGGAACGCCTGGTTGGAGTCCTTGGGCGCGCTGCGGTTCATGCCCGCCATCTGCGAGTGGTCCATCCCCGACATGCCGGCCATGCCGGTATCCGCCGAGGCGGCCGCGCCGCCGGCGGTCCCAGCCGCGGCCGGGGCAGCGGCCGACGCCGCCCCGCCGGCGGTGTCGCCGGCCGCCGCGTTCTTGTTCTCGGAGGAGCCGCAGGCCGCGACGCCGAGCACCGCGGCGGCAACGGTGAGCTGACGACGGAAGGTGCCGGAGGCACGCTGCTGCACGCGCTGCTGCATCGGATTCGGTCGCGTCATGGGAGGACTACCGGATGGAGGTCGGAGGACGCCGGCATCCGTGGGGACAGCACGGGCCGGCGTACCCCCGCGCATGACGCGCGATAAAGCAGCAAGCGTGCCCCCGGCGACAGCCATCGGCGGACACGGTCGGCGGCCGCCTCCGGCTCAGGACATCATGCCAGCCATGCGCTCGCACGAGTCGCCGCAGCGGCGGCACGCGTCGGCGCACGCGAGCATGACCTGGTCGCCGTTCGCCAGGCCGCGGCAGGCCTCCTCGCAGCGGCGGCACGCCTCGGCGCACAGCCCGCAGGTGCGCCCGTGCAGCGGCGAGCCGCGGAGCATGAAGTCCGCCGACGTCTGGCAGAGCGTCGCGCAGTCGATCAGCGCGGTCTGGTGCTGCCGAGAGGCGTGCTGGCCGCCCATGTCCAGGCAGTGGGCCGACGTCGTGGTACACAGCGAGTAACAGTTCAGGCACTCCTGAATGCACTGCTCCATCTCCGTGCTCGTCATCGTGTGGCCGGCGGTGTGTGCCATGATCGCTGCTCCTGTCGTGGGGTGAGGGCGCTTACGGGACTGCTGGGGCGCACGCGTCGCCGCATACGGCATACCATCGTTTACTACTCATAAAGAATGATCCGCCGGCGACACGGTCGGGGTCGTCACTCCATGCGGGCGCGATCCCTGGCTCGGCCGAGCGCACGCCGGGCCGGACGCGGGTGGGGCTACAAACGCCTCGCCCCGCGTGTCCCTGCTGCCTAACGCAGCCGGAGGACGACCGCCCCCGCGACGAGCAGGCAGGCCACGACCGCCAGCACCGGCCCCAGATACCGGTCCAGCACCGCGCGCACGCGCGGCCCGAGGTAGAAGACCAGTCCGGCCAGGATGAGGAACTTGAGGCCGCGCCCCACGAGCGAGCCGACGACGAACGGCACGAGCGGGACGCGGAAGGCGCCGGCGGCGATCGTGTAGAGCATGTACGGGATGGGCGTGTAGCCCGACGTGCCGAGCGCGAGGTAGACGTTACCACGGTAGATCGCGCCCACCGTCTGGAACGCGCCGGTCAGCCCCGACCACGCCAGCAGCGGCCGGCCGGCTGCCTCGAACAGGGTGGCGCCAAGCACGTAACCGATGGCGGCGCCGGTGAGGGAGCCCAGGGTGGCCAGCGCGGCCAGGCCCCACGCGCGCCGCGGCCGGCCGAGCCCGAGCGCGAGGAACAGTGCCTCGGTCGGGGCGGGGAACAGGAACGCCTCGGCCACTGCCATCGCGACGAGCGCCGCGGGGCCCGACGGGCGGTCGGCCCAGCCGAGCAGCCACGCGTACGCGCGCCGGGTCCCCCGTGCGAAGCCCGTCGCTGCTCCACCTTCACGCCGCACCAAATCTCCTCCACCTCGCTCGGGCCTGCCGCGGCGCTCGCGCCGCGGCCGTGATCTCGCACGCGGCGCCACCGGTGCGGAGGGCGGCAAGCTACCGTGCGGCGAGCGGGCCGGCGCGGGGCGCTCCGGGCGCCGCGGGACCGGACATCCCATGAGCTCACGCGATCCCGCCGTGGCAGGACGGACGCGGCCACATTTCATTCCGCGTCATGTCAACGTCCGCCAAACCGAAGAGCGCGACGTACCGCGCGCGCCGGATCCACCGCTGGCTCGGGCTCTTCATCGGCGTGCAGTTCGTCCTCTGGACGGCGGGCGGGCTGTACTTCAGCTGGACCGATCTGGACGCGGTGCACGGCGACCACCTCATGCGCCCGGCGCACCCGGTGCCCGCCGAGCGGGCGACCGTGACGCCCGCGGCGGCGGTCGGCGCGCTCCGCGCCCGCGAGCGCGTGGACTCCGTGGCCGGCGTGGAGCTCGTCGACGTGCTGGGGCGGGCGACGTACCGGGTGAGCTTCTTCGCGCCCCGGGGCGCCGCCGCGTCGGCCCCGGGGCACGCCGACGGCGCACGCGCGGTGCGTCGGCGGCGGCTTGTGGACGCCTCGACCGGCGCGCTCCGCGGGCCGCTCACGCGCGAGGAGGCCGTGCGGGCGGCGCGGGCGGCGTACGCCGGGTCGGCGCCGGTCACGTCGGTGTCGCTGCTGACGGCCGACTCGGTGGGGCCGCACCACGAGTTCCGCGAGCAGCCGCTCCCGGCGTGGGCGGTGCGCTTCGGCGACGCCGAGGGCGCGACGGCCTACGTGCCGGCGGAGCTGGGCCAGGTGCTCCGCATCCGCAACGACCGCTGGCGCGCGTTCGACGTCCTGTGGATGCTGCACACGATGGACTACGCCGGCCGCGACGACTTCAACAACGCGGTGCTGCGCGCCTTCTCGGTGCTCGGGTTGGCGACGGTCGGGTCGGGGTTCGTGCTGTTCGCGCTCACGTCGCCCACCCTCCGTCGACGGCGCGGGCGCGCGGTGGCGCCGAGCGGCGCCCGGACGGACGGGGCCGTGCTGGCTTCCCGGTAGGGCGGGCGGCGCGCCGCCGGGCGCACCCGTGCGCGCGAGACTGTGGCGCCCGCGGCATCGCTACTGCCGTAGGGCGGCGCGGATCACGGTGAGCAGCTCGCCCATGACCTCCTCACCGTCCTGGGCCTTGACGGCGTAGTCGATCCCGGCCCGCAGGTGGTCGCCGATGAGGGCCACCGCCACCTCGCGCACGGCCGCGGTGATCGCGTTCATCTGCTGAACCTCCTCCATGCAGTGGCGGTCGGCCTCGACCATCTGCTGGAGCCCGCGGACCTGCCCCTCGATGCGGCGGAGCCGCTTGAGCAGCGGCTCGCGCTCCTCGGGGGTGCGGCGCAGCTCGAGATGCCCGTCCGTAACCGTGTATTCCATACTGCCCGGGAGTATCTGGCTCGTGGCTTGCGGGGCTCGGCGCCGCCGGTCGGCGATCGTACCGACCGGCGGAACGTACACGACCCGGGCCGGGCGCGACGCATCGCGCCGCACGGCGGGACGTCAGGCAGCGACCCGGCCAAGGCGCGGCCTCGCCACCGCCGGCCCGCGCGCTCCAGTCCGCGCGCTCCGGTCCGGACCCGGCACGCACGCCCGCGCGGGCGCACGACGGCGTCCCGCGGACCCCGCTTCCCCGCTCCACGGAGGAACACGCCATGACCGCTCCCGCCACGTCCCAGACCGGCGGCTCGCTGCACGTCCACATGCGGCAGATGCTCGAGACGCACCCGCGCCCGCAGTCGCCCTTCGGCGACCGGCAGGCGCTCGTCGAGTGTATCGAGGCGTGCTTCGACTGCGCGCAGACGTGCTCGTCGTGCGCCGACGCCTGCCTCGGCGAGCCGATGGTGCAGCAGCTCACGCACTGCATTCGGCTCAACCTGGACTGCGCCGACATCTGCAACGCCACGGGCCGCGCGCTCGCCCGCCTCACTGACCCCGACGCCGGGGTGCTGCGGGCGCAGGTCCAGGCGTGCCTCGCGGCCTGCCGCGCGTGCGGGGCCGAGTGCCAGAAGCACGCGCACCACCACCGGCACTGCGCCGTGTGCGCCGAGGCGTGCCGCCGGTGCGAGCAGGCGTGCAACCGGCTGCTCGGGATGGCAGCCTAACGCGACGCGGACATCGGGGCGCCCCCGCGCCGCCGGGTTCGTGCCGGCGGCGCGGGGGCGCTTCGCCGTCCCGTCGTCACCCCGGGGCACCCCGGCGCGCGAGTTCACGCGCAAACGGCGGCCCCCTCGGGGGCCGCCGTGCACGTTCGACCGCCGGGGTGGCGGTCCGTCAGGTCTTGAGCTGCTTCAGCGCCTTCTCGGCCTGCCGCAGCAGGTCGTCGTCGCACTCGCCGTACCACTGACAGTCCCAGGTCTGCATCTGGATCACCTGGTTGCTCTGGCTCGTGACGATCGACTCCGCCAGGTTGTCGAGCGCCTCGTGGCGCACCCGCCGGGTCGCCTTGAGCGACTCCTCGATGATCTGCAGGTGGCCCATGCTGAACGTGTCGAGGAACTGGTTCTGGAACTCCTCGACCGACGGGATCTGCCGCAGGCGCGCCACGTTGGCCTGGGCCTCGGGCAGGATCATCCCCTCGTAGTTGATGCCGTACCAGTCGCGCAGCCAGCCGCGGAGGATCCCGATCTCGCGGAGCTGGTCGCTGCGCGCCGTCGCGCAGAGCTGCCGCAGTTCGGTCCGCGTCGCACGCTCCAGGCACAGGCTGGCGAGCGCCACCCCGCCCATGTGGTGGTTAATCGTGAACTGCATGTACTCGATCTCGTACTTCGCGATGCCCGGCTGCTTGAGGGCCTGGCTGGTCAGCGGGCCGTCCGTCGGGGCGGCAGTCGGCGACGTCGGGCTGTCCGCGCAGGCGCCGAGGCCGAGCGCGGCGGCGAGGGCGAACGCGGAGATCGAGCGGGACCGGAACGACATGGGTGCTGTCTCAGCAAAGGGGGACGCGCGGCCGCAGACCACCCCGGCGGCAGGGGCCGCGAATACTGCGCCGGAGTATGAACCCGTTCGGAAGTTTTGTGCCGCGTAAACGGATCAGCACGAACTGTCCACGCTTGTGTGCCGCGCAACACATGGCGCGGCGGCATGCATTCGACCCGCGGGTGTCGTCCCGGCAACGGCCCCGCGATGTGCGTGACCCGGGCACGGCTGCGTTCGGCGTAAAGCGCGGCGGGTGCGCGGGGCGCCGCACCGCGTTACCATAGAAGTCATGCGTACGGGCCTCCGCCGCGCCGTGGCGCTCCTCGTGAGCGTGTTCCTGCTCCAGCTCGTGCTGGTGGAGTCCGGCTTTGCGTGCGGATTGCCTTCCACGGCGGGGGGCGACGGCGTAGCCGTCCCGATGGCCGGCATGGCAATGCCGGGCATGGCGATGCCGGGGCAGGCGGTGTCCGACGCGCCACCTTCTGGAGCGCCGGACGGCGCGGGCGCGACCGCGCCGGCACCCGAGCCGAGCCCGTGCCACTTCCCGTGGGCGCCCGACGGCTGCCGTGACATGGCGCCCTGCGCGCCAGCCGCGATGCCGACGCCTCCGGTCGGGGAGGCCGCACCGTCGAGTCTTCCGCTGCTACACGGGCGTGTGCACGCCGGCATCGTGCGCACGCCCCCGTCGATCCTGACGGCGCCAGAACCACCCCCGCCCCGGGCGTAGTCCCTCGCCGGCGTGGTCACGCGCCGGTTTCCGAGTGCTCGCGTCCGCCCCGCGTCGTGCGGGGCGGCGAGCGCGGTCGCCATAGACACCGGCCGATAGGGCCCGTGCGTGGCGTGCCGCGGACTCCAGCCCAGGACCGATGTCTACGCGTTTCTTGCCCGCCGCGCACGGCGGGCCGGTGCCGCGCACGTGCCTTCCGCACGCGCGCCCGCGCACCACCGTGCGCCCGATCGTACTGCTGCTGACGATGGCGGCGGCGCTCGTCGGCGCTTCGCCCCGCTTGGGCGCGCAGCCGCTGCCGACCGCGGCGCCCGGCCACCGCCTCGATTCGCTGGTCGCGCAGGCCCTCGCCACCAGCCCCGCGCTCCGCGCGGCGCGCGCCCGGGTCGAGGCCGCGCGGGCCCGCGTCACCCCGGCCGGGCTTCGGCCGGACCCGATGCTCATGGCGGGCGTGCAGAACTTCCCGGTGAGCGAGCCGGGGTTCCAGGACTTCATGACCATGAGGATGGTCGGCGTGGGGCAGACCGTGCCCTACCCGGGCAAGCTCGCTCTCCGCCGGCAGGCCGCTCGGCGCGATGCCGAGGCGGCACAGGCCGCGCTCGCCGGCGTGACGCGCCAGGTCGCGCGCGACGTGCGCGGCGCGTACTACGAGCTGGCCTTCCTCGACCAGGCGCTCGACGTCGTCGGGCGCAACCAGCGCGTGCTCGGCGACTTCGTCCGGGTCGCCGAGGCACGCTACACCGTTGGTCAAGCGGGACCGCAGGGGGCCGGCCTGCAGGACGTGCTGCGCGCGCGGGTCGAGGCGACGCGCCTGGCCGAAACGGCGGTGTCGCTCACGGAGCAGCGGCGGGCCGCGCTCGCCCGTCTCAACGCCGCACTGGACCGGCCGACCGACACGCCGGTGGCCGACCCGCGGGTGCCGGGTCGTGTCGCGCGCGCCGCGGTCGCCGACTCGGCGGGTCGTGTCCGGTTCGTCTCGGCGGTGCTGGGCGCCCGGGCGGCGGACTCGCCGCTGCCGCCGCTCACGGCGCTGCAGGAAACGGCGCTGCGCGAGAGTCCGATGTTGCTCGAGCAGGAGGCCGCGATCGCGGCGCAGGCGGCCCGCGCGGAGCTCGCGCGCCGCGAGTACTTCCCGGACGTCGACGTGTCGGTGCAGTACGGGCAGCGGCGCGGCCTCTCCGACATGGTGACCGCGACGGTATCCGTCCCGCTGCCACTTCAAAAGCGCCGCCGGCAGGACCTGTTGGTGGCCGAGGCCCGGGCCGAGGTGGCGGCGCTGGAAGCCGAGCGCGCGGCGCGGCGGAACGAGATCCGGGCCGAGGTCGCGCGCCTGTACTCCGAGCTGGAGCGCCAGCGCGCGCAGCTCGCGCTCTACGTCAAGGCCGTCATCCCGCAGGGGCGCGCCGCGCTCACCTCGGCGACGGCCAGCTACCAGGTGGGCCGCGTCGAGTTCCTCACGCTGCTCGACACCCAGGCCACGCTCTTCACCTACGAGACCGAGTACTTCCGCACCCTGAGCGACTTCGCCACGACGCTGGCGGAGCTCGAGCGGGTCGTGGGGAGGGAAGTCCTGTGACGCGCGTGCGTCTGACGCGGCGGGCGCTCCTCGCCGGCGGCCTCACGGTCGTCGCGCTCGGCGGCACCGCCTGGGCCGTGGCGGCCCGCCGCGACGGCGAGCCATCGGCCGGTCGGCGCGCGCCCGGCCGGGGCGCAGCCGCCTCCGGCGGGATGGCCGGCATGCCCGGGATGCAGGGCATGGAAGGCACGGGCGGGATGGAGGGAATGGGCGGGATGAGCGTCGACCGCGAGGGCTCGGTGCGCCTCACGGCCGCCCAGATCCGCCAGTTCGGCGTCACCTTCGGCACGGCCGACGTGCGCCCGCTCGAGGCGCGGGTCCGCACCGTGGGCAACGTCACGTTCAACGAGGCCGGGCTCGCACGCGTCGCGCCCAAGGTCGGCGGCTTCGTCGAGCGGCTTTACATCGACGTCACCGGGCAGCCGGTGCGGCGCGGGCAGCCGATGCTCGACCTCTACTCGCCCGAGCTGGTCGCCGCGCAGGAGGAGCTCCTGGTGGCGCGGCGGCTCGACCGCACCCTCGGCGAGAGCGCCGTGCCGGGCGTGCCGCCCGCGTCGGGCGACCTGCTCGCGGCGGCGCGCCGCCGGCTCCGGCTGCTCGACGTCTCCGAGGCGCAGATCGCCGCCGTCCTGCGCACCGGGCGCGCGCGGCGCACGGTCACGCTGTACGCCCCCGCGTCGGGGGTGGTCGTCGAGAAGACCGTCGTCCAGGGCCAGGCCATCCAGCCGGGCGAGGCGCTCTACACGGTCGCCGACCTGTCGACCGTCTGGGTCGACGTGGAGCTCCGGGAGGGCGACGCGGGGCGCGTGCGGCCGGGCACGACGGCGGACCTCGAGTTCGCGGCGTACCCCGGGCGCCCGTTCGCGGGCCGCGTCGAGTACGTGTATCCCACGCTGCAAGAGGCGACGCGCACCATCCGGGCGCGGGTCGCCGTCGCGAACGGCGCGGGGCTCCTCAAGCCCGGCATGTACGCCACCGTGCGGCTCACGACGCCGGAGCGCCGCGCCCTGACCGTGCCGTCGTCGGCGGTGGTGCGGACGGGCGAGCGGAACGTGGTCTTCGTCGACATGGGCGGCGCGGGCGGCGGCCCGCGGCTCATGCCGCACGAGGTCGAGCTCGGCCGCGCGGCGGGCGACTACGTCGAGGTGCTCGCCGGCCTCGAGCCCGGACAGCGCGTCGTCACCTCCGCCCAGTTCCTCCTCGAGTCCGAGTCCAACCTGGGCGAGGTCATGAAGGCGATGATGAGCATGGGCGGCGGGGGGATGGAGGGGATGGAAGGCATGCAGGGGATGGACATGCCCGGGATGGAGCAGGGGGCGGACATGCGGGACATGCCGGGGATGAAGACGACCCCGGCCCCGGCCGCCGGGGGAAAGACGCCATGATCCGGCGCATCATCGACTGGTCGGTGACCCACCGCGTCCTGGTGCTGCTCGGCACGGTGGCGCTCGTGATCGCCGGCGCGTGGGCGGCCGTCACGACGCCCGTGGACGCGGTGCCGGACCTGTCCGACGTGCAGGTCGTGGTCATGACCGAGTACCCGGGGCAGGCCCCGGCGACGGTCGAGGACCAGGTCACCTACCCGCTCTCGACCGAGCTGCTCAAGGTGCCGGGCACCCGGTTCGTGCGCGGCATGAGCCAGTTCGGGCTCTCGGCCGTGTACGTGGTGTTCGAGGACGACGTCGACCTGTACTGGGCGCGATCGCGCGTGCTCGAGTACCTGAACGGCGCCCGCGAGCGGCTCCCCGACGGCGCGATGCCGATGATGGGCCCCGACGCGACGGGCGTCGGCTGGGTGATGCAGTACGTCCTGGCCGACACCACGGGGCGGCAGAACCTCGCCGAGCTCCGGAGCCTGCAAGACTTCGTGGTCAAGCCGGCGCTCACGGCCGTGCCGGGCGTGGCCGAGATCGCCTCGTTAGGCGGCTACGAGAAGCAGTACCAGGTCGAGGTCGACCCGGCGAAGCTGCTGGCCTACAACATCCCCATGGGCCGGGTGGTCGAGGCCGTGCAGGCGTCCAACCAGGACGTCGGCGGGCGCGTGCTCGAGCTGGGCGGCACCGAGTACGTGGTGCGCGGCCGCGGGCGGTTCACGAGTCTGGACGACATCCGCGCGGTCGCCCTCGGCACGGGCCCGGGCGGCACGCCGGTGACCGTGGGCGACGTGGCCACGGTGCAGATCGGCCCCGAGATCCGCCGCGGCATCGCCGAGGTGAACGGCCGGGGCGAGGTCGTGACCGGCTGGGTGGTGATGCGCTACGGTGCGAACCCGGTCGCGGTCATCGACGGCGTGAAGGCGCGGATGGCCGAGGTGCAGCGCGCCCTGCCCGGGGGCGTGGTGTTCGTCGACGGCTACGACCGCTCGGGCCTGATCGAGGCGGCCGTCCACACGCTCCGCGAGAAGCTCGTCGAGGAGTCGGTCATCGTCGCGCTCGTCACGGTGGTGTTCCTCCTCCACGCCCAGAGCGCGCTCGTCGCGATCCTCACGCTGCCCATCGGGATCGGCATGGCGCTCCTGGCCATGCGCGGCCTCGGCCTCTCGGCGAACATCATGTCGCTCGGCGGGATCGCCATCGCCATCGGCGCGATGATCGACGCGGCCATCGTGATGGTGGAGAACCTCCACAAGCACCTGGAGCGCAACGAACGCGAGGGCGGCGCGAAGACGCGCTGGGCGCTCGTGGCCGAGTCGTCGAAGGAGGTGGGGCCGGCGCTCTTCGTCTCGCTGCTCATCATCACGCTCTCGTTCGTCCCGGTCTTCGCGCTCGAGGCCCAGGAGGGGCGGCTGTTCAAGCCGCTCGCGTGGACGAAGACGCTGGCCATGGCGAGCGCCGCGCTCCTCTCGGTCACGCTCGTACCGGTGATGATGGGCCTGTTCATCCGGGGCCGGGTGCGGCCCGAGGCGGCGAACCCGGTGAACCGGTTCCTGATCCGCGCCTACCGGCCGCTCATCGCGCTCGTGCTCCGGCACCGGTGGCCCACGATCGGGGCGGCGGCCGCGCTGCTCGCCCTGACGCTGCTGCCGTGGTCCCGGCTCGGGAGCGAGTTCATGCCGCCCCTGAACGAGGGAAGCGTGATGGACATGCCCTCGCTCTTCCCGGGCGTGAGCGCCACGCAGGCCAAGCGGATCCTCGTGCAGCGCGACCGCGCGATCGCGAGCATCCCCGAGGTCGCCATGGTGCTCGGCAAGGCGGGGCGCGCGGAGTCGGCCACCGACATGGCGCCGATGTCGATGATCGAGACCATCGCGATCCTCAAGCCCGAGCGCGAGTGGCGCCCGGGCGTCACGCAGGACTCGGTCACCGCCGCCCTCAACCGGATCGTGAAGACGCCGGGCGTGGGCAACATGTGGTCGCAGCCGATTCGCAATCGGCTCGACATGCTCACCACCGGCATCAAGACGCCGGTGGGGATCAAGATCTTCGGGCCGTCGCTCGACACGCTCGACCGGATCGGGCGGCAGATCGAGGGCGTGCTGCCGCGGGTCGAGGGGACGAACACCGTGTTCGCCGAGCGCGCGGTCGGCGGGCGCTACCTCGACGTCGACGTGGACCGCGCGGCGGCCGCGCGCTACGGGATGACCGCCGAGGACGTGCAGATGACGGTCATGGCGGCCGTGGGCGGCGCCGAGGCGGGCGAGACGATCGAGGGGCGCGAGCGCTACTCGGTGCTCGTGCGCTACCCGCGCGAGCTGCGGGACAGCCCGGAGGCGATCGCCAGCGCGCTCGTGGCCACGCCGTCGGGTGCGCAGGTCACGCTCGGGCAGCTCGCGCGGATCGGCGTGGTGAAGGGCTCGACGCTGATCAAGAGCGAGGACGCGCAGCTCAACAACGTCGTCTACGTCGACGTGCAGGGGCGGGACATCGGCGGCTACGTGGCGGACGCCAAGCGGGTCCTGGCGGAGCAGCTCACGCTGCCGCCCGGGTACCGGCTCGAGTGGTCGGGGCAGTTCGAGGCGATGGAGCGCGCGGGCCGGCGGATGCGCGTGGTCGTCCCGATCACGCTCGCGATCATCGTCCTGCTCCTCTACGCCGAGTTCCGGAGCGTGGCCGAGAGCGCGCTCGTGATGTTGTCGCTCCCGTTCGCCCTCGTGGGCGGCGTGTGGCTGATGTGGTTGCTCGACTACCACCTGAGCGTCGCGGTCGCCATCGGGTTCATCGCGCTGGCGGGCGTGGCCGCGGAGACGGGTGTCATCATGCTCCTCTACCTCGACCACGCCTACCAGGACCGGCGCGCGGCCGGGCAGATGCGCTCGCGCGCCGACGTGGACGCGGCGGTGGAGTACGGGGCCGTCGAGCGCGTGCGCCCGAAGATGATGACCGTCACGGCCATCATGGCCGGCCTGGTCCCGATCCTCTGGAGCGACGGGGCCGGGGCGGACGTGATGAAGCGTATCGCCGCGCCGATGGTCGGCGGCATGGTCACGAGCACGCTGCTCACGCTGCTCGTCATCCCGGCCGTCTACTCGCTCTGGAAGGAGTGGGAGGTCCGCCGGGCCGAGCGCGGGGCCGAGCGGCGCTCGGGCGCCGACGGCGACCCCGAGGGGGACGGCGACGAGCCCCGTGCGGAGCGCCCGCGCCCCGCGACCGACGCGGGGGCGCTGGTCCCGGCGCACGCCGCGGCGCACGCCGCGACGCGGGCGGGCTGACGTGCCGCCTGGTCGCGTTCCCCCGAGCGGTCCCCCGACCGGGAGCCCCGCGCCGGGGCGCCGGGACGCCGGACCGCACGGTTCGACACAGCAGCCGGCGCGAGCGGCGGGCAGTCGCCGCCTCCAGCCGGTCACCTTTCACCGAGGCACCACCATGAACCGTTCCCCGAACCGCTCGCTCGCCGCCGCGCTCACTCCGGCCGTCCCCCTTGCCGTCGCCGCGGTCCTGAGCGCCTGTACGGGCGAGCAGGGGGGCGCCACCACGACCACCGGCCGGCCGTCGGTGCAGGCCGGCGACTCGGCCGCCGCAACCACGACGGGCGGAATGCAGGGCATGCAAGGGATGCCGGGCATGCACGGCGGCGACAGCGCCGGCGGCACGATGGCCGGGATGGGCGGCACGACGGGCGGCATGGGCCCGGAGATGCAGGCGCACATGCAACGCATGACCGGCGGCATGAGCGGCGAGCAGATGCGGGCCATGCTGCCGACGCACCGGCGGATGGTCGCCAACATGCTGTCGCGCATGAACGGCGAGATGCGGCAGATGAACATGGCCGCCGACGCCGGCTGGACGGCGACCGTCGACTCGCTCCGGCAGGACCTCGTGCGCCTGCCCGACCTGGGCGCCGCGGAGCTCAAGACGGCGATGCCCGCGCACATGCAGCGGGTGGCCCGCCTCGGCGAGATGCACCAGCAGATGATGCGGGGCATGGCGAAGTGACGCGCGCCTGACGTACCCCGCCGCCGGGCGGCACGCGGGATTCGCGTGCCGCCCGGCGGCGGACCACCGGCGCCCGGACGCACAGACCGGCACCACAGCCGGCCTCGCCGGGCGCCCCTTCCACCAAGGAGACAGCACATGGCAGCGATCGAACTCGGGACCTACCTGCGGGGCACGGCCGAGCGGTACCACGAGTGCCTCGAGGCGTGCGTCGCGTGCCTCGTGGCGTGCGAGATGTGCTCGGACGCGTGCCTGGACGATCAGGACGCGCGGGCGATGGCGCCGTGCATCCGGCTCGACCGCGACTGCGCGGACGCCTGCGTGGCCGCGATCCGCGCGATGAGCCGCGGCGGGCCGCTCGCCGCCACGCTGTGCCGCGCGGTCGCGGACGCGTGCGACGCGTGCGCCGCCGAGTGCGAGAAGCACGCGCAGCACCACGACCACTGCCGCGTGTGCGCCGAGGCGTGCCGCCGGTGCGCGGAGGCGTGCCGCCGGATGGCCGCCTAACGGCCACCTGGGGCCGCGGGCCGACGCATGCGCGCCGACTGTCGGCGGCGGGACGACGACGCGCCGCGCCCGGGGGGAGGCCCCCCGGGCGCCGGCCCGCCGGGGCTGTCGCGCCGCGCCCTGCTCCGGCGGGTCGCGGCCGGCGCCGGGGCGCTCGCGGCCGCCGGGGTGGCGCTGGCCGTGAGCGAGGGCGACCGCGGCGCGGACGCGGCGCGCCCGCTGTTCACCGACACGATGGGCGCGGCCGACCCCACGGTCGTCCTCCTCCCCGGCCTCGGCGCCACGACCCGCTTCTGGGGCCCGCGCGTCGCGCCGCTCGCCGCGCGGGCCCGGCTGGTGCTGGTCGACCTGCTCGGGTTCGGCCGCTCGCCGAAGCCGTGGACCACCTACACCGTCGACCGGCACGTCGCGGCGCTGCACGGCGTGCTCGGCCCGCTCGCCGAGGCGCGCGGCCCGCTGACGCTCGTCGGGCACTCGCTCGGCGCGCGCCTGGCCGCGACCTACGCCGCGCGGTACCCCGGGGCGGTGCGCCGGCTCGTGCTGGTCAGCCTCCCGTACTTCGGCGGGGCCGAGCGGGCCAAGGGCTACTTCCGGCGCCGGGGGGCCGAGGGGTGGGTGATGACGCACATGCTCCCCGCGGCCGTCGTGTGCCTGCTCAGCCGGCGGCTGCTCGGCTGGGCGCTCCCCTCGCTCCTGCCGGACCTGCCGCGGGAGGTGGCCGAAGATCTGACCCAAATGACGTGGCGGTCGTCCACGTCGACGCTGTGGGAGGCGATCTACGAGTACGACCTGGGCCCCGACCTGGAGCGGGTCGCCGGCCGCGTCCCGATGCTCTGCCTGCACGGCGACCGCGACGAGCGCGCGCCGCTCGGGCCGGTGCTCGCGCTCGCCCGCGCGCACCCGGGTTGCGAGGTGCGCGTCCGCGCGGGCGCGGGCCACTTGCTGCCGCTCGCCGATCCGGCGTGGGTGCGGGCCGCGGTGGCGTCCGTGCTGCCACGGGCGGAGCGGCCCGGGGCGGAGGGGGCCGAGCACCGACCGGACACCCACCGGACCACCCGGCGCGAACACCCACCCGAACGTTCATTGGAGGCGTAAGCCGATGCCGAACGATCAGCAGGCCGTCGACCCCGTGTGCGGGATGACCGTCGACCGCGCGACCGCCGCGGGGACCTCGACGTACCGGGGCGCCACGCTCTACTTCTGCTCGGCCGCGTGCAAGACGCGGTTCGACGCGAACCCCGCGCAGTACGCCGGCGCCGCGGACGGCGCGGGTGGCGACACCACCGGAACGGGTGATGGCAGGCGCCGCGCCTAACGCCGAACGCGCCGCGGCGGTCGTGACGGGGGAGGCTGCGGCGGGGGCCGGGGCGGCGGTCACGGAGCGCGCGCCCCTCAACGGCGACCGGCACACGCGCACCACGCCCGACGGCGGCGCCGAACGCGTAGACCTGCCGGTCACCGGCATGACGTGCGCGGCCTGCGCCAACCGGGTCGAGCGCTCGCTCGCGCGGGCGCCCGGCGTGCGCCGCGCCGGCGTCAACCTCGCCACCTCGCGCGCGACCGTGGAGTACGACCCGGCCGCCACGGGCGTCCGCGACCTGATGGCCGCCGTCAGGCGCACCGGGTACGACACCGCCGCGACCGCCCGCGCCGACTTCGTGCTGGACGACTCCGCGCGCCCCGCCGGCTCCGCGCAGCCGCTCGAGCAGCACCTCCGGGGGCTCCGCGGCGTGGTGGACGCATCGTTCAACCTGGCCACGATGACCGTCCAGGTGGAGTACCTCCCGGGCGCGGCCGACCCCTCGGCCGTCCGGCGCGAGATCGAGGGCTTCGGCTACCGCGTGCGCGTCGTGCCGGGCGCCGGTGGCGACGCGGCTGCCGCGGGGGCCGAGGACGACGCGCGGCTGGCCGAGTACCGCGACCTGCGACGGAAGTTCTGGATCTCGGCGCTGCTCTCGCTGCCCGTGCTCGTGATCGCGATGTCGCACGGGCGAATCGCGCTCTTCAACCGGCCGTGGATCAACTGGGTGCAGCTCGCGCTCGCCACGCCGGTCGTGGTCTACGGCGGGGCGCAGTTCTACCGCGGCGCGTGGGCCAGCTTCCGCCACCGCGCGGCGGACATGAACACCCTCATCGCGCTCGGGACGGGCGCGGCCTACCTCTACTCCATCGCCGCGACCGTCGCCCCGCGGGCCTTCGCCGGCGCGACGGGGCGCGACCCCATGGCCGGCATGGCCGGGATGACGGACGAACCCACGGCCCCGGTCTACTTCGAGGCGGCGGCGGTCATCGTCGCGCTGATTTTGCTGGGGCGCATGCTCGAGTCCCGCGCCAAGCGGCAGACCGGCGCGGCCATCCAGCGGCTCCTCACGCTCCAGGCGAAGACCGCGCGCGTGGTCCGCGACGTCGACGGCGCGCGGCGCGAGCTGGACATCCCGGTGGAGGAAGTCGTGCCGGGCGACACGGTGCTCGTGCGGCCCGGCGAGAAGATCCCGGTGGACGGGCGGGTGACCGAGGGCGCGTCCGCCGTCGACGAGTCCATGCTCACGGGCGAGAGCCTTCCGGTCGAGAAGCGCGCCGGCGACGCCGTGTTCGGCGCGACGATCAACCGCACCGGCGCGTTCCGCTTCGAGGCCACGAAGGTGGGGCGCGAGACCGCGCTCCAGCGGATCGTGCAGATGGTGCAGGACGCGCAGGGCTCCAAGGCGCCCATCGCGCGCCTCGCCGACGTGATCAGCGGCGTGTTCACGCCGGTCGTGCTCTGCGTGGCCATCGCGACGTTCGCGGTCTGGTTCGTCGCGGCGCCGACCGACGTGCGCGTCACGATGGCGCTCGTCAACTTCGTGGCCGTGCTCATCATCGCCTGCCCGTGCGCCCTCGGGCTCGCGACGCCGACGGCCATCATGGCCGGCACCGGCAAGGGCGCGGAGCACGGGGTGCTCATCAAGGGCGGCGAGAGCCTCGAGACCGCCCACAAGCTCCAGACGGTGGTGCTCGACAAGACCGGCACGATCACCCGGGGCGAGCCGGCGCTGACGGACGTCGCGCCCGCCGACGGCCTCACGGACGCGGAGTTCCTGCGGCTCGTCGCCTCGGCCGAGCGCTCAAGCGAGCACCCGCTGGCGGGGGCCATCGTGCGCGGGGCCGCCGACCGGCAGCTCCGCCTGTCGGAGCCGTCCGCGTTCACCGCCGTCGCCGGGCACGGGATCGAGGCGACGGTCGAAGGGCGGCTCCTCCTCCTCGGCAACGCCAAACTCCTCGGCGAGCGCGGCGTCGCGTTGGACGGGGCGGAGGCGCAGGCCGCGGTGACGCGCGCCGGGGGGCTGGCCGCCGAGGGCAAGACGCCCATGTTCGCCGCGGTCGACGGGCGCTTCGCCGGGCTGGTCGCCGTCGCCGACCAGATCAAACCGGAATCGCGGGACGCCGTCGCGGCCATGCGGCGGCTCGGCCTCGAGGTGGTGATGATGACCGGCGACAACCGGCGGACCGCGGAGGCGGTCGCGCGGCAGGTCGGCATCACGCGCGTGCTCGCCGAGGTGCTGCCCGAGGACAAGGCGCGCGAGGTGAAGCGGCTCCAGGCCGAGAAGCGCGTCGTCGGCATGGTGGGGGACGGCATCAACGACGCGCCGGCGCTGGCCCAGGCCGACGTGGGGATCGCCATCGGCACCGGGACGGACGTCGCCATCGAGGCGTCCGACGTCACGCTCCTGCGCGGCGACCTCCGCGGCGTGGTGACGGCCATCGCGCTCTCGAAGGCGACGTTCCGCACGGTCAGGCAGAACCTGTTCTGGGCCTTCGTCTACAACGTGGTCGGCATCCCGGTCGCCGCGGGCGCACTCTACCCGCTCACCGGGTGGCTGCTCTCGCCCATCATCGCGAGCGCGGCCATGTCACTCTCGAGCGTGAGCGTGGTGGCGAACAGCCTCCGCCTCCGGCGGTTCGACCCGACGACGGCCGCGGGGAGGGCGTGATGGACGCGGCGGAAGTCGGCGTCGTGGTCGGGGCGGCGGCGCTCATCGGGGCGGTGCTCTGGTACTTCTTCGGCCCGAAGGAGGCGACCGCCGCCGCGGTGGGCGCGAGCGGCGTCCAGGAGATCCAGGTGACGGTCAAAGGGGGCTACGCGCCCGACGTGATCGCCGTGCAGCAGGGCGTCCCGGTGCGCCTCAACTTCTACCGCGACGAGACCGCGTCGTGCAGCGAGGAGGTCGTCCTCGGCGACTTCGGCATCGCGCGCCAGCTCCCCGCCTTCCAGACGACCCCGGTCGAGTTCACGCCGGACAGGGCGGGCGAGTTCACGTTCACCTGCGGGATGAACATGATGCGGGGCAAGCTGGTGGTCACCCCTACCCCGCGCGGCACCGGTCCGGTGGTGTAGTGTGCCGCCCCGCGAGTGCGGCCATCGGGGGTGCGGGTGGCACGTGCCGTGCGCGCCGGGGCCGCCCCACACCGACGGAGACCCGCACCGCGCGGCCGTCGCTCGGCCCCACGCCGGGGCCGGGGTAGCACGTCGGCCGCTTGGTGCAGTACCGCGCGTGGAGCGCGGTACTCACCCCGGCCCCCAGCGGAGGGTGCAGCACCGTCATTCGTGAGGCGGCGGGGCGGTGAGTGTTAGGCGCCGGTGCCGCGCGCCGCCGGCACCCGCTGCTGCCGGGCGAGCCGGACCTGCACGGCGGCGTACGAGCCGAGCACGAGCACCGCCGCGAGCGCCTGCGCCGCGAGCGTCTCCACCGTGGGGAACACGGCGAGCCACAACTCCGCCCACCCGGGGATCCGGTCCGCCAGCGCCGGGATCGGGGTCGTCGGCAGCCAGTGCGCGAGCTGCATCTCCTGCGCCTGCTCGCCGACCATCACGAGCAGCACGCCCCCCAGGAGGACGCCGGTGAGGACCAGCATCTTGCGGTACGGCAGCCGCTGGTGCGCCACGAACGTCAGCACGGCGACAATGCCGGTCAGGAGCAGGCCGATGCTGACCCCGCGCAGCACCGGCGCCTCGCCCAGCTTGAGCCGGTAGCTCTGGAGGAAGAGCACCACCTCGAACCCCTCGCGGTAGAACGAGCTAAAGCCGAGGAGCCCGAGTCCCCACAGCAGCCCGACGCGTGAGACCTGCTCGCGATCGTGCTGGCGCAGCAGCTCGCGCTTCCGCTTGGTGTGGAGCCCGATCCACCCGGTCCAGTAGACCTTGTGGAAGAACCAGTTCATCACCACGAGCAGGACGACGATCGCGAGGAGCCCCGTCGCCGCCTGCACGTGGAGGGCGGGGAAGCTCTCGGTCAGGCTGTCGACGATCGTCACCGCGACCTGCCACGTGACGAGGGTCGCGAGCACCCCCCCGACGACGCCGGCCACGATCGGCCGCCGGTACGCGCGCGTCGCGCCCACCAGGCTCGCCGTGATCGCCGCCAGGACGAGGATGCACTCGAGCCCTTCGCGGAAGACGAGCACGCCCACGTCGAGCGCGGCCGCGGATCGGGTGGCCGCCACCGTCGGGTCCGGCGTGCCGCCGCCGGACAGGAGCGCCTGCCAGAGCAGCGTCGCGAGCACGACGAGCGCGCCCGCGGCGACGAGGAGTCGACCGGCGACCAGCGCCGTCGAGTCAGCCTGACCGGCCCGCGGGCTACGGACCGCCGGGCCGGGCTCGGCGCCCGCGCGCCGCGGCGCCGCGGTCTCCACCCCGCGCGTTCGCGGCATGGTCATGAGGAAGGTGCGTCTGAAGGAGTGTGCAGCGATGCACGCCGGTACGTGTACCCGAACAACGGTATCGGGATTCCGGCGCGTGGGAAGGGGCGGCGCAGGTGGCGTCGGCCCCTCGCTGGGACCCCGCCCGAGGGCCTCCGGCGGTGCCCTGCCGGGGTGCCGGCCCTCGGGCGTTCGGCTGTCTGCGTTCACCGCGTGCGCGACGCCGCCGGTCGTCCCGGCCGCCGGGCGCGCACGCGCCGGACGAGGTGCACCGTCCGCAGGTTCCCCAGCACGTCCGCGGCGCGGATGGCGCGCCGGTGCGCGACCCCGTACGCCAGCGCGAGCGCGACGTAGACTGAGGCGATCGGCACGTGGACCTGCGGGACAGGAACCGCGAAGTGGACGACGAACAGCCCGGCGAGGAGGAGCGTGTCGCGCTTGCGCAGGCGCGGGTTAGGAGCATGACGGTGCCGAGCAGCCACTGGCCGGCGGTGTGGAAGATTTCGTCCACCGACTGCACCGTGAGCGGGAGCGCCGCCGTGTTGCCCGCTTCGAGTCGAGCTGGGCTACGTGCCATACGCGGCTCACAGGTGGACGGCCCGGCCGAACGAGTCGAGCGCCGCCTCGGGGATCGCGTCCGAGAGCGTCGGGTGCGGGTGCACCGCGAGGTCGAACTCCTCGACCGTCGTCTCGAGCAGCCGCCCCACCACGAACTCGCCGATCAGCTCGCTCGCGTGCGGCCCGACGAGGTGGGCGCCTAACAGCTCGCCGTACCGCGCGTTGCGCACGACCTTCACGAACCCGTCGGTCTCGCCCATGCCGCGCGCGCGGCCGTTGGCGCTCCACGGGAACTTGCCCACCGAGACCTCGAACCCCTCGGCCCGCGCGGCGGCCTCGGTGAGCCCGACCGAGGCCACCTCGGGGTGGCAGTACGTCACACTCGGGATGTTCCCGTAGTCGACCGCCACGTACGGGTCCTGCGCGATGCCGCCCACCACCGCGGCCGCCTCGGCCCACGCCTTGTGCGCCAGGAGCGCGCCGCCCGCGAGATCCCCGATCGCGTAGAGCCCCGGGACGTTGGTCCGCATGCGCGCGTCCACCTTGACGAAGCCGCGCTC
>ERZ1066120.856-NODE-856-length-23556-cov-7.339049_pt1 | contig 23556 bp, 16 predicted proteins | sample MGYA00382767_ERZ1066120 | MGnify/ENA primary metagenome ERZ1066120 (study PRJEB33369, sample SAMEA5778350) | biofilm metagenome | biome: Industrial cooling water; feature: Water cooling tower basin; material: Biofilm | place: United Arab Emirates | collected...
ATCTAGGACGGACCGAGCTGGCACATGCCGAAATCCTGCAACTCAGTGAAAACTTTCAGGAGATCGTTGCAAAGGGGCTCGCAACCGAGTGTGCTAGGCGCTTCTACACGGAGGGTCAGGGCGACTTTCGTGCCGTGACTTATAACCGGCTTTGCCTCGCGTTACGTCCCGACAACGGCCATCTCGAAATTCGGAGGGCTAGACCGCTCGCGCCCGAGCTTGCCGCTGGCGCGGCAAACGGTATGGACGATGGGGTGTTGCTGCCCTCGGCTAGCAGCCTACGCGGCTTGGTCGGCACGCCGCTGCTCTGGAAGGTGCGGCTCAATAGCCCGCCACGCCAGTTGCTCGAGTACTTCTTCATGAGATCATCCTTCGACCCGGAAGACCTCGAGGCGCGTCATAACATCATTGAGACGCGAGCGCACACTCCAAGAAACACCAGGTTTGCGGCCACCATCGAGGTCGAACTTACGGTGAGAGAAGACGGAACAGCGATCCCCCGTTTCATTTACGGTCGCAATGACCGCTCGGAAGGAACGGTAGCCGAAGGTAAGCCCTTCCACATAGATATGACCTTCGCCTCCGAGGAGGAGGGCGGCTCCACTTATCTGGGCTTCGACTTCGGCACCAGCTCCTCCGCCTGCTCAATCGTCGACAGCGCCGACGTGCAAATGATACAGGAACGGAGTCGCTCTCCTGGATGGCGCGAGCTGTCCGATCTGCTTTCGGATCTGCCCTACCCCGTCGCGGCGCCGCTCGCCCGCTTCATATCCGAACGCGACACTGACAAACGCGTCCAGAAGGGCCGTGACGCTGCTGACTCACTGCTGACCCTGGCAGCTTACCTCGCCTATACGGACCTTTGTGTCACCCGACCCGGCGGCGGCATGTTCCGTGGCTTCGCCCAGCGGTCTGCAGGTCCGCTCTGGGGCATGATCAAGACGGTTGTCGGCGAGAACCAGAATCGATTGCAATTTGCCGCAGGGCTGATGGCCTTAGTCAAACCGGAGAATGCTACGCAAATCGACGACTGGATCACCGGGCTGAATGCCGAAAAGCATGGACGCCGTCAGGCCGTGGACTGGGTCGGGTTCCTGAGTCTTCTCGGCAATCATGTGGCGCGAGCATTCGAGGTAAACCGGCTTGGTGTATTCGAGGGGGTTGTCCCTAAACGATTTCACGCAGGCAGCTACGTTGGGGTTTTTCGAGTACTTCACGGTTCGTCTCAAACTTTCGTCAACGTGCTCGACTACGAAGGCGCACAACCATTTTCAGATGAACTCGTCTATGTGGTCGATCCGGTGCAAGGCCGGGCTATGCCGCTTAGCCCGCTTTACTTCTGGGGCCTTGAGCGCTGGGGAGCCGACCCGGGCATGGTTGACGTGTACGAGTACGACGCCGAGCGGCGCGGAGTCTTCGGCTTCAAAACCACCCAACCCTCCGAAGGTCTAGAGGTGTGTACGGCCGGTGAGTGGTCGGGATTGCATGCGCAACTCGCAGCCATGCGCGCCAAAGATCAGCCCTGCGCCGTCGTAGAAGGACTATCCCTCACGTCGTATCAGGCCTGATTGACTGGCAAAATCCGATGATCGTTGGATTGATTGGAGGCGGACTTTGCGGATGCGCGTTGCCAGAGTTTGGCGCGAATGCGCCATTGGATTCCTGCCGGTCACGAGAGGTTGGATCACTCAATGTATCAGGGAGTGACAACCCGTCCCCGTCCCGCTAAACGCCCCCGCTTCCATCCACCTGCGCGACAAAAGCGAAAGCGAGTGCACATATGAACCTGAACGAACTGCGCGACAATCCGGGCGCGCGTAAGGCCAAGATCCGCGTCGGGCGCGGCATCGGCTCCGGTAAGGGCAAGACCGGCGGGCGTGGCCAGAAGGGCCAGAAGAGCCGCGAGGGCGTGTCTATCGCGGGCTTCGAGGGCGGCCAGATGCCGCTCCACATGCGGCTGCCCAAGCGCGGCTTCAACAACATCTTCGCGCGTGACTATGCCGAGGTGAACCTGGGCGCGATCCAGAAGGCGGTCGACGCGGGCAAGCTGACCGGCAGCGACGTCGATCACGCGGCGCTCAAGGCGGCGGGCCTGGCGCGCGGCGGCAAGGACGGCGTCCGGCTGCTCGGCAAGGGCGCGCTGACCGCGAAGCTCAACTTCACCGTCGCGGGCGCCAGCGCCTCGGCTCGGCAAGCGGTCGAGGCCGCGGGCGGCTCGGTCAACGTGATCGAGGTCGTGCCGGCGGCCGAGAAGGCGGCGGCCAAGAAGGGCAAGGCGCGCGAGGCGCGGCTCGCGGCCCGCACGGCGTGACTTCGTGCTCCCGCGCAGGCGGGAGCCCAGTCTGGGTCCCCGCCTGCGCGGGGACACCCGCCCGGCATTAGACAAGGCGTCATCCACGCCTATATGAGCGGCGGGCGGGCGACACGGAGCTTCCCCGCCGTTCTCGATTTCCAGGACTAGTCAGCACGATGGCATCCGCAGCCGACCAGATGGCCCAGAGCATCAGCCTGGGTAAGCTCTCCCAGGCGACCGACCTCAAGAAGCGGCTCTGGTTCACCATCGGCGCGCTCGTCGTCTTCCGGGCGCTCAGCTATGTGCCGCTGCCGGGCATCGACCCGACCGCGCTGGGCTTGCTGGCGGACCGCACCCAGGGCGGCGTGCTCGACTTCTTCAACACCTTCTCGGGCGGCGCCCTGGAGCGCATGAGCCTGATTGCGCTGGGCGTCATGCCCTACATCACCGCGTCGATCGTGGTGCAGCTGGCGACCTCGCTGTCGCCGCAGCTCGCGGCCATCAAGAAGGAAGGCGAGAGCGGGCGCAAGAAGCTGAACCAGTACACGCGCTACGGCACCGTGCTGCTGACCGCGATCCAGGGCTATTTCATTGCGCGCGGGCTGGAGACGATCGGCGCCAACAACGGCATCCAGGCGGTGGTCGAGCCCGGCATGCTGTTCCGCGTCGCGGCCGTCGTCTCGCTGATCGGCGGCACCATGTTCCTGATGTGGCTGGGCGAGCAGATCACCAGCCGCGGCATCGGCAACGGGATCTCGCTCATCATCATGGCGGGCATCGTCGCGAACCTGCCGGTCACGCTTTACCAGCTGCTGGAGAGCGCCAGGTCGGGGCAAGGGAATATCGGCGGCTTCCAGCTGACCGGCATCATCGTCGCGGTCGCGGCGCTGATCCTGTTCATATGCTTCATGGAGCGCGCGCAGCGGCGTATCCTGATCCAATACCCCAAGCGCCAGACGCAGCGCGGCATGCAGGCGGACCGCTCGCACCTGCCGCTCAAGCTCAACACCGCGGGCGTGATCCCGCCGATCTTCGCCTCGTCGCTGTTGCTGATGCCGCTGACGATCAGCCAGTTCGCGGGCAACCGCGTCGCGGGCGAGAGCGCCTGGGGCGACTTCGTCCTGACGCTCAACCAGTGGCTGCAGCACGGCTCGCCCGTCTACATGTCGCTCTACGCGGCGGGGATCATCTTCTTCTCGTTCTTCTACACGGCCGTCGTGTTCAATCCGGAGGAGACGGCCGACAATCTGAAGCGCTATGGCGGGTTCATCCCGGGTATCCGGCCGGGCAAGAACACCGAGAGCTATTTCGATTATGTGCTCACCCGCATCACGGTGATCGGCGCGGCGTATCTGACGGTGATCTGCCTCCTGCCCGAATATCTGGTCTCGGCGCTCAACATCCCCTTTTATCTGGGCGGCACGTCGCTGCTGATCGTCGTCAACGTGACGATGGACACGGTGACGCAGATCCAGTCGCATCTGCTGGCGCACCAATATGGCGACCTCATCAAGAAGGCGAAGCTGAAGGGCGGCCGGCTGCGCTGATCCACGGGCGAAGGGGAGCGTTCGCGTGAACATCATCCTGTTGGGACCGCCGGGGGCCGGCAAGGGCACCCAGGCCGGCCGTCTGGTCGCCACGCGCGGCATGGCGCAGCTGTCGACCGGCGACATGCTGCGCGCCGCGGTCAAGGCGGAGACGCCCGTCGGATTGCAGGCCAAGGCGGTGATGGCGCGCGGAGAGCTCGTGTCCGACGCGATCGTCTCGGCGCTGATCGGCGAGCGGCTGGACCAAGGCGTGGGCGCGGGCGCGATCTTCGACGGCTTCCCCCGCACGGCCGCGCAGGCCGAGGCATTGGAGGTGCTGCTCGCCGGCCGCGGCCAGAAGCTCGACCATGTGATCGAGCTGACGGTCGACGAGGGCGCGCTGACCGAGCGGATCGTCGGCCGCTACACCTGCGCCCAGTGCGGCGAGGGATATCACGACCGCTTCAAGCAGCCGGCGGTCGCGGGCGTGTGCGACGTCTGCGGCTCGACCGAGTTCAAGCGGCGCCCGGACGACACGGCCGAGACCATCGCGACGCGCATGGCGGTCTACCGCGGCGAGACCGCGCCGATCCTGCCCTTCTACGAAGAGCGCGGGCTGGTCCGGCGCGTGGACGGCATGGCCGACATCGAGGAGGTCGCGGCCGCGATCGGGGCGATCCTGGACGGGTAGGTGCCCGAAGCCCGCCATGGTAGGATGGGGCATGAACCACGCCCGGCTGGTATGGCGGCTCGCTGCATCGTTTCCCCTCGCAGTAACGTGCCCGGCTGCGGGAGAGGTCGTCTCGGCGACCCCGGCCGGTTTCGAGGTACGGCATCGGGTCACCGTCGCTGCCCCGGCGCCACGGGTCTGGGCGACGCTGATCAAGCCTGCACGGTGGTGGAATGGGGCGCATAGCTTCTCGGGCGACGCCAAGAACCTGACGCTCGATCCGCGCCGGGGCGGCTGTTTCTGCGAGGCTCTGCCGCGCGGCGGCGTCGAGCATTTGCGGGTGGTCTATGCGGATGCAGGCAAGCAGCTGAGGCTCGCCGGCGCGCTCGGCCCGTTGCAGGGGGACGGGGTGACCGGCGCCCTGACCTTCACGCTCACGCCCGAGGGCGACCGGACCGTGATCGAGCTCCGCTACGTGGTGGGCGGCTATCGGTCAGGGGGCCTGCAGGCGCTTGCCGGCCCGGTCGATCAAGTCCTCAGCGAACAGTTGGTCAGGCTCAGTAAGGCCGCCTGATTTCGGGCGACATCAAGAAGCTGCCCATTTTTGCGTCAGGGTAGGGTCCGCGGGCGTGCCGTCAGCGACATACGCCCCGCTGCATGGCCTCCAGCGTGGGAAAGGCCAGCAGGCCGTGGTTGGCCGCATAGATCGGGCGGGCTTCGCGGAGCGCTGCCTCGGCGGCGATCAGAGCCCGCTTCGCCCGCTCGCGGCGAGCGAACAGTTTTGCGATACTGGCGTCGGTCATACCTGCCTCCCTTGCACAGCGATGAGGTCGCTCGATCTTGAACGCGGCAAGTATTCGCGAGTTGCAGGACGAATCTAGGTCAATAGATGCTTAACGGAACGCTGTCCCGATGTGGAACGGAGGCGCGTGACGTGAACCTTTTGCTTGGGCAGGGTAGCTTGCAGCGGCCAAGCCCCGGTTACAACTTGCGTGTCCCTGAAAATCTGCCGGGGGGGTAGGGGCTGGCTCAGTCCCACTGCGACGATCTGTCCGCGTCCTGCGCCTCTGCGATGGGCATAAGAAAAGCCCCATGGCGTTCGCCATGGGGCTGTCACGTCGGCCAGGTCGGTCTCGCAGCTCCGCCGCTTGCCCGCCTGCCGGCCGGGCTGTCCGTCTCGCGGATAGCTTGCGCTATCCGCGTGCGGATCAGCCCATGATCTCCTGCTCGAGCTTCTTGGCCATGTCCTCGATGTTCTCCGGCGGCCAGCCCGGGATCTCCATCCCGAGCCGCAGCCCCATCGACGACAACACTTCCTTGATCTCGTTCAGGGACTTGCGGCCGAAGTTCGGCGTCCGCAGCATCTCGGCCTCGGTCTTGCCGACCAGGTCGCCAATATAGATGATGTTGTCGTTCTTCAGGCAGTTCGCCGAACGGACCGACAGCTCCAGCTCGTCGACCTTCTTGAGCAGGTAACGGTTGATCTGCTGCGTGTCGCCGACCGGGATCTCGCCACCCGCCGCGGGAGCGATCGCCTGGCCAATGGGGGCCGACGCGCGCGGCATCGCGCCCTCGTCGAACTGGACGAACAGCGCCAGCTGGTCCTGCAGGATACGGCCCGCATAGCCGACAGCGTCCTCCGGGCTGATCGTGCCGTCGGTCTCGACCGTCAGCGTCAGGCGGTCATAGTCCAGATCCTGGCCGACACGGGTCGGGTCGACCTTGTAGGAAACCTGGCGCACCGGCGAATAGAGCGCGTCGACCGGGATGAGGCCAATCGGGGCGTCCGCCGGCCGGTTGGCGGCGGCGGGGACATAGCCCTTACCGGTGTCGGCGGTCAGCTCCATGTTGAGCGTCGCGCCCTCGTCCAGGTGACAGATCACCAGGTCCTTGTTCATGACCTCGATGTCGCCGGAGACGGCGATGTCGCCCGCCTTCACCTCGGCCGGGCCGGTCGCGGAGAGCTGCAGCCGCTTGGGGCCTTCGCCCTGCATGCGCAGCGCGATCTGCTTCACGTTCAGGACGATGTCGGTCACGTCCTCTCGCACGCCCGCCAGGCTCGAGAATTCGTGCAGCACGTTCTCGATGCGGATGGAGGTGACGGCCGCACCCTGCAGGCTCGAGAGGAGCACGCGGCGCAGCGCGTTGCCGAGCGTCAGGCCGAAGCCGCGCTCCAGCGGCTCGGCGACGAAGGTCGCGCGCCGGTCGCCCGCGGTCTTCTTCTCGAGCGCGTTGGGCTTCTTCAGTTCCTGCCAGTTCTTTGCGTTGACGGCCAAGGCTTTGGTCCCCTGGTTGGGCCGAAGGAGGGGGAACCTTCGGCCAAGAGATGGGTCGCCGCCGCGCGTCCGCGACGACGTGGGCGGGAAACGGGAGTTAGACGCGCCGCCGCTTGGACGGCCGGACCCCGTTGTGCGGGATGCTGGTCACGTCGCGAATGGAGGTGATCTGGAAGCCGACGGCCTGGAGCGCGCGCAGCGCCGACTCGCGGCCGGAGCCCGGGCCCTTGACCTCGACCTCCAGCGTGCGGACGCCGTGCTCGGCCGCCTTCTTGCCCGCGTCCTCCGCCGCGACCTGCGCCGCGTACGGGGTCGACTTGCGGCTACCCTTGAACCCCATCATGCCGGCGCTGGACCAGGAAATCGCGTTCCCCTGGGCGTCGGTGATGGTGATCATCGTGTTGTTGAAGGAAGCGTTCACATGCGCGACGCCGGCGGTGATGTTCTTGCGCTCGCGGCGGCGAAGGCGCTGAGGTGCTTGAGCCATGATATCTGTCCTGCAATCTGAGAAGAACTTGAGCGAACCGCGTCCAGACGCGGCTCCAGCTTACTTCTTCTTGCCTGCGATCGGCTTCGCCTTGCCCTTGCGGGTACGCGCGTTGGTGTGCGTGCGCTGACCGCGAACGGGAAGGCCCTTGCGGTGGCGCAGGCCGCGGTAGCAGGCCAGATCCATCAGCCGCTTGATGTTCATCGCCGTCTCGCGGCGCAGATCGCCCTCGACCGTGTGGTCGGCGTCGATCGTCTCACGGATCTGGAGCACCTCCTGATCGGTCAGGTCCTGGACCCGACGCTCGGGCGCGATGGCCAGCTTGTCGGTGATGGCCTTGGCCTTGGCCGGCCCGATGCCGTGGATGTACTGCAGCGCGATGATCACGCGCTTGTTGGTGGGGATGTTGACCCCCGCGATACGTGCCATGAAATGACGTCTCCTAGCTCCACAGGCCCGGCGCATGGCGGCGCGGGCCTATCTCGACGCGTTGCCTTCCGAAACGCAGAAACGCGGCGTGCGCGCCGAGGCGCCGCCGTGAACCGGTGTTGCGGAGTAAGGCGGCATCTATGGCTCTGGTCAAGCAGTGTCAACCGGCCGTGGAACCTAATCGCACCCCGCGCGTGCGCTCAGAAACCGGGGCGGGTGTTGACTTTCCGAAGAGCACAGGCTTTACGGCCGCGCCGCAGGCGGGCTCCCTCCGCCTGGCCGCGCGTGCCTGATACGGCGTGCGGACGAACACAGAAAGGACTTCATCATGCGTCATCGCGTCGGCGGGCGTAAGCTCCAGCGCACCTCGGCTCACCGCCAGGCCCTGTTCCGCAACATGGCGGCCGCGCTGATCAAGCACGAGCAGATCACCACCACGCTCGCCAAGGCGAAGGAGCTTCGCCCCTATGTCGAGAAGCTGGTGACGCTGGGCAAGCGCGGCGGCCTGTCCAACCGGCGGCTCGCGCATGCGCGCCTGCTCGATGATGCGCAGCTCACCAAGCTGTTCGACGTGCTGGCGGCGCGCTACGCCGACCGCAACGGCGGGTATACCCGGATCATCAAGGCCGGCGTCCGCGCTTCGGATGCCTCGCCCATGGCGATCATCGAGTTCGTCGATCGGGACACGAGCGCGAAGGGGCAGGATTCCGGCCCCGTCCAGAGCGACGACGGCGAGTTCGATCTGGCCGCCTGACGCTTAGCGATCGAGCTGACGACGGGTCGCTCCGGTGACGGGGCGGCCCGTTGCGTTTGGGGTGGAACCGGCGGGCGGGGGGCCGCGTAGGGCCGTCATGTTCGCGAGCTTCCAGGACGATCCGCCGCCGCCCCGCTGGGAGCCGTCGCCCGAGCGGCGGCCGAACTTGTCGCCGCGGGAAGGACGGGTGCTCGCCTGGCTGGTCGGGGGCAACATGCTGGTGCTGCTCTTCGCGCCCTTGGCGGGGGCGAGCCTGGTGCAGGCGGTGATCGCGCTGCTGCGCTGACTCGGGCGGAGCGGGCTGCTACGGGGCGGCGATGCAGCACCCCGAGACCATCCTGATCGTCGATTTCGGCAGCCAGGTCACCCAGCTGATCGCCAGGCGTGTGCGCGAGGCGGGCGTTTACAGCGAGATCGCCCCGTTCACCCAGGCCGCCGACGCCTTCGCGCGGCTCCGGCCCAAGGGTGTGATCCTGTCCGGCTCCCCGGCGTCGGTGCTGGAGGATGGGAGCCCGCGCGTTCCCGACGCAATTCTGGCGAGCGGGCTGCCGGTGATGGGCATCTGCTATGGCGAGCAGGTGCTGACCCATCAGCTGGGTGGCGAAGTGCTGATGGGAGACGCGGGCGAGTTCGGGCGCGCGTACCTGACCGTGACGGACGGCTGCGCGTTGTTCGACGGGCTGTGGCGGGAAGGCGAGACCCACCAGGTGTGGATGAGCCACGGCGACAAGGTGACCGCGCTCGCCCCCGGCTTTCGCCCGGTCGCCCAGTCGCCGGGCGCGCCCTTCGCCGTCATCGCGGACGACGCCCGGCGCTATTACGCCATGCAGTTCCACCCGGAGGTGGCGCACACGCCGGACGGGGCCAAGCTGATCGCCAACTTCGTCCGCCATGTCTGCGGCTGCGCGGGCGACTGGACCATGGCGGAGTATCGCGAGGCGAAGATCGCCGACATTCGCGCGCAGGTCGGCGACGGGCGGGTGATCTGCGGCCTATCGGGCGGCGTCGATTCCGCGGTCGCGGCGGTGCTGATCCACGAGGCGATCGGGAGCCAGCTGACCTGCGTCTTCGTCGATCACGGCCTGCTGCGCGCCGGCGAGGCGGACCAGGTCGTCAGCCTGTTCCGCGGCCACTACAACATCCCGCTCGTCCATGTGCAGGCGGAGACGCTGTTCCTGAACGGGCTGGCGGGCGTCACCGACCCGGAGGCGAAACGAAAGTTCATCGGCCGCACCTTTATCGAGGTGTTCGAGGCGGAGGCGCGCAAGATCGGCGGCGCGGCGTTCCTGGCGCAGGGCACGCTCTACCCCGACGTGATCGAGAGCGTATCGTTTACCGGCGGGCCTTCGGTGACGATCAAGAGCCACCACAATGTCGGCGGACTGCCCGAGCGCATGAACATGGCGCTGGTCGAGCCGCTGCGCGAGCTGTTCAAGGACGAGGTGCGCGCGCTGGGCCGCGAGCTCGGCCTGCCGGATGCGTTCGTGGGCCGCCACCCGTTCCCGGGTCCGGGCCTCGCCATTCGCATTCCCGGCGAAGTGACGAAGGAGCGCTGCGACATCCTGCGCAAGGCGGACGCAATCTACCTGGAGGAGATCCGCGCGGCCGGGCTGTACGACGCGATCTGGCAGGCCTTCGCCGTCCTGCTGCCGGTGCGCAGCGTCGGCGTGATGGGCGATGGGCGGACCTATGACTCGGTGCTGGCGCTGCGCGCCGTCACGAGCGTCGACGGCATGACGGCGGACGCGTTCGAATTCCCGGGCGGCTTCCTCTCCCGCGTGGCGACGCGCATTGTCAACGAGGTCCGGGGCGTGAACCGGGTCACCTACGACTACACCAGCAAGCCGCCGGGGACGATCGAGTGGGAGTAGGGGAATAGCGAAGGAAAGGAGGCTCTCGGCGGCTTTGTCATGCGCATACAGGGGATCGGCGGTGCCCGCTCGAAGCGCTGACAATACATTGTCAATGGATCCGAAAGACTCGCTAACGTGCTGGCACAAATTATATTCCGATAGGCACGCTGGCAGGGTACTGGCAACAGTCGAAGAATGTGATGGTATTTCCGACGGTACGCCGACGGCGAGTTGCGGGCGCTCTGTTGGCACCGTTAAGGTGGTATAGATTAGGCACCTATCCACGCCGTCGCGGCCGGGAGCTGGCTACGACAATAGCTGGCTACGACAATAGCTGGCTACGACAATAGGATGCGCCCGATCTGCCGGTCCACGTGAACTGGGAATGGCCCGTCGAGCCGCACGTTCCTGTCAAAGGCGCCGCCCTCTGCGCCACGCCGTCGTTCTTCTGGCGTTCGGTATGGGGAGAGCAGCCTGTCTGCCTCGGCAACCGAGGCTGCGTCTGGGCCCTCAACAACTTGCCGATTGATCGCTGCGCCGCTGCGGGGGTGCCCTCGGGAGCCTAGTCCCGGAACATCAATCGGCGGATCTGCCTGAAGGGAAGATCGCCGTAGGTCAGCAACGTGTCGTGGAAGCGCTTCATCGAATAATGCTCGCCCATGCGCCGTTTGTATTCGTCGCGAAGCCTCACGATCGCCCGCTCACCGATGATCTCGCGCCCGGGGGAAGCCGGCGTTTGTGAATCCCGCTGAACCTCGATGAAGGCGTTGGTCGGTTCCATTCCGATCTTGTCGACATAAGCGGCGACAGCCTGGTCGAAGGTCATCTCCCCCTTCGCCATCCTGAGCTTCGTCAGGATGCGCTGCACCCGCCACATGCGCATCTGGCGCCGTGCCATCCGGGTCTTCAGCTCCTCCATGTACGGCAGCGTTCCGTAATAGCCCTCCTCCTCCATCAGCCGCTCGAGGTAGAAGGACCACGACTGGCTGAGATAGGCGCTTTGAAACGCCCGCCGCATCGGGCGAGTGACATGCTGGTTCCTGGCGGCGATCTGCAGATTGTGGCCAAGCCACTCGTGATACGAGATGACGTGCGTCCAATAGGGATTGTACGCCTTTATGCGGCTGGCTCGCTCCGCGGGCGTGAGGATGTCTTCAAGCGGGGTAAGGATGTAATAGCCCGACTGCCGCCCCGCGACGGTGGGGCCGCCGGTCGCGCCGCCGAACGACAGAATGCGCCGCGACATCGGCGGGGAGAGCCGCGCGCCGTAATCGATATAGTCGGGAATGGTGACGATGTGCGCGCCCGGCCCTTTCAGCCACGCGCTCATCGTGTCGACATAGCGCTGCGCCATCGGGATCACGTGGTCCCAGGGCGGCGCCTCGCTCTTCATCACCTCCCAGGCGGTGCGTAGGTCGCCGCTGGGATGGATCTGGCGGGCCAGTTGCTGCATTTCGGCGAGGAGGACCCGCTCTTCCTCCGCGGCGATGCGCAGCATGTCGTCAACGCGGTATTCGTCCAGCTGCTCGTGCACCAGCTGATAGAATTCGATCTCCTCCGGCTTCCAGGCGGGCGAGCGGCTCGAGCGCGGCAGGAGGTCTGCTTTCAGCCAACGCTCGAAGGCGTCGACGGCAGCGAGCGCATCGCCGACGGCCGCTACCAGCTCCCGCTTCAGTTCCGGGCTGTCGACGATCGCCCTTGGCACTTCGTCGCGCAGCAGCAGGCGCGCGTAATAGGCCTGGTAGATGGCGTTCTCGGTCCAGGTGCGCGCCGGGTTCTTCAGGTTCTGCCGGGCGCGCGACAGAGCACCGGGCAATCGCCGCAACTCGCTCACCGCCTTTCGCACGGCACTATCCGGGAGCGCGCCGGGCCGAACGAACAGCGCGTTCGTCTGCCCCAGAGCGAAGACCGAGGCGGGGGTGACCTCGTGAAGGCGGAGCGTCTCCATCTCGAACAATCGGGTGCGCAGATGCGCGACGAGCAGATCATGGTCGACCTGATCGTCCAGGCTCAACCGCTCGCGATCAATGGCCTTCAGCCTTTCCAGTATACCGCGATACGCAGCGGTCGCCGCGCTGTGGTCCGGCGTCCCCGGCTCCCCTTCGCTGATCGCCAGCGCCTCGGCGATCACGACGTCCAGCTTCGGCTCCGTCGATGAGACTTGCGCCGGGCTCGACGAGAGGGGGACGAGGAGCGCGCAACAGAAAAGAAGGCCGGCAGTCAGTCTCAACATCGGCCGCAGCCCCCCGCGCGCGCTCTTCGCTTTGCAACGGTGTGAACGCTATTCCCGAGGCTGCGCGAGTCAATCGCCGGGCGCTCGTGCGCAACACCTTGCTTCACCGGCCGCAAACCTCGGCTGGTTGCCTTCACCTCGCGCGCGAGACATCAAACTATCGACAACGGAGCTCGCCCAATGGACCGCCGCACCTTTCTCGCCACCATGCCCGCCGCCGCGGCCGCCGCACCCCTGCGGGCGCAGCAGGGAAGGCCCAGCCCGCAAACGGCCATCCCCGCGGCCGGCCATGGCGGCGCGGCTGCCCCCGCCGACGGACGCCTGCCCGGCCGGTGGTTGGAAGGGGAGCTCCGGTTCCTGCGGCCGGACGTCGGGTCTGGCGACCGCCCGGCCGGCGCGAGCTTCGCGTCGCGGACCGCGGTGTACGGCATGTCCGGGGCGGCGGGCACGATGCATCCGCTGGCGACGCAGGCGGGGATCGACATCCTGAGACGCGGCGGGTCGGCGGTCGATGCGGCGATTGCGATCAACGCCTGTCTGGGATTTCTGGAGCCGACCTCCTGCGGCATCGGCGGCGATTGCTATGCCATGCTCTGGGATCCGAGGACGCGCGCGGTGGTCGGCATCGCAGGGTCAGGCGCATCGCCGCGCGGGTTGAGCCTGGAGACGGTGCGCGCCCGCGCGAGAGGCGGCGTGCTGCCGCCGCTGGGCGCGGTGACCGTCTCGGTGCCAGGCACGGTCGATTGCTGGTGGGAGCTTCATCGCCGCTACGGGAAGCTGCCTTGGGCCGCGCTGTTCGAGCCCGCCATTGCCTATGCAGAGGGCGGTGCGCCGGTCCCGGACATCGTCAGCTATTACATGCAGCGCAGCATCGCGATGTTCCGGCGGCCGGGGACGGGGATCGAGGAGGTCGCGAACGCGCTTAGCACCTTTGCGCCGAACGGCGAGGCGCCGCGCATCGGCCAGGTGTTCCGCAATCCGGACCTGGCGCAGACCTATCGCCTGATCGCGCGCGGCGGTCGCGATGCATTCTACCGTGGCGAGGTCGCCGAGCGCATCGACGGCTATTTCCGACGGATCGGCGGCTGGCTGCGGGCCGACGACCTCGCGCGCCACCGGTCGGAATGGGTCCAGCCTTACGCCACCGACTATCGCGGCGTCACCGTGTACGCGCTGGGCGCGAATACGCAGGGGTTGGCGACGCTTCAGATGCTCAACATGCTCGAGCGGTTCGACCTTCGAGCCGAGGGCTTCCAGTCGCCACGCTCGATCCACCTCCAAGCGGAGGCCAAGCGGCTCGCCTACGAGGATCGCGCTCGCTACTATGCCGATCCGAACTTCGCCCGGGTGCCTTCCGACTGGCTCGTCTCCAAGGAGTACGCCGCCGATCGGACGAAGCTGATCCGACCCGACCGGATCAACCCGCGCGTGACACCCGGCCGGGCGCCCGCGAACGGGGACACCACTTATTTCGCCACCGCCGACTGTGACGGCATGATGGTATCAATGATCCAGTCCAATTTCCGTGGCATGGGATCGGGGCTGGTCGCGGACGGGCTCGGCTTCATGTTCCAGGATCGGGGCCAGCTGTTCACCCTGCAGGATGGCCACCCCAACATCTACGCGCCCGGCAAGCGGCCTTTCCAGACGATCATCCCCGGATTTGCTACGCGAGCGGGCGAGCCCTGGATGAGCTTCGGCGTGATCGGCGGCGCCATGCAGCCGCAAGGCCAGGCGCAGATCATCGTCAACCGCGTCGATTATGGCCTGGACGTGCAGTCGGCGGGCGACAGTCCCCGCTGGCACCACGAGGGCTCGTCGCAGGCGATGGGCGAGGACGAACCCAGCCTACCCCCGACGGGGCTGTTGCGTCTGGAGACGGGCGTCCCCGACGCCACCCGGGCGGCGCTGGCGGGCATGGGCTGGACGATCGGCGAGCCCGACGGCAGCTTCGGCCGCTACCAGGCGGTCGAGCGGCGGAAGGACGGCGCGAAGACGGTCTGGGCCGCCGCCAGCGAAATGCGCGCCGACGGCTGCGCGCTCGCTTATTAGCGATTAGGCTTAAGGTGGCGGTCGAAGAAGTCGACCATCTTCTTGAACGCGAACCGCGCCTGCGGAAGGTTGTCGCTGGCCCACGCATGGTTGCCGCCGGGGAGCGTGACCAGCTCGAACGGCACCTCGTTCGCGATCATTGTCTCGGCCGCGGCCTCCGTGTCGGCATAGAGCACCACCGGATCGCGCGTGCCGTGGATGATCATCACCGGGTCGCGGATCTTCTGGACGTGGTATAGCGCCGACTGCGCCTCATAGCGCGCGGGCATGTCCGGCCCGTCCGGCGGGCCCATCACCCACATCTGTGATGGATAGGCGTGCCAGACGTTGGTCGCCGGCGCACCAGCGATCCCCGCTGCGTAGACGCCCGGCTTCTTCGCCAGCGACATGAGCGTCATAAGTCCGCCGTAGCTCGATCCCCAGATGCCGACCCGCTTCGGATCGACGTAGCCTTTGGCGACCAGATGCCGCACCCCGCTCTCGAGGTCGTCGATATCGATCCCGCCATAGCTATGATGCAGCCCCTGGTTGTGATTGCGGCCTTGGCCCCAGCTTCCGCGGACATTGACGTTTAAGATGATGTACCCTTGGGCGACCAGATACTGGTCGAACAGCGCGGTGGGATGCGCGCGCCTGCCGCCCCATTGGTTGCGCACGGAGTCGGAATACACCGACCCCACGATGAGCGGGTAGCGCTTGGCGGGATCATAGTTGGCGGGAAGTGAGAGCCGCCCGATTAGCAGCGTGTCGTCGACATGGCTCCGAAACTCGACGTAACTGACCTTGGCCCAGGTCTGCTGCGCGAACGCAGGACGCGGCGATCGCGTCACCTGGCGCGCCGTGCCGGGGCGTTCGAGATCGATAACCATGAGCTCGGGCGGGGTGGTGTCGTTGGTGAACAGGCTGGCGGCGCCTGTCCTGTCGCGCGACAGCACCGGCTCGTGCGTTCCCGGCAGCTTCGGCGTCAGCCGGGTGAGCGCCCCGCCTTTCATCGACACGCGATACAGCTGACGCTCAGCGGTGTGGCTCTCGTTCGCCAGCAGGTAGAGCTGGCCGCACGGCGCATCGACCTCGAAGCTCGCCACCTCCCACTTGCCGCGCGTCAGTTGCCGCGGTGTCCCGCCGGCGGTGCGTTGATGGTAGAGATGCAGCCAGCCGTCGCGGTCGGTGAGGATCACCAGCCCATCGTCGCCCGGCGCCCATTCGACCTGCCAGTCGGGACGCAGGTGCTTGGGCTCGTTCAGCTGGTAGAAGGTCTCGCGGCGGCCGCTCGCGACGTCGAAGGTGTAGACGGTATGCTCGTTGGCGAGCATGTCCGACTCGTTTACGAACAATCGGCTGCCGTCAGAGGACAGTCCATAGTTCCAGATATGGTGCTTCGCGTCCGGCCGCTCGTACATCCGCGTCGTGCCGCGGGCGAGCACATGGACGCCGATCACGTTCCGCGTCGTCTCATCGCCCGGAAAGGCGCGCGCGACGCGGTTGTTCTGCAACTTGCCCGCCGCATGATAGTAGATGTCTCGCTCCGGCATCAGTCGGTTGTCGGCGAGGTTGAAGGCGATCGAACGCGCATCGGGCGCCCAGCGGTAACTTTCGACGTAGATGCGCGGATCGTCGCTCCCGGCGATGCGCTTCGCCCCTTCGGGCGCCGTGGCGGAGGCGTCGCGCGTCCAGAGCAGCCCGCCCAATGTCACACGGTTCCGCGCGTCGACCGGGCTTCCGGATACGAAGGCGAGCGTGCGTCCGTCCGGAGAAAGCGTCAGCTGGCGAACCGCGGTCTTGTCGGTCTCGATCGAGGTCGAACGCCCATCGGCGGCGAGCAGGTGGAGCTTGCCCCCCAGCACGTAGGCGATGCGCCCATCGTTTCCGAGGAACACGGCTTCCGTAACTCCCGGCGCTTGCAGCCCGCCCGGAGCGGCATGCTTAGTCAGCTTCGTCTTCTGGTTCGAGGCGAGATCGTGGATCCAGACGTCGCGAAACGGATAGCCCTGGTCGTTCCATAGGAACAGCACCCGGCGTCCGTCCGGGCTCCAAGCAAAGCCTCCCGGTACCGTCCCGGCGATGCTCTGCGGCTGATAGAGCTGGTCCAGCGACAGGGTGGTGCCGGCGATGGCCGCCGTTCCGCGCGGTGGGACCGAGCCGATCGGCTGAGCGGCCACTGGCGTGCCGGCGAGCGCAACGAATAGTGCACCCACAGCAACCCGGAATCGTAAAGTGCCGAACGTCCTCATGCCACTCTCGTCCTAAACCAGGCGCGCCGTTGCACCCTGCAGAAGCTGCGCCGCTCGATCATCCATCCCCCGTGCGACCCACCGTTCGAAGGCCAATGCAAGCTTATCACGGCGCGTTTACGAGGGCGATTTGCGAACATATAGTCGCCAAGCGAACATTTCTCGGTCGCGCGTCTTCCCATCCATCTCACCACAAGGCAGCATGCTTCATTCAAGTCGCTCCTTCACAGGGTTGGCCACCGTGATCGGTCGCGGTGTCGGGCTCGCGTTCCTCGTCTCGCTGCCGGCTGCCGGGCTCCACGCGCAGTCGTCGACCCCCGCCCCGGCAACGCCCGTCGCCCCCGCGGCGCCCACCGTCGATCCCGCGCTCTATAATGGCCTGTCATACCGCATGGTGGGGCCGTTCCGCGGCGGTCGCGCGACCGCCGTGGCCGGAATCGCCGAACAACCCAACGTGTTCTTCATGGGCACCACTGGCGGCGGTGTGTGGAAGACCGACGATGCCGGCGGCCACTGGACGAACGTCACCGACGGCTTCCTGGACGTCGGCAACATCGGCGCGATCGACATGGCCGACAGCGACCCGCGCGTCATCTACGTCGGCACCGGCTCGGCCTCCATCCGCGGCAACAGCTCGGTCGGGCGCGGCGTGTGGAAGTCGACCGATGGGGGCGCGACATGGCGCTACCTCGGGCTCCCGCAATCGGGCGCGATCGGCAAGCTGCTCGTGCACCCCACCAATCCCGACGTGGTCTACGTCGCCGCGCTCGGCCATCCCTTCGGCCGGAACCGGGAGCGCGGCGTCTATCGCACGCGCGACGGCGGCGCCACGTGGGAGCACGTTCTGTTCCTGAACGACGGCACCGGCGCGGTGACGCTCTCCATGAGCCCGGATAATCCGGAGGAGATCTACGCCGGCATGTCGCGCATCGAGCGCAAGCCGTGGACGATGATCTCCGGCGGGCCGGAGGGCGGAGTGTACCGGACCACGAACGGCGGGACGTCGTGGAGCAAGCTCGCCGGCGGCCTCCCAACAGGGCTCGTGGGGAAAGTGGGCGTGACGGTGTCGCCGGCCGATCCGCGGCGCGTGTGGGCGTTGATCGAGGCGGAGCCGGGCGGTGGCCTTTATCGTTCGGACGACCGCGGCGCGAGCTGGACGCTGGTCAACAGCGACGCGAAGGTGCGCGGGCGGCCTTGGTACTACGGGCACGTGCGCGCCGACCCGGTGAACCCCGAAACCGTCTTCGTGATGAACGTGCCGCTGTTGCGCTCCATCGACGGCGGCAAGACCTTCAAGGACATACCGTTGCCGCACGGCGACGTGCACGACATCTGGATCAACCCCCGCGATCCACGCATTTTCGGGGTGTCCAACGACGGCGGCACGGTGGTGACGCTTAACGACGGGCGCACCTTCTCCTCGGTGTACAACCAGCCCACCGCCGAGCTGTACGACGTGCAGGTGGACAATCAGGTGCCCTACCGCCTGTACGGATCACAGCAGGACAATTCGAGCATCAGCGTACTGCAGCGGCGACTGCACAATTCGCTGCGGCCGCAGCAGGAGTGGGGATACGCGGCCGGGTGCGAATCGGGACCTGTCGCGCTCCATCCAGACCATCCAGACGTTCTGTTCGGCGGCTGTTATGGCGGCGAGATCAACCGGCTGGACCTGCGCAACGACACGCGGGTGAGTATCACGGTCTATCCGGAGGCCATGGCGCTGGCGCCGCGCGACAAGATCAACCGATGGCAGTGGCTGGCGCCGATCGCGGTGAGCCCGCACGACCCGGCCACCCTGTACCACGCCAGCCAGTATCTGTACCGCAGCCGCGACCGCGGCGAGAGCTGGACACGCATCTCGCCCGACCTGACGACGAACGACCCGCGTTATCAGGCGTGGCCGGGCGAGCCGATCACGGCCGACAATCCCAACGGCGCGGAAACCTTCACCACGATCCTTGCGGTGACGCCGTCGCCCCATGACCCGCGCACGATCTGGGTGGGCACCGATGACGGCCGCGTGCATATCACGCGCGACGACGGCAAGCGCTGGAGCGACATCACGCCGCCCCGGCTGCCACCATTGACGACGGTAAGCCGCATCGAGGTGTCGCCGCATGCGCCGGGCCGCGCCTTCGTGGCCGCGCACCGCTACCGGCTGGACGACTTCACCCCATATGTATTCCGCACGAACGATTATGGCGCGACGTGGACGCGGATCGCCGACGGCGCGAACGGCATCCCGGCCGACCACCCGGTGCGGGTGGTGCGCGAAGACGATCAGCGGCGCGGACTGTTGTACGCGGGCACCGAGTTCGGGATGTTCGTCTCGTTCGACGACGGGGCTCGGTGGCAGTCGCTCCAGCTCAACCTGCCGGCCACGCCGGTGATGGACCTGAAGGTGCACCGCGGCGACCTGGCCGTGGCCACGCAGGGGCGCTCGTTCTGGATCCTGGATGATCTGGGGCCTTTGCGGGAGCTGGCGGCCGATGCTTCACCCCGCGCGGCGCGGCTCTATGCGCCGCGCCCGGCCGCGCGCGGCGTGGGAGGATTGCCGCTCCGCGAGGTGGATCTGGTGCTGCCAATGGACCTGCCGCATGGGGCGCTGATCCACTATGTGCTCGCCAGGCACGCCGAGGATGCGGCGATCGAGATACGGGATGCGCGCGGCGCCGTCGTGCGCCGCTTCGTCCCCAAGGGCGCGGCAGCCGAGGTGGTGGCCGAGGCGGAGCCGGACGCGAAGGACGGCGCGAGCAACGTTGCGTTGGCCACGACGCCCGGATTCCACCGTATCGTCTGGGATTTGCGCTCCGATGGGCCGATGGCGCTTGGCAAGGATGGCAAGATCGGGCCTGCCGGGCAGGGGGTGAAAGTTCCGCCGGGGCGCTATACCGTCCGGCTCACTGCCGGCTCGACGATGGAAGCGCGTCCGCTGAAAGTCACCGGCAATCCGCGCGCGCCGACCATCACGCAGGCCGATTATGAAGCGCAGTATGCCTTAGCCACGGCGGTGCGCGATACGATCACCGCCGTGAACCGCGTGCTGGCCGACGTGCGCACGCTGCGGAAGGCCGTGTCGGCCCCGCCGGCCGCCGCCGCTGCGCCGCGGACGACGTCGCTCAACGCCGCAGCCGCTGCGCTCGACACCGCGCTGCGCGCGGTCGAGGCCGCGATCGTGCCCTTGCCCGCGGCCGGGGAACGCGGCAAGCCCGCTGGCCTGATCGCGCAGTACGACACGCTCTACAGCACACTCGTGACGGATGGCGGGTACAGCACCGGAAGCGCCGAGGGGCGTCCGACCGCGAGTCGGTTGCAGCGTAAGGCGGAACTCGACAAGCAGTGGCAGGCGGTGCGGGCGCGCTTGCAGGCGCTCGTCGCCGAGGAGCTGGTGCGCTTCAACGCGGAGGCGCGAGGAAACGGCCTGTCCGAGCTTCGCCTGCCATCCGCGTAGCGGAACGGGTGGGCGTCTCCGCCCCGGACGCGGGGCGCGCCCATCGCTTCGGCTGGCATGACGCGCGGGCCGGTGCTTGCGGCTTGGCTATGCCGGTCGCGTCAGGCGGTCTGGGCGGCGATCCAGTCGCCGATGTGCTGCTCGAGCACGCCGAGCGGCATGATCCCGCTCATGAGCCCGGCATCATGGAACGCGCGTATGTCGAAACGTGCGCCCAGCTTCCTCTTGGCATCCTCGCGCAGTCGGACCCATTCGCGCTGACCGATTTTATAGCTCGGCGCCTGACCGGGAATAAGGCAGTAGCGGTCAACCTCCGACGTCACCGAATCGCGGCTGTTGCCCGTCGCGGCGACCATGTAGTCGATCGCTTTCTCGCGGCTCCACCGCTTATGGTTGAGGCCGCTGTCCACCACCAGCCGCGCCGCACGAAACAGCTCGCTCTGGAGGTAGCCGAGGCGGCCTAGCGGGTCGTTGTCGAACACGCCCATCTCGTCGGCGACTTGCTGCGCGTAGAGCGCCCACCCCTCGACGAACGCGCTGCACTCCATGCTCCGGCGCCACATCGGAATGCGCTCATTCTCCTGCGAGAGCGAGATCTGCATATGGTGACCGGGAACGGCTTCGTGATGCGTGAGCGTTGCGAGCCCGACGATCGAGCGATCCTTCATGTCCCGCATGTTGATGAAGTAGGAACCGGGGATGCCGCCATCGATACTGCCGCGGCTGTAGTAGCCGCCGGCCTTGCCGGCCTCGATCTCGGGCGGAACACGCTTGGCGACGACCTTGGCGCGCGGGAGTGTGCGGAAATATCGGGGCAACAGCGCGCTGATCTCATCGATCTGCCGCGTTGCATCGACCAGCATCTTGGCGCGGCCGGCGTCCGAATTGTCGTACACGCCGTTCAGCGCGGTCGCCATCGCATGGATGCGCTCGCCAAGCGTGCCCCGCGTATAGCCGCCCGGACGCAGGATCGCCTCGATGTCGGCGGTGTTCTGCGCCACCATCTCAACGCCCAACGCGTGGATCTCGTCGCCGCTGAACGCCTTGGTGTTGAACAGGCGGATGCCCCAGTCGTAATAGGCCTCGCCATCGGGCAGGCGCCACGCGCCCGCGTCATGGTTGGCCGTCCGACGCTGACGGCGCAGCTCAGCGATCTGCCGATCCAGAGCGGGATAGACGCTCTTGTCGACCAGCGCGATCGTACGCTCGGACCAGCGACCTTCGATCCCTTTCTCGGTCGCACGACGCGCAACCGAGTTGGCGAGCATGGACTGGGCCGCGGGCACGCCGCGCAGCAGCGACAACTGGCGAATGCAGGTGTCCAGGATGAAATCGGGCGCCATCGCACCGCGCGAGGCGTCGCGGCGTGAGCGATCGGTTTCCTGATCCAGAATGGTTGCGAATGCATTCAGGCGCTCAAGATAGGCTTCGGCGTCGTCCGCCGTCTCGATGCGATGCTTGGTGTCAAGAAAGTCCGGGATGTTGTTGTACACGCCGTCGAGCTGGTTGATGGCGTAGGCGCGCGGATAGCCCGGCTCGCCGAACTTGAAACGGTCGTAGCCCTCGAGCGTGATGTCCGCGAAGAATTTCAGAGTGCGGTGGTTGATCAGGTCGTCGCCGGCTAACCGGGTGGAATCGATCAGCGCCAGCTCTGCGCGCGCCCTGCGGAGATCGGCGAACGATTCTGCGAACGCCTGGTCCGATCGGTCGTCGAGCAGGCGTCTGATGGGGGCTTGCTGGGGATCCCGATCCAGGCCGAGCGAGGTCACGTGCTGAGGCGATCTCGCGATCGTTCGATCCCACAGCCCCGTATAGAGTGCGTCGAGACGCGCCGCGACTGCGGGATCCGAACGGCGAACCCGCTTGCCCACCTGGCTCACGGCCACGCCCGGGAGTGCACCTGCCGTGGCAAGCGCGGCACCCGACAACAACAGGCTTCGCCGATCGATCATCTCGCTACGTCCTTAGAACTTTCCACGCCCGCATGCGGACCGAACGGCCGAGGCCAATTCCCGCGCCGAGCGGGTGCTTGCCGCGTCGCGCGTCGCGCCGATATCGCTGCCGAGGTCGGCGGAGCTCCTTCGCCAAGGTGGAACTCAGGCAACAGCGCATCGACCCGATCGCTGCCGGCATTCCAGAGGCGATCCGCATCTCCCAACCCTTGTTCCGATCAAGCAGGCTCCGGGCCGCTAAGTCGTCACCGCGCCGCAGGTCAACGCGGCTTCGTTGCTTCCAAGCGACATCTTTGACGCGTTCAGCACAACAGACGGTTTCTGGCGTTGCGACGCACGCCGATCCACGCGAGGGTGGAGCGGTATCGGTGAAAGTCCGAGCGGTTTAGGGGCGATGCGGCAGAGCGGTCGCGTAATAAGGGTGACATAAATGATGGCAGTTTATCGCGGGCGTCTGCTCGCCTCGACGCTGATGATTTCCTGCGCTGCATTCGCCACGCCGGCGTTCTCGCAGACCGTGTCGGGCAGCGCGCAAGACGTGTCGATCGCACAGGAGGATGCAACCGCCTCGCAGACCAGCGACGACGTTGTGGTCACCGGCTCGCGCCTGGCGCGACCCGACATCGAGTCCGCCGCCCCAGTCGCCGTCGTCGGCGCGGAGGAAATCGCGCTGCAGGCCGGTTCGGCGAACATCGAGAATGTGCTGAACGACCTGCCCCAGGTCACCGCGACCACCTCGGGCACCTCGAACAATCCTGGCGGCGGCGTCGCCACCGTCAACCTGCGCGCGCTGGGTCCTTCGCGCACGCTGACCCTTGTCGACGGCAAGCGCTACGTCTCCTACGACGTGACGCAGCAGATCGATCTCAACACGGTTCCCGCCGCGCTGGTCGAGCGGGTCGACGTGGTGACCGGCGGCCGCTCGGCGGTGTACGGGTCGGACGCGATCGCGGGCGTCGTCAATTTCATCCTGAAGAAGAACTTCGAGGGCCTGGACCTACAGTCGCAGTACAATGTCAGCGAGCGCGGCGACAGCCAGATCTTCGACGTCAACGCGACGATCGGCGCCAACATGCAGGATGGGCGCGGCAATGCGACCGTCCACGTCGGCTATCTGAAGCGCAGGGGTACATTCGCCGGTGCTCGGTCGTTCGGCCAGTTCGCGCTGACCAATGTCGCCGGCACCGCGACGACACCGCCGACGACGATCAACGGGGGCTCGGGCTTCGTGCCGCAGACGCGCCTGATCCAGACCGGACTCGGCGCCCTGCTGGGGCTGGGAACCGACTCGCTCGATTTCAGCCCGGACGGCAGCCTCACCCCCTATCTACCGACCGATGCTTACA
>ERZ1066120.857-NODE-857-length-23509-cov-14.995822_pt1 | contig 23509 bp, 19 predicted proteins | sample MGYA00382767_ERZ1066120 | MGnify/ENA primary metagenome ERZ1066120 (study PRJEB33369, sample SAMEA5778350) | biofilm metagenome | biome: Industrial cooling water; feature: Water cooling tower basin; material: Biofilm | place: United Arab Emirates | collected...
CGCCAGGGGACGGCCGGGGTTGCCCCGGCCGCGGCCGTCCATCGCGCCGCACGCGCGGCCGTCCCGACCGGCACCGCGCCCGACCCGCGCCTCGCCGCCGACGACGTGGTGACGATCGTGCTGGCTGCCCTGGCCGAGGCCCGCCCGGCGGCCGAGGGCGCGGCCGGGGCCCACGGCTACGCGCTCGCCTTCGCCTTCGCCTCGCCCGCCAACCGCGAGGCGGTGGGGTCGCTCGAATCGTTCACCGAGATGGTGCAGGACGACGCCTACCGCCCGCTCGTCGGCCACCGGCAGGCGGCGCGCGGCCCCATGCACGTGTCCGGCGACCGCGCCACGCAGCGCGTCGTCGTCACCACCGCGACCGGCGAGCGGGTGGCGTACACGGTCACGCTCGCGCGCCAGGCGGCCGGCGCGTTCCGCGGCTGCTGGATGACCGACGGCGTCGTGCGCGAGGCCCCGAGCCGGCTGGTGGCCGCGCAGTCGGCGTAGCGGCCCGCCGGGCACCCGGGGCGTGCCACCCGGGGCCGGCGGCTTGCGCCGGCCCCGACCGGCGCGGAACCTTGCGGGCGCGTCGGCCGACCGGTCGCGCTCGCGCCCCCGCCCGGCCCCCAATGCCCCGCCCACCCATCGCCGAGCGCGTCGTCCCCTCGCTGGTCAGGCCGCACCCGGAGCGCGACGGGGCGTTTCGCTGGCGCGGCGACGGCGTGTCGCGCATCGAAGGGCTGAGCGACGCGGTGTTCGGCTTCGCCATCACGCTCCTCGTGGTCTCGCTGGGCGCCCCGCGCACCTACGACGACCTGGTGCGCATGATCGTCGGCTTCCCCGCGTTCGTCGGCACCTTTGGGCTGCTGGTGGTCGTGTGGCTGGCGCAGTACCGGTTCTTCCGCCGGTACGGGCTGGAGGACGGGACGACGGTGCGGCTCAACGTCGCGCTGCTGTGCGTGGTGGTGTTCTTCGTCTATCCGCTCAAATTCCTGTTCGAGACGTTCATCGCGCTCTGGCTCGGGCCGCTCGGGTACGCCCTCGGCGCCGCGCCGCTCATCGCGCAGGCGCGGGCCGCGCAGCGGGCGCTGCGCCCCGAGCAGTGGCCGGCGGTGATGCTCGTGTTCGCGGCCGGCTACGCCGCGGTGTTCGGGCTGTTCGCGCTCATGCACCGCCACGCGCTCCGCCAGGCCGACCAACTCGCCCTGGACCCGGTGGAGCGGCACGACACGCGCTTCGCCGTGCTCGAACACACGGTCAACGTGGGCGTCGCGGCCGCGTCGGTGCTGGTGACGTACGCCGTGGCGTACGCGCCCGCACTCCAGGGCGTGGTGCCGCGCGAGGCGTTCGGCGCGCCCGGCTTCGGCGCGATGCTCGGCGGCTTCACCTACGCGGCGACGGGCCCGATCATGTACCTCGTCGCGCGCCGCCACGGCCGGCCGCGGGAGGCCCTCCTCGCCGCCCGGGACGCCGACCCGCCCCCCGCCGTCCTCCCCACCGAGTACGCGTTCGCCGGCGCGCCCCCCGCCGACCGCCCCCTCCCCCGCCCGTGACCGCCCCCACGCTCCTCCCCGCCGCCGGCCCGCCGCACGCGCCGCCCGAACCCGCGGAGGCCGCCGGCGCGGGCCCGCGCCCCGACCTCCCCGCCCTGCTCGCCGCCATCCGCGCCTTCCTCCGCGAGCGCGTGCTGCCGCTGGAGCCGCGCGTGCTGCAGGAGGAGTTCCGCGAGGTCGTCCCCGCGCTCGCCGCGCTGCGCGAGGAGGCCAAGGCGCGCGGCCTCTGGGCCCCGCACCTCCCGCGCGCGTTAGGCGGGCTCGGCCTCACCCTCCGCGAGTACGCCGAGGTGAGCGCGGTGCTCGGCGAGACGCCGGCGGGGCCCTACGTGCTCAACTGCCAGGCGCCCGACGTGGGCAACATGGAGCTGCTGCACCAGTTCGGCACGCCGGAGCAGCAGCGGCGGTGGCTCCTCCCGCTGGCCGCCGGCCGGATCCGGAGCTGCTTCGGGATGACCGAGCCCGGGTTCCCGGGCTCGAACCCGGTGCTGTTAGGCACCCGCGCCGAGCGCGACGGCGACGGCTGGCGGATCGACGGGCACAAGTGGTTCACGTCGAGCGCGGACGGGGCGGCGGTGTGCGTGGTGATGGCCGTGACCGCGCCCGACGCCCCGCCGCACCGCCGCGCCTCGATGTTCCTCGTCCCCACCGACGCGCCGGGCTTCCGGCTGGTGCGCAACATCAAGATCATGGGCGAGGCCGGGAGCGACTGGGCGAGCCACGCGGAGGTGCGGCTGGAGGGGGTGCGGGTGGGCGCGGACGCGCTGGTGGGCGAGGAGGGCGCGGGGTTCGCGCTCGCCCAGGAGCGGCTGGGGCCGGGGCGCATCCACCACTGCATGCGCTGGATCGGGATCGCGGAGCGGGCGTTCGACCTGCTCTGCCGCCGCGCCGCGTCGCGCGAGCTGGCGCCGGGGCGGCCGTTAGGCCTGAGCGACCAGGTGCAGGCGTGGGTGGCCGAGAGCCGCGCCGAGATCGACGCGGCGCGGCTGTACGTGCTCGACACGGCGCGCCGCATCGACGCCGAGGGGGCGAGCGCGGCGCGCGACGCCATCTCGGCCATCAAGTTCTTCGTCGCCGGCGTGATGCAGCGGGTGCTCGACCGCGCGGTGCAGGCCCACGGCGCCCTCGGCGTCACCGACGACACCCCGCTCGCCTACTGGTACCGCCACGAGCGCGCCGCCCGCATCTACGACGGCGCCGACGAGGTGCACAAGGCGAGCCTGGCGCGGCGGATCCTCAAGGGCTACGGGCTCGATGCGCGGCGTTAGGCGTGCGCTGCTCGCGGCGGGGCTGCTGCTCGCCGCGCCCCCGGCGGCCGCGCAGGGCGTCACCTCCGCGTCGGCGTTCCGCCCGGCCCCCGAGCGCCGCGACGCCCAACTCGAACGCAAGCTGGCTGAGCTCACGCGGGGCTTCGCCGGGGACGTGGGGATCTACGTGCGGCACCTGCGCACCGGCCGCACCGCCGCCCTCCGCGCCGACGAGCTGTTCCCGACGGCCAGCATGATCAAGGTCCCGCTGCTCGTGGGCGTCTACGACGCGCACGCCCGGGGCCGGCTCCGCGTCGACACTGCGCTCACCTTCCGCGACTCGCTCGCCTACCCGGGCGACGACCTGGTCGCCAAGCTGCGCGACTCGTCGCGCGTGCTGCTCACCAAGGTGGCCATGCTCATGATCACCACGAGCGACAACACCGCGTCGCTCTGGCTGCAGGGGCTGGTGGGCGGCGCGCGCGTGAACGACTGGCTGGCCGCGCACGGCTACGACAGCACGCGCGTCAACTCGCGCGTCCCGGGCCGCGAGGCGGCGCGCGCCCGCTACGGCTGGGGCCAGACCACGCCGCGCGAGATGACGCGGCTGTTCACCAGCATCCGCGCCGGCGAGGTGGTGGACCGCGCGAGCAGCGAGGAGATGTACCGCGCCCTCACGCGCATCTACTGGAACGGCGAGGCACTCTCGGCGCTCCCGCCGTGGGTGCAGGCCGCGAGCAAGCAGGGCGCGGTGGACCGCTCGCGTTCGGAGACGGTGCTCGTGAACGCGCCCTCCGGGGACTACGTGTTCTCCGTGATCACGCGCAACCAGGCCGACACGTCGTACGCGGCCGCCAACGCCGGCTACGTGCTCCTCCGCCGCGTTTCCGCCCTGCTCTGGCGCGAGTTCGAGCCGCGGCACCCGTGGACGCCGGACCCAGGCGCCGCCGCGCTCAAGCCCGGCGACGAAGGGCCGTGACGGCGTCGTCGGCAGCCGCGCCGGCGCTCGACGCCCCGCGCCCCGTCCGCCCGGGCGACGAGCTGGACGCCGACCGGCTCGCCCCCTTCCTGGCCGGCGCCGTCGCGGGGTGGGACGACGTGCGGGCGGGCGACCTCGCCGTCCGCCAGTTCGGCGACGGCTTTAGTAACCTCACGTATCTGGTCGAGGCGCCGGGCGGGCGCGAGCTGGTGCTCCGCCGGCCGCCGCACGGCGCCCGCGGCGGCAACGCGCACGACGTGGCGCGCGAGTACCGCCTGCTCGCCGCGCTCCGGCCGGTCTACGCGCGCGCCCCGGCCCCGCTCGCGCTCTGCGAGGACGACGCGGTGCTCGGCGCGCCGTTCTACGCCATGGAGCGCGTGCGCGGCGTGGTGCTCCGCGGCCGGCCGGGCGAACCGGTGCCCCCGCCCGCCGCGCTCGCCGCCCTGGCCGACCGGTGGGTGGACGAGCTGGCCGCGCTCCACGCGCTCGACTGGCGCGCGTTAGGCGCCGCCGGCGTGGGGCGGCCGGAGGGGTACGTGGGGCGGCAGGTCGCCGGGTGGACGCGGCGCTGGCAGGCCGCGCGCACCGCGCCCGTCCCCGCCGTCGACGCCGCCGCCGCGTGGCTGGCCGCCGAGCCGCCCGCGGAGCCGGCCGACGCCGCGGCGCGTGCCGCCGTACTCCACAACGACTACAAGTACGACAACTTCGTCCTCGACCCCGACGCGCTCGCGGCGGGCCGCCCCACCGTGCGCGCCGTGCTCGACTGGGAGATGGCGACGGTGGGCGATCCGCTCATGGACCTCGGCGCCGCCCTTGCCTACTGGCTGGAGCCCGGCGACCCGCCGGCGCTGCGCGCGCTCGGCCTGGGGTTGACGGCCGCGCCGGGGAGCCCGCGCCGCGCGGAACTCGTGGCGGCGTATGCGAGTACCACCAGTCGCGACGTGAGCGCCGCGGCGTGGTATTACGTGTTCGGCGTCTTCCGGCTCGCGGTGATCGCGCAGCAGATCTACGCGCGGCACCTCGCCGGCCACGCGCCCGATCCCCGCTTCGCCGGGCTCGGCGCCGTGGTGGCAGCGCTCGGGACCGTGGCCGAGCGGACCATGCGCACGGGCCGCGTGGGCGCGTGACGGCTCCCTGGCGTGGCCCGCAACTCGCTATACTCCGTCGCAGTTCGGCTGGTCGAAGGGACCGCTGTTTTGACCCGACTCTCTTGAAGCCGGGGACCGATCCACTATCTCGCGGACGTCACGCCCCAGTGCGGGGAAGGCGGTAGGCGAGGGGCCGGCCACCCAACTGATGTAGCAAGCACATCGGGGCTTCAAAACACCCCCTTCGGCGAGCCACCCCCGGCGCGGCCCGCGGTGCCAGATTCGTCTGGCGTCGCGGGCCGCGTCGCGTGCGGACCCGACGCAGACTGGACCCGGACAGCACGCTGACCTCGCGGAGCGCCGCGCGCGCTGGCGGGCGCGGCCCCGCACGCCAATGTTGGGCGGGTGACGCATCCTCTCCTCGCGGCCGCCCTCCTCGCCGCGCCCCCCACGCCCGCCGCCCCCGCGCCCGACTCCGGCGCCGTCTACAACGCCCGCGCCGGCCAGCTCGAGGTGCGCCCGCCGCGCGTCGAGGGGGCCGACGCCGACGTGCGCGTCGACGGCGTGCTCGACGAGGCGGTCTGGCGCCGCGCGGCCCGCCTCACGGGCTTCTCGCGCTTCCAGCCCGACGACGGCGTGCCCGCGACCGACAGCACCGAGGTGCTCGTCTGGACGTCGCCCACGGCCATCCACTTCGGCGTGCGCGCCCAGGCCCCGGCGGGCACCGTCAACGCCACCCTCGGCGACCGCGACCGCGTGCTCGCCGACGACTACGTCACCATCCTCCTCTCGACCTTCGACGACGCGCGCCAGGCCGTGGCGTTCGGCGTCAACCCGCTCGGCGTGCAGATCGACGGCACGCTCGTCGAGACGGGGGCCGGCGGCGGGGGCGGCTTCCTGACCAACACCGGCGCCTCTGCCCGCGAGGCCATCGACCTGAGCCCCGACTTCGTCTTCCAGAGCCGCGGGCGCGTGACGCCCGCCGGCTACGAGGTCGAGCTGCGGATCCCGTTCAAGACGCTCCGCTACCAATCGGTGGACGTGCAGCGCTGGGGCGTGCACGTGCTGCGCCGCGTGCAGCGGCTGGGCGTCGAGGACTCGTGGGCCCCGGCGCGGCGCGGCGCGGCGAGCTTCCTCGCCCAGAGCGGGCACCTCGCCGGCCTCACGGACCTGCGCCGCGGGCTCGTGCTCGACCTCACACCGTCGCTCACGCAGCGGACGACGGGCGCCCCGGGCGCCGTGCCTAACGGCGGCACCGGGCCGGCCGGCTGGGCCTACCGCGCCGCTCGCCCCGAGGCCGGCGGCACGGTGCGCTGGGGGGTGACCAACAACCTCACGCTCAACGGCACCGTCCGCCCCGACTTCTCGCAGGTGGAGGCCGACGCCGCGCAGGTGCAGTTCGACCCGCGGCAGGCGCTCTTCTTTCCCGAGCGGCGCCCGTTCTTCCTCGACGGCATCGAGCAGTTCGCGGTGCCGGGCGGGCTGATCTACACGCGGCGCATCGTGCAGCCCGCGGCCGCGGCCAAGCTGAGCGGCAAGGTGCGCGGCACCGACGTGGCCGTGCTCACCGCCGTGGATGACCCCGGCGCCGGGCCCAACGTGCGCGGCGCCGCGCGCCACCCGCTCTACGCCATCGCCCGCGTGCAGCGCGACCTCGGCGCGCAGTCGCGCGCGGGCTTCGTGTTCACTAGCCGCGACGCCGGGCGCGCCACCAACCGCGTCGCCGGCCTCGACACGCGGCTCGTCTTCGGCAAGGTCTACACGGCCACCGCGCAGCTCGTGGGGAGTGCGACGCGCGACGACGTGCCCGGCGCCTCCCTGCGCGCCGGCCCGCTCGCCCAGGCCGCGCTCGACCGCAACGGGCGCCGCTTCGGCTTTCGCTACTCCTTCTACGGGCTCGGCGAGGACTTCGTCCCGGGGTCGGGCTTCATCTCGCGCCCCGGCATCACGCGCACGGCGGCCACGCACCGCGTCACGGCGTTCCCGCGCGGCGGGCCCTTCCTCAGCTACGGTGGCAACGTGGTGGTGGACGGCACGTGGAAGTCGCGCGTGTTCGCCGCCGGCGGGCGGCCGCTCGAAGAGAAGTTGCACCTCAACACCAACGCGCAGCTCCGCGGCGGGTGGACGGCCGGCGCCTCGCTCCTGCTCGAGCGCTTCCGCTACGACGCCGACCTGTACGCCGGCACCTTCGTCGCCCGCCCCGCCACCGCGACCGCCCCGGCCGACACGGTGCCGTTCACCGGCACGCCCGTGCTCCCCAACCGCGACTGGGTGCTCTCGCTCAACACCCCGCAGTTCCGGCGCTTCTCGGCCAACGCCTTCGTGATCTGGGGGCGCGACGAGAACTTCTACGAGTGGCAGAGCGGCGACATCGTGTTCGTCACGGGCAACGCCACCGTCCGCCCCACAGGCCGCCTCCGCTTCGACGCCGCCTACCAGTTGCAGCGGTTCGCGCGCCCCTCGGACGGGAGCGTGGTGGGGCAGCGGCAGATCCCGCGGCTGCGCGCCGAGTACCAGGTGGCGCGCCCGGTGTTCGTGCGGTTCGTGGGGCAGTACGTGGCCGCGCGCCAGGACAGCCTGCGCGACGACGGGCGGACCAACGGCGCCCTCTTCCGCCGCGCCGGCGACGGCTTCGCGCGGCTCGGCGCCCAGGCGAGCAACACCTTCCGCGGCGACGTGCTGTTCAGCTACCAGCCCACGCCGGGCACGGTCTTCTTCGCCGGCTACGGCGAGACGATGACCGAGCCCGACGCGCTGCGGTTCGACACGCTGCGGCGGACAGGGGACGGGTTCTTCGTGAAGGCGAGCTACCTGTTCCGGATGTGAGCAGAAGATGGTGGGAACGGCGTGACGTGCGGAACCATGGGTCCCCGCCTTCGCGGGGACGACGGCGGTAGCAGTCGTCATTCCCGCGAACGCGGGAATCCATGGTCCCGCCCGTCCACCCCAACCTGCCGGCCGTCAGTACCGCCAGCTCACCGTGTCCGCCCCCGCCGGCGCCGTCCTGAGCATCCGGCCTAACGCCCACGGCAGCACCATCTGCGGGTAGCGCAGCCGGCTGAGCGCGTTGGGCCGCGTCGGGTCGCCGTTCCAGCAGTGCTCGGCGCGGTCGCCGTAGCTCACCGTGGCCTCGGCCGGCGGGCTCGCGCCCTTCAGGAAGTCCTCCAGCAGGTAGACGGCGTTGTTCAGGTAGTAGTTGTCCATGTCGCCCACGTGCACCTGCAGCTTGCCGCGCAGCTTGGGGCCTAACGTGGCCCAGTCGCGGCGGAGGATGTGCGTGAGGTCGTAGTGGTCCCGCCAGTACCGCGCGACGGCCGTGTCGACGCGGCCGGTCAGCTTGTCCCAGATGGGCGCCGGGTAGCCGTCGGGCCCCACCGGCGAGTAGGTGGCCTGCCAGACGTCCCACTGGTCGCCGCTCCGCGACCGGGTGCCTAACGCCAGCTCCTTGTGGTTGGCCTCTTCCAGCGTGGCGCTCACGTGGCCGAGGGCGTTGCGCATCCCCGGGTGCGGCGTGCGCTTGAACGGGCTGTCGAGGTAGTACGCGTTCCGGTCGCGGTAGAGGTCGACTACGGTGTAGGCGCGGAAGTCGATGGGGTCGGGGCACGCGACCCAGGCGCCGTTGTACTCGTCGGGATAGAACGTCTGCACGGCCAGCGCCTCCCACCCGCCCGTCGAGCCGCCGAAGGTGAAGCGCGCCCACCCCGCGCCGATGCCGCGGAAGCGCCGCTCGATCTCGGGGATCAGCTCGTACTGGATGGCGTCGCCGTAGGGCCCGGTGTTGGCCGAGTTGACCGCGTAGGAGTCGTCGTAGTAGGGCGTCGGGTGCTGGATCTCGATGAGCAGCACGCGCGGCGCCTCGGGCCCCGTCCACCAGCGGTAGAAGTCGTACGCGGCCTGCTGCTGGATGCGGTTGTAGCCCTTGAGCTGGAAGCGCGCGCTGCTGTCGGGCGCGAGGTTCGGGTCCGGCGGCGTCGTGCGCCACCCGTCGAGGTCGGCCGGGAAGTGGCCGTGGTTGACGACCAGCGGATACCGCGCGTTCGGCCGCGCGTCCCACCCCTCGGGGAGGAGGACGTGCGCGCCTAACGTCACGTCGCGCCCCCAGAAGCGGCTCAGCCGCTCGCTCCGCACCTTGATGTGCTTCACGTACTTCGTGTCCGCCGGCTCGACAACGGGCGGCACGATCGTGTCGAGCGCGACGCGCAGCACGCCGGCGCGCGGGTCGACGTCCACCGTGCGCACGGTCGAGTAGAGGTTGCCCGGCTTGCGCGCCCACTGCTGCCCCTCGCCGCGGTCGGGTGGGAGCTTGAGCACGCGCCCGTCGGCCAGCCGGAACGTCTCGTAGCGGTTGAGCAACGCCTGCACGCGGTAGCGGCCCGGCGGCACGTCGCGGAGCGAACGCAGCGGGTAGCCGAAGGCGGTCGCGTCCACGCGGCGCACCTCGCCGGCGCGCCACCCGTCCACGTCCACGCCAAACACGAGCTGCGTCCCCGGCCCGTCGGCGATCTGGAAGCGCGGCTCGGCGGTCGAGTCGCGCGAGAGCAGCAGCAGGAGCCGCCCGTCGAGCGGCGTGCGGCTGCGTGCCGCGGGGTAGGTGACCTCGACGCGGAGGCCGTCCGGGGCGGGCTGCGCGCCGGCCGGCGCGCCAGCACCGGCGACGGCGGCGAGGACCACGAACAGCGCGGCGCGAACGAGGCGGAGGGCGTGACGCATGGGCGGGCGGGAGCGGGAGGCCGGCGACGGCGCGAACCGCTATCGTGCAGCCGCGCCCGCCGTCCGTCAAACCCCCCGCGCCCGCCCCGCCATGCGCCTCCGCCCCGTCGTCGTCGCCACCGCGCTCGTCGCGACCGCTGCCGCCCGCCCGCTCCGCGCCCAGCTCGCCCAACAGCCGGTGCTCACGCTGGAGGCCGCCCGGCGCGCGGTCGCGGCCGCCGAGGCCGAGGCGCGGCGCAACCGCTGGAACGTGAGCATCGCTGTGGTGGACGCGCACGGCGAGCTGGTGGCGTTCCAGCGCATGGACGACGCGGCCTACACCAGCGCGGAGATCGCGCAGGCCAAGGCCCGCTCCGCGGCCCGCTTCCGCCGCCCCACGCGCGCCTTCGACTCGTCACTCGCAGCCGGGGGCACTCGGCTCCTCGCGCTCCCCGGCGCCGTGCCGATCGAGGGCGGGGTGCCGATCGCCGTGAACGGCCGCGTGGTCGGCGCGGTGGGGGTGAGCGGGGTGACGTCGCAGCAGGACGCGCAGTGCGCGACGGCGGGGGCCGCGGCGGTCACGCCGTAACGCGGTCGGATCGCGCTCACCGCGCCGGGAGGTACGTCGGGGGGATCGGCACGCCCGGGCTTTCCGCCTCCCAGAAGACCGTCACCACCCACCACCGCCGCCCGTCGTTCCAGAGCTGGATGCTGTTGATGCCGCGCGCGAACGGCGCGGCGTCGCCCGGCGCGCGGCGGCTCTCGTACGTGCTGAAGGCGTGGACGACGTTGCCGAACCGCTCGGTGCGCCGCGCGACCTCGCGCTCGAAGAAGCCGGTCATCCGCAGCACGGGGTCGGACGTGGCGATGAACTGCTCGACGTCCTGCGGCCGCATGGACCCGCCGCCGTCGGGGCGACGCCCGGTGGGGATGAGGCGCGCGCCGGGCGCGAACAGCGACCGCATCCGGTCCCAGTCGCGCGCCTGGCCGGCGGGGCCGGAGATCACGTCGTAGAGCGCTGCGAGGATCGCGTCGACGCTCGCCACGTCGGCGGGGCGGGCGGCGGGCGTCACCGCGGGAGTCGCGGGGGGCGGCGCCTGGGCCGAAAGCACGACCGGCGCCGCGAGGGCGGCGCCGGCGAGGAGAAAGGTCAGGCGGATGCGGCGTCGGCGGCGCATCGCGGCGTCAGCCCACGAGCGCCGGCAGCGCCTCGCCGTCCGGCACGAAGCGCAGGGCGACGCCGTTGGTGCAGTAGCGCTGCCCTGTCGGGCGCGGCCCGTCGTCGAACACGTGGCCCAGGTGGCCGCCGCAGCGCGCGCAGTGGAATTCGGTGCGGACCATGAAGAACTTGCGGTCCGTCTTCGTCCCCACGTGCCCGGGGATCGCCGCCTCGTAGAAGCTGGGCCACCCGGTGCCGCTCTCGAACTTCGCGCGGCTGTTGAAGAGCGGGTTGTGGCACGCCGCGCACACGAACGTGCCGGGGCGCTTCTCGTCGTTGAGGGGGCTGGTGCCGGCGCACTCGGTGGCCTCCTCGAACATCACGCGGTACGTCTCGGGGTCGAGCGTGCGGCGCCACTCGTCGTGGCTCTTGCGCAGCGGGGCGACGGGCGTGGGGGTGGCGGTTTCGGCCATGAGTCCTCGGCGTAGAGAAGGGTCGAACGCGGCGGCGCAGCGCGGAGGTGGCGCGTCGCGCCGCGTCTCCCTTGGTACACGCGGGGCGACAACCCGTTCGGCCCCGACGCCCGCTCACCCCGTCAGCGGAACGGGGGCGCGACGCGCACGCCCCCGTTCCGGCCGCTCGTCGAGCATCGCGATACGTTTGCGCCCGCCGCGCCCGTCGCGCCCGCCGACCACACTCGACCCGGAGCCTGCCATGCCCCCTGACTCCCCGCCCGCCCCCGAACCCTGGGACGACGACGACGACGGCTACGAACCGCCCCACATGGACGACAGCGCGTGGGAGATTCGGCGCGAAGGCCGAGCGTGGGGCCAGGAGGCGATGCAGCGCTACAACCTCACGCCCGGGAAGCTGGAGATGGTCGGCGGCAAACTCCTCTGGAGCGACGAGTCCCGCGTCCTCCTGCTCGGCCTGCTGCTGGAGAACGTCGGCGCAGACCGGGCCGTCCGCCTCGGCGACCCGGCCGTCTGGCGCGCGGCCGTCGCCGCGCTCGACACACCCGGGCGCGCCTGACGCACGCGGGGCCCCGCCGGCGCTGACCGGCGGGGCCCCGCGTGCGTGCGTGACGCGTGCGACCTCAGGCCGCGTACACCTCGAAGATGCCCGCCGCCCCCATCCCGCCGCCCACGCACATCGTCACCATCCCCACCCCGCCGCCGCGGCGGCCGAGCTCGTAGACGAGCTGCGTGGTGAGCTTGGCGCCGGTGGCGCCTAACGGGTGGCCGAGGGCGATGGCGCCGCCGTTCACGTTGGTCCGCTCGAGGTCCATGCCGAGCGTGCGCGCCACCGCCAGCCCCTGCGCCGCGAACGCCTCGTTGAACTCGATGAGCTGCACGTCGGCGAGCGCCATGCCGGCCTTCTTGAGCGCCTTGGGCACCGCGTTGATCGGGCCGACGCCCATCACGTCGGGCTCCACGCCCGCCACCGCGTAGCTCACGAAGCGCGCGAGCGGCTTGAGGCCGTGCGCGTCGGCGAACTGCCGGCTCACCACCAGCACGGCGGCGGCCCCGTCGGAGTAGGGGCTCGCGTTGCCGGCCGTCACCGTGCCGCCCTGCGGCTTGAACGCCGGGCGCAGCTTGGCCAGCGTCTCGGGCGTGGTCTCGGGGCGCGGTGTCTCGTCGGTGTCGAACACCGCCGCGGTGACGTGCTTTTGCGTCCCCTCCCACCGCACGTACTCCACCGGCACCGGGACGATCTGCTCCCGGAAGCGCCCCTCGGCGATGGCGGCCGACGCCCGCCGCTGGCTTTCGTAGCTGAACGCGTCCTGGTCCTCGCGGCTCACCTTCCACCGCTCGGCGACGCGCTCGGCCGTGAAGCCCATCCCGATGTAGCTCTCGCTCATCTCCGGGTGGAGGCGCGTGTGGTACCCGCTCATCGGCACCTGCGACATCATCTCGACGCCGCCGGCCATGACCACGTCCTGCATGCCGGCCATGACGGCCTGCGCGCCGGTGGCCACGCTCTGGAGGCCGCTGGAGCAAAAGCGGTTGATGGTGGCCGCCGAGGTCTCCACCGGCAGCCCGGCGGCGAGCGCGGCCTGGCGCGCCACGTTGAGCCCCTGCGAGGCCTCGGGCATGGCGCAGCCCCAGGCCACGTCCTCCACCGCGGCCGGGTCCACCCCGGCGCGGCGCACGGCCTCGCGCATGACGAGCGCGGAGATGTCGATCGGCAGCACGCCGGCCCGGGCCAGCGCGCCGTCGCTCTTGCCCCGGGCGACGGCGGTCCGCGCCGCGGCGACGATTACGGCTTCTTGCATGGTCTCGGGTCTCCGTTAGTTGCGCAGCGGCTTGCCGGTCTTGAGCGTGTACGCGATCCGCTCCTGCGTCTTCTCCTGGCCCAGCAGCTTGAGGAAGGCCTCGCGCTCCAGGTCCAGGATGTCCTGCTCGGTCACCACGCGCGCCGGCCCGTCGCCGCCGCACAGCACGTAGGCGATCTGCTCGCCGAGGTACTGATCGTACTTGCTGGCCTGGCCGGCCTCGACGAACGAGAACAGGGCGTAGCGCAGGTTGCCGAGCCCCTCGCGGCCTAACGCGCGGATGGTCTGCGGGATCGGGGCGACGTAGTCGGGCGCCAGCTCCAGCACCCGGCGCTTGGCGTCGGCGAGCTGGCGGTCGCGGTTCATGCTGATGCGGTCGTGGCGCGGGCGGAGGAAGCCGAGCGCCTTGGCCTCGAGCGCGCTCGTGCTCGTCTGCGCCGTGGCGATGAGCTTGAACGCGCGCTTCACCGCCTCGAACGGGTCGGCCTCGTCGTACGGCTCCAGCTCCTTGGTGAAGCGGAAGAGCAGCTCCTTGGTCCCGCCGCCGCCGGGGAGCAGCCCCACGCCGGCCTCCACCAGCCCCATGTACAGCTCGGCGTGCGCCTGCACCGCGTCGGCGTGCAGCGTGAACTCCGAGCCGCCGCCTAACGTCATGCCGTGCGGCGCCACCACCACCGGGAACGGCGCGTAGCGGATGCTCTGCGTCGCCTGCTGGAAGCGGTGGATGCTCTGCTCGATGACGTCCCACATCCCGGCGATCACCGCGCCGGTGCTCTCGCTCAGGTCGGCGCCGGCCGAGAAGAACTTGGGGTCGTCGTTGCCGATGACCAGCCCCGCCATGCCGTCGCGCTCGATCCGCTCCAGCGACTGCGCGAGCAGGTCCAGCACCTTGCTGCCTAACGTGTTGCTCTTGCCGCGGAACTCCAGCAGCGCCACGCCGTCGCCGATGTCGAGCAGGCGGGCGCCGGCGTTCTCCAGCAGCACCGCGCCCGGCTTCGCGGCCACGTGCGAGAGCCGCAGGTTGCCGTCGATCGGCGCCACCGGGGCGTACTGGCCGTCGAAGCCGAGCACCTCCTCGCCGGTCGGGCCCATGCGGTAGAACGACGCGCCGGCCTGCTGCAGGAGCGCCGGCACCTGGCCGCCGTCCTTCTGCAGCTCGCCGCGCAGCCAGTCGAGGCCGAGCATGTCCATGACGCGGAACGGGCCGGCCTCGTGGCCGTAGCCCCACTCCATCGCGCGGTCCACGCTCGGGACGTCGTACGCCAGCTCGGCGCTCTTCTCCAGCGCGTAGCGCGACGTGTCGACGAGCACGCGGCGGACGAAGTCGCCGTACTTGCCGGGGAGCGCCTTGAGGCCGGCGATGCGCTGCGCGAGCGGCGCCTTGAGGGCGGCCTTGAGCTCCGGGCTTTCCAGCCGCTGCTGCGGGCCGTATTCGCCCGTCTGCACGTTCACGGTCTGGATGTCCTTCCCGACCTTCTTGTAGAACCCGCCGCCGGTCTTGTCGCCGAGCTGCTTGCGCTCGACCATGGCGTGGAACCACGCGGGCAGGTCGAAGTCCTCGCCGGTGGTCTGCGCGAGGCCGGCGCTCACGTGCTTGAGCACGTCGAGGCCGCTCAGGTCGCCGGTGCGGAAGGTCGCGCTCTTGGGGCGGCCTAACAGCGGCCCGGTGAGGCCGTCGACCTCGTCCACCGTGAGGCCGTACTGGTCCATCGCGCGCAGCGTGCGGTTCATCCCGTACACGCCGAGCCGGTTGGCCACGAAGCCGGGCGCGTCCTTGCACACCACGATCCCCTTGCCGAGCACCCGCTCGCCGAACTCGCGCACGGCCTGCGTCACGGCCGGGTCGGTGTCTGGCGTGGGGATGATCTCCAGCAGGTGCATGTAGCGCGCGGGCGCGAAGAAGTGCGTCCCGAGGAAGCGGCGCTTGAACGCGTCCGAGCGCCCCGCGGTGAGCACGCGCATCGGGATGCCGCTCGTGTTGCTCGCCACCACGGCGTGCGGCTTGAGTACCTCTTCCAGCCGCGCGTACAGCGCCTGCTTGGGCCCCGGCTGCTCGATGATGGCCTCGATGACTAAGTCGCAATCGGCTAACAAGTCGAGGTCGTCCTCGGTGTTGCCGGTGCGGACGTAGGCGGCGCGGGCGGCGTCCATGAACGGCGCCGGCCGAGCCTTGGCGGCGCGCTGCAGGGCGCCCTTGGGGATCGCCGAGCGGTCCGGGCCGTCGGCCGGGATGTCGAGCAGGACGACGGGGAGGCCGGCGCTCGCGGCGAGGGCGGCGATGCCGCTCCCCATGGTGCCGGCGCCGACCACGCCCAGGCGCCGGATGCGGAGGCGCCCCGCGGGGGCGGCCGGGGCGGCGTCCAAGTCGGCGCCAAGGTCGAAGCCGGCGAACGCCGTTCGGCTGGCGGCGTCGGGCGGGGTGTCTGTGGCCATCGGGTGCGGCGCTCCTCTCGGGAAGGGGCTCGGTCGGGGCGCGGGGCGCGAGCGGCCGCCGCGGGCAAGCCCCCAAATGTCGGGGGCGGACCGGGGGGATGGTAGGCCCGGACCCCGGCCGCGGGACCGGGCACGGCGGTTGCCCCCACGGGCCGCGCCCCGCGGCACTCGGCCGCCGGGGCGCGGGCTTTCAGGAGGGACGCATGTCGCTACTCACGTGGCTCATCGTCGGACTGGTCGCCGGGGTGCTCGCCTCGATGGTCATGGGCGGCACCGGGTACGGCCTGGTCGGCGACATCATCATCGGCATCGTCGGCGCGTTCGTCGGCGGCTGGCTCTTCTCGGCGCTCGGCACCGGCGCGCCGTTCGGCGGGCTCGCGGGGACCATCTTCACCGCCTTCATCGGCGCGGTCGTGCTCTTGTTCGTGTTGCGCCTGATCCGCGGACGACGAACCGTCTAGGGGCGCTCCCCCGGGAGCCGCGGGGGCGCGGCGAGCGGGACCCGCGCCTCCGCCATCGCCGGCAGCCGGACCCGGACCGCCACCTGGTCCAGCCCGCGCCGGTCGAGCGCCGGGTGCATGAACCCGGCGAGGTAGACGCCCGGCGGGAGCGGGCCGACGCGGTACCGGCCTAACGAGTCGGTCGTCGCCGTGGCGGCCACCTGCATGGTCGCCTCGGTCACGAACTGGACGACCGCGTCGGCGAGCGGCGCGCCGCCCGCTGCGCTGTCCGTCACTACGCCCACCACCACCGGGCCTAACGCGGCCGCGCTGTCGGCCGGGGCGCCGTCCGGCGGTGGCGGCTCCAGGTCGGCGAGTCCGAGCGGCGCGACCAGGAGTGCCCGCTCCACCACCGGCCCCTCGTCCCCGCGTACCGCGGCGAACTCGCGCGTCCGGTTGCCGCGGGCGTCGGCCGCCGTGACCGTCGCCGGCAGGCCGCGCGGCACGCGGCAGAACGCGTACTCCCCGCCCGCCGCGGTGCGGGTGCGCGCCCCGCCCGGCTCGTCGGGTTGGGCGGTCCAGGCGATGGTCACGGTCGCGCCCGGCACGGGCCGGCCGTCCGCGGTGCGCACCACGCCGTACACGACGCGGCTCCGGGCCGGCAGCGCCCCGCACAGTTGCCGGGCGCGCGTCGTCCCGACGAGCGTGTCGGCCCTGGCGCCGACCGTCACCGCCGTGACCGCGCCCGGGTGGACGACGGCGCTGCCGGCGGGCGTGAGGTCATCCCCCACGTAGACGCTGTAGGCGCCCGCCGGCAGCCCGGCGAAGCGCGCCTGCCCCGCCGCGTCGAGCGTCACGCGGCGGTCGGTCAACCGCGGCGCGCCCTCCGCGTCCGGGCGCCCCGAGGCGTCGAGGAAGGCGCGGCGGGCGTCGCCGTCGTCGCGCTGCCGGACGGAGACGGCCACGCCCGCCCGCGGGCCGGGGGTGGTGTCGGTCGCAGGGGCCACGCGCACGGCCCGTGTGACAGCCAGTGTGCCGGGTTGCATCCGGGCGCGGAGCTGCGCCAGGGCGGGCGACCCGGCGCCGGCGCCCGCGTCCGTCGCGCCGCCGAACTCCACGTACGCGTCGCCGCCGGTCGGCGCGCGGAGCTGCCAGCCGACGATCCCCCAGCGCCCGCCGCCGAGCGGGGCGAAGTGCACCGCGCCCCCCGAGCGCCCCGCGCCGCGCGCGCTCGGCCGGAGCCCCGGGTCCACGTACCAGAAGTCCAGGTAGCGCAGGGCGGCGCGGGTGGAGTCCACCCACAGCACACCCGCCACCTCGGGCACGCGCCGGCCGGGCGCCGGCTCGAACGCCACGCCCACCAGCCCCGTCGCCTCGTCAGTGCCGCGCGTCAGGCGGAAGCAGTGGTCGCGGGCGAAGTCCTCGGACAGGAGCACGTCCTCGTCGGGGACGAGGTAGGTCGCGCGGTTCCCGGCCCGCCAGACGTACCCGCGTGCCGCGAGGGCCTGGAGCGACGGCACGCGGAACGGGCGCGCCGCCACGACCTCCGGCGCGAAGCCGGTCAGCGCGAGCACGGTGCGGCCGTCCGCCGCCACCCGCGCCGCGTACCGCCGGATGGCGACGGGCGGCGGCCCCGGCCCGCCGTCCGCCCCCGCGCGTTCGGCCGAGAGCGCGACGGCGGTGCGCACCTGGTCCCACACCGCGAACAGCGTCGCGTCGTCGCGCCCGTCGGGGTCGCGCCGCACGTCGCACCGGGCTTTCCCCGTCACCTGCACGCCCGCCAGCGAGACGGCCTCGGCGGGCGCGTCCATCCGGAGCGCCACCGTGTCCGCCGCGCCAACCGTGAAGGGCGGCGTCGTGACCGGGCGGTACCCGATGCGCCGCACCTGGGCCTGGTAGCGTCCGGCACCCGGCAGCGCGAGGAGCCGGACGCCCGCGTCGCCGGTCGCGCCCGCGGCCACCGCCACGCCGCTGGCGTCGAGCACGCGCACGAGCGCCCCCGCCACCTCCCCGCGGACGGCGTCGCGCACGGTCACCCGGACGGCCTGCCCCCACGCGCCGCCCGGCGTGGCGGCGAGCGCCGCCCCCACCCCGGCGGCGACCGTGAGTGCGGCCCGGGCCGCGCACACGGTCAGCGCACCCCACCGCTCGGCCACCAGGTGCGCGAGCGCCCGCACGCCCCACCACTCGGCCCGCGCGTGCCCCACCGCCACGACGGCCAGCCCGGTCTCGTCCACCGCCGCGCGCGCGGGCTGGCGGAGCTGCCCGGTGACGTAAAGCCCGGCCCCGCGCGCCGCGGCCTCGCGGACGAGGGCGTCGTTCATCGCGCCCACCACGGCGACGCGCCTTACCGGCTCCGGGCCCCGCGCCGCGATCACCGCCTCCGCGCCGCCGAACACCGCCGCCGTCGTGGCCACTGCGTCGTCGGCCGGGCGGGGCGTCCAGTCGCCGAGCATCCCCTGCACCCGCCCGTCTTTCTGGCCGATCGGCGCGAGCGCCGTCATGCCGAGCACGGCCGCGAGGCGCGGGTTGTAGCTCGTGGTGAGCGCGTCATCGAACGGCAGATGCGCCCACAGGACGCCCACGCCGTCCGCCAGGACGCCCGCAGCCAGCCGCCACGGGCGGTGCAGGAACAGCGCGTCCAGCCGCGCCCGCTCGGCCCACGCGGCCAGCCCCGGCCACGCCTCCAGCGCCACGCCCAGCCGGGCGACGGGCCGCCCGTCGCCGGCGCGGAAGACGCCGCCCCGTTCGTCGGCCGGGTAGGCGGCGGCGCCGAGGGCGTCGTGGAGGAAGGCGGCCAGGGCGTCCAGCCCCGGGAGCAGGCCGGCGGACGGTCGCGCGGCCGGCACGCGGTCAGCGCCCCGCGGCGCGGGCGCGGCGCGCGCGCAGGCGGGTGGCGCGCATCCGGCCCAGGAACACGCTCACCACCACGAGCGTGAGCCCCACCCACACGGCCGTGAACGCCTGCCGCCGCCCGCGTGACCACCCGTCCACGCCGAGCCAGCGTTGGGCGAGGAGGGCGACGACGTCGAGCGCGACCACACCGAGCACGAGGAAGAGCAGGTGGCGCCGCAGCTCGGGGGCGGTGGTGGCCCGGGGCGCGGACGGCGGGGTGGAAGGCGGGACGGCGGGCACGCCCGAACCTTGGCGCGGCGTCGCGCCGGGCGGAAGGGCCCGCGCGGGCGGCCGTCCGGCCCCGCCGCGGCGCACGCCTTGCCCCAGGGGCGGGCCCACTCGCCAACTCACACCCGCAGGAGGTTCGCGTGGCCGACTTCACCAACCCGAGCGACAGCGTGGCCAACATGGCCATGGGGAACCAGGGCCTGAACATGGGCACCACCGGCGGCATGCACGACACCGAGTACGCCAGCGACGACCTGTGGGGCCAGCACGACGCGCACTTCCGCGAGCAGCACGCGGGGCGCCCGTACGCCAGAGCCGACCGCAGCTACGAGAGCTACCAGCCTGCCTACCGCTACGGCTACGACGCCGCGCGCCAGCATGGCGGCCGGGAGTACCACGAGGTCGAGGGCGACCTGGAGCGCGGGTGGGACCGGGCGCGCGGCACGTCGTCGCACGCCTGGCACGAGGTGAAGGGCGCCGTGCGCGACGCCTTCGACCGCGTCCGCGGTCGCTGACCGGGGGCGCGCCGTGGAGAACCCGTTCGACGTTGCGGACCTGGCCGGCGCGCTGACGCGCCCGCCGGGCGACGACCACGGCGCGCCCATCGAGGCGGCCGACGAGCTGGCGTGGCTGCGCTGCGGCCTGGTGAACGTCGCCTTCCTCGGCCAACCCGACGCGGGCGACCGCGGCTGGGTGCTGGTCGACGCCGGCATTCCGGGGTTCGCGGGGACGATCGCGCGGGCGGCGGAGCGGCGCTTCGGCGGCGCGCGGCCGTCGGCGATCGTGCTCACGCACGGCCACTTCGACCACGTGGGCGGGCTGCACGCGCTGGCCGAGCGGTGGGACGTGCCCGTCTACGCCCACCCGCTGGAGCTGCCGTATCTGACCGGGAAGTCCGCGTACCCGCCGCCGGATCCGAGCGTGGGGGGCGGGCTCCTCGCCCGGTCGTCGCCGCTGTTCCCGCCGGGGCCGTTCCACTTCGAGGGGCGCGTGCGGCCGCTGGCGGGTTGGGCGCCCGGCCCCGACGTGGGCGACGGCGGGCCGGTGCCGGGGATGGGCGACTGGCAGTGGTACGCGACGCCGGGGCACACCCCGGGGCACGTGTCCTTCTTCCGCGCCCGCGACCGCGCGCTGGTGGCCGGCGACGCCTTCGTCACCACTCGGCAAGAATCGGCGTCGGCCGTCTACGCGCAGGCGCGCGAGCTGCGCGGCCCGCCGCGCTACTACACCCCCGACTGGGACGCCGCGCGGGCCTCGGTGCAGCGGCTGGCGCAGCTCGACCCGTCGGTCGCGGTGACGGGGCACGGCCTGCCCATGCAGGGCGACGCGCTGCGCGACGGCCTCGCGGCGCTGGCGCGGGACTTCGACCAGGTCGCGCGCCCGCCGCGCGGGCGGTACGTGCGCGAGCCCGCCCGCGCCGACGCGTCCGGCGTGACGTTCGTGCCGCCGCCCGTGCCCGACGCGACGCCGTGGGTGCTGTTAGGCACCGCCGCCGCGGTCGGCCTCCTCGCGGCGACGCTGCGGCGCGACGCCCGCGACTACGCGCCGCCCGCCGAGCTGGAGCGGCCGGAGCACTGACGCGCGCCGGGCCCCGGCTGCGGTTACGCCAGGGCCCGGGAAGGTCAAGAGCTTTGGACGGGATTCACGGGATTGACGGGATTTTTTGGTCCGCTGTCAGGCGAGAACGTCTCGCCCTCGCGAGAGTCCCATAATCCCGTCCATCCCGTAAATCCCGTCCAAGTCCTTGACCTTGTTGTTGACGGTACTACCGTCGCTGCGGACCGCGCCCTCAGGCGTCAGACGCCGAACTGCTCCCGTGCCACGTCGAGGTCCGCTTCCAGCGCGGCGCGCGCCGATGGGTCGAGCACGGGGAGCGCGGCGCGGGCGCCGTCGGCCACGCGGGTCAACCGCTCGCGCCACCCCGCGCCCCACGCGTCCGAATCCAACTCGGCGAGCGCCGCGAACAGCGCGGTGAGCAGCGCGCCCGGTCCGTAGTCGGCCGCGGCGAGCGGCTCGCGGAGCAGACGCTCCAACGCTAGCGGCACCGTCCACGGGAGGCCGCGGCCGGCCGAGAGCAGCAGCCGCAGCTCCGGCGCGCCTAACTGCCGCAGCGGCGACACCAAGGCCCGCGACAGCCACGCGGTGCTCCCCAACCCGAACGCGCCCTTCTCGACGGCCCGCCCCTCCAGATCGGCGAGCGAACGCTCCCAGACGTCGGACGGGAAGTCGGGGGGCATGAGGAACGGGGGCGGGCCGGGCGGGAGCGGGGTCGGCGGCGGGGAGTCGTTCATGGCCGGGGTGTTGCGCACGGGCGATGCCGCGGCCGGGACCGCCGACGCACCCTGACACCCGGGCGCCCCGGCCCGCGTAGGCTGCGCGTTCGCACCGTGCGCGCCCGACGCGCCACTTGTCCCGACCCCCGCCGCCCGCCGCATGCTCACCGTCGTCCGCCTCTTCCTGCTCCGCTGGCTCGCCACGCGCTCGCTCGGCGGCGTGGTGGCCGCGGTGCTCGCCGTCGCCCTGCCGGGCGCGGCGGCGCTCAAGGTCTTCGGCGTGCCGGTGCTCGCCGTCGCCGCCGTGGTCGGCGCGCCGGTCGCCGGGCTTCTCGGCGTCATCGGCCTGCCGCTGGCCATGGTGCTCGGCGTGGCCGGCGTGGTCGTCGCGCTGGCCGTCGCGGCGGCGATGCTCGGGCTCTTCCTGCTCAAGTACGTGCTGCCGGTGGCGCTCGTGGTCTGGGCGGTGTCCAGGCTGGTGCGCACGATCCGGCGCCGCACGGCCGAGGCGGACGCCCACCGCGCCCCGTCCGCCGACCCGCTCGACGCGCCGTTGGGCGGCCCCGTGAGCGAGGCGCCGATCGTCTGAGCCGTCCGCCCGGGGGGCCGCCGCTCCCCATCGACGCCGCGCTCCCCGCCCTGCTCGACGCGCTCGCCGCGGGGCCGTGCGCGGTGCTCCAGGCGCCGCCCGGCGCGGGCAAGACCACGCGCGTCCCGCTCGCCCTGCTCGGCGCACCGTGGATGGCCGGCCGCACGGTGCTCGTGCTGGAGCCGCGCCGCCTCGCCGCCCGCGCCGCCGCACGCCGTATGGCCCACCTCCTGGGCGAGCCGGTCGGCGAGACGGTCGGCTACCGCGTCCGGCTCGACAGCCGGGTCGGCCCGCGGACCCGCGTCGAGGTGGTGACCGAGGGCGTCCTGCCGCGCCTCCTGCACGACGACCCCGCCCTGGAGCGCGTGGGCGCGGTGCTGTTCGACGAGTTCCACGAGCGGTCGCTGCAGGGCGACCTGGGCCTCGCCCTCACGCTCGACGCGCAGGCCGTGCTCCGCCCCGACCTCCGCGTGCTCGCCATGTCGGCCACGCTCGACGGCGCGCGCGTGGCGGCGCTGTTAGGCGGCGACGGGCCGCCCGCCCCGGTGGTCACGAGCGAGGGGCGCGCCTTCCCCGTCGCCGTGCACTGGGCGCCGCGCCGCCCCACCGGCGGCCGGGACGCGGTCGAGCTAGCCGTGGCGTCGACCATGCGCGCGGCGCTCGCGCGGCACGCGGGCGACGTGCTCGTCTTCCTCCCCGGCGCCGCCGAGATCCGCCGCACGGCCGACTTGCTCGCGGCCGGCCCACTGCCGCCCGACGCCCGCGTCCTCCCGCTCCACGGCCAGCTCCCGCCCGAGGCGCAGGACGACGCCGTGGCGCCGTCGCCCGCCGGCACGCGCAAGGTGGTGCTGGCCACGAGCATCGCCGAGACCAGCCTGACCATCGAGGGCGTGCGGGTGGTCGTGGACGCGGGGCTGGCGCGGGTGCCGCGCTTCTCGCCGGCGAGCGGGATGACGCACCTCGCCACGGTGCCGGTCTCGCGCGCGGCCGCCGAGCAGCGGCGCGGGCGCGCCGGCCGCGTCGCGCCCGGCGACTGCTACCGCCTGTGGGCCGAGGCCGAGCACCACGGGCTCGCGGCGCAGGCGCCGCCGGAGGTGCTGGAGGCCGACCTCGCGCCGCTCGCGCTGGAGCTCGCGGCGGCCGGCGTCTCCGACCCCGCCGCGCTCCGCTGGCTCGACCCGCCCCCGGCCGCGGCCTTCGCCCGCGCCCGCGCGCTGCTGGCCCAACTGGGCGCGTTAAGCGCCGGCGACCGTTCGTTAGGCGACGCCGCGACCGTCGGCCGCGTCACGCCCCACGGCCGGGCGATGGCCGCCCTCCCTCTGCACCCGCGCCTCGCCCACATGGTCCTGCGCGCCGGCGCGCTCGGTCCCGGCGCCGTCCGCGTGGCGTGCGCCCTGGCCGCCCTGCTCGGCGAGCGCGACATCCTGCGGTCGGCCTTCGACGGGCCCGCCGGCCCAGGCGCGCGCCCCGACGCCGACGTCCGCCTCCGGCTGGCGCTGGTGTTAGGCACCGGGGAGCCGCCGCAGGCGGTGCACGGGACGCCGGTGGACCGCGGCGGCGTGCACCGCGCCCGCACCGAGGCCCGCGCCCTGGCCGATCGGTTGCGCCCGCTGCTCCGCGTCCAGCCGAACCCCGCTGGCGGTGGCGCACCCGGCGGCCCCGGGGACGCCGCCGACGAC
>ERZ1066120.859-NODE-859-length-23412-cov-12.852550_pt1 | contig 23412 bp, 27 predicted proteins | sample MGYA00382767_ERZ1066120 | MGnify/ENA primary metagenome ERZ1066120 (study PRJEB33369, sample SAMEA5778350) | biofilm metagenome | biome: Industrial cooling water; feature: Water cooling tower basin; material: Biofilm | place: United Arab Emirates | collected...
GATCAGGTTGCCGCTCGGATCGCGGATCATGGCTTTGGCCTGTTCTTGCTCGGTAAGTTGGTAACTTATCACTGGCGGCTCCACGAATTCGGTGAGCCGCGCGGTGAGGCTTTGCCAATCCGACCAGCCAAGCGTCGCTCCGAAATGCCGGGTGCGCGGCATTGGGTCGGTGACGTTCGACGGTGCAAGCTGAAGAGTGACCTGCGCGCCGAACAGGGCAATGTCGGCCCACTCCAGTTCACGACGGCCGAGCGTGCCGCCAAGCGTCCGGGTATAGAAAGCGATCCCACCCTCCAAATCGTGTACCGGAAAAGATAGGTGGAAGATCGGCTTCAAGCCTTCCGGCTCCCCGGCTTGGTGACTGGAATCGCAGCAAGTTCAGGCGGCACGTCTTCCTCTGCATAGCTGGGCACGGCGATGGCGATCAACGGGAAAAAGGGTACGCCGAGATCGACCGAGCCGTTCGAGCGATCGACAAGCGCAGCCTCGGCAATCACTTCGCCGCCCTCGCGCTTGACGGCCTCGATCGCCTCGCGGCTGGAGAGGCCGGTTGTGACCACGTCCTCGACCATCAGCACTTTCTGACCGGGTTCCAGCCGGAAGCCACGGCGCAGGTGGAATATGCCCTCGGGCCGCTCGAGAAAAAGTGCGTCGACGCCGAGGCAGCGGCCCATTTCATGACCGATGATCAGCCCGCCCATCGCTGGACTAACCACGACATCGATGGCTGAGCGGATTTCGCGCGGCAGCTTCTGCGCGAGAGCGCGCGCCAGCCGGTCGGCTCGCTCGCCGTTCATGAGCACGCGTGCGCATTGCAGGTAGTGCGAGGAATGGCGGCCGGACGAGAGCACGAAGTGCCCTTCCAGCAAGGCTTCGCTCGCGCGGAATTCGGCTAGGATAGCATCATCGGTCATCTGCAGATCGTGAAGCGGCTCCCCAAGCGAAGTGCAAGCAATGAAACGACACGTGCAATAATTTTGTCCTTGGCCTGCTTGAGGCGCCGGTAAACCCTGCTTATAGGCGCGCGATGCGACCTTCGCAGTCGGCCGTTGGCCGTAATCGAGGTGTAGGCCAATCAGACAGCGCGCTCCCTCATGGGGGCTGCGACAGCGAGACGGAACAGGAATGTCCATAGCGATCTTCGATTTGACGCGCAGCCGCCTGGTTCGGATCGCTGCGGCAGTTTTGCTGGCATTGATTTTGGCGGTCATGGCTCGGCCGCTCTTGGCTCAAACTGCACCCGCCGGCGCGCCGGTGCCGGCTGCCCAACAACCGGACAGTGGGCGCGAAGCCGCGATTGACGCCGCCACCAGCGCACCGGCTCCCGGGCAACCCGACCCTGCTGCCGTGGCGGAAGGTTCGACCGGGATCGTTGCGCCGGGCGCCTCGGGCTACACACCGATGAAGCCGACGCCGGGTATCGGCATGCCGGTCCCTGCCGGTATCGACGTGCAGGAGCAGTTCTCCCTCACCGGGCGCTTCGCGGAGAAATTCCATACCTGGATGGTGTGGATCATGGCGGCGATCAGCGCATTTGTGCTGCTGCTGCTCGTTTATGTGATGTGGCGCTTCCGCGCCTCGCGCAATCCGGTGCCCTCGCGAACCACGCACCACACCGGGCTGGAGGTGGCATGGACCTTGGTTCCCGTGCTGATCCTGGTCGCGATCGCAATCCCGTCGATCTCGTTGCTGCAGCAGCAGTATCGCACGCCGCCCGCGAATGCGATCACCGTCAAGGCGACCGGCTATCAATGGTATTGGGGATACTCCTACCCCGATAACGGCGACTTCGAAATCATCTCCAACATGCTGACCGACGAGGAAGCCGACGCCCGCGGAGAACCCCGCAACCTGGCGGCCGACAACCGCATGGTGGTTCCGGCGGGCGTGCCGATCCGGCTCCAGGCCACTGCCGCTGATGTAATCCACGCTTTTGCCGTGCCCAGCCTGTGGTTCAAGATCGACGCCGTTCCCGGCCGTCTCAACGAGCGCATGCTGACCATCGAGAGGCCGGGTGTTTACTACGGCCAATGTTCCGAACTGTGCGGCGCCCGCCACGCCTACATGCCGATCGTGGTTGAGGCCTTGCCGATGGAGCAATGGCGCGCCTGGGTTCTTGCGCAAGGCGGCACGTTCAAGGCTGAGGGCGAGCCGGCCGCTGCGCCGTCGGTGGCCCCAACGCAGGATCCCGAGAGCGCGGTACCCAACGCCGCCGGCGCTGGCGCCCCGCCGGAAGCGGCCGCGCCGGTCGCACCCGCCACGCCGACCCCCGCCACAACCTGACAACTGCCGCTCTGTCGCTGCGAACCGTTCGAGAAGAGACCTAAGCCATGGCCACTACCGCCGACACCTTCCAGGCCCATTCCGAGCAGGGGCACGCGCATCACGACGCCGATCACAAGCCCGGCTTCTTCGCGCGTTGGTTCATGTCCACGAACCACAAGGACATCGGGACGCTCTATCTGATCTTCGCGATCACGGCCGGCGTCATCGGCGGTGCGATCTCGGGCATCATGCGGATGGAACTGGCTGAACCTGGCATCCAGCACCTTGGTTGGTGGGTCGAGTTTATGGGGGGCGAGGCCAACTTCGACGCCAACAACCATCTGTGGAACGTGCTGATAACGGCGCACGGCCTGATCATGGTCTTCTTCATGGTCATGCCGGCGATGATTGGCGGCTTTGGTAACTGGTTCGTGCCGATCATGATCGGCGCGCCCGACATGGCCTTCCCGCGCATGAACAACATCAGCTTCTGGCTGACTGTTGCCGGCTTCATCTCGCTGCTGTTTTCCAGCTTCCTGCCGGGCGGCACGGGGCCGGGCGCCGGCATTGGCTGGACCGCCTATGCGCCGCTTTCCACCTCGGGCTCTACCGGGCCGGCGGTGGATTTCGCGATCTTCTCGCTACATCTGGCGGGCGCTGGCTCGATCCTGGGCGCAATCAACTTCATTACTACCATCTTCAACATGCGCGCGCCGGGCATGACCCTGCACAAGATGCCGCTGTTCGTATGGTCGATGCTGGTCACCGCCTTCCTGCTGCTGCTGGCGCTGCCGGTCTTGGCTGCGGCGATCACCATGCTGATCACGGACCGTAACTTCGGCACGACCTTCTTCGATGCCAGCGGCGGTGGCGATCCGGTGCTTTACCAGCACTTGTTCTGGTTCTTCGGCCATCCCGAGGTCTACATCATGATCCTGCCGGGCTTCGGCATGATCAGCCAGATCGTCGCGACCTTCAGCCGCAAGCCGGTGTTCGGCTACCTCGGCATGGCCTATGCCATGGTCGCGATCGGCGTGGTCGGCTTCATCGTCTGGGCTCACCACATGTTCACCGTCGGCCTCGACGTGAACACGAAGATGTATTTCACCGCCGCTACCATGGTGATCGCGGTGCCCACCGGCGTGAAGATCTTCAGCTGGATCGCCACGATGTGGGGCGGCAGTCTCGAGTTCAAGAGCCCGATGGTCTGGGCGATCGGGATGATCTTTCTCTTCACCGTTGGCGGCGTCACGGGCGTTTACCTCGCCAACGGCGGGCTCGACGACTACGTCCACGACACCTACTTCGTGGTGGCGCACTTCCACTATGTGTTGTCAATGGGCGCGGTGTTCAGCCTGTTTGCGGCGTTCTACTACTGGTTCCCGAAGATGAGCGGACGGATGCATTCCGAGCTGCTGTCGCACCTCCATTTCTGGGTGTTCTTCGTCGGGGTGAACATGATCTTCTTCCCGATGCATTTCCTGGGTCTGGACGGCATGCCGCGCCGCATCCCGGACTATACCCCGGCCTTTACCTATTGGAATGAGATCGCTTCGATCGGCTACATGGTCATGGCCGCTTCGGTCGGGATTTTCTTCGTCAACCTCATTTACGCCTTCACAGCGGGCAAGAAGGCTGCGGATAATCCCTGGGGCCCGGGCGCGACGACTCTGGAATGGACCTTGTCCAGCCCGCCGCCGTTCCACCAGTTCGAAACTCTGCCCGTGATCGAGGACGAAAAGACTTACCATTCGCATGAAGATCATGCGCACCGGGATGGTCGCGCCGCGCCTGCCTGAGGCTGGCCTGGCGAAGTCAGGATTAGTGGGGGCGCATCAGCAGGTGCGCCCTCACGCATTTGATCGATGAGTGCTGAAGCGATGAACGCCGCTGCAACTGCAACCCCGCTGCCCGCCGAGTGGCGCGATTTCTTCGCGCTGACCAAGCCGCGGGTGATGAGCCTGGTGATCTTCACCGGGCTTTGTGGCTTGCTGGCGGCGCCGGGCAGCATTCATCCTGTGATCGGCTTTACCGCAATCCTGTGCATTGCGATGGGCGCAGGCGGGGCTGGGGCGCTCAATATGTGGCTGGAAGCCGATATCGACGCGCTGATGAGACGCACCGAGAAGCGCCCGCTTCCGGCCGGGCGCCTGCGCCGCGAGGATGCGCGCGATTTTGGCGTGCTGCTCTCGGCGGCATCGGTCGGCATCATGGGCGTGGGGGTGCATTGGCTGGCCGCCGCCCTGCTGGCGTTCTCGATCATCTATTACGCGGTATTCTACACGCTCTGGCTGAAGCCGCGCACGCCGCAGAACATCGTCATCGGCGGCGGGGCGGGTGCCTTCCCGCCGCTTATTGGCTGGGTGGCGGTGACGGGCGAGATCACGCTCATGCCGCTGATCCTGTTTGCCATCATCTTCATCTGGACGCCGCCGCACTTCTGGGCGCTCGCGCTGTTCGTGAAGACTGATTATGCCAAGGCCGGCATTCCGATGCTGCCGGTGGTGCGAGGTGAGCGGACGACCCGGCACCAGATACTGGCTTATTCCATTGCCATGCTGCCGGTCGCAATCGCTCCCTGGGCGATCGGCGGAACCGGCCCGCTATACGGCATTGGCGCTGCGGCGCTCTCGCTCGCGTTCCTGGCGCTCGCCGTACCGGTTGGCCTGCGCCAAAGCGGCGAGGGCGATGCGATGGTACCGGAAAAGCGCCTGTTCAAGTTCAGCATTTTCTATTTGTTTGCCCTGTTTGCCATGCTGGTGGTCGACAGCACCATTGTTCAGTCGGGAGGCTCGACATGACGCCGCAGGAAGAAGCCGAGATCCGGCGCCGGCAGAAGAGCCGCAACATCGCGCTCGGGCTGCTGCTCGCGTTCTTCGTGATCCTGTTTTACGCCATCACAATCGCTCGGATGGGCTGACGATGACGAGTGCCGCGCTTCCCCGCAACAATGTCAGAACTGCCTTCATTGCCGCGGGCGTGGCTCTGGCCATGCTGGGCCTCGGCTTTGCGGCCGTGCCGCTCTACCGATTGTTTTGCCAGGTCACCGGCTTCGGCGGGACCACGATGCGCGCCACGCTCGACGACGCGGCGCTTGCGGAACGCATGGCGCAAAGCGCCGGCGCCGGCACTATCTCGATTCGCTTCGACGCGTCCCAGGATCGCGGCTTGCCCTGGAAATTCGCTGCCGCGCAGCCGACGCAGACGGTCGCGATCGGCCAGCGCCAGATGGCGTTTTACACGGCGCGCAACAATTCGGATCGCCCGGTCACCGGCCGCGCCACCTTCAATGTCGAGCCAGAGCAGGCCGGCGTCTACTTCAACAAGATCCAGTGCTTCTGCTTCGTCGAGCAGACGCTGCAGCCCGGCGAGGAAGTGCGCATGCCGGTGCTCTATTACGTCGATCCCAAGGCGAAGGATGACCCGAATATGAAAGGGGTCGAGCAAATCACGCTCAGCTACACTTTTCACCAGGCTAAAAACCCCGGGTCGTGAGGCTCTGGACCCGATAAGAACGCGGCCCTAAGGGGCGAGGCAACACACAGGCAGGACACACACATGGCCGGCGCAAAGAACCACGATTACCATATCCTTCCGCCCGATATCTGGCCGTTTCTGGGTGCGATGTCGGCGCTGGCCTTCACCAGCGGCCTGGCCATGCAGTTTCACGATCTCAACGGGGCGATGCTGGTCCTCGGCCTCGGCATTGCGGGTCTGATCGCGACGTTCTTCTCCTGGTTCGGCAACATCATCAAGGAAGCGCACTCCGGCTATCACACGCCGGTGGTTCAACTTCACCTGCGCTATGGCATGATCCTTTTCATCGCCTCGGAAGTGATGTTCTTCGTCGGCTGGTTCTGGGCGTGGTTCGATTTCGCGCTGTTCCCCAGCCAGCTGAGCGAAGTGATCGGCGGGCAATGGCCGCCCAAGGCGATCGAAGCGGTGATGGACCCCTTCGCTCTGCCGCTGCTCAACACGCTTATTCTGCTGTGCTCGGGCACGACCATCACCTGGGCCCACCATAGCTTGATCCACGGGGATCGTGACGGGCTCAAGAAGGGGCTCTGGGCGACGATCCTGCTCGGCATCGTGTTCAGCGCCGTGCAGGCCTATGAGTATATGCACGCGCCGTTCGATTTCGGCGGCAACACCTACAGCTCGGCGTTCTACATGGCGACCGGCTTCCACGGCTTTCACGTGTTGGTGGGCACGATCTTCCTGATCGTCTGCCTGGTGCGGGCTTACAAGGGCCACTTCACCCCGCGCCAGCACTTCGGCTTCGAAGCCGCGGCCTGGTATTGGCACTTCGTGGACGTGGTGTGGCTGTTCCTGTTCGTCGTCATCTACGTCTGGGGTGGTTGGGGCGCTGCCTACCACTGATCGGCCCGGGGGGCGCGTAAGCGTGAAGCGGCGCGTCCCCGTCTTCGCCACGGCAGTGGTGCTGGCAGCGGTTGCGATCATGATGGCGCTCGGGTTCTGGCAACTGGGCAGGAAAGCCGAGAAAGAGGCCTTGCTTGCCCGCTATGAGCAAGCGCGCGGCATCGCCGCCGCCGTGCCCTGGCCTGGGTCGCCTGATGCTTACCCCGCGGCACTTTATCGCCGCAGTCGCATCGACTGCGCGCGGGTCGAGAGAGTGGAGCCGGTATCTGGACGCTCGAACGAGGGCCGAGCGGGGTGGGCGCAGATCGCCCATTGCCGCCTGCGGGACGGGAGCGTGGCCAGAGTCGCGCTGGGCTGGTCGGCGCAACCCGAACCGGTGTTCTGGACCGGCGGCGAGGTGGGTGGGATCGTCGGTCCAGCGGGCAAGTCCGGCATCCGGTTGGTGGCCGCGCCCGCGCAGGCTGGGCTGAGGGACCTCGCCGCCCCCGATCCATCCAACCTGCCGAACAATCACCTGTCTTACGCGGTGCAATGGTTCGCCTTCGCGACGACCGCGCTTGTCATCTATCTGCTGGCGCTTCGCCGCCGATGGAGCGCATCTTCGAGCGACTGAAGCGGGGCTTGCTTGCTGCTGCCCGCAGGCGCCGCTAACCGCCACAGCCGATGCGCTATGTTTCCACCCGCGGCCATGCGCCCGTGCTCGATTTTGCTGAGGTCACGCTGGCCGGGCTAGCGGACGACGGTGGACTGTATGTGCCCGAAACCTGGCCAAGCTTCAGCTCGAGCGAAATCGCCGCGCTCGCCGGCCTGCCTTACGCTGAACTGGCGGCGCGCGTCATGCAGCCCTTCGTTGGCGATAGCCTGCCGCCCGAGCGACTCCACGAGTTGACCCTTCAGGCGTACGCCCGCTTCGCTCATGCCGCGGTCACTCCGCTCAGCCAACTCGACGAGCGGCATTGGCTCCTCGAGCTTTTTCACGGTCCCACGCTCGCTTTCAAGGACGTGGCACTGCAATTGCTGGGCTTGCTGTTCGACGAGTTTCTGGCGCGCGACGACAGCCGGCTCACAGTCGTCGGGTCGACTAGCGGTGACACCGGCTCGGCCGCGATCGATGCGCTCGCCGGGCGCGATCGGGTCGAGATCTTCATGCTCCATCCTGCCGGTCGTATCAGCGATGTCCAACGCGTGCAGATGACCACCGTGCTCGCGCCCAATGTGCATAACATCGCGATCAAAGGCGCCAGTTTCGACGACGCGCAGGCGATGGTGAAGCGGCTCTTCGCCGATCCGCAAGTGACGGCGCGGCATCGCATTGGCGCGGTGAACTCAATTAATTGGGCGCGGCTGATGGCGCAGGTGGTCTATTACTTTGCCGCCGCGCTTCAGCTTGGCGCGCCTCACCGCAAAGTCGCGTTCAGCGTGCCCACGGGCAATTTCGGCGATGTTTTCGCTGGCTATACAGCCGCGCGCATGGGCCTACCGGTGGAAGGGCTGGTGGTGGCGACCAATGTCAACGACATCCTGCATCGGGCGTTGGCCACAGGCGATTATTCTGCTGCGGACGTCGTCGCGACCGCCGCGCCGAGCATGGACATTCAAGTCAGCTCCAACTTCGAGCGCCTGCTGTTCGATCTCGGCGGAAGGGACGGGGAAGCGCTCGCTGCGCAGATGTGCGAGTTCGATACGCGCAAGGCTATGATGCTCACTAACGGCCAGATTAGTGGCGCCAGCGCGTTGTTCTCAAGTGGTCGGGCCGACGCTGCCGAGATGGCGGCGGCAATGCGCTGGGCATGGGAAGCCTGCGGCGGCGAAGTCATTGATCCGCATACGGCTATCGGCCTGCACGCTGCCCGGGCAATCGATTGGCCTACAGATGTGCCCGTAGTCACGCTCGCCACGGCTCATCCAGCCAAGTTTCGTGATGCCGTCGAGCGCGCAACTGGCTTTCGCCCGGCCTTGCCAAGCCGCGTCGGCGATCTCTTCAACCGCGAGGAGCGCTGCACGGAACTGCCCGCGGATTTTGACGCGGTGCGCGCCTATATTCTCGACACCGCGACGCCGCGCTGATGGCACTGCTCCACCGCGAGCCAGTCCTGATGCTGGGCGAGGGCTGGGACGCGTATCGGCTCATCGACAGTGGCCACGGGCGCAAGCTCGAGGCCTATGGCCCGTATAGCTTTATCCGGCCAGAACCTCAGGCAATGTGGTCGCCGCGGCTCGCCGATTGGCCGGCCGATGGCGAATTCGTTCCTGGCAGCGATGAGGATGGAGGCGGCCGTTGGCAGTTCCATCGCGATGTGCCGCGCGATGGCTGGGGGCTTCGGTGGGGCGACCGGGTGCGTTTCACGGCGCAATGCACGCCCTTCCGTCACCTCGGGTTCTTTCCCGACATGGCGCCTGTGTGGGAATGGATGGGGGAGCGACTCGCCGGGCGAGCGGATGCCGAAACGCTCAACCTGTTCGGATATACCGGCGTCGGCACATTGGCGTTGAGCGGGTTCGGTCGCGTCACTCATGTCGATGCAAGCAAGAAGTCCGTGGCGCAGGCGCGTGAGAACGCGGTCCTGTCTGGGCTGAGCGAGGCGCCGATCCGCTGGCTGATCGATGATGCGGCCAAATTCACCGCGCGCGAGGTGCGCCGCGGCAAGCGCTATGACGGAATCATCCTCGACCCGCCGAAGTTCGGCCGCGGTCCGGACGGTGAGGTATGGCGGCTCGAGGAAGGGCTCCCGGGTCTCGTCGCCGATTGCCGCCGACTGCTCGATAGCGACAGCCGCTTTCTGTTCCTCACAGTCTATGCCGTCCGGATGAGCAGCCTGGCCCTTGCTGGCCTCATGGACGAAATGCTCGCCGATCTGCCCGGCGCAATCGAGCACGGCGATCTGGCGGTTCAGGAGAACAATTCCGGCCGTCTGCTTCCCACCGCCATCTTCGCACGCTGGTCCAATCCCGGCTAAGCCCCCGCCGATGGACGATTCGCTGTATCTCGAAGTTGCCGATTTCGAGCACGATGTACTCACTGGCATCTATTCGGAGGAAACCGGCAAGCCGCAGCCGCTGCGGTTCACCATCCGCGCTCGAATGAAGCCGCTGGCGCGCTATGCGCCTGATACGACCTTGGATGCCTCCAAGAACTACATGGATCTCAAATTCGCCGCCTCCCAAGCACTCCCCGAGGGGCTGCATTTCAAGCTGATCGAGGCGGTAGCGGACCATGTCTGCGAAACGCTTTTCGTGCAGGACGCGCGGGTCGAGGCCGTGACAGTCAAGATCGTCAAGCTTGCGATCGCGACGGCAGGCGAATCCATCGGCATCACGCTGCACCGCGAGCGGCGCGGATGAAGCGCGTTATGGTGGACGATCTGCCCGATGCGCCGCTCGCCGCGGCGGGGGTGTTCCACCAGCACTGGCTGCCGCACGTCCAGACGCTGCTAGAGCAGGACGATGTGCTCCTGGCGCTGGCGGCCGCAGACCACACCCATCGCGAATGGCGCAAGGCGATCGCCGCTGGGCTGGCAAGGGCGCATGCGCCGCGCCGCGTGAACATCGTGGCGGGCAGCGGCCTCGCCATCGAGGCAGCGGCTGCCTATCTGGCCGCTGCCCCGGGTGTCACGGGCCAGTATCTCGAACTCGACGGTGAAGGCGCGGGTCGGAGGCAATGATAGCATGACCGTGCGGGTGCTGTTTCTTGGTCCTCTGGCCGATATCGCGGGGCAGGCCGAGCTTCGGGCCGAGGCGCCGTTGGACTGGACAGGCCTGCTCGCCGCGGTCGGACCTAACGTCGCAGAGCAACTTCGCGACGCTCGCGTGAATCTTGCTTGCGCAGGCCGGGTTCTTGCCGACAAGACGACACTGCAGGCCCACGACGGCGACGAGGTCGCGCTGCTGCCGCCCGTGAGCGGCGGCTGATCCGTTGCGCGACGTGCGTTTGATGGAGACGGGCTTTTCCCCCGCGCCGCCGCTCGCCGCGCTGGCCCGCGCGTGCCCTGATGCCGGCGGCATAGCGAGTTATGTGGGCAGGGTCCGCAGCGCAGGCGTGCTGGCGCTGGAATTGCAACACTACGCCCCGCTAACCCTGCCCGGCATGGAAGCGCTGGCGGAGGAAGCAGCCGCTCGTTTTGGTCTGGAAGGCGTGACCCTGTGGCATCGCGTTGGCCGGATCCGCCCGGCAGCGCCGATCGTGCTGGCGGCCGCCGCCGCGCGCCACCGGCGGGAGGCGCTCGAGGCGGTGGCATTCCTGATGGACCACCTCAAATGCGCTGCCTGGCTGTGGAAGCGGGAGCGCCGCGCGGATGGCTGGCACTGGATCGAACCGCGCGAAGAAGACCATGCGGCGCTGGCGCGCTGGAAGGTCTAACGCAGCTGCGCGCGCAGACGGGCGAGCACCGCGTCTTCCTCCGCGACTTTCGCCAGCACCTCCTGGCGGACTGCTTCGATGGCGGACAGGTCCTGCGCCTGCACGGCATTCGCCACCATAAGCGTGTCGAGATCGGCGAGCGCGATGGCGGTGGCGCTGCGGGCCGAATCGAGATCGGCCAAGGCCACCTGGGCCGAGGCCCAGGCATCGCTGCCGACAGCCGCGCCTGCCGCAGCGTTAGCGCGACGGGTCGCCGTCTGAACGCTGGCGAGAAATTGCCGATGGGCCGCCTCCGCGGCGGCATCCAGGGCAGCGAGACGATCGGGGAGCGAGCCGCCCGCCGGGATCGCGACCTCAGGCACGTCCAGCGGCGTCGAAGCGACGGGCTCGAACCGGCCTTCCTGCCGCTCGACGTCCCGGACCGCCAGCGATGGATAGCGGTCGGCATTGGCCGCGCAGGCGGCGAGCCAGGGCAGGGCGGCAAGAACGAGGTGGCGACGCATCGCGGGCGTGATAGCATCGGCGCCGCTCCACGCCAGACTTGGGTTCGCCGCGCGCGATTTTAGCTGTCTCGCCCGTTGACTTGGCGTGCCCTTTCCCCTAACGGCTCGCGTCCTTACCGGGCCTCGCATAATCGGGGTCTACGGGCACGCCGGGAAGCATTCGAAGCATCGGATGGGTTCGGGCACAGCAAATTGAACGAAAGACGAGCACCATGTTCGCAGTAGTGCGCACGGGCGGCAAGCAGTACCGGGTTGCCGCCGGAGACAAGATCGCGGTCGAGAAGCTGGCGGGTGAAGCCGGCGATACGATCACCTTGGGCGATGTCCTGCTCGCCGGCGACGGCGATACGCTGGCTGACGCGGCCAAGACCGTTGTCTCGGCGGAGATCATCGCGCAGGCGAAGAGCGAGAAGGTGATCGTCTTCAAGAAGCGCCGCCGGCACAACTATCGCCGCAAGAACGGTCACCGCCAGCAGATGACGCTGCTGCGCATCGTCGCGGTGGGCGATTCGAAGGCTGAGCCCAAGGCTGCGGCCAAGGCTGAGGCCGCTCCGTCGGCGCCTGCGGCCGATGCCACGCCTGCCGCGCCCAAGCCGGCCAAGAAGGCTGCGCCGGTCAAGGACACGTCGGAAGAGCAGGCCGCGCCGACCACGCACACTGCGGAGCCGGTGAAGAAGGCCGCTACCAAGAAAGCCTCGGTTGCCAAGCCCGCCGAGACGAGCGAAGAGAAGTAAGGAGCACCGACGATGGCACATAAGAAAGCAGGCGGTTCGTCGCGCAACGGTCGCGATTCGGCCGGCCGTCGCCTCGGCGTGAAGAAGTTCGGCAGCCAGGACGTGGTCGCCGGCAACATCATCGTGCGCCAGCGCGGCACCAAGTTCTATCCGGGCACCAATGTCGGCATGGGCAAGGATCACACCCTGTTCGCGCTTAGCGACGGCATTGTGCGATTCCACAAAGGCAAGCTTGGCCGCAAGTTCGTCTCGGTGGACATGCAGGCTCAGGCCGCGGAATAACCGGACAATCCGATGACGGGATTGTCCAGACAGGACGGTCCCAGCCGGGCAATCTGACCGGCAGCCAAAGAGGGAGATGGGGCCGCCCCGTCTCCCTCTTGTCGTTTCTCCCTCTCCGTTCGGCGAAATGTCATTTCGCCGCCACGCAATTGCCACGCTGCCGGACTAGGAGCCCGGGGCGTGGACCGAAGGGAGAAATGAGCCATGTTCCACCGTACCGAACGGCTGCTGCTGCGGCCCGCCTGGCCTGAGGATTGGGAGATGATCCTCTGGGGCATTGGCGATGAACGCGTGGTGCGGAACCTGGCCCGCGCGCCATGGCCCTATCTGCCCGAACATGCGCGCGAGTTCGCCACGCGCGAGCATGATCCGCGCTATCCAGCGTTCTTGCTGACGCTTCCTGAGGATCAGGGGGCGCGGCTGGTCGGCTGTGCGGGCCTGGGCCCAAAGCCCGAGGGCGACGCCGAGCTCGGTTACTGGATCGCGCCGCCTTATTGGCGCCGTGGTTTTGCAACTGAAGGCGCGCGCGGCGTGCTCGAAGTAGCGCGCCTGCTCGGCCACCGCCGCATCGTCGGGCGGCATTTCCTGGACAACCCCGCCTCGGGCAAGGTGCTGCGCAAGCTAGGCTTCATCCCCACCGGAGAGGCCGGGTTGCTCCAGTCCTGTGGCCGTGCGGAGCCGTCGCCTTCGGTCAGCTATGTGCTGAATCTAGAGGTGGAGGAGATGACCGCGCAGGCGGCGTGATCTCCGCCTATCCTCCCCATTTTGCGCAGCCAAATGGGGAGGGGGACCGCCAGCCGTAGGCCGGTGGTGGAGGGGTTTTGGCACTGCGCCATCGCCCCTCCGTCAGTCGCCTTCGGCGCCTGCCACCTCCCCATTTGGCTATGCAAAATGAGGAGGATCGATCAGGCCGGCAGCAGCGCGTCGGCGAAGTCGCCTTCGTATTTCGCGATCAGCGCCCGGTCGTCATGATCCCAGGGATGGAAGCCCGGCTTGAAATAGCCCAGCCAGGCCGGGAAGATGCGCCGCACCACGCCCGGCTTCCAGGCGAGGTATTTGAACAGGCCCCATTTGGCGCGCCAGCCGGTGATGCCGTCTTGCGCCAGCAGCTCGAGTGAATCTTCCCAGCGGTGCTTGAAGAAGCGGCCGGTGACGATCAGCATCATCAGGCTGCGCACCTTCCACCGCTTCCAGGCGCTCCAATCGCGCGTGGCATGGTTCCAGGTATCGTAGGCGACGCCCTTGTGCTCGATCTCTTCGGCCGAATGCCATTCCCACATCCGCCGCACTTCGGGATCGGCGGAGACGAAATGGCTCGGATTGCCGAGAAACTCGGCCGCCATCATCGCCGTGTAGTGCTCCAGCGCCATGGTCGCGGCAAGGTTGAGGATGACCGGGCGGCCCTTGGTCAGCTCCAGCATCTCGGCCACGCGGCGGTCGATCGCCTTGATGTCGTAGCCATGCGCTTCGGCCAACCGGTTGAAGGCCACATGCTCGCGCGTGTGATTGATTTCCTGCCGCACGAAGGCGCGAATCTCGGCCTCGAGCCGGGGCGGGGCGCCCTCGCGATGGGCCTTCACTGCCTCGATGAAGAAGGCTTCGCCGCGCGGGAAGGTGGCGGAAAGGGCGTTGTGCCAGGCGGTGCCGAAGGGCTCGCCAGCCCACCAGCGGGCAGGGTCGCTACCGCGGTTGAAGCGCTCGTCGCGCACGGTGATGGTGAGGTCGGCGGGCGTTGGCACCGTGGAATCGATGTCGAAACGTGCGGGGGCGTTCATGAATCACTCCAATGCTGACGGGCCGGTTCTAGCTCTTACTGACATCAATGTCAATAAGCTCCGGCTGCGGCTTTCCTCTCTGGCCGCGAGGCGCTAGGATAGCTGCCATGACGACAATGCGAAGGCGCTTGCCGCCCGAGGAATCGCGCCTCGCCGCGCTCGAAGCGGCCCGGGTGCTGCTGATCGAGGCGGGCCCCCAGGCGGTCACTCTCAAAGCCGTCGCGGGGCGGATCGGGCGCACTCACGCCAATCTGCTGCATCATTTCGGCTCAGCCGCTGGCTTGCAGCGCGATCTTGCGGCGCATCTGGCGCAGACGGTGTGCGCCACGATCGCAGAGGCCGTGCGCGCCAGCAGGGCTGGGCTGGGAAGTCCGCGCGAAGTCGTCGATTTGGCGTTCGACGCTTTCGATAAGGAAGGCGCAGGCGCGCTGGCGAGCTGGATGATCCTCACCGGCAATGAGGATGCGCTGACCCCGATCGTCGAGACGATCCATCATCTGGTGGACGAGATCGCGGCCGAGGAGGCCAATCATCGCGGCGGGATGGCGGTGCATGAGGACACGCTGGCGTTGGTGCTCATGGCGATGGGCGACGCCCTGATCGGCAAGGCGCTCTCGCGCTCGCTCGGCCTCAGCGAAACCGCCGCGCGCGATCGGGCTCAGCAGATGCTTGAGCGGGCCTTGGAACGGATCGACTGATCCCTCGCAAGGGATTTGCCTCGTCGCTGAACAGCGGAAAGGGTTTCGCGCAGAGACCGCAGAGATAGCAGAGGGCGCGAAGGCCTTGCATCAGCGGCGCAGCCGCTCGAAAATTCAAGCGTTCAGGTCACGATAGCCGCCTGTCGCAGCGAACCCCTCTGCGAACTCTGCTTTCTCTGCGCCCTCTGCGCGAACCAAAGCAGACCTGTGCCGACGGCTGGACGAAGATGACAGCTAAGGTCAGACTTCCAGCCAGTCAGGCATCCAACTCTCGTCGATGTCCTCGACCCGCAGATGGTCGACCGCCAGGCCGAGTGCCGGATAAGCCGCCTTGCGGCGCTTCTCGTCCGAGCCGGCGAGCGCGACCACTACCAATCGCCGGTTGATCTTCTGCCGCCAGTTCATCCGGGCGGTGTTTTCCTGACCCACATAGCAGCCCTTGGAAAACGAGACGCCGTTGAGCTCGGCGGCATTGGTTTCAAGCCACAGGATGTCGTTCAGCTCGGCACGCCCTTCGGCCACGCCCAGACGCAAACGATGGGCGCGCCAGGCCTCGTCTGCTGTTCCCTCGCCCGGCGTGGCCGGCGCCAGCCAACGCCAACCCAGCTCGGGCAGGCGCGGGTCCGGCTCGGCGCCTTCCCGAGCGGCGGGTGACCAGTGGACCGTGATTGCCGGATCGAGCGCGATCGCGATCTTGCGCCGTAAGCGATAGAGCGAGAGACGGCGCACGAGGTCTTCCGCCGCTTCGGCCTCGCAGTCGAGCAACACTTCGTTGCCGTCAGCCCACACCAGAAAATCGAACAGCGTTTTGCCCTGCGGGGTCAGCAGCCCTGCATAGACCGGCAGCTGGCCGGTCACGTCATTGGTAACCAGGGCCTGGAGGAAGCCGGGCACGTCCTCTCCCGGCTCCTGCGGCGCAAGGCGGACGACTGCACGGTGGCTAAGGCGCGTGGGGGTCATCTTCGCTAGGTGGCCTGTCAATGCAGCGGTCACAAGGGCGCTGTCCTACATTGCGGCAATCTGCCAAGGCCGGGCCATGTACCGCTCGGACCCCACCCAAACATCACGCCCTTCGAGCTCTTATCAATGCTCTGGAGTTTTTCTCCTGGACACTGTCAACTGCGTCATCCCGGTGTCAACCTGGCCGCACCGTCCATGACCGAATCGCTCACCATCCGCCGTCCCGACGACTGGCACCTTCATTTCCGCGATGGGGCCACGATGCGGGCGGTCGTGCCCTGGACAGCGCGGCAGTTTGCGCGAGCGATCGTGATGCCCAATCTCGCGCCGCCGGTGACGACCAGCGCACTCGCGGCCGCTTATCGAGAGCGGATTGCCGCTGCCGTACCCGCCGGCACCAAGTTCACGCCGCTGATGACCGCCTATCTCACCGATGAAAGCGATGCCGACGATCTGGCGGCGGGGTTTGCCGATGGCGTGCTGACGGCGGCGAAGCTCTATCCAGCCGGCGCAACGACCAATTCGGCCAGCGGCGTGACCGATGTCGCGCGCATCGAGCGCGTGCTGGAGCGCATGGCGCAAATCGGCATGCCGCTATGCGTCCACGGCGAGGTGACAAGCGCGGACATCGACATCTTCGACCGCGAGGCCGTGTTCATCGAGCGCGTGCTTGCGCCGCTTGTGGACAGGCTGCCCGAGCTGCGCGTCATCTTCGAGCATGTGACCACCAGCGAGGCGGTGTCCTTCGTCGAGAGCACGGGCGAGAACGTCGCGGCCACGATTACTCCGCAGCATCTCCACATCAACCGCAACGCCATGCTCGTTGGCGGCATCAGGCCGCATATGTACTGCCTTCCCGTCGCCAAGCGCGAAGTGCACCGGCTCGCGCTCCGCCGCGCCGCGACGTCGGGCAATCCGAAGTTCTTTCTCGGGACCGACAGCGCGCCGCACCACCGCCACGCAAAGGAATCGGATTGCGGCTGCGCCGGTATCTTCAACGCCCCCTTCGCGCTCGAAAGCTATCTCCAGGTGTTCGAAGAGGAAGGGGCGCTGAACCGGTTTGAGGGGTTTGCGAGCGAATACGGCGCGCGTTTCTATCGCCTGCCGCTCAATGAGGACACGGTAACGCTCGAACGCCAACCCGTCGCGGTGCCGGGCGAAGTCGATGGCGGCGAGGCAGCCATCGTGCCCTTTCACGCGGGCGAGACGCTCAACTGGCGCTTCGTGAGCGCTTGATCGCATCCCAGATGAATATTGCGGCGGCGGTCCAGATGCAGGCGAAGCAGGCGGCCTGGATCGGCTGGAGCGGCTGCCGAAACACGGTCAGGCCCAGGATGAAAACGATGCTGGGGGCGAGGAACTGGAAGAAGCCCAGGGTCGAATAGGGCATCCGCCTGGCGGCGAGGGCAAACAGCAGCAGGGGCACGGCGGTGACGACGCCGCCGAGTACGATGGCGGCGCTGAGCTCGGGCGAAATGAAGAACGCCGAGCCCTGGGTTGCGGCATACCAGGCGGCCAGAGCGATGGAAGGAATAAGCAATATCGCGGATTCGATCGTCAAGCCGGGCAGGGAGCCGACGCTCACCTGCTTGCGGACCAGGCCGTAGCTGCCAAAGCTTAGCGCAAGCGTGAGGCTGATCCACAGCGTCGTCAGCGCGCCGCCGGCGAGCAGCGCTACACCGAGCGCCGCGATCGCCACGGCCAGCCATTGCGCCCGAGTCAGCCGTTCGCCCAGCAGCAAGGTTCCGAGCAGCACGTTGACGAGCGGGTTGATGTAATAGCCGACGCTCGCCGCATAGACCTGACCGCTTTGGATGGCCCAGACATAGACCAGCCAGTTGATGGCAATCAGTAGCGAGCTGAGGACAAGCCATGCCAGAGCGCGACGGTCCCGCAGCGCAGCGCGGACATCCGGTCCCTGTCGCCGCAGGGCTACGATGAGAAAACAGATCGGCAGCGTCCATATCACGCGCCAGGCAACGAATTCGAAGGCCGGGACGGTTTTGACGAGCAGGAGGTAGAGGGGGAGAAAGCCCCAAATCAGATACGCGCCCAGAGCAGGTGCCAAGCCGCTCTTTTCGCCCCGCGGCGCCCCGTTGATGACCCGATTCATCAGCATGCGCTAGGAGGGCGGAGAGAGCGGGGCAACCAAGCTTTTTGTCGCTGACAAGTGTCGCTTCATCGCAAAATTGAAAGCTGACAATCCGGTTGCAGTCCGTTCAGGTTGGGCGCGATATTTGTGAATGCGTGACGACGAAAGGCGCGTGGGGCCTTTAGCCGCCCGAGCTCAGAAGGACGCCTCTCATGTTGATTAACTCGTTCCGCACCACTGCTCTGGCTCTCGCAGCAGGCGGCTTGACCCTGGCTGCCCCGGCGGCCGCGATTCCCGCCAGCCACGCCAACATCGCCTCGGTCGCAAGCTATGGCGATCTGACCGCGGGCTATTACGACGATGACGATGACGACGATCGCCGCTGGGGGCGCTACGACCGTTACGATCGCCGCGAGGCCCGTCGCTACGAACGTGACCAGCGCCGTTATGCCCGGCAGCAGCAGCGCTACTGGCAGGGCGACGATGGCCGCTATTACTGCCGCAAATCCGATGGAACCACCGGCCTGATTGTGGGCGGTGCGGCGGGTGCTCTGCTCGGCCGCGAGATTGCCGGCCGTAACGGCGACCGTACGCTGGGCGCCATCCTCGGTGCTGCGGGCGGCGCGCTGCTTGGCAAGAGCATCGACAGCAAGGTCACCTGTCGCTGATCACCAGATAACCAGCTTCGGCCGTGCCCACCCACGGTCGCGGCGCGGCTTCCACCGAGCCGCGGAAGGCGCCGTCACCTGCCGGCTGAAGGGCAGGCGACGGCGCCTTCGTCCGTCTGACATGCGGTGGCGCTACTCGCTCGCGAGACCCACGCCCATGCTGGCGCGGGGCTGCTCGACCGCCGCGGAAGCGACAGGATAGGCGCAATAGTCCGCCGCATAAAATGCGGCCGGCCGATGATTGCCCGACAGGCCGATGCCGCCGAAGGGGGCAGCCGAGGACGCTCCGTTGGTCGGCCGGTTCCAATTGATGATGCCGGCCCGGATCTCGTTCCAGAACTTGTCGAAATCCTGCGGCGTGCCCCCGATGAGCGATGCCGACAGCCCATAACGGGTGGCATTGGCCTCCGCGATTGCCGCGTCGAGATCGGGAACGCGAACGACCTGGAGCAACGGCCCGAACAGCTCGATATCCGGCCGCTCGCTCATCTCGGTCGCATCGATGATGGAAGGCGTCAGGAAGGGCCGATCTTCCTCGGGCCGCCGCATCGGCAGCACGGCCGTGCCGCCGCGGGAGAGCAGGGCGACGAAGCTCTCCATCAGAAGGTCTGCAGTCGCGTTGTCGATCACCGGCCCCATGAATGGCTGTGGATCGGCGAATGGTTCGCCCACGATCAACCGCTCCGCCAGCGCCTTGACCGCGGGCACGATTTTGTCCGCCATGCTCTCGACAACGATCAGCCGCCTCGCCGCGGTGCAGCGCTGCCCGGCAGTGGTGAAGGCGGATTGCACGATGAGCGCGGCCGCGTCCTCCACCTTCGGCGTTTCGGCAACCACGATCGGATTGTTGCCGCCCATCTCTAGCGCCACGATCTTGCCTGGGTTATCTGCCAGACGCCGGTTGATGGCGATACCGGCGCGGGCCGAGCCGGTGAACAACACCCCGTCAACGCCCGGATGCTCGACCAGCGCTTTGCCCTCGGCAGGACCGCCTATCAGGCACTGGATCACCCCCTCGGGTATCTTCGCCGCGTGGAAACATTTGACGAGGAAGGCGCCCACCGCCGGCGTCTTCTCACTCGGCTTGAAGATGACCGTGTTGCCCGCGATCAGTGCCGGCACGATGTGGCCGTTGGGCAGATGCGCGGGGAAATTGTAGGGGCCCAGCACCGCCATCACGCCATGCGGCTTGTGCCGCAGGCCCGCGGTTCCCTGCAGCGCGCTGTCGAGCTTTTTGGATCCCGTTCGCTCGCCATAAGCTTTGACGGATATTTCGACCTTGCCGATCACCGCCTCGACTTCGGTGCGCGCTTCCCACAGCGGCTTGCCGGTCTCCTTGGCGATCAGTTCGGCGAAGGGTTCGGCCTGCTTGCGGACTTGATTGGCGAAGCGGCGCACGAGCTCGATGCGGCGTGTGTGCGACTCGCGCGCCCATTTCGGCAGGGCTTCCCGGGCCACGGCGACGGCTTCCTCGACATCGCCAACCGCGCCGCGCCACAACTCAGCTCCCGTCGCGGGTTCGTACGATACGATCTCTTCGGCCAAGGTGTCTCAACTCTCGTTTCGGCTGGTGCCGGCGCTCTGACGGTTCGGTGCCGCAGCGTCAATCGAACGGCAGATGGCCGGCTGGCGGCGGGGGTCCATGCGCCTCGCCCGCGCGCCGGATCGTCGCGACTTTCTCCCCGAGCGGCGCCCAATCGTCGCGTTCGGCTATAGCAGACCAAATCGTCTCGACCTCGTCGATCAGCATGCTGACCGGTAGCTCGTCGTGCCAGTAGTCATGTGATGAGGGAACTGCGGTATAGCCCGCCAGTGCCTCGGCCAACTGGCCTTCGCAACCCCTGCCGCCCCGATGGCGATGGAAGAAGGCATCGGGCTGCATGCCGCTATCGGCGAGCACGCGTTCCGATGCGGCGACCAGCGCGGCATCCATTTCAGGCCCGCGGCTCTCGACGCCCAGCCGCCAGCACCATCGCCGCCCCACCGCTGCCATGTAAAGCGGCCCGAAACGCTCGAGCGCGGCGATCAAGGGCGGCGCATCGGCGAGCAGGCGCAGTGCCACCGCGAGCTGGCCGCAATTCCAATGCAGCGCTTCGGGCTGACGTCCGAATGCATAAAGACCGGCATGGTCGAAATAGGCGGCAGTGAACCCCGGGTCCCAGCGTGGCAGGAAGCGCCAGGGCCCATAATCGAAGCTTTCGCCCGAAATGTTCATATTGTCGGTATTGAGCACGCCGTGGACGAAGCCGGCCACCATCCAGCTAGCGGCGAGATCGGCAAGGCGTTCGACCACCTGATGCATCAGCCGCACTGCCGGTTCATCCCGCCCGGGTGCATCGTCTGGCGGCGGGGGGCCGGGAAACTGCGCGAGGCAGTAATCGACCAACGCGGCCATGTGCTCGCGCTCCTCAAACGCGAGCAGCCGCTGGAACGTGCCGATGCGAATATGGCCGTGGCTCAGGCGCGTCAGCACCGCCGAGCGGGTCGGGCTGGGCTCATCGCCTCGGATCAGCGCCTCGCCCGTTTCGATAACGCTGAAGGTCCTGGAGGTGTAGACGCCAAGCGCCTCCAGCATCTCCGTAGCCAGTATCTCCCGCACCGCGCCCTTCAGCGTCAGACGCCCGTCACCATCGCGGCTCCAGGGCGTTCGTCCCGATCCTTTTGTGCCGAGATCAAGCAGGCGATCGTCCTCGTCGCGCAGCTGAGCGAACAGGAAGCCGCGGCCGTCGCCGATCTGAGGATTATAGACCCGGAATTGATGCCCATGATACCGCAGCGCCAGCGGCTGGGGTAAATTGTCCGGCAAGGCTTCGAAGCGGCCGAAGTGCTGCACCCACTGCTCGTCGCTGAGCCGGTCGAGGCCGATGTGCCGGGCATGGCGATCGTTGCGGAAGCGTAGCCCCGTTTCGGGGAAATCGGCGACGGCGACGGGATCGGCGAGCCAATCGGCTAGGGCGGTGATGGGAGTGTCGGCGCGATAGGCCGATGGCGGGCGATCTTCGCGCATCCATACTTAGTGTGGATGCGAGGGCGGGTGCGCAAGGGCTCTGTCACGGGCGTTGCCAGTTATGGGTATGAACCCTAAGCCGCGCGCGTGACCAATAAGCTTTTTTCGCACCAGCATTGGCAGAGCGCCGACGGGCTCACTCTTCACTTCCGCGATTATCCGGCAATCGACAGCCCCGCCAGCGAACGGCCGCCGATTATCTGCCTCCACGGGCTGACGCGCAATGCCCGCGATTTCGAAAACCTGGCACCGCATCTGGCGCGGCAGGGGTGGCGGGTGCTCGTGCCCGAAATGCGCGGTCGGGGCCGCAGCGCCTATGCGCCAGACCCGGCCAGCTATGCGGTTCCAACCTATGTCGCCGATCTGCTTGGCCTGCTGACGCAGCGGGGGATCGAGCGCTTTACAGGCATCGGGACATCGATGGGTGGGCTGATGATCATGGGGCTGGCTGCAAGCAGTCCTGACCGTATCGCTGGCGTGGTTCTTAACGACATCGGTCCGGTGGTCGAGCCGGCCGGGCTGGACAAGATCAAAGGCTACGTCGGGCAGGGCAAGAGCTTTCCCACCTGGATGCATGCCGCCCGTGCCTTGGCCGAGCTGCATGGTGACACCTATCCCGGCAACACGCTCGACGATTGGCTGGCGATGGCCAAGCGCACGATGATCCTCGTCAGCAACGGACGGATCGCTTTCGATTACGACATGAAGATCGCGGAAACAATTCTGGCTAACGACGAGGCCGCGGTGCCGGTCGACATGTGGCCGATGCTGCGTGCGCTGGCCGGGCGTCCTGCAGTTCTCGTGCGAGGAGAACGGTCGGAAATACTGTCAGCGCAGACGCTGAACCAGATGGCAGCCGAACTTCCGGGTGCCAGAACGGTCACGGTGCCCGGCACGGGGCATGCACCCACGCTGGACGAGCCGGAGGTGCGCGCCGCGATCGACGCCATGCTGGCGGAGGTGGCATGAGCGCCCGCTCCGGCGCGCCGCGCATTCTGCATATCTTTGGGAGCTTCGCCGCCAATTCACCCCCGGCCCAACGCGCGGTGCGCTTGATGGAGGCCTTCGGGGGGCGGTTGGCGCATTCGGTGGTCTCGGCCAATGGCGACTTCGGCGCTGCGGACGGGCTGGCCCGCGGCATAGGACTGCAACGCCTCGTCAGCTTCCCGCCGCTCCGTGGGCTGCCGCTGCCTGGCCGGCTGCAGCGCGTGGCCCGAGCGCTGCAAGACTATGATTTGGTCCTGACCTATGGCCGGGGGGCGATGGACGCAGCGCTGGCGCACACCATGTTTTCGCAGGTCCATGCATTGCCGCCGCTCATCCATCACGAGGATGGTAGCGATGAGACGGCGCGGCAGCGAAAACGCTGGCGGAGCCGGTGGTCGCGCCGGGTCGGGTTGGGCAAGGCGGCGGGGCTTGTGGTGCCTACCGAAACGATGGAGCACGCTACTCTGGTCGACTGGCAGCAGCCGATCGGGCGAGTCAAACGGATTGCGGATGGGGTCGATCTCGACGCCTTGAAAAGATCGCCCAAGGGCGAGGCCATTCCCCGGCTCGTCAAGCGGCCGGGCGAGATCTGGCTAGGCTGCCGCACCCACTTCGACGGCAGTGACGCGCCGCAGGACATCTTGGAGGCGTTGCGTTCGCTCGACGATTCCTGCCATCTCGTCGTGGTGGGGAGTGGGCCGCAA
>ERZ1066120.868-NODE-868-length-23187-cov-8.203268_pt1 | contig 23187 bp, 20 predicted proteins | sample MGYA00382767_ERZ1066120 | MGnify/ENA primary metagenome ERZ1066120 (study PRJEB33369, sample SAMEA5778350) | biofilm metagenome | biome: Industrial cooling water; feature: Water cooling tower basin; material: Biofilm | place: United Arab Emirates | collected...
CACCAGGATTCCGGCGGTTCCCAGCCACCAGGCCGCGGGCACGGCCAGCAGGGTCGCTCCCAATGCTCCGCCGATCCGGACCGTGCTCAGCGCCCTGATGCGTTGCAGCCCTTGCAGCACCGCCTGCTGCGCCGCTGCGAACACGCCCAGCACCACCGCGATCCCCGACAGCCCGATCAGCAGCGCATGTTCGTCGTTGTCGGTCACGAGCCACGCAATCGGTTCGCGCAGCAGCCACATCGCGAGGGCGCCGGTCAGGGCGAGGGGCAGGCTGCCGAGCCACAAGGCGCGGGAAATAGCGGCCTGCCGCGCGCGGTCAGGAGTCGCGGCAATCTCCCGCACGGCGCTGGTCGCCAGGCCCATCCCGGCGATGGTGGTGACCAGCACGCTGACATTGGTGAGCACGCCGAGCAGGCCGATCCCCTCGGGCCCGGTCAGCAGCGCCAGCGCCTTGGTGCGGAAGATGCCGATCAGGATGGTGATGACCGTGGCGCCGCCGATGACCGAGGTCGAGAACAGGATGCGCCGGTAGGAGGCAGTCTGCGAGTTCATGTCTGCGCGGCAGGCCAGCGCACATGGACGCCGTCGGGCACCCTTGCCGCATAATGGTCGAGCCCGGCGCGGATTGCCGCCTCGTCGATGACGTAGAGATAGTCGAGTTCGGTTTCGCCGACGCGCCTGGCGCCCCAGCGCTCGTGATATTGCCAGACCTTCTCGTTGGCCTTGCGCACATCGAAGTGCGCGCTGGTGAAGCCGCACTCGAGCCCGAAGGCATAAAGCATGACGCTACTCTCGACCGCACTGGAGCGCGGCGCGCCGTCCGACAGGATCCACGAACCCCAGCAAAAGGACGAGCCGCGCACGTCGTAGAGCCGGACAGTCCCGACCGGCTCGCGGTCCAGCGTCCTGATCAGAAAGTAGACCTGGCTATCGTCGTCCTCGAGCGAGGCGATCCAGCGCCGCTGCGCCTCGACGTCGGGTGAGGTGCTCGACAGATAACGGTTCTTGGCGGGATCGAGCCGGAGCGACAGGATGAACTCGGCATCGCCCATCTGCACGGGTTCGAACAGCAGCCGGTGACCGACGACCTCCTTCGGCTGGCGGAGCCTTGCGATCGCCATCAGTCTGCAACCGTTGCGCGTACCGCCGCCGCCACCTGTTCGGCCTGCGCCTCCGTCAGGTGCGGGCCGATCGGCAGGCTCAGCACCTCGCTCGCCAGCTGCTCGGCGACCTGAAAGTCGCCTTCGCGCCAGCCATGGTCCGCATAGGCCTGCTGCCGGTGCGGTGGGATGGGGTAGTGGATCAGGGTCTGCACGCCTGCTTCCGCCAGCCGCTTCTGCACGGCGTCGCGATCGGGCACACGCACCACATAGAGGTGCCAGACCGGATCGGCCCACTCCGGCACGACCGGGAGGATGACCCCGCTCCCCGCCAGCGTCTCCGTGTAGAAGGCCGCGATCCTTCTGCGCCGGTCGTTCCAGGCGTCAAGGTGCGGCAGCTTGACCCCCAGCACCGCCGCCTGCAGCGGATCGAGGCGCGAATTCACCCCGCGCCGCTCGTTCACATATTTACGCTTCGACCCATAATTGCCGAGCGTCCGAACAGCCTCCGCCACGGCCGGATCGTTGGTAGTCACTGCCCCGCCGTCGCCCAGCGCGCCGAGGTTCTTGCCCGGATAAAAGCTCCAGCAAATGGCATCGCCATGGCCGCCGAGCCGCCGCCCCTTGTAGCGCGCGCCATGCGCCTGCGCGCCGTCCTCCACCACCCGCAGCCCATGCCGCCGGGCAAGGGCGAGCAGCGGGTCGAGATCGGCACTCTGGCCGTAGAGATGGGTCGGGAGCAATGCGCGGGTCGCGGGCGTGATCGCCGCCTCCACCCGCCCGGGGTCGAGATTGTGGGTCAGGGGATCGGGCTCGACCGGCACCGGCCGCGCGCCCACCGCGGTCACCGCCAGAAAGGTGGCGATATAGGTGTTGCTGGCGACGATCACCTCGTCGTCAGGGCCGATGCCGAGCGCCCTCAGGGCCAGGATCAGCGCGTCGAGCCCGTTGCCGACCCCCACGCAATGCTCGGCGCCGCAATAGCCGGCATAGGCCTGTTCGAACGTCTCGCACTCCGGTCCGCCGATGTACCAGCCGGAGCGGATCACCCGCGCCGCCGCAGCTTCGATTTCCGCCCCGAGTTCTGCCGTTGCCGCACCAAGGTCGAGAAAGGGGATCACCGTCGCACCTCGGCCCGGAACGCCTCGTAAGAGCGGATATAATCCGCCTCGTCGTAAGGAGCGTCCGCCAGCACCATCAGCACGCAGCCGGGGCTGAAGTCATGCATCTCGCGCCACACGCCGGGCCCCATGAGCAGCCCCTTCGCCGGATGGTCGAGCCAGACCTCGCCCCTCGTCTCGCCATCGTCGAGCACCATTCGGCAGCTGCCCGAAACAGCGACAGCAAGCTGGTTGAGGTTGCGATGCGCATGAAAGCCGCGTGCGACGCCGCTCAGCGTGTCATAGACGTAATAGACACGCGCGATCGCAAAAGGGACCTGGCGTCCTACCTCCAGGGCGATCAGCTGCCCGCGTTCGTCACCCTTGGCCACCAGATCGAGGAGAGTGCAGCCGCCCGGAAGATGCTCGGTCATGGTTCCTTGTGGGTTCACGTCATGGATGATGCGGCAGAGCGAGCTTAGTCTGCCCCCTGCTGCAGCGCCAGCAGCTTCCTGTTCAAGGCCGAACCCATCCGTTAGGTCAGCCGCCATGTGCGGCATTGCAGGCATCATGGGACCGGCGGCGTCCGAGCCGGGCCTCCTCGGCAGAATGGCCGATCCCCTTCGTCATCGTGGGCCGGACGCGGGCGGCACCTGGCTCGACGCCGAGGCCGGCATTGGCCTTGCCCACCGCCGGCTCGCCATCCTCGACCTCAGCCCGCATGGCGCCCAACCCATGGCCAGCCGCAGCGGCCGCTTCGTGCTGAGCTTCAACGGCGAGATCTACAATCACGCCGACCTCAGGGCCGAACTCGAGGGGGCAGGGGCGGTGGCTTCGGGCAGCTGGCGCGGCCACAGCGACACCGAGACGCTTGCCGAGGCCATCGCTCACTGGGGCCTCGACGCCGCCGTCGAGCGCGCCGTCGGCATGTTCGCCTTTGCCTTGTGGGACAAGGCCGAGCGCCGCCTTTCTTTGGTCCGGGATCGCTTCGGCGAGAAGCCGCTCTACTATGGCTGGATCGGGCGCAACCTCGTCTTCGCCTCCGAGCTCAAGGCACTCAAGGCCGTGCCCGGCTTCACCGGCGAAATCGAGCGCGAGGCGGTGGCGGCGCTCGCCTCCCGCGCCTACGTTCCGGCGCCGCTGTCCATCTACCGCGGACTGTTCAAGCTCCTTCCCGGCTGCATCATCGAGGTCCAGCCCGGGGCCGACCCGCGCACCGCACCGCCGCAGGTCGGCGACCGCAGCGGCGGCCTGCACCTCCGCCGCTACTGGTCCTATGCGAAGGTGATCGAAGACGGCCTAGCCGACCCGATCCGCGCCGGGGAAGAAGCGCTCGAAGCGGTCGAGCACGACCTTCGCCAGGCGATCGCCGGCCAGGCGGTGGCCGACGTTCCCGTGGGCGCCTTCCTGTCAGGCGGGTTCGACAGCAGCACGGTGGTGGCGCTCTACCAGCAGGTGGCAAGCGGCCCGGTGCGGACCTTCTCCATCGGCTTCACCGAAGCCGGCTTCGACGAGGCGCCGCATGCCAGGGCCGTCGCCGCTTATCTCGGCACCGAGCATCACGAGCTCTACGTCACCCCGTACGAAGCCCGCGAGGTGCTGCCGCTCCTCCCCTCGATCTACGATGAGCCCTTTGCCGACAGCAGCCAGATCCCGACCTATCTCGTCAGCCGCTTCGCGCGCGAGCAGGTTACGGTGGCCTTGAGCGGCGACGGCGGGGACGAATTGTTCGGCGGCTACAATCGCCATGTCATCGGCCCAGCCTTGTGGAACCGGCTCTCCCACATTCCGCGCCCGGTTCGCGCCCTTGCCCGACCCTTTGCCGGGCTGCCGCAGCGCTGCTTCGAGCCCTTCGTCCGCAGCGGCCCGAAGGGCACGGGCGCCGCTCGCCTCGTCAAAGGCTTGCGCGTCGCTTCGACCGCGAGCGGACCGGACGATGTCTACCGCTCCTTCATCGACGAATGGGCGTTCGAGCCGGTGCCCGTTCTGGGAGCGGATCGTGTTGCCGACATCCCCCTTCATCTCCAGGCGGGCTCGCCCGCCGAGCGGATGATGCTGGCCGACGCGCTCGGCTATCTGCCCGACGACATCCTCTGCAAGGTCGACCGCGCCGCCATGGCGGTCAGCCTCGAAACCCGAGTTCCCTTTCTCGACCATCGCCTTGCCGCCACCGCCGCGCGCGTGCCGATCGGCTTCAAGATCCGCGGCGGCAAGGGCAAGGTCATCCTCCGTCGGCTGCTTGGCCGCTATGTGCCGAGAGAACTCACCGACCGCCCAAAGGCCGGCTTCGGCATCCCGGTTGGCGGATGGCTGCGCGGGCCGCTCAAGGGCTGGGCCGACGATCTTCTCTCGGATGAGCGGCTGCGACGAACCGGCTTTTTCGACGCGCCCGCCATCCGACGCCGCTACCGTGAGCATCTGTCTGGCCACCGCGATCACAGCGTTTCGCTCTGGGCCGTGCTGATGTTCGAAAGCTGGCTCGACGCGCAATCCGCCGCCCCTGGCAGCAAGGCCGCCTAGTCCTCGACGATACCGCCGTGGCTCAGCCGCACGACGCGCTCGCAGCCCTCCAGCAGCTTGGCGCGATGGGCGATGAGCAGGATGGTCGTGCCCGCCGCCTGAAGCGCATCCAGTGCCGCAAGCACATGCGCCTCGCTCTGGGGATCGAGCGCGCTGGTTGCCTCGTCGAGCACCAGCAGCGGGCGCAGCGCGTAGAGCGCACGGGCGAGCGCCAGCCGCTGTCGTTGCCCTCCCGACAGCTTCAGCCCGCCGCTCCCGATCCTCGTGTCGAACCCCTGTGCAAGCGAGCCGATCAGCTCGTCCAGCCCCGCCAGCCGCGCCGCTTCCCGCACCCGCTCCCAGTCGGGGTCGGGCTGCATGAAGGCGATGTTGGCCGCGATGCTTGCGTCGGCGAAGAAGGGAGCCTGCGGCACATGAGCAATGTTGCGCTGCCAGGCCGCTATGGAATCCTGCCCAAGCGGCTCGCCGTCGATCAGCACCCGCCCTTCGGACGGTCGAAGCAGCCCCATGACGACATCCGTCAGCGTCGTCTTGCCGCTTCCGTTCCGCCCCGCCAGTGCCACCCGTTCGCCCCGGCGAAGGACAAGGTCGATGCCACGGAGCGCCGGCGCCTCGCGCCCAGGATAGGTGAAGCTGACGCCCTCCAGCCGGATCTCGCGGCGGAAGGGAAGGGGATCGGGCGGCGCTTCTTCCTCGAGATCGGGCGCAGCGAGAATGGCGGAAAGCTGCGTCAGCGGCGCTGCATTCGCCGAGAAGCCGAGCACCGCATTGGCGAGCGTCTGCGCCAGCGGAAGGAGCCGCTGCGCGCCCAGCGCCAGCGCTGCCAGTGTCGGCAGAACCGTCTCCAGCTCCCCGGTCCGGCCGGCAAGCCAGGCGGCAAGCCCCACCAGCGCGAGCAGCCCCAGCGTCTCGACCAGCAGCCGCGGCGTTCCGCTGGCAACGACCAGCGCCGCCTTGGCTTCGGCCAGCGACCGGTCGATCCGACGGAAGCGCTCGGCCGCGGCGTGGCGCATTCCGCCGAGCAACAGCTCGCGCATGGCGCCGACCTGCTCCTGCACGGCCGCGATCCGCTCCTCATAGCCGCTGCTGATCCCGTGCCCCGCTCGCCGGATCGCCGGCCGGCTCAACCCGACTGCAAGCAGGAACAGTCCGCCAAGCAGCAGGCCGGCGGAGACGGCGGCGACCAGGTCGATCCTCACCAGCGCGGCAAGAATGGCAATGCCGAGGACCGTGGCGGTCAGCCCCTGCAGCAGCGGCAGCAGCAGCCCATGGACCACCATCTCGACCTGCTCGATCGCTGCCAGCGGCGCGCTGCTGCGGGCCTCGACGTGGGCAATCCATCCGCGTTCCAGCAGGCGGCGCTGCACCGCCACCATCAGCCGGTGACCGGTGTCGTAAGCCAGCCGCTGACTTGCCACCAGCAGTGCAAAGCGCAGCCCTCCTGCCGCCAGGACGGCGGCGGCAAAGGCAAGCAGCAGTCCAAGATCAACCGAACCGCCGCCCGGAGCAAGCCAGTCCCGCAGCAAGGCCAGAAGCGCCAGAAGCGTTCCATATTCCGCCGCCCCGCCGAGCAACGTCAGAGCGGCGAGCAGTCCCAGCCGCCGCCGCCCCGTCGGCCCGAGCGCATCGAGAAGAACTCGCAGTTCTTCCCGCCGGCTCATGGCCGTCGGCTCAGGAGGGCAGGGCGGTGGCGGGCGACGATCAGCAGCAGGGTCGGCAGCAGCATCGTGGCGACAAGGTCGCTCAGCCCTTCGCCGAGCTGCATCGGCAGCGACGGCCAGCGCTCGACCCACAGGTCATGCGCTTCGTTGGCAAGCTCCAGGGCCAGCACCGCCAGCCACGGCCGCCACTCGGCCAGCGAGCAACGCAGCAGCGCGGCCGCGGCGAGCTGAACCGCAACTCCGGCGACAACGTGCAGCGTGTCCATCGGCCAGCCGCTGGAGTGGGCCAGCAGCTCCTTCGCCTGCAGCCAGACGGTGGGATCGACGCTCATGGGGCGGCAAAGCGACTCGCCAGCACGCCCAGCGAGGGCTCGTGCGTCAGATCGAGGTGCAGCGGCGTCACCGACACAAAGCCGTCGGCGATTGCCTCGAGGTCGGTGCTGTGCCCCGGCGTCTCGATCGTGGGGCCAAGCCCGAACCAGTAATAAGGATAGCCGCGCGGATCGGTCCGCTGGACGATCCTTGTCCGCCCATAATCACGGATGCCCTGCCGGACCACCCGGATGCCGCGCACCTCTTGCGGAGGAAGGGCGGGAAAGTTGACGTTGGTGAGGGTGCCGGGCGCAAGCGTCGCCGCATCGGAGAGCAATTGCTCCAGCACCCGGGGCGCCCAATGCTCGGCGGCAGCAAAGGGCACGGTGTCGCCCATGCCCTCGCGCGCATAGACCTGGCTCAGCGCGATCGAGCGCACACCCGCAAGCGCCCCCTCCATCGCCGCCGACACCGTCCCGCTATAGGTCACGTCCTCCGCAAGGTTCGCGCCGCGGTTGATGCCCGAGATGATCACGTCGGGCCGCTCTTCGGGCATCAGGTGAAACAGCGCCATCAGCACCGCGTCGGTCGGCGTTCCCGCCACCGCGAAGCGCTTCTCGCCCAGCCTGCGGAGTCGGACCGGCCGGGTCAGGGTGAGCGAATGGCCGGTGCCCGATTGCTCCTCGGCCGGGGCGACGATCCACAGGTCGTCGGTGAAGGCCTGCGCCAACTCCTCGAGCAGCTTCAGGCCCGAGGCATGGACGCCGTCGTCGTTGGTGAGGAGAATGCGCATGGCCGGGGCTATGCGCAGGGGGGGCTGACCAGTGCAACCGCGGTTGCGCCATTTTGGCAACATGGTGCGTGAAAGCGGCTTTTCAGCGCTTGTTCACGAGGCCCAACACAAGTAGAGGCGGCTCGGGGATTTTTGTGGCGTTTCCTGGGGTAAGTCCCGGAAATGCTTAGTGATCGCCCTCGGCTCACCGGGTGGCCCGGCGCGTCGGCGGCGGGTGTGCTTTGGGTTCGGTCCGGCGCGCCATTGGTACGGCCTGCCACCGGCCCGGAAGGGGAGGGGTGATGGCGACTGCACTCAGCGACATCTACGAGACACCGGAGCCGTTCGATCGCATCGTGCTTCCCGCGGGCTACCGCCCGGCCGAGGAAGAGGAGTTCATGGGGCCGCTCCAGCGCGCCTATTTCCTTGCCAAGCTCAAGGCCTGGAAGGAAGCGATTGTCGAGGAAAGCCGGGCGACCATGGCCCAGCTCCAGGTCGATACGCTGCGCGAACCCGACCTTGCCGATCGCGCCTCCAGCGAGACCGACTGGGGTATCGAGCTCCGCACCCGCGACCGCCAGCGCAAGCTCATCGCCAAGATCGACGCCGCCATCCGCCGCCTCTACGCCGGCGAATATGGCTATTGCGAAGTGACCGGCGAACCGATCGGCCTAGGCCGCCTCGAAGCCCGCCCGATCGCGACCATGACCCTCGAGGCGCAGGAGCGCCACGAGCGGATCGAGAAGATCAGCCGGGACGACTGACGCCCACCTGGATCCTCCCTGTTCCGCGGAGCGGAATGGGGAGGGGCCGCTCGTGAAGCGAGTGGTGGAGGGGTCAGCACCCCTCAAGTGTAGTTGGGGGCGCAGCTTCCTCATCCTCCCTGTTCGGCGAAGCCGAATGGGGAGAGGGACCGCTCGGCAAAGCCGAGTGGTGGAGGGGCCAGCACCCCTAAGTGGCGTCGGACGAGGCGCGCCTTCTTCATCCCCCCTGTCCCGCGGAGCGGAATGGAGAGGGCAAACGCTTCGCATGGCGGAGTGGTGAAGGGGCCGCGAGCGTCGCGCCCGGCCCCTCCGTCAGCGCTTCGCGCTGCCACCTCCCCATTCGGCGTCGCCGAACAGGGAGGAGAAGGGACTAATGAATGGTCAAACCATTCATCTCATCCTTGAGCCTCAATTTCTCTTTCTTGAGCTTGTGAAGAAGGACATCGTCGGGGTGAGGCCGCTGTTCTTCCCGGTCGATCTGCGCCTGGAGAGCGGCATGCTTGGATGCGAGTGCCTCGACGTGAGCCTTGTCCATCGTGTGTCATTCCCTTCTCGATGGTGTGACAACCAAAGGAAGAAACCACGAAACACCTTCTTTGTCGCGTGCAATCTGCGCCATTCACCGCTCGCTTCCGGCACGTCGGCGTGACCGGAAGCTCAACAATCGCTAGGCTCGGCTCGCGACCATGAACGACGACCATCCTTCCGCCAGGCTCGGAGCCTTAAAGGCCGAGCACCGCCGCCTCGACGAGGAGATTGCCGTTCTCGCCGCGACCGGCGACAGCGACATGCTCGAACTCGCCCGGCTGAAGCGCCGCAAGCTCCGCCTCAAGGACGAAATCCAGCTGCTGCTCGATGCCTCGGTTCCGGACATCATTGCCTGACCTGTCCACAACAGGGACGGCGCGGAGCCCTCTTCAGTGGCAAAGCGTTTGAAGTTGGGGCCCCTCGTGGCATGACGGCAGGAACATGACGGACGTCACTCCCCTCGGCTCGACCGGCAGCCGCATCACGCCACGGCTGGTCGAAAGCCTCTACACCGAAGCCATGCTGCTCGCCGACGAGGCGCGAACCTATTTCGACTCGCAGGGGCGAAGCGAGCGCGACGGCCTCGACCCCTTTGTCCGGGTCGGCTTTGCCTGCGAGTCGCTCAAGGTGACGACCCGGCTCATGCACATCATCGCCTGGCTTCTCACGCAGCGAGCCGTCGAAACCGGCGAACTGAGCCCCGTTGCGGGTCGCCGTCCCGAGCGCCGGCTCGGCCACGCCGGCGAAAGTGATCCTGTGGTCGTGGAGCAACTCCCTCCGGCCGCCCGCGCCCTGGTCGTCTCGAGCCTTGATCTTTACCAGCGGGTGAAGAGGCTTGACGACGAGGAAGGGAGCGAGGCCCCGGTCGCCAGCCCGGCCCGCGCGCTGATGGGCCGGCTGGAGCGCGACCTCATCTGGAATGCGCCGCGCTGACCGGCTAGCGCGGGCTTCGTGACGCGCAGTCCCATCCTCCATCCCGGCCCCCGGCTGCTCCTCGGCGCCGGACGGGCGCCCGAGCTTGCCGGCCTGCTTCCCGCCGGCCCGGTCCTGCTGGTTACGGACGCCTCGGTCCGCAGCCTCGGTCTCGCCGATCCTCTTCTGGCCGAGCTCGAGCGCGACCATGATGTGCTCCTGTTCGACGCGGTCGAGGCCGATCCGAGCCGCGCCACATTGCTTGCCGCGGTGGAAAAGGGACGCGGGGGCGGGGCGCAGTCCGTCATCGGCTTCGGCGGTGGCAGTCCGATGGACGTCGCCAAGCTTGCCGCCTACCTCCTCGGCTCGGGCGAGGATCTCGACACGCTCTGGGGCGTTGGCCTCGCCCGCGGTCGCCGCCTACCGCTGGCGCTCGTTCCCACCACTGCGGGCACCGGCTCCGAAGCCACGCCGGTCGCGATCATCACCGTCGAGGGCGACGAGAAGAGGGGCGTCAACAGCGCGCCTTTGATCCCCGACATCGCCGTGCTCGACCCCTCGCTCACGCTCGGCAAGCCGCGCGCCCTGACCGCCGCGACCGGCATCGACGCCATGGTGCACGCGATCGAGGCCTATACCTCGGCCAAGGCCAAGAACCCCATCTCCGACATGCAGGCGCGCGAGGCGCTTCGGCTGCTGTCCGCCAATCTCCTCACCGCGTGCGAGCAGCCCTCGAGCCTCCCCGCTCGCGAAGCCATGCTGCTCGGCGCCCACCTGGCGGGACTCGCCTTCGCCAATGCGCCGGTCGCCGGGGTTCATGCGCTGGCTTATCCGCTCGGCGGCCTTCACCACCTGCCGCACGGCCTGACGAATGCGCTGATGCTCCGCCCGGTCCTGTCGTTCAACGCCGAAGCGGCGCGCGAGCCTTATGCCGAACTCGCCGCCCTGCTCGATCCCGCCGCGTCGAGCCTCGGCAGCCAGGCTGCAGCCAGCCTGCTGATCGAGCGCATGGAAGAGCTGATCCTGGCAAGCGGCCTTGCACCCCGCCTTCGCGACCATGGCGTCGCGCGCGACGAAGCCCCGCTGCTCGCCCGCGAGGCGATGAAGCAGACCCGCCTGCTCGGCAACAATCCCGTGCCGATCACCGAGGAAGACGCCCGCCGCCTCTACGAGGCCGCCTGGTGAGCCGGCCCGAACCGCCCCACCGCAGCCTCTTTCGTCGCTGGCAGACCATCACCCTGCGCTGGGCCGACAATGATGCTTACGGTCACGTCAACAACACGGTCTATTACGCCTGGTTCGACAGCGCGGTGAACGCCGTGCTGGTCGGCGAGGGCCTGCTCGACATCGCCGCCGGCGACCCGATCGCCCTCGTGGTGGGCACCCGCTGCGACTATTTCGCCCCCCTGAGCTTCCCGGGCGAGGTAGAGGTGGGTCTAGCGGTCACCCACCTCGGCCGCTCCAGCGTCCGCTACGCCCTCGGCGTCTTCGCACCCGGCAACGCGAGGGCAGCGGCCGCGGGCGAGTTCACCCATGTCGCCGTCAGCCGCAACGAGCGTCGGCCGGTGCCCTGGCCGGAGGAGTGGCGGCGGGTGTTGTCAACCTTCGTCGTCCCTGCGGAGGCAGGGACCTCAGCCGGTCTCGCCGGGGATCCCACGATTACCTGAGGCCCCCGCCTTCGCGGGGGCGACGGTCAGGAGCAAACCCGCGCCTTCGCCGCCCGATACTCCTCCCGCCACCGCGCCACCAGCGCACCGGCGGGCTGGACCCGATCGATCGCGCCGATCCCCTGGCCCGACCCCCAGATGTCCTTCCACGCCTTGGCCCCCGCCGCGCCGCCGAAGCTCATCGCCTCGGGTGAGCTCTCCGGCAGATTGTCGGGATCGAGCCCCGCCTTCTCGATCGACGCGCGGAGGTAATTGCCGTGCACGCCGGTGAACAGGCTCGAATAGACGATGTCCTTGGCCGACCCTTCGACGATCCCGGCCTTATACTCCTCGCTCGCCCGCGCTTCGTCCGTCGCGATGAACGGCGAGCCGATGTAAGCGACGTCCGCGCCCATCGCCTGTGCCGCAAGGATCGCGCCGCCATTGGCGATGGAGCCCGACAGCGCCAGCGGCCCGTCGAACCAGGCGCGGATCTCCTGCACGAGGGCGAAGGGGGACCAGCGCCCGGCATGGCCGCCCGCGCCTGCCGCAACCGCGATCAGCCCGTCGGCGCCTTTCTCGATCGCCTTGCGGGCGAAGCGATCGTCGATCACGTCGTGAAGCGTCAGCCCGCCCCAGCCATGCACCGCCTGGTTCAATTCCTCCCGCGCCCCCAGGGAGGTGATGACGATCGGCACCTTCCACTTGGCGCAGGTCGCCATATCCTCCTCGAACCGCGCATTGGATCGATGCACGATCTGGTTGACCGCGAAGGGTGCGGCGGGGGCGTCAGGGTTCGCCCGGTCATGCTCGGCGAGGGCCTCGGTAATCTCGTGAAGCCATTCGTCGAGCTGGCTTTGCGGCCGCGCGTTCAGCGCCGGAAAGCTGCCCACGATCCCCGCCTTGCACTGGGCGATCACCAGCGCCGGGTTCGACACGATGAACAGGGGCGCACCGATGACCGGCAGGGTCAGGCGGTCGAACAGGGGAGGAAGAGCCATCGGCATCCTTTGCTGCTGAAGCGGTTCACCAAAGGCGAGGAGGCGTAGCAGCGGCGCCCCGCCGCCGTAAACCGCGACCCTTGGCACCCATCCCTCGTGCCGGGGCAGCAACAAATTGCGTCGCACGGTCCGGGGGCTTATGGGACGAGCGGGGCGGGGGCCTCTTGTGCACAGGTAGAATGGACGCAATCACCACCAGCGCCGACCGGCAAGGCTCGCCCGAGCTGTTTCGGCTGCTTGCCGACAACATCCCGCAGCTGGCGTGGATTGCGGACGCGGACGGATACATCTTCTGGTACAACCGGCGCTGGCACGATTACACCGGCTGTTCGCTTGCAGAGATGGAGGGCTGGGGCTGGCAGTCCGTCCACCATCCTGATCATGTCGACGCGGTCACCGAACGCTTCCGCTCCGCGCTGACCGGCGGGCAGGCGTTTGAGGACGTCTTTCCCCTCCGCCGCCACGACGGCGTCTTTCGCAAGTTTCTTACCCGGGCCGAGCCGATCCGCGACGAACGCGGCACCATCACCCACTGGTTCGGCACCAACACCGACGTCACCGACCAGCTCGAAACCGAGAAGGAGCTGCGCGAGGCGGAGGAACGGGTCGGCCTTGCCCTTGCTGCCGGCGCCATCATCGGCACCTGGGACTGGGACCTCACCTGCGACCGCTTCACCGTCGACCAGCAGTTCGCGACCAACTTCGGCCTCGATCCGAAGCTCGGCCGCAGCGGGCTCAGCCTCGAGCAGGTGATCGAAACCGTTCACCCGGACGACAAGCCCGGGCTTGAGGCCGCCATCGCCGAGGTGATCGGCCGCGGCGGCGCCTATGCGCATGAATATCGGGTGCGCCGCGCCGACGGCAACTACTATTGGATCGAGGCCAACGGGCGGGTCGACTATGCCGACGGCAAGCCGGTGCGCTTCCCCGGCGTGCTGCTCGACGTCGAGGAACGCCGCCGCGTGGCCGCCGAGAAGGAGCGGGTCGAGCAAGCCCTGCGCGAGGCCAACCGGCGGTTCGAAGCGGTGCTCGACAACACCAAGATGGCCGTCTTCCTGATGGATGACCGGCAGCATTGCGTTTACGCCAACGCTTCGGCGGAACAGCTCACCGGATTTTCGTTCGAGCAGATGCAGGGCCGTCCCCTGCACGACGTCATCCACAACAAGAAGCCCGACGGCTCCCACTATCCCTTGGAAGAATGCCCGATCGACCGGGCCTTTCCCGAGCGCGCGCAGACCGAAGGCGAGGAGCTGTTCGTCGCCCCGGATGGAAGCCTGTACCCGGTCGCCTTCACCGCCAGCCCGGTGCTGGACGACCATGGCAATCCGATCGGCACCGTTATCGAGGCGCGCAACATCGAGGAGGAGCGGGCGCAGCAGGCTGCTCTGGCGGAAAGCGAAGCACGGTTCCGGACGACTGCCGAGGCGACGCCGGGCATGCTGTTCGTGACCGACGCTCAGGGCAACAACCTTTATGTGAACAATTTCTATCGGGAGTATATCGGCCTCCCGGAGGAGGAGGTCCTCGGCGACTGGAGCAGGTGGGTGCACCCCGACGACCTGCCATCCGTGCAGGAAGTGACCCTTGCGGCGCTGGCGGACGGGCGAGCCTTTGAGTGTGAATACCGAGTGCGCCGAGCCGATGGGGAGTGGCGTTGGAACGCGTCCCGGGCGAGTGCGAGCCGCGGTGCGGATGGTACGATTGAAGGTTGGGTCGGAGTCACCTTCGACATTCATGATCGCCGGACAGCGGAGGAGCAGGTCCGCACCTCCGCCAAGGAGCTGGAGGCCATCTATGCTTCTGCCCCGGTCGGCCTTACCGTCCTCGACCGCGACCTCCGCTACGTCCGGATCAACGAGCAGCTCGCTCGAATGAATGAGCTTCCGCCGGCGGATCATATCGGCCGAACTATTCGCGACGTGCTGCCCGAAGCGGCTGACGAGATGGAAGCCGTTGGCCGCCGAGTCCTTGCCGGCGAGGAGTTCCGCGGGCTCGAGTTCAAAGGCGAGAGAGCAGACGCACCGGGCATCGTTCGTACCTTTCGCGCCAACTGGCTTCCCATCAGGGATGCCGCCGGCGCGATCACCGGAATTGCCATCTCGGCTGAGGAAGTCACGGACGAGAAAGCAGCCGAGAGCCGCCGCCGCGAGGCCGAAGAGCGCTTCCGCAGTATCTTCAACTCCGCCGCCGTCGGCATCGGCCGCGTGTCACCCGAAGGGCCGTTCCTCGAAGTCAACGATCGTTATTGCGAGATCCTCGGTCGCTCGCGCGAGGAGGTCCTCGGCGGAGGCTGGGCGGAGATCACCCACCCCGACGACCTCGAAGGCGACATGGCGCTGGTCAACAAGGCCCTGTCCGGCGAGCACGACAGCTACACGCTGGAAAAACGCTACCTTGCCAAGGATGGCAGCGAAATCTGGGTCAACCTCACCGTCTCGGTCGAGCGCGACGCAGACGGCAGCGTGCGCTTCTTCATCGCGGTGGTGGAAGACATTGCCGAGCGCAAGGCGGCGGAGGCCGCGCTCAAGGCCAGCGAGGAGCGCTACCGCGCCCTATTCGAATCCATGGAACAGGGCTTCTGCGTCATCCAGGTCAGTTTCGACGAGCAGCAGCGCCCCAGCGATTATCGTTTCACCGAGATCAACCCGGCCTTCTCCCGGCAGACCGGGCTTGCGCAGGACGTCCTCTATCGACCCGTCAGCGAATCGGTGCCCGGTCTCGAACGCACGTGGTTCGAACGTTACGGCAAGATCGCGGCCACCGGCGTTTCCGAGCGCTTCGTCGACTATGCCGAGCCGCTCAACCGCTGGTTCGAATGCTACGCCTTCAGGATCGGCGCCCCGGAGGAGCGAAACGTCGCCATCCTGTTCAGCGACGTCACCGACCGCATCGGCCAGGAAGAAGCGCTCCGCAACAGCGAACGCGAGCTGCGGCTCCGCCTCAACGCCATTCCGCAGATGGTCTGGTCGACCAGGCCGGACGGTTATCACGACTTCTACAATGATCGTTGGTACGAATTTACAGGAACTCCGCTAGGCTCCACCGATGGGGAAGGGTGGAACGGTATGTTCCACCCCGAAGACCAACCTCGTGCCTGGGAGCGCTGGCGGCGCAGTCTCGCCACTGGCGAGCCTTACGAGATTGAATACCGTCTCCGTTATCACAACGGCACCTACCGCTGGGTGCTTGGCCGCGCTCTCCCGATCCGCGACGAGAGCGGTGCCATCATCCGCTGGATGGGGACTTGCACAGACATCGACGACCGGATCGCTGCGGAACACGCGCTCCAGGAAAGCGAAGCAAGGATGCGGGCGGTCATCGACGCCGCGCCTGTCGGTCTCGTCTTTTCCGACGCGCACGGCCGGATCACAGGCGGGAACGCCCAAGTGGAGGCGCTCATGGGCCACCCGGTGCTCCCGTCGCAGTCGTTCGACGAATGGGGTGAGTGGATCAGTTACGACTCTGAGGGAAGGCGCATCGATCCGCGTACCTACCCACTGGTTCCGGTTCTTCTCGAAGGGAAGGATCGGGCAGAGCTCGACACGCATTGGCAACGCGGCGACGGCACCCGGCGGTGGTTGAAGCTGGTCGCTTCCCCGATCCGCGACGGAGCGGGTCAGCTGCTCGGAGGCGTGGTCGCCTCCATCGACATCGATGCCGAGCGGAAGCTGACCGAAACTCTCGAACGGGAAGTCGAGAAGGTCATCGCCGAGCGCGAGGCCGCGCAGGAAGCCTTGCGCCAAAGCCAGAAGCTCGAGGCCATGGGACAGCTTACCGGCGGCGTCGCCCACGACTTCAACAACCTTCTCACCCCCATCATCGGCAGCCTCGACCTTCTTCAGCGCAAGCAGGTACTGGACGAGCGGACCGGCCGGCTGGTCGACGGCGCGCTCGCCTCGGCCGAAAAGGCCCGCACCCTGGTCCAGCGCCTGCTCGCCTTCGCCCGCCGCCAGCCGCTCCAGCCCCAGGCGATCGACCTGGGCCGCATCGTGAGGGAAATGAGCGACCTTGTTTCCTCCACGTCGGGCCCGCGGGTCCGGGTCGAGGTCGCGGTGCCCGACGACCTTCCGCCCGCGCTCGCCGACGGCAACCAGCTCGAAATGGCGCTCCTCAACCTCGCGGTGAATGCCCGCGACGCCATGCCCGAGGGCGGCACCCTCACCGTCGCCGCCCGCCACGAGAGCGACGGCAAGGCACGGCCGGTGGGTCTCAAGCCCGGGCCGCATCTCGTGCTTTCCGTCACCGACACGGGGGTCGGCATGGACGAGGAAACCCGGCGCCGGGCGATCGAGCCCTTCTTCTCGACCAAGGGCATCGGCAAGGGCACCGGCCTTGGCCTGTCCATGGTCCACGGCCTCGCCGCGCAACTGGGCGGCGCGCTCGACATCCGCAGCGCGCCCGGAATGGGCACCAGCGTCGAACTATGGCTTCCGGTCGCCAGCGGGCGGATCAACACGGCCGGCTCCGGGCCCGACGACGTCGAGCGCCGCGGTGCCGGCACTGCCTTGCTGGTCGACGACGAGGAACTGGTCCGCGCGTCCACCGCCGGCATGCTCGCCGACCTCGGCTTTGCGGTGGAGGAGGCGGCCGATGGCGAAGAGGCCCTCCGCCGTGTCCGCGCCGGCTTTCGGCCCGACATCCTAGTCACCGATCAGCTGATGCCCGGCCTCAGCGGCACCGACCTCGCCGTCCGCCTGCGCGAGACCATCCCCGACCTCCCGGTCCTGATCGTCTCCGGCTACGCCGACCTTGAAAGCCTGTCTCCCAGCTTCCCCCACCTGTCCAAGCCCTTCCGCCAGGCCGAGCTCGCCGCAGCGCTGGAAAAGGTGAAGAGCTGATCCCCTGCGCTCGGGCGAAGGCCGGAGCACGGACATGCCCACGCCGCGTTGGTCCCGCCGCCCTCCTGCCTTATAGCGCCCGGCATGAGCAGCAATCCCATGTGGGGCGGCCGTTTTGCCGCTGGCCCGTCCGAGATCATGCAGGCGATCAACAACTCGCTTCCGGTCGATCGCCGATTGTGGCGCGAGGACCTCGCCGGTTCCAAAGCCCATGCCGCCATGCTACTCGATGCCGGCATCATCTCTGTCGCAGACGCCGAAGCGATCCTTGCCGGTCTCGATATCATTGCCAGTGAGTATGAAGCGCATGGCGCTCCCGACCGCCCTGACCTCGAGGACATTCACATGGCGGTGGAAGCCCGCCTCGCCGAACTGATCGGCCCCGCCGCCGGCCGCCTCCACACCGCCCGCTCGCGCAACGACCAGGTCGCGACCGACTTCAAGCTTTGGACCCGCAACGCCTGCCAGCAAGCGGTCCGTCTGATCAACAGGTTGCAGCAGGTTCTTCTTGCCCGTGCCGAAGAACATGCCGGCACCATCATGCCCGGCTTCACCCACCTCCAGGTCGCCCAGCCGGTCACCCTTGGCCATCACCTGCTCGCTTATGTCGAGATGCTCGCGCGGGACGCGTCGCGGTTCGAAGCGGCATGGGCAAGGGCAGGGGAGTGCCCCCTTGGCGCCGCCGCCCTGGCCGGAACCGGCTTCCCGATCAATCGCCACGCGACCGCGAAAGCCCTTGGTTTCGAGCGACCTACAGCGAACAGCTTGGACAGCGTCTCCGATCGCGACTTCGCCCTCGATTATCTCGCCGCCGCCGCCCAGTGCAGCCTCCACCTCTCCCGACTGGCCGAAGAGCTGATCAACTGGGCGAGCCCGCCGTTCGGCTTTGTGGCCTTGTCGGATCAATGGTCGACCGGCAGCTCGATCATGCCGCAGAAGCGCAATCCCGATGCGGCCGAGCTGGTCCGCGGGCATTCGGGGCGGATCGTCGGCCTGTTTACCGGCCTGATGATCACGATGAAGGGCCTGCCTTTGGCCTATTCCAAGGACATGCAGGACGACAAGGCGCCGACCTTCGAAGCCCACGACCTGCTGATGCTAAGCCTCGCCGCGCTGGCCGGCACGATCGAAAGCGCCACCTTCCGCACCGACCGGATGCGCGAAGCCGCCGCCGCGGGCTTCTCCACCGCCACCGACCTCGCCGACTGGCTGGTCCGCGAAGCCGGCGTCCCCTTCCGCGAGGCGCACCATATCACCGGCCGCGCAGTGAAGGCAGCGGAGGAGCGGAACTGCGACCTTGCCGACCTGCCGCTCCCGGCGCTGCAGGAAATCGACGCCCGTATCGACGCGCGGGTCTACGACGTGCTCAGCGTCGAAGCCTCCGTCGCCAGCCGCACCAGCTACGGCGGCACCGCCCCCGTCCGCGTGCGCGAGCAGGTGGAGCGGTGGAAAGCGATCCTCCTTGCTGCCGAAGGCAGTGGGGAGGGGGACCGCTCCGCGTAGCGGAGTGGTGGAGGGGCCAGCGCGAAGGCCCCTCCGTCAGCGCTCCGCGCTTCCACATCCCCATTCGAATTCGCCGAACAGGGAGGATAAGGCTACCCCTCCAGCTTCCGCTTCCGCTGCGCCGCGATCCTCAGCCGAAGCGCATTCAACCGGATGAACCCCACCGCATCGCGCTGGTCGTAGCTCCCGGAGCCTTCCTCGAAGGTCACCAGATCCTCGTCGTAAAGCGAATGGTCGCTTTCCCGCCCGATCACCGTTGCATTGCCCTTGTAGAGCTTCATCCGGACACTGCCCGTCACATGCTCCTGGCTCTTGTCGATCAGGGCCTGCAGCATTTCCCGCTCGGGCGAGAACCAGAAGCCGTTGTAGATGAGGCTCGCATAGCGCGGCATCAGCGCATCCTTGAGGTGCATAGCACCGCCATCCAGCGTGATGCTCTCGATCCCGCGATGCGCCGCCAGCAGGATGGTCCCGCCCGGCGTTTCATAAACCCCGCGGCTCTTCATGCCGACAAAGCGGTTCTCGACCAGGTCGAGCCGCCCGATTCCGTTGTCGCGCCCCAGATCGTTGAGACGCGACAGCAGCTTCGCCGGACTAAGTGTCTCTCCGTCAATCGAAACCGGATCGCCGGCCTCGAAGCCGATGGTGATCTCCGTCGCTTTGTCCGGCGCCTCCTCGGGGCTGATGGTCCGCTGATGGACGTATTCCGGCGCTTCCTGCGAGGGATCCTCCAGCACCTTCCCCTCGCTCGAGGAATGCAGCAGGTTCGCATCGATGGAGAAGGGTGCCTCGCCGCGCTTGTCCTTGGCGATGGGGATCTGGTTCTTCTCGGCGAAGTCGAGCAATTGCTCGCGGCTTTGATACTGCCACTCCCGCCACGGCGCGATCACGCGGATGTCGGGCTCCAGCGCATAATAGCCGAGCTCGAAGCGAACCTGGTCGTTGCCCTTGCCGGTCGCCCCGTGACAGACCGCATCGGCCCCGACCTGGCGCGCAATCTCGATCTGGCGCTTGGCGATCAGCGGCCGGGCAATGGAGGTGCCGAGCAGATACTGCCCCTCGTAGACCGTATTTGCCCGGAACATGGGAAAAACGAAGTCGCGGACGAACTCTTCCTGCACATCTTCGATGAAGATGTTCTCCGGCCGAACGCCCAGCATCTCGGCCTTGGCCCGAGCCGGCTCCACCTCCTCGCCCTGGCCAAGATCGGCGGTGAAGGTCACCACCTCAGCGTCATATTCGGTCTGCAGCCACTTGAGGATGATCGAGGTGTCGAGCCCGCCGGAATAAGCGAGGACGACCTTCAGTTTCCTGTTCACAACCACTTACTCCCGTCACCCCGGGCTTGACCCGGGGTCTGCCTGCCTTCTTCCGAACAAGCGCAGCTACAAAGAAAGGCGGATCCCGGCTCAAGGCCGGGATGACGTCTCCGCCAGCAACCACATCAGCGCCCCGCGCGCCGAGTGCATCCTGTTCTCGGCCTGCCGCCACACCGCCGAGCGCGGCCCGTCGATGACCTCCGCGGTCGCCTCCTCGCCGCGGCGTGCCGGCAGGCAGTGGAGGAACCAGGCGCCGGGCGCCTCGGCCATCAGCGCGCCATTCACCTGATAGTCCTGCAACTTGACGCTCCGGAACAAGCTTTCCTCTTCCTGCCCCATCGACACCCAGACGTCGGTATAGACGACCTCCGCCCCGCGCACCGCTTGGAGCGGATCGACCACCTGCCGAACCCCCGCCGGCGCATCGGACAGGCCGAAGCCCTCCGGCGAGGCAATGGTCAGCTCTGCGCCCAGCGCCACGCAACCCTGCGCCAGGCTCCGCGCGACGTTATTGTCGCCGTCGCCGACGTACGCGACCTTGACGCCCTCGATCCGGCCGCAAAGCTGCCTGATCGTCAGCAGATCCGCCAGCGCCTGCAGCGGATGGTCGCTGCCTGAGAGCATGTTGACCACCGGAACTGGGCTCGCCGCTGCCAGCGCTACCAGCAACTTGTGATCGAACTCCCGCGCCGCGATCACCCCGTGATAGCAGGCCAGCGTCCGCGCGATGTCCTCCACGCTCTCGCGGGTGCCAATGCCGAGCTCGCCCGCGGTCAGATACACGGGGTGCCCGCCGAGCTGATGCACCGCCAGCTCCATCGAGTTGCGCGTGCGTGCACTCGGTTTCTCGAAGTAGAGCGCAGCGCCCTTGCCGGCGAGCACGGGGGCAGGGGCTGCTTCGGCCAGCGCCAGCATCGCCTCGATCTCGGCCCGCCCCAGCCCGTCCAGCGTCAGCAGATGCCTTACCATGTCGCTTCCGCCTTGATCATCGTGCCGATGCCGTGCCGTGTCAGAAGCTCGATCAGCAAGGCGTGCGGCACCCGCCCGTCGATGATGTGCGCGAAGCTCACGCCCTGTTCGACCGCGTCGGCACAGGCGGAAAGCTTGGGGATCATGCCCCCGCTTACTCCCTTGGCGCCGATCCGCTCCCGAAGCTCGTCCGCGGTCAGCCGCGCCACCAGGCTCGACTCGTCCTTCGGATCCTCGAGCAGCCCCGGCGCAGCGGTCAGATAGACGATCTTCTCCGCCTGCATCGCCACCGCGATCGCCCGGGCCGCCTCATCGGCGTTGACGTTGTAGGGCTGCCCCGACGGATCGGCTCCGACGGTCGAGATCACCGGCATCAGCCCGTCGTCGAGCAGCCGATGGATGAGCTCGGCCCGCACCTGTGTCACATCGCCGACGAACCCCAGGGAGGGATCGCGCGGGGTCACCACCAGCAGCCCTGCATCCTCGCCCGACACGCCCACCGCGATCGGCTCCTCGCCCGCCTGGCCGTTGATGGTCGCGACCAGCTCGCGGTTGATCTTGCCGACCAGCACCATGCGGACGATCTCGAGCGTGTCGGCGTCCGTCACCCGCAGCCCGTCGCGGAACTCCGGCTGCTTGCCCACCCGGCGGAGCATCGTGTCGACCTGCGGCCCGCCCCCATGCACCAATACGCAGCGCACCCCGACGGAGCGGAGCAGCAGCACGTCCTGCGCCAGCGCGAGGTCAAGGTCGCTGTCGCTATCCTCCAGCGCCGCCCCGCCAAGCTTCACCACGATCGACTTGCCGGTGAACTGCCGGATGTAGGGCAGGGCCTCGACCAGGATGTTGGCGGTTTCGAGCGGGGTCATGGCTTAACTTCCGTCATTCCCGCGAACGCGGGAATCCATCTCCCGACCGGAGCAATGGTGACCAAGGCACGAGCTGGATTTCCGCGTCCGCGGGAATGACGAACAGATGGCATCATGATGTCACGCTATTCTCTTTGATGTACCCAGGCCCAAGGTCGATCCCGATCACCCGCGCCGACGCGCTGCCCGCACCCAGATGCACCTCGATCGCAAACTCGGTGCCGAGCATATGCTCGGTCAGCGCCTGCGCGTCGTGATCGATCCTGACACCTCCCTCGGCGACCTTGATACCGCCGTAGAGCACCGCCGTCCGCTCGACCGCCATCGCCACTCCCGCCGAGCCCGCCGCCGCCAGCAGCCGCCCCCAATAAGGATCGGCGCCATACCAGCTGCACTTGACCAGATTGTTTTCGGCGATCGCCTTCGCGGCCACCCGCGCCTCGGTCTCGCTTGCCGCGCCGGTGATGGTCAGGTGCGCAATCCTGGTCATCCCTTCCGCATCGCGCGCCATATTCATGGTGAGCTCGCGGCAGGCCTCCTCGACCCCCCGGGCGAAGGCATCGAGATCCGTCGGTGGCCCCTTGCGCCCACTGGCGAACAGCATGGCGGTGTCATTGGTCGAGGTCGCCCCATCGACGTTCAGCGTGTTGAAGCTCGCATCGCTCGCGGCCTTGAGCATCGCCTGCAGCGTCTCGCGCGGAATGTCGGCGTCGGTCGTCAGGAAGGCCAGCATCGTTGCCATGTTGGGCGCGATCATGCCGCAACCCTTGGCCATGCCGCCGAGCGTCCAGCCCTCGCCGCAAAATACTACCTCCTTGACCACCTTGTCGGTGGTGAGGATGCCCTCCGCAGCCATGCTGCCGCCTTCGCGGCTCAGCGATCCGGCAAGGGCCGGAACGGCGGGCAGAATGACGTCTATCGGCAGCGGCGTTCCGATGATCCCAGTCGAGCAGACCAGCACGTCGCCCGGCCCGATACCCAGCGCTTCGGCTGCCGCCGATCCCATCGCTCGCGCATCGGCCATGCCGCGCTCGCCCGTGCCCGCATTGGCATTGCCCGAATTGACGATCACCGCCGCCGCCCGCCCGCCATTCGCTTCCAACAGTGCCCGGTTCAGCTGCACCGGCGGCGCGCAGAAGAGGTTCTGGGTGAACACCGCCGCGCAGGCGACCGGCTGCCGGTCCTCGGTCGCCAGCAGGGCCATGTCCGGCCGAGCCTTCTTGATCCCCGCATGCAGGCCCGAGGCGACAAAGCCCTCCGCTGCCGTGACGCTCATGGAAATACTCCCGTCGCCGACAGGCCCGCGGCCTCGTTCAGCCCATGCATCAAGTTGGCGCACTGGATCATCTGCCCCGCTGCGCCCTTGCCCA
>ERZ1066120.871-NODE-871-length-23054-cov-14.328362_pt1 | contig 23054 bp, 22 predicted proteins | sample MGYA00382767_ERZ1066120 | MGnify/ENA primary metagenome ERZ1066120 (study PRJEB33369, sample SAMEA5778350) | biofilm metagenome | biome: Industrial cooling water; feature: Water cooling tower basin; material: Biofilm | place: United Arab Emirates | collected...
GGCGACGATACTCTGGGGGTCGCCCCACGGTACAATAGCTCCGCGCCAGGTCTATATATTCAGATAAAGGCTTTCTTGAATTAGAGAGCCTTTTGTTTTTTGAGAACATCAGCCTTCCGAGATTAATGCCAAAGCAGTGAGAACTTGCTCAACATTTATATCACTTAAATCTGATAAAAATAAAGTTGTTTCTATATTGCTATAGTTGCTTCGTATGGAGCGAGAATAAGTTGGATCGTAATGAGACAAGAGTAAATCTTTGATAGTATCCTCTCCTTTTCTAGCATCAATTAGCTGATGCCAATAGTTCAATTTCGATCCTCCGTATCTAGATTTCAGTTTGTATAACTTAGTTTTTAAAAATTCAGAGTGAGTTTCTAAATATGGGTATTCTCTTAAAAGAAATGCAATTCTACTATTCATAGGTATTTGAATTTCTATACAATGAGATTGCTTCATTTTCTGCCATAAAGGCAGAGGTAAATAAATTTTTCCGATTTTGTTGCTTTCTGATTCTATCCATACGACTCGATCGCGATTGAATTTTTGTAGTTGCTGCACAAGTAAAGATTCAAAGTATTTTTGTGAAGGTTGGGGAGTCGGCTGTACTTGCCATTCTTCACCAAGTAAAGAACCACGATGGTTAGCGATCGCTTCTAAATCTAAAACTTGTATGCCACGCTGCTGTAATCTACGTAGAATGAGAGTTTTGCCGCTACCTGTGAAGCCGCATAAGATTTTATAAGTAAATTGAGTTGGAAGGTGTTCTAACTGTTGGCGCACGTAGGCGCGATAAGTTTTATATCCACCCTCTAACACGGTGACTCGCCAACCAATTTGAGATAGTACAGCAGCCATGCTATTAGAACGCTGTCCGCCACGCCAGCAATATATTAACGGACGGTAATCTTTGTCTTTGTTAACAAAATGTTGTTGGAGATGCTGAGAAATGTTTTTAGCTACGAGTGCTGCGCCAATTTTACGCGCATTGAAAGGGTTGGCTTGCTTATAAATTGTCCCTACTTCAGTACGTTCGGTATCATCTAGTACTGGAAGATTAATAGCACCAGGAATGCGATCCTCTGCATACTCGCTGGGAGAACGAACGTCAATAATTTCGCTATAGGTTTCCGTCCAGGGTTGCTGGGTATAGATTGGAGAAGGTGGCATTCCAGTCAATTTACAATCTGTTTCGATTGTGTCATTTTTAGCAGTGCGATCGCAGAAATTTCTATTCTACTACTTGTTTCTTTCAGAACTGAACTAAGCCTTTTCTAAATCTCCCTTCAAAAGAGGAACTTTTATCATACTTCCTGTACCGATCCACTTTGTTACCATACGAAGAGAGATTCATTGCCCTCAGTGTCTTGCTGAAAATTTAAGGAGCTATTGATGACAGATAAGACCACTCGGCGCAATTTTCTGCTTACTGGTGCTGCTGTAGCAGGTGGAATTATGGGTAGTGCAGCGTTACAACAAAATCAAACTGATAGCGCTCAGTCCACAGCACAAAATATACAAAATATAGCAGATAAGTCAACTGGAAAAATGCCAGAAAGGATGCTGGGACGCACAGAGGTGAAAGTTCCAATTTTTGGTTTAGGCGGAGCAGGACAAACGCCTCTCTCTTGGGAAGGTCAAGAAAAGGATGCAGTTGCAATAATCGAAAAAGCGATCGCGCTTGGCATTCGTTATTTTGATACTGCTGCAAATTACGGTCCGAGTGAGGATTATTTTGGCAAGGTATTACCATCTCACCGGAAAAGTATATTTCTTGCTAGTAAAACTGATGCCAGAGATCGAGATGGTGCATGGCGTGAATTAGAGCGATCGCTTAAACGCTTAAATACAGAATATTTAGATTTATGGCAGATGCACCATGTCTCTTTTACTGAAGATTTAGATACTATTTTCGGCAAAAATGGGGCAATTCAAGCTGTAGAAGAAGCCAAAGCCCAAAAACTCGTCCGTTTTTCTGGAATTACCGGACACCACAATCCCAACATTATTGCTGAGGGTTTGCGCCGCTACTCATTTGACACGACTCTAATTCCCGTAAATGCAGCAGATAAACACCATCCGCAGCCCTTTCTTCCTGTTGTACTACCAGTTGCACGAGAAAAAAATGTTGGTGTCATTGCAATGAAAGTTCCGGCTTACGGTCGATTATTTAAACCTGGCGGTTTGGATGGAATGAATCAAGCACTAGGATATGCAATGACTCAAGCAGGAGTGCATTGTTGTGTTGTAGCCGCAGAAACGATCGCTCAATTAGAAGATAATGTTAAAGTAGCTCGAGCTTTTCAACCTCTATCTCAGCAAGAATTAGCGACAATCGAGCAACGCACTGCTGCTATTTGGGAGGATAATACCTTCTTCCGAGCATGGACGTAAATGTTTGTCATTTGTCATTTGTCATTCGTCATTCGTCATTTGTAGATTGCTATCAACAATCAACTACTAACAATTAACCATCAACCATCCATTTACAAACTAATTTGCCATCGACACGAAACTATTGAGCAACTAATTTGCTTTTCTGTTGTTGAGAAGGATTAAATTGTAGTTGGGTTGGTTGAACTGCGGTTTGGGGAGTTGCGATCGCTTTCATAATTAAACTTTAGTTAGAAAGATTGAATTGGACAACAATCCTTCTATACTGAGCAGATGCGATCGCTATGCAGTTGTCAGTTCTCAGTTGTCAGTTAGTTCCGACTCCCGACTCACGACTACACAGCTAATGTCGCGGAGGACACCTCCGCGACATTAGCTGCTTCCCAACTCCCAACTTCAATCGCTAATTTGTACTTACGGAGACCAATGGCGCGATCTTACTTAACTTCAAGTCTGGGTGATCTGCTTCTAGTTGCTGGCAATTCCACTCGTTGCGGAATAGCAGAACGGGACGATTTAGGGAATCTTTCACAGTCATGGTGTTAAAGATCCGTCCTACTTTTTCCAAAGCTTCCCAACCGTCCACTACCCAACGGGTGACAGTGTAAGGCAATAGGTCTAGTAGCGTCTCTACTCCGTATTCATTTTGCAAGCGGAACTGCACTACTTCAAATTGCAATTGTCCTACGGCTGCCAAAATAGGGTCGCGCTTGGACTCGTCCACGGAATACATAATCTGGACTGCGCCTTCTTCTCGTAGCTCGGAAACACCTTTTTGAAATTGCTTGAACTTAGAGGGGTTGGGATTTCTCATCACGGCATACAATTCGGGAGAGAACGAGGGAATGCCTTCGTACTCCAGCTTTTGCCCTGTATAGATCGTGTCGCCGATCGCAAACATGCCTGGATTGTTCAAACCGATTACATCCCCAGGATAGGCTACATCAATCGATTCGCGGTCTTGAGCAAATAATTTTTGGGGTCTTGACAAACGGATCGTTTTACCAGTACGAGCATGGTTCACCGTCATATCTTTTTCAAACTTACCCGTACAAACGCGAATAAACGCCACGCGATCGCGGTGTTTCGGATCCATATTTGCCTGAAGTTTGAACACGAAACCCGAAAATTCTGGATAGGCAGGATCGATTTCACCCATACTGCTAGCACGGGCATAGGGTTTGAGTGCATAGTCCAAAAAGGCATTCAAAAATAACTCCACGCCAAAATTCGTCATGGCGCTACCGAAGAATACAGGAGTCATTTTGCCTTGGTGAACGAGTTCTAGATCGAGTTCCGACCCCACTTCTTCCAACAGTTCTATATCCTCTTTTAATTGGTAGTAGAGGTCTTGTTCCAACAGCTGCTCGATGCGCGGATCGCCCAAATTAATTATCGTATCCGCCGCCGCTTTACTACCGTGAGCAGTCCGCTCAAACAGATGGATCTGCCGCGTGCGACGGTCGTACACACCCTTAAAGCGATCGCCCATACCGATAGGCCAATTTACCGCATAGGTCTGCAACCCTAATTCTTGCTCAATTTCATCCAACAGCGATAGCGGTTCTCTCCCAGGACGGTCGAGTTTATTTACAAATGTAAAAATAGGTAGCGATCGCAGTTTACAGACTTCAAATAACTTGCGCGTCTGCGGTTCCAATCCTTTTGCAGCGTCAATCAACATGACCGCATTATCGGCTGCTGCTAGGGTACGATAGGTGTCTTCGCTAAAGTCTTGGTGTCCTGGCGTATCCAGTAAATTAATTTGCGAGCCGCGATATTCAAACTGCAACACCGTTGAGGTAATAGAAATACCCCGTTGCTGTTCCATTGCCATCCAGTCAGAAGTTGCCTTGCGTTGCGCTCGTCGTGCTTTGACCGCTCCCGCTTCGTGAATTGCTCCCCCGTACAGCAATAATTTTTCTGTTAAGGTAGTTTTACCTGCGTCTGGGTGGGAAATGATGGCGAAATTGCGTCGCCGCTCCACCTCTGTTTGTAAATCTGCTTGTAGGTCGTTGGAGATCATTGAAGCTTAGCTGTAGGATGTAACAGGAAGTAAAAACCAGAGTCTGGCAGAATCTAATTTACCTCTATTTAGGATAACAATCTGCAACTGAGGAATGTGTTTGTATGTACGACCCTGACAAGCGGAAGCTGCTATCAGCCATTAGCCACGGAGCGATCTTTTTCAGTACCACTCTGGTATCTGTCGGTATACCGATCGCTGTTTTGTTTGTCTCCGAGGATCCGATAGTGAAGGAAAATGCCAAAGAAGCGATTAATTTCCACTTAAATGTCTGGTTTTGGGCATTAGTTATTGGCGTATTGGTGACGATCAGCTTTGGTTTGTTATTTCCCTTGGCAGGGCTGGGATATCTGATCCATTGGGGACTGACAATCTGGGCTATAGTTCAAGTCCTCAACGATCCTGACAAGCCTTTTCGTTACCCTTTCATCGCGCGGTTGTTATAAATTTCTGACAAAAATTAATTGTAAATAATTTTTCTTTTCCTGAATTTGCAGCATAGCACCTGAAGCAATAGTTAGAGAGCCTCAACTCATAGGTGCGTCAATGGCTACTGACTACATTCTGTTCATTCATGGTGTTAATACTCGCGAACAACAGGCGCAGCCAAGCTATGCCAACGATCTGATTAAATTACTCGATCGCACGATCGCATCTGTTGCACCAACGCTTAATCCTAAATACATTCCCCTTTACTGGGGCGATACTTTATTCGACGAACAGCAAAAACGTCTGCATAAGTTCCACACCTCTAGCCAGTGGAATCGCCTGTGGTTTCGCAATTTTCGCTCCAAGCAACTGATGCAGTTTATTGGGGATGCAACTTTATATATCAACCGTCATGTCGGTGCTAAGGTAGTCGAAGAATTGGCACGGCAAATAGAGGCAAATTTACCCTCGCAACCCCAGCCAGACGATCGCCTGCATTTAGTGGCTCATAGTTGGGGGACGGTGATTTTATTTGACATTCTCTTTGCAGGACGTTGGGATCTTCCTCATGTACCTGGCAGCGATCGCGTCCGCACGATCCGACAGCGGATTTTTGGTGTAGAACCAGAACGCGAACGGGGTATCCGCCTTGCTAGCATTCACACGCTCGGTTCTCCCATCGCTTTATTTAATCTGATCGATCTCGTACCTGATGCTACGGGACTGGGCTCTACTTACGATATTACGCAGAATTTACAAAAACTCTTACAAACCTTGTATCGAGAACGAGGACACAGATCTTTACCTTGGTACAACTTCATTCACCCCAGCGATCCCTTTGCTTGGACGCTGAAAGAGGTGATGGAGGAGGTGGTCGGTAGTAGCTTTGTCGAAATTGAAGATATTGTGACCAAAGATCGCGATCTTTCCGATCTGCTGATGATACCTTTTCGTCAAACTCCCGTATCTCTGTTGATTAACGGTGGCGATGCTCACGCTAGTTATTGGCGCTGTCGAGATGTGGTGCAAAAGATGAGTAAGGCGATCGCGTCAAACAGAGTGAAACAACCTGCAATCGCGTAGAGAAAATTGAGAGGCGGAGGGGCGTGAACGATCGCGATCGTTTCACGACTCACTCATAACGAGTTTCTACTAGCTTAATTGCACGGCTGACGCTTTCAGGTAGAATGACGACTAAACTACCGTCAGTTGCGGTATCGAGCGCAGTATTAATTGCTGTGGTTTCGTCGAGGATGGTTTCGTAGTGAAGATCGGGTTTTTCCTCCTCAATGCCTTGACGGATCAGATCGGCAGCTTCGCCACGGGGGCGATCGCGAGTGTCGTCATCTTCTTTAACGATAATCCGATCGAAGATTTTAGCCGCTAGCTTGCCCAAATTGAGCAAATCTTCGTCGCGGCGATCGCCTGGGCCACCGACTACACCGATCCGTTCCCCTACATGATGCCGGACAAAATCGCCCATGGCTTGGTAGCTTGCCGGATTGTGGGCGTAGTCAATCAAAGCTTGATATTTGCCCAAGTCGAATAAATTCATTCGTCCTGGAGTCTGAGCTGCTGATGGTTTAAAGGTATTGAGGGCAGCGCGAATATCCTCAATGCTTACTCCTTGCACGAAGGCGGCGAGACTGGCAGCTAAAGCATTGGCGATCGCAAAGTTAGCTTTTCCACCTAACGTCAGCGGTACGTTAACTGCTCGTTCGATCTGTTCCGACCAATCTTGTTTTTTTAATGTTAAATATCCATGTTCGTAGACTGCGGCAAGTCCCCCTTGTTGGACGTGAGACTGGACGATTTCGTTATCTGATTGCATGGAGAAATAAGCTATCTGCGCCTTGACCCGTTTTGCCATCGCAGCAACTAGCGGATCGTCAGCATTGAGAACGGCATAGCCATCAGGCATAACTGTTTCTGCAACCACGCTTTTGACGTATGCCAAATCTTCCACTGTATCAATCCCGTCAATGCCCAAATGGTCGGCGGCGACGTTCAAAACCACACCGACATCGCAAGCCGGAAAGCCCAAACCAGAACGCAAAATTCCGCCCCGCGCCGCTTCCAAAACTGCTATTTCTGTCATGGGATCTTGCAGAATCAACTTCGCACTGTGGGATCCAGTATTATCTCCTGCTTCTACGAGGCGATCGTCTATATACGTCCCATCGGTGGTAGTGTAGCCGACAATGCGTTTGGTCTGACGAAACATCTGGGCAGTTAGACGGGTGGTTGTGGTTTTGCCGTTAGTTCCTGTAATTGCCACGATTGGAATGCGACTGGGAGTACCAGGAGGAAACAGCATATTTAGGACTGCCTCTCCCACCGGACGCGGTAAACCTTGACTGGGGTGAGTGTGCATCCGAAAGCCAGGCGCGGCATTCACTTCTACAACTACGCCACCAACTTCTGCTAAGGGACGGGAGATATCGGGGGTAACAATATCGATGCCAGCAATATCGAGTCCGATGATTTTTGCCACCCTTGCAGCTAAGTAAATGTTGTCAGAGTGAATTTCGTCGGTGCGATCGATCGCGATTCCACCCGTACTCAGATTAGCTGTTGCCCTTAGATAGCAAATTTCTCCTTCTTTTAGTACGGTATCCAAGCTATACCTTTGCTTGCGTAAAAGTTCAAAACTGCTGCGGTCTAACTCGATGCGCGTCATCACGTTATCGTGTCCCTGCCCTCGGCGTGGATCGCGATTCGCCATTTCGATCAGTTCGTTAATTGTAGAACGTCCATCTCCCACGACATGAGCGGGGACTCGTTCGGCAACAGCAGCAACTTTGCCATCTACGACTAATATGCGGTGGTCGCGTCCTTTGTAGTAACGCTCGACAATTACAGTACGAGATTTGGAGGCAGCACTTGCCGCATCGTAAGCTGCTTCTGCATCTCTCCAAGTATTTATATCCAGCGCCACACCTCGTCCGTGGTTGCCATCGAGGGGCTTAATTGCTACGGGAAAGCCACCTACGGCATCGATCGCATTTTCTAACTCGTCAAAATAGCTAATTGTTATGCCCCGGGGAACGGGAACCCCCGCATCTTGGAGAATGCGTTTCGTTCCTTCCTTATCTCCTGCTAGCTCGATTCCTAAAATACTGGTGCGATCGCTTTGTGTTGCCTGAATCCGATGCTGGTAGGCTCCATAACCTAACTGAATTAAAAACCGCGCCCCCAATTGCAGCCAAGGAATACCTTTTGCCTCAGCCGCTTTCACGATCGCTTCCGTGCTCGGGCCTAGCGCCGCCTCTGCGCCCAATGTCCGCAAATCTTGCAAATCTTGCCGTAAATCTTCGGGATGATAGCGCCCTTTATCTGCAATACTTTGACACAGACGGACGGCAGCTCTCGCCGCATAGCGTCCCGCTTCCGGAGCTTGGTATTCAAATACGACGTAATAAACTCCGCGAGTTGCAGTCTTTCTAGTCCGACTGAAACTTACAGGCATTCCGGCTAGGGTTTGCAATTCTAATGCGACGTGTTCGACGACTTCTTCCATCCACAAGCAGCCGTCCTGCAACCGCTCCAAAAATTTTTCTCCTAAATCGCACTCGCGATCGCCCAGGCTAGGTAGCGTCTCGGTCAGTCTCTTCAAAAAGCCAGAAATTTCATGCGGTTTGCGATCGCTTAAATTCTGCAAATCGAGACGCACGACAATGAGTTTGCGATCTTGGATGCTCCAATAGTTAGGACCTTGTAACGTCTGAATTTTGAGTATTTTCATCGCAGTTTTTCCGATCGACAACTAGCGATCCGGTCGTTGCATTGTCATCTCTGGCTTAATGTTTATCTTCCCATAGCTAGCAAGTAACCACTTCAATTTGCCTAATTTTTAAATATTTGTCTGGTAATTTGTAGCTAAATAAATGGTAGTGTTTTGCCCTATGTCTCTCCGAAAATTAAAGTACTCATTCACACAATTTTTCAGTAACTATCTATACTAATTTGCCGAGAAAATAGGCAGAAGTTGAGAAGTCGGGATTGCCAAATACTGCCATTAAATGCGACAGCGATCTAAAAGCGATTCCAACTCTGCAACCATCTTAAATGGATTCTTACCTTGTAAAACTGCCGCGATCGCAACTTCGTGAGGGTTTCTACCTGTCTGCTTCACTGCTTGAATTGCTGCTTGGTTGGAGAAACCGCGACCGCGTACTAACCAAGCAGCTAAAACATGACCGGTGCGCCCAACTCCCCCACTGCAATGCACGACGACTTTCTCATCCTGTCGGTCAGCCACCAGCAAAAATGGTAATATCTTTCCAGTTAGTGTTTCAGGATCGGCTAGCGTAAAATCCTCGATTGGCGCCCAACAGACTTGTTGACTGCCAAATTCTCGTGCGTAAGTCCCAAGTAAATCTGAGTAAGGAGCGAGCTGCTTTTGAGGTAGCAAGCAGCAAACTCGTTTGATTTTTTGACCTTGCATGTACTCGATCCAGTCTTGCACCTGTTGTTCCAAATAGCCAGGTCGAGCTGAGCCGAATGCGATTGATTCCTGTTTTGAAGCTGGTGCAAATTTATACATACCAATCGCATCGACTAATTGTGCTGCTGTAAGGCTTGGGTGAATGCTACAGTTGCGTCGTACTGGTCTGGTATGTTCAAACAGCGTACCAATAGATCTAAATCCAAGTCAGGTAAAAACTCGCTTCTAAATATTTGCTCGTATCCATCGGAACGTAGACGGTAGATGAATAATTGTCTATTGCGATAAAACCAAACTTCAGGCACTTCCCAGCGGCGATATTTTTCTAATTTGTCTACTCCACCGCTAGTCAAAACTACCTCAATAGCAATATCTGGAATTTCTCTTTTGGTAACCAGATTATATGACTCGTCAGGTTCTCCCCTCACACCTGATTCTCGGCTTCCTAAAGTATAGCCCCCGCAACGGTAAAAGCGAATGCCAATAAATCTTAGGTAAACTTCCAGCAAAAGTCCGATTGTCGATTTATACTCCTCATGCTCTGGTGAAGGTGTCATTATTTCTAAAGTTCCATCCAGATAAGTCAGGCGTACTTTTGTATCTTCTAATAATGCTGCGATCGCCTCGAATTTCTCCCAGGGAATGTCATACAGCGTCACGCAATTGTCCTGAAGCTGTTGAGTTTGAGTCATCTTTTTTGCTCCCATATTTAAAATGAATCAGCAGAGGAACGTTAGCGTGGCGGGAAAGAAGGAGCAAGGAGAGTTTGAGACACTACCTCAGAAGATGGCATCGTACTATTGGAAACCCACTTATTCGCGATCGGCATTCGCCAGCCAGTACCAAAGGCGCGATCGGTAATTTTTAAGCCAGGAGGTGCTTGACGGCGTTTAAATTCCGCTCTGACAACCATTTGGACGACGCGATCAACCACAGCCGCATCGTGACCAGCAGCAACGATTTGCGCTGCCGATTGATGGTTTTGGATCAATCGTTGCAAGATATCATCTAGGATTTCGTAGGGGGGGAGAGAATCTTGGTCTAGCTGACCTGGTTTTAACTCGGCACTGGGAGCTTTATTGATGACATTTTCGGGAATTGTAGGGAGTCGGGAGTCGGGAGTCGGGAGTGGTGTTTTGGTAATTGGTAGTTGGTAGTTGGTAGTTGGCATCTCTCTTGTCCCCCTTGCCTCCTTGTCCTCTTGCCTCTCGCCTCTTGCCTCTTGCCTTTGAGAATTAAGCCAGCGACAAATAGAATAAACGCGGGTTTTGGGTACATCTGCGATCGCCGCAAGTCCCCCATTCATGTCGCCGTAGAGAGTACAATAACCTACTGCCATTTCTGATTTATTACCAGTGGAAAGCAGGAGGTAGCCAAATTTGTTGGCAATTGCCATGAGTAGATTACCGCGAATCCGCGATTGAATATTTTCCTCGGCAATACCGAAGGGCGTACCGGCAAACAATGGTTTTAAGGTTTTGTCATAGCCTTGCATTAACTCCCCAATTGAAATAGTCTGAGTTTGAATGCCCAAATTTTTGCCCAATTCCAAAGCATCTCCGACAGAGTGTTCCGAACTGTAGGGAGAAGGCATGAGTACGCCAAGAACATTCTCTTTGCCTAACGCTGCGGTAGCGATCGCTGCTACTAATGATGAATCAATTCCCCCGCTTAGACCTAGTACTACCTTAGAAAATCCACACTTGCGCGTGTAGTCTCGTACACCTAAAACAAGCGCCTGCCAAATTTCCTCATCTATATTTGCAGGCATTGGAGCAATTTTACTTGGCTGTAAATCTCCTGCTTGCTCGTCATATTCTACGATTAATAAATCCGGATCGAACGCACGCGCGCGGCAAACCATTTCCCCAGCACGATTGAACCCGACGCTGCAACCATCAAAAATCAGGTCGTCGTTTGCTCCCACTTGGTTGGTATACAGTATAGGAATTTGGTGACGCACAGCACCATGTTGCAACATCGCTTCTCGTACTTGCTGCTTGTTGGCACTGTAGGGAGAGGCGGATAAATTCACAACTAAATTGACTCCTTGCTGGATCAAATCGTCAATCGGATTAATTGCATAACTGCGCCTACCCCAAAATTCTTCGTCATTCCATAAGTCTTCGCAGATGGTAACTCCAATTTTTATAGGGGAGTGGAGTTGCGATCGGTAATTGGTAATTGGTAATTGGTAATTGGTAATTGCAGCGTTGTCTTCCTCATTCCTCTCGCCTCTTGCCTCTCGCCTCTTGCCTTCCAAAACAAGAGCATTTGCTTCTAATCCAGGTTCAAAATAACGATATTCGTCGAACACGTCGTAGGTGGGGAGAAGACGCTTGTGAAAGATTTGTTGAATTTTTCCGTATTGTAGTATGGCAATACTGTTGTGTAAGGGTTTACCACCAAAAGAAAGCGATCGCTCGTTGGGTTGAACGCAGCCTACCAATACTGCCATGTGAGATGGTAATTCCTCGGCTAGCCGTTGCAAAGTTACCCCCATCTGAGAGACAAAACTAGGATCTAGTAATAAGTCTCGTGGTGGATAGCCGCATAAAGAGAGTTCTGGTGTTAGCAACAATTGCACGTCCTGTTGTTCGGCTTGTCGTGCTGCTGCTAAAATTTGCCGAGCATTACCATCTAAGTTACCAATTGTAGGATTGAGTTGAGCAATAGCAATTTTCATAAGAATTAGTGAGTGGTGCGTGGTGCGTAGTGCGTGAGAAGAATTTTTATTTAGATTGCTTCTGATTCCTGTTTTGACTTTTGACTTTTAACTTTTGACTTTTAAATTAACCAAACTGCGATCGATTTCTGACAATTTGGCACAACCGCTTAATGCCATAGCTAAACTAAGTTCATCGCGTAAAATTTCAATAACGTGCTGTACTCCTGTCTCACCAGCTACAGCTAAACCCCACAACACGGGACGACCGACAAGCACGGCTTTTGCTCCCAATGCTAACGCCTTTAGAATATCAGTACCACGTCTAATCCCACCATCCATCAAGACTGTGGCACGATCGCCTATAGCAGCGACAATTTCAGCCACAGCGTCAATAGTCGCGATCGCGCCATCGAGTTGTCTGCCACCGTGATTTGAGATAATAATTGCATCAACCCCAACTTCTAAGGCACGGACTGCATTATCTGAGCGTAAAATTCCTTTGACAACTAATGGTAGGGGAACGAGCGATCGCAACCATGCTAAGTCTTTCCAAGTTACGCCAGGATCGAGTTGTTCGGCAAAATAGGCAAATAAACCCGACTCGCCTTGACGGTGAGGAATGTCTAAATCTTTTAAATTGCTCAAATTAGCTAATTCCATCCCTGGAGGAAGGACAAATTGATTGCGCGTATCCCTTTCCCGTTTTCCTAATAATGGTGCATCCACGGTGACGCAAAGTGCTGTTGCACCGCATTTATAGGCATATTCCACTAAAGCACGAGTCAAACCGCGATCGCGATGAATGTATAACTGAAACCAAGTATGAGGATTGGCGATCGCGACTTCTGCCATACTCTTAGTAGCCAACGTACTCAGCACCATCCCAACACCCAGACTAGCCGCAGCTTTCGCTGTCGCAACTTCCCCTGCGGGATTCGCTAAACACTGAAAAGCCATCGGTGCAATGAGAATTGGCGCGCTCAAAGATTGCCCCAAAATTGTCGTCGTCAAATCTCGTTGACTCACATCCACTAACATGCGCGGGTACAATCGGTAGCGATTGAAAGCAGCGCAATTATCCTTCAACGTTACCTCATCCCAAGCACCGCTAGCATAGTAATCCCAAGCCATTTGAGATAACTGCTTTTGTGCCAGCGTTTCGTATTCAAATAAATTGATTGGCTTAGATGGAATCATAATTCAGGAGAGTGAGTAGCGAGCAGTGAGTAGTGAGTAGTGAAGCAAACTTAATGTTATTTTGAATCTTATTTCGATTCCCAATGCTTCAATTCTTCTTCGATAAAGTAGCCGACTAAATCCCGATATAACTTCTCAATTGCATCAGGATGCAAACCCACTTCCTCCGCCCAAATTCGTCGCTGTTGTAGCATGGCATTAAATCGACCTACAGCCTTAACACCATCAGTACTTTTTTTAAACTGAGCCGCTGCTTTCACATATGCAAATCGCTTACCCAGTAACTCTATAACTTGGCGATCGATCGCATCAATCTGTTTCCGAATATCTTCAATATCCAAACATTCTTCTGGTACTTTCATAAATTCAGCGATCGGTTATCTCTTTGCACGCACCACGCACCACTCTCAAATAAACACCAAAGGCTTATCCTTAAAAGGTGCAAATGCTTCCGCATCAAATCTGTATAAACTAGCTGGACGACCCGCGCCACGCGACACTTTAATTCCCGTATCGCATAAAAAGCCTAACTTTAATAACTTAGCTCGGAAATTAGAATAATCAGAAAAATTTTCTCCTAAAACTGTTGTGTAAAGTTGGTATAAATCGCTCAAGGTAAACATTTCTGGTAATACTTCAAATGCCACCGGACTGTATTCTAATTTGTTCCGCAAGCGTCGATGTCCGTAAGCCAAAATTTCATTATGATCGAAGGCTAATTTTGGTACTTCTTTGACAGGATACCAAGCAATCCCACTTACACCATCAGCAATGAGTTCTGCATCTTCAAATCTCACCAAGGCAAAATAACTGACAGAAAGATATCGTATTCCATAACTATTAGCTTCCTCTCGCGGATCGCGGTGAGGTCCGCCAAACGTATATAACTGTTCCAAATAGAGATTTTTGACTCGAATTTTTTCCGCCAAAATTCGATAAGCAGCATCTTCTAACGATTCTCCTTGGCGTACTAAAGTACCAGGCAAACCCCAGCAATTCAAAAAAGGTTCCTGATGGCGCATAACTAACAATACCAGTAGCCGATTTTGAGAAGTATCAACGGAGAAAATCACGCTATCAACTCCAACTTTAAAATCAGCTAAAGGTTGCGAACTTACCGGATCGATAGCTTTTCTTTGGATGCGTCCTGGCATTTGTACAAATGCTGTTGGTGAATGTATGCCTTGACTTGTGGGGTAACGGCTTCTGGATCGCAGCGATCGCGATATGCCGTAGAAGAGACGTCTAAACCAGTTAAATCGGCGATCGCAATTTTTGCCCCTAACTGGCGCAAGCGTGCCAAATCCGATTCCTCTATCCCATATCCTGGGCGCGGTATGACCAGTAATTGTACTTGCTGTAATAAATCTTTAATTCGATACCAACGAGGTAATTGTTCGATCAGATCCGCACCAATAACCAGCGTCAACTCTACCTGTCCCCAAAGCTGTTGCGCCTTTTCCACTGTTTCCAGCGTCCTATGGCTGCTTAAATCCTGATGAAAGCCAATATTTCGCTGTTGGGGTTCGATTTCTGCAATTAACAACCGCAGCATTTGGGCGCGATGGTGTAATGGTGTTTGCTGCGATTTAAATGGATTATCTGCTGCCCAAACCGCTACGCGATCGTAGCGTTCTGCCAGCCAACACAAAATCGTTTGATGTCCTGCTGTCGGTGGATCGGCACTCGTACCAAATAAAGCAATCCTCATTATCTTCCTTCGCTAGCTACAAGCCTGGGCGGTTGATGTTTTGTTGCCTCTGTCAACTCCTGCAAAGCAGCAGAAATTTGCACCTCTCCTGTTGTAGGATTGTCCAACTGCCTGCACTGGGTAGGTAGACTGTCAACTGTCGTCGCCGTCCGTTGGCGGATCTGGGCGATCGCTTCTGGTGGCTGTATTGCTTTTCCTTCCTGCATCACCAATTGCAGCAAAGGTTGTTCCCTTGGCTGCGGATTTTCCGTTATTAGTCCCAGGCGATCGCGTTGTAAAGAGGTTTCATGTAACGTCTCTCCATAGCGGCGAAAAATCTGCTTGCGACCGGGATAGGTCATTTTGCCGCTCGATTCTTTCATCACTGGAATGCCATCAATTTCTACCAATTTGTAGACACCATTCACAGGCGCACCTGTAACTAACCGCGTTCCCAACCCGTAGCCGTCAATGCAAGCACCATTTGCTCTCAGTCTGGCAATCTCCCATTCATCTAAATCGCCACTAGCAAAGATTGCGACTCCCGGCAGAAGCGATCGCACCTGCTGCGATAGAGTGAGTAAATCCCCCGAATCAATTCTCACTCCAGCCAGCTGCATTTTGCCCGATTGAATTGATTCTGCCAAGGATTGAGCGGCGGCGATCGTATCGTAAGTATCAATTAATAGCGGTGCGCCAGGAAAATAGCGGTGGAAAGCTGTAAATGCTTCTGCTTCGCTGCCTTCTTTAGCTGCAAGTGCCATCACCAGCGAATGCGCCATTGTACCGCTGGGTTTTTGCCCCAGTTGGATTGCTGCTAGTACGTTCGACGTAGCATCTAGTCCTGCTGCTAAAGCGGCGCGAGCTGCCCACAGAGAAGCTTGAGGACTAAATGCCCTGCGCGTACCAAATTCTAATAGCGTTGCCTCTGCGCCCGCAACATCACGCATTCGAGCGGCGCGTGTGGCTACTAAGGTTTGATAATTAATGGTGTTGAGGAGATAGGTTTCTACTAACTGTGCTTGCCACAAAGGGGCTTCCACTCTTAATAATGGTTCGTGAGGAAATATTGCCGTTCCTTCCGGTACAGCCCATACATCACCTGTAAACTCAGCCTCAGCCAGCAGCGACCAAAATTGTTTTGGTGCGTGGTGAAACAGTCCCGTAGCCTGCAAAGCTGCGATTTGTTCGGGGCTAAATCTCAGTTTTTCCAGGTATTCCAGTGCCTGCGCTAAACCCATCGCGATTAAATAGCCGAATCCTTGGGGTAAGCGGCGCACTGTCAATTCAAAACTTGCCCGAGCTTGTTCCAACCCTTCACCGACATAGCAAGCTGCCATTGTTAGCTGATAAAGATCGGTCAGCAGGCTGTAATCAGCCTCTGTTAGAGTCAATGCTCGATCTTCTCGTTCTTGGAGTAGGGTGTTTTCCGCAGCGTTCCAGCGTGAACTCGTCATCTTATCGTTCCCTCATGGCAGCGATGTTCTAATTATAGTAATTTCCACCAAAAATATGTCAAGTTTTCTGAGCAAGAGATGGAGGACTAGGGAGCTTCAGGTACAGATAAGCAACTACCAACTAACGCTTCGGTGCGATTTTCTCTAGTTCTACCCTTAACAAACCTAGGAACTGGGGAAAGCAGAGGAGCAGAGGGGCAGAGGAGTAACTACCAATTACCAATTCTCAGTTAACTGTTAACTGACTAAATATATATCTTTCTTAATAGTGATTGCAGAGTAAATCGCTCCATTAGGAAAAGCGATCGTAGGGATATTTACTCATACAAGGTGAGAATGTTAATCAGAGTAGCAGCAAATCGCGATCGCATCACATGAAAACAAAATGCTTGTTAAAATACTTAGCCGATGACAAATGACCAATGACAATGACAGTCATCACCTAAGATCTAACGAAGTATTTCAAGTTGCCACATAACAGATTGCAAACATCAACAAATAAGTATTGCGATCGATTGCAATAGATTGAGTGACGCTCATAATTAGTTGATGACAAACCTAAAATAAGAATTCTACAGCTATCGCATTCATCCTCGTTTCAGGAGATGAACTATATGAATATTTCCAAAATGCTAGACAGCGTTGCTCAATATATTATTGAAGCCATGACACGGATTTTTGGTCCTACCGATGATGCCTATCCAGCTATTGGTACGCAGCCTTTTACAGGAGAACCCTATAAACATCGTCGTCGCGCCGATTGGTAGACAGCCGATTAGCAGACAGCCAATTGAAAGACAGTTGTAGGGGCGTACTGGTGTGCGTCCCTATTTATATTACCCGCCTTTGCATTGACCATTTGCGTTCTGCTCGCGTGCAATGACAACAATAGAGCTATGCTGCGATTAATGTAGAAACCCCTAGAAGGAGAACTTTATGACAGCTGCCAAAATTCTTGCCTTTGCTGGGAGCGCCCGTCAAGACTCGTTCAACAAAAAACTGGTGAAGATCGCCGCTCAAGGAGCCAGAACCGCAGGTGCAGAAGTCACCTATCTAGATTTTCGCGATTTGCCCCTACCACTCTATGATGGAGATCTGGAGGAGGCTGAGGGGCTGCCAGAAAATGCCCTCAAACTCAAGGCATTGATGAAAGCGCACCAAGGATTTTTAATTGCCTGTCCAGAATACAATAGTTCGATTACTCCGTTGCTGAAAAATGCGATCGACTGGGCATCGCGTCCCGAACTAGGCGAACCGTCATTGGCGTGTTTCAAAGAAAAAGTTGCTGTGTTGATGAGTGCTTCCCCTGGAGGGTTGGGAGGTTTGCGGGGATTGGTTCACGTCCGTTCCATTCTCAGCAACATTGGCGTTTTAGTGCTGCCAGACCAGAAGGCAATTGGCAACGCTCATCAGGCGTTTGATGACAACGGCAATTTGCAGGATAAGTCTCAACAGACAGCGATCGCGCAACTCGGTAGCAAACTTGCAGCCGTTACTACCAAATTAAATAGCCTTATATAAACGGGTTGGAGTAGCGGACGGAGCAGTTCATTTTATCGATCGCGAGAATTGAGATTTTTAGCTTTATAAAATGTTTCTAAACTATCGCGATCGCCGACAAATCTCCAGTGCCAGGGTTCGTAACTTACTCCTTGCGAATTGTTCTTGGGAAAAGACATTTCAAAATGAAATTTCGCGGCATTTGCCTCTAACCATTTAAAAGCTTTTGTCTTCTCAAAATTGGTATTTAAATTTGTTGCTGGTGTATTTCCATCACCAATATCTACGGCATAACCAGTATGATGTTCGCTATAACCAGGAGGGGCGCTGACTTCGGCACGTTTGGTTACAGATTGTCCGCGTTCTGCTTGAATATCAAAATAGATATGCTGCTGATCTTTGGTAGAACGAAAACCGGAAATTGGTACTAAGTTTACCCCTGAAGCCCTAGCCGCTTGCACCATTGCTTGAAATTCTTGAGCGGCAGCTTTACGTAACCTCATAGAACTTCCTGGTAGAATTGGTGCGAGTTCTGCTTCAGGAGCTTCTTGATAAGGCAAATGTCCTAAAAGGTTGTCTGAGTCCGTGCGAGAGGGATTGACGGCTACTGGTGTTTGTGGTGTTGAAGGGCTAGAAACAATAGGACTCGGAGCAATAGTAGGTGTAGGTTGAGTAACAACAGTATCTTGCGACGAAATACTAAAGTACCACAGACCAGCTCCTACCGCGATCGCAGCTACAGCAAGTAAGCCACCAATTAAGTAAATCGGTTTGCCATTGGAAGCACGGTTTGATGAAATGCCAGAATTAGGAGGAGATGCATCCCGCAAAGCCTCTGGGATATCATCGGGCGAGCGACGATTTGCAGAATTTGAATGCTTTTCTCGCTTTCTTGATAAGTCAGCGTTATCCACAACTCACTCCTTACTGTTCGCCCCGCCAGCCTTAAGTTTACAACTGGCAATTGTAAACTTAAGACCGATTAACGGCTAAGTATCGATCTTGTAAACTGCACTAGTCCATTATTCCCCATTCCCCACTAATTCTTTCAGAAGAATAATTTTCTTTTTGTAATGCAGCTTTTGATACTATACGCTCAACTGATTGGCTTGGTTTTGTTAGGATTTTTTGCCAGTAGCAGAATACCTCAACTCTCTCCCCATACTCTAGGACAATTTCTGTTTTGGATTGGAGTTCCGATTAGCATTGTTGCCTTCTTACGCCAAGCCGACTTATCGGGAGCCATTTGGATCGCGCCTGTATGCGCTTGGATAGCTATTTTACTCGGAGCAGGTTTGGCTTGGAGCTGGATTAAGCTAAAAATCAAAAGTCAAAAGTTAAAAGTCAAAACTGAGGAGACAGGAGAAGATAAGCACAATCTCTTTCACTCACCACGCACCACGACGCGGCTTGATTGCGGAGGACACCTCCGCAACCGCTCGCTTCACCACGCACCACTTTCTTACCCATTACCAACCCAAGGCAGTTTTCTTTTAGCAGCAATGGTAGGAAACACGGGTTATATTGGATTTCCCGTTGCTTTAGCAGTGGTGGGAACGCAGTATTTTGGCTGGACGCTGTTTTACGATCTGTTGGGATCGACTTTGGGATCTTACGGTTTAGGAGTAGTGCTGGCGGCGCAATTTGGCAAGGGAGTTAGCGATCGCACTTCGCTCGTCCAGGCAATATTAATCAATCCTGCTTTGTGGAGTATGGGGTTTGGCTTGTTATTTCGTCAAGTCCCCTTGCCTGCTGTAGCAGAATCAACTTTATCGAGTTTAGGTTGGAGTGTGGTCGCTCTATCGTTAGTTCTCATTGGGATGCGCTTGCAGCAGCTCAAGTCTTGGCGCAATTTACCTAAAGCCGCAGTTAGCTTGACGATCAAAATGCTGATCGTTCCTTTAGCTGTGGGTAGCATTTTGTCTCTGTGCGGTTTTACAGGCGTACCTCGATTAGCGATCGTTTTACAAATGGCTATGCCTCCTGCTTTTGCTACTCTAGTAATTGCCGAAGCTTACAATCTCGATCGCGATTTAGCTGTAACGGCTTTGGCACTCGGTTCTGTAAGTTTATTGCTAACTTTGCCACTGTGGTTGTGGTTGTTTGGTGTTTAGGTGCGTGGTGAAGCGAGCGGTTGCGGAGGTGTCCTCCGCAATCAAGCCGCGTCGTGGTGCATGTTTGTATTTCTCTTCTCCTGATTCCTGACTGTTTTTTGACTTTTCACTTTTGACTTTTGACTTTTGACCTTGCTCAACTGGTTCGATAAGCTTTGGGTGTCATACCAGTAAGTTGACGAAACTGTTGGCTGAGATGGCTGTGGCTGTTGAAGCCGGATTGTAGAGCAATTTCGACTACCGACAATTTTGTATGTTTCAATAACTGCTTGGCTCGTTCTACTCTTTGCTGAAGTACGTACTGATGCGGTGAAATGCCAAGTGATTGCTTGAATAGACGGCTGAAGTGAAACTGACTCATGCCCAATATTTCAGCTAGATCTGCCAGTTTAATCTCTCGATCTAGATGAGCGTGGATGTATTCTGAGACTTGTAATAATCTGCGATCGCCCAATCCTCCCTCGTATAGTGCTACACGGGGTTGAGTTGTAGCATAGTCGCGGAGTAAATGCACTGCTAGCAGGTTTGCTAGAGATTCAATATAGAGGCGATTCACCCAAGCATCGTTTTGATGGAGTGCCGATCGCAACATCATGGCAATCTGCTCGATTTGCGGGTTGCGTACTCGAAATTCTGGTACGATCTCCACGCGATTGGGATCGATATCGATCGCTTCTTTTGCTACTTGTTGCAAGAACTGGGGTGGAATTTGGATGTGCAAGTAGCAATCCTCACCTTCTGATTGATACGAAGAGGGGAGTTGAGCGGGGGTGATGGAAATATCGCCTTTAGTATAGAGTCCCACGTAACGGCGATCGCCCATGATTTGATGCAAGCGATTGGGTTTAGTTGCCAGACAGACTGCGATCGCGTGTTCTGGTAAGGCGAAATGGTCTATTGCTCCAGGCGGTTGCTGAAATTCTTCAACTATAATCGATTCCCAACCTAAATTTTGACTCGACGCGATCGGTAGTTTAGGATCGCGTGCTGGAGTTTGTGATGCTTTCGCCATCCGTGCTTTAGCCTCCTGCAAAACTTACCGCAAGATTTTGACAGTCGCGCAAGATTCCAATAGATCGAAGCTTTGAGTTTCCCTATTCTGTAATTGTAACGGCAAAGGTTACAAACCGTAACAGAAAGAGAGGTTTGGGAGGGCTTCACGATGAAGGTATTTCTTACTGGGGCAACAGGTTATATTGGCACGGCTGTTGCTGAAAAATTACAAGCAGCAGGACATCAAGTTGTCGGCTTAGCTAGAAATAGCAGGGCTGCCCAAAAGTTAGCAACCAGAAATATCGAACCATTTCTCGGAGATCTGCAGCAGCCTGAACAATTAGCTCTTGCTGCCAGACAAGTAGATGGTGTTATCCACACGGCATTCATCCATGATTTTGATAATTGGGCAGGTGCAGTACGAGCCGATTGTCGCGTTATTGCAGCTTTTACCAATTCTTTAGCAGGTTCGGGTAAACCTTTCATTGCTACCTCCGATACCAGCGTACTAGGAGACACGGGTGCAACAATTGCTGCTGAAGATTATCCCATTGCCACAGGTTTTTTCTTAGCTGAGCGAGCTAAAGCTGAAGATGCTGCAATCCGTGCCAGCCAGCAAAATATCCGTAGTGTTGTCTTGCGTTTACCGCTCTATATTTATGGGCGTGGTGGTGGTACGAGCTACGTTCCCATGCGGCTTCAGGAAGCTCAAGAGATTGGTGTAGCTCACTACATCGCTCCTGGCACGCACCAAGTATCAGCCGTACATGTTGATGATGTCGCTCAACTTTACGTATTAGCACTGGAAAAAGCGCCTGCGGGTTCGATTTTTCATGCTGCAACTGAATCTGGCATTACAGAAAAGGCGATCGCAACAGCTATTAGTCACGCAGTAAATTGCAAACTTGCAGGAATTTCTTTTGAGACAGCTACCTCAAAATGGGGAACTGGAATCGCTACTTTCTTCTCAATTAACAATCAAGTTTCTGCCAACAAAGCTATACGACAACTTGGCTGGAAACCTCAAGCGCCTCTGTCCTTACTGGAAGACATAACCCGATATCCTCTGTTATCAATACAACGGTAATACCCAATCGCAGTGAGATTAAGCAAAATTCGGGAGAACAAAATGCTGCTAAAAAAGTATTCAATCGATTGTGAATCCCCAAGCACTAATTTAGTAGAAGCGTTTGAAAGTAGAGCGATCGCTAATTACATAATAAACATCGATCGCGAGTTACTAGTCAGTTGGCTGTTTCTCATCGGTTCCCTGATTTTCACCCTCGACTCAATTTTAGAAATTCTCCGAGGAGTAACATTTTCTGCAATTTTGCACGTCTTAGCTAGCGTGCTATTCACAATTGGCTCTGTACTTTTTATTCCCAACAGTAAAGAAAAGTAGCAAAATACATTATGTCATTAGCTAAAACATTGAAAACATTACTTGCGATCGCATTTCTCGCCATCATGTTAAATTTAGCTCCAGCGATGAGTGTAAATGCACAAACCATTCAAATGGATCGAGTCGAACAGCGATCGCCACAAGAAAACGATGAATTTAAGCAACTCATCAATGCCAGCTATGCTGCTTGGAATACCCACGATCCTGAGCAATTATCAAAATTTTATGCCAAAGATGCCAATTTAGTTTTCTACGATGCACTACCTCTGCAATACAAAGGTTGGGCAGATTACAAGGCAGGTATTCAATCGCATTTATTTGACAAAATGCCTAAATTTCAGCTTGCTACCAATGACGACGTGCAGGTTAATCGTAGAGATAATTTGGCGTGGACAACTTTTACCTGGCATCTTTCCGCACAATTAAACGATGGTACTCCCATTGAATCTAACGGTCGCCAAACAGATATTTGGGAACATCGCAAGGGGCAATGGCTCATCGTCCACGAACATATTTCAGCACCCGTTTCTCTCTAGCTCAAGGAATCTATCATGACTCTCTTCACCGTTCGCACTGACATTCGGACTGAAATCAAAGAATTCCTCAAACTTGCCATTCCTCTAGTCAGCGCCCAAGTCGCCCAATCGGCTACAGGTTTCGTCGATACAGTCATGATGGGCAGATTAGGACAAGAAATTCTTGCAGCAGGCGGATTAGCCTCCATTACGTTTCTCACT
>ERZ1066120.872-NODE-872-length-23048-cov-9.875658_pt1 | contig 23048 bp, 24 predicted proteins | sample MGYA00382767_ERZ1066120 | MGnify/ENA primary metagenome ERZ1066120 (study PRJEB33369, sample SAMEA5778350) | biofilm metagenome | biome: Industrial cooling water; feature: Water cooling tower basin; material: Biofilm | place: United Arab Emirates | collected...
GATCAGGTCCGGCTGATAGTTGATCGGAGTCGCCCCCAGCGCATCGCGAACCCGCGGCTTGCCGTCGAAAACATTCTCGATGTCGAGCCGCAACTGCGTACCGCGCAGCCAGGGGTTTTTCGCCACCAGCCCGAACTGCTCGCCAAGATTGGCGAACAGGCGGAGGTCGGCGCGAGCGAAGGGCGAGAAGCGGAGCGAGCCGCCGGGGCCGCCGGCGACTTCCGACGCGCTCCGCCAATTGCCGCTGAGGCGTGCGCCGAGGCCGTTGTTGAACCACCCGCCTTCAAGCTCGACGCTGTGCCGCGGCCGGCCACCGCCGCCGTCCACCGCCTCTCCCGAAAGATAGTCGATCACCGGAACGCCGGGCCGGATCAGCACTTCGTCCTGAAGGTTGACGTTGTGATAGAGGGAGAGCGAGAGCCGTCCGCCCTGCCCGCCGCCGAACGGACCGCCGAAGCCCCCACGGCCTCCACCGAAGCCGCCTCCGCCGCCACCCGGCCGGCGAGCGCCGGCTCCGGGCTGTGCCGGACCGGCCGGCGCCGCCGCACCGGGGACCCCCGCCGGACGCGGAGGCAGACCCGCAGCACGGCGAAACTGCTCGATCTGGGCCGCGGTCGGTCGGCGCGAGGCAAGGCTCTTCGACCAGTTCAGGCCGTAGCGCAGCGTCTGCCGGTCGGCGCGGTCGAAGTTGACCGGGCGAAGGTCGACAAAGGTGAGGTTGCCCGCGCCGTCGCGGACGAATCGGTCGGGAAAGGCGGCCTGGATTGCGGCCGTCGGTCCGGGAAAGCCCGAGATCGGGTCTTCGAGCCGCGAGACGGTGTAATCGACGCGAAGGTCGAGGTCGGTCTCCGCCAGCGGCCGCCAGGTACCGCCCAGCTTCCACACGGTGCGGGTATCGGCGCGAAGATCGGGGTTGCCGCCGGTCAGCGCGGTCACCAGCGCCGTGGTGCCGGTCACGAAGTCGAAGATCCGGCTGCCGGGCGTCTCCAGCAGCGGGTCGCCCAATTGCTCGAGACCGGGGGCGCCTTCCTCGCGGGTCCAGCTCGCCAGCAGGTTCAGCCGCTCAAGCGGCGACCAGCTGACGCCTCCGCCGTAGGTCCACAAGGTGCCGAAGTCCGACAGTCGCGCAACCTCGGCATTGCCGTTGAGAGTAAGGTTGCCGAGCGCCGCCAGCGGCCCATTGCGCCGGGTGAGCGGAAGATCGGCATTGACCGCCGCTCCCACCCGGTCGCGCCCAAGCTCGCTTTCGCTCTCCACCAGCCCACGGTTGGAGCGGCTGTCGAGGCGGCGCGTGTCGCCCGACAGGCGCAGGGTGATGTTCGAGCGGCCGGCCGGAAGCTCGGCCAGCGGCCCGCTTGCGACCAGTGCGACATTGCCGAAGCGGTTGAGCGATCGTCCCCGGTTGAGAAGGTTGAGCGGCGCCGTGTCGCGTTCGCTTTCCGTCTCGACCCGCGTGATGTCGTAGGCGCCGTCGGCCGACCAGCGCCAGCGCGCCCGGTTGCCGTTCAGGGCGAAACCGAGCCGGCCGCTGTCGGTCGTGCTGTCGCGGTTCAAGGCCGCAAGACCGGTCGAATCGGGCCCGAACAGGCTGGCGCCCGTTACCCGTTCCACCCGGGCGTCGATGGTCGCAGAAACATCGTCGAGGATCGTCCGGTTGAGGGTCCCGCCGAGGCGAAGCTGGGTCCGCTCTCCAGCCAAGGTGCGGAACGGGCGCGGGTCGATGCTGGCACCGCCGATCGTCACCGGCTGGAGGCGGATGCCGCGCTCCGTCTCGAGCAGCCGGCCGCTTCGCTCGGCGTGGGCATTGAGGCTGATCCGGCCATTCTCCTGGATCATCAGCCGGGTAACGTCGAGCTCGCCCTGTTCGCGCCCGCCGGCCGTGCTGGTCCCGGCCTCGACCCTCGCGGCGGTCGAGCGGAAGCGCGGACGAAGCACGATGTTCACCACCCGCTGGTCGGCCCGATAGCCATATTTGAGCGCAACCTCTTCGGGCAGGATGTCGACCCGGAAGATGGCCTCGGGCGGTAAATCGCGAAGCTCCTGGAAGCCCGAGGTGCGGCGGCCATTGAGGAGCACGACCGGCGGCCCTGACCCCCGCCCGCGGGCGCTGCCCGTCTGAGTGGCGATGCTTTGCAGCAGTTCGGTGATGCTCGAAGCGCCGGTGGCGCGAATGTCGCCGGGGTTGAGCTGGTTCTCCGGCGGAATGTCGCCGATCACCGCGCCGCGCTCGCGAAGACCGCGGACGATGATCTCCTGGTCGACCTCTTCCTCCCCCTCGGTGAGCGGCGGCTCCTCTGCGGGAACGGGCGCGCCTTCCTCGGCGGGCGGCGGGGTGACCGGCTGGTCGGCGGCCAAGGCGGGCATGCTCAGCCAGGCGGCGGAAGCGAACAGGAGCAAGCGGGTCATGAAGGTCGATCTCGGATGGACGGGGAAAGGCGAGCAAGGCCGCTTGCCCCCCTGCGCTGAACCCTTCATGTCATGCCACCCCGCCTTTCGACCAACGGGAGCCCTTCTTTGACCAACGGTTCGCGTATCCTGATCCTTGCCGCTTTGTTGCTTGGCGGCTGTGCCACGGTTGCGGAGCAGCCCGGTCCCACGGCAACCGCTGCCGTTGCCGCTTCGACGGAGGCGCCGCCCCCGCCTCCGCCGACGCCTGCGCTCCACATGCCGTGGACCAACATGGAGGAAGACCGGAACCTCCGGTCGGTGATCGCGCTCAATCCGAACCTCCACCAACAGGAGGCAGCGCGAACGGCCGGCAATCGGCGGCTGCAGGTGTTCATCAAGGACAATATCGAAACCGCCGACCAGCCGACGACGGCCGGCAGCCTGGCGCTTGCCGCCAACAACACCGGCCGCGACGCACCGATCGTGGCCCGGCTGCGCGCAGCGGGCGCGCTCATCCTCGGCAAGACCAACCTTAGCGAATGGGCCAACATCCGCTCCTCGCAGAGCATTTCGGGCTGGAGTGCAGTCGGCGGGCAGACCCGCAATCCTTATGCGCTCGACCGCAACACCTGCGGCAGCTCGAGCGGCTCGGGCGCGGCGGTGGCAGCGGGCTACAGCGCCTATGCGATTGGGACCGAGACGGATGGGTCGATCACCTGTCCGGCCAGCATGACCGGCGTCGTTGGCTTAAAGCCGACGCTCGGCCTCGTCAGCCGCACCCACATCATCCCGATCAGCGAAAGCCAGGACACGGCCGGGCCGATGACCCTGACGGTGGAACAGGCGGCCGAGCTGCTGACGATCATCGCCGGGAGCGACCCTGCCGATCCGGCCACCCGCGAAGCCGATGCCCGCAAGAGCGATTATGTCGCCGGCCTCTCACCCGACGCACTCCGCGGCCGGCGCATCGCCGTGCTCCGCTTCGCCGCCGGCTTCGGCACCGATGCGGCATTCGAAACGGCGCTGGGGCATCTTCGGGCAGCCGGGGCGGAGCTTGTCGAGATCAAGGAATTCAGGCCGACCGCAAGTTTCGGCGACGCCGAGTATCAGGTACTGCTGACCGAGTTCAAAGCCGGCCTCAACGCCTACCTGCAGGGCAGCCCGGCCTCGATTCCGGTGCGCAGCCTTGCCGACGTCATCGCCTTCAACGAGGCCAATGCTCCGCGTGAAATGCCGTTGTTCGGACAGGACATCTTTCTCGAGGCCGAGAAGACCAAGGGCCTCGCCGACCTTGCCTACCGCAAGGCTCGGGCCGATTCGCTGCGGATCGCCTCGACCGACCTCGACCGGCTGCTCAAGGGCGTGGACGCGGTCGTCTTTCCGACCCGCCCGGCGGCATGGAAGATCGACACGGTGCACGGCGACGTGTCGCCCGGCGGCAACGGCATCGGCTCGATGGCGGCGGTGGCGGGCTACCCGCACCTCACCGTACCCATGGGGCTGGTGCGCGGCCTTCCCGTCGGATTGAGCTTCATCGGGCCGAAATGGTCCGACGGCCGGCTGCTCGCCTTCGGCCATGCCTTTGAACAGCGCCGCGGCGACTTCCCCCGCCCGCGCTTCCTGCCGAGCATCGAGCAGGCGCCGGAGGTAGCACCAGCGCTTCAGCCGCAGCGCTGAGCATCGTTTCCGCGGAGGCGGGGACCTAGGGAGAATTGCGCGACATCGGCTGAGGCCCCTGCCTCCGCAGGGGCAGCGTCACGCCGTCAGCTTCAGCCCGGCGATCGCCGCGACGATGGTGAGGATAAGGAGCAGCCGGACTGTGGTCGATGGCTCGTCGAAGAAGAGCATGCCCACCACCACCGTGCCGATCGCGCCGATCCCGCCCCAGACCGCATAAGCGGTCCCCATCGGGATCTCGCGGGCGGCGCGCTCGAGCAGCAGCATGGAAGCGCTTACGCTGACGAGAAAGGCGAGCGTCCAGGGAAGGTTGCGGAAACCGTCAACGAAGCGGAGCGAGGTGGTGAAGCCGACCTCGAACAGGCCGCCGAGGATGAGCAGGAACCAGGCCATTGGCGGATCTCCTAGGATGCGGCTTCGAGATGAGGATTGGCCTGGCTCGGCGTCCGGGCGGCGAGCAGGCAGCCGCCCACGATCAGCGCGGCGCCCAAGGTGGTGACCAGCGACAGGGTCTCGCCGAAGATCAGCCAGCCGAACAGCGCAGCCCACAGGAACGCGGTATATTCGGTCGCCGCCAGATAGCTCGCTTCGGCCCGGGCATAAGCCCAGGACAGGAGCAGCAGCGAGACCGTCGACAGAAAGGCGGCAAGAACCAGCGCGGGCCACTGCCCGGCCGGCGGAACGGCAGTGCCGACCAGCGGCAGGCAGAGCAGAAGCACCGCCGCAACGGTGAGGTTCTGGAAGAAGGCGATCTCCATCGGTCCGGCGGCAAGGCTCTGGCGGCGCATCAGGATGATGTTCACCGCATAGCAGACCGCCGAGGCGAGAATGGCGAGGCTGCCGAGCATTGCCTCGCCGCCGAGGTCGGCCTGAGCCTGGCCGATGAAGATCACGATCACGCCGGCAAAGGCGAGGAGCGAAGCGCCGATCGTCTGCCGTCCGACCTTTTCGTGAAGGAAGACCGCGGCGAGATAGAGAGCGATCAGCGGAGCGATGAAGGCCAGCGCGATGGCCTGGGCCAGCGGTACCCGGCCGATCCCCCAGAAGAAGAGCAGCCCCATGAAGGTGCTGAGCACGCCCCGGGCGACGTGAAGGGTCAGCACCGGACGGGCCGGCCACCCCTTGAACGTCGGCGCATAGAGCGCTCCCGCCATGCCGATCGACACGAAGCTGCGCCACAGCATGGTGGTGTAGGTGCCGATCGCCAGCACCAGCCCCTTCATGACCGCGTCCATGCCCGAGAATAGGGCGATGCCCAGCGTGCCGACGGCAAAGGCGATGGTCGGGTTGTGCCGCGGCGAGTGCATGGCGGCGGCCTAGACGCTTGCGTCTCCGAGGCAACCCCGCCGAGCCCTCGCGCATTGCGCCGGACATGACCGACCCGCTGGTGACCCGCCTCAACTTCACGGACGAGCATCTGCGCGACATCCCCTGTCCGCGCCGGGTGCTCCGTCTTACCCGCGGGCTGGGCTCGGGGCTGACCCATGACGCTGAGGGGCGGCTGTGGGCACTTGGCGACCGCGGGCCCAATCTCAAGGTGAAGCCGGCGGTCGAGACCTACGGGCTCGAGAGGCTCGCCTTCCAGACCGATCAGGCGGCCAAGATCATGCCGGCGACCGACATTGGACCGGCGCTGGCCGAACTCCGCCTCGAAGGGGACACGGTCGAGGTGGTACGGCTGCTTCCCTTGCGGGGCGAAGACGGCCGTCCCCTCTCCGGCCTGCCGACCCCCGGAAGCGCCAACAGCCGCCGCGAGCCGGCGCTTGCGACCGACGGAAGCCCGCTCGCGCCCGATCCGGGCGGGGTCGACAGCGAGGGCATCGCGGCGATCCCGGGCGGCGGCTTCTGGATCGGCGACGAATACGGCCCTTCGCTGCTTCGGGTCGACGGAGACGGCAAGGTGCTGATGCGCTGGGTGCCGAAGGGCAAAGCGCATACGGTGGCGGACGCGCCCTATCCGAGCGCCGACGTGCTTCCCGCGCTCGCCGCCCGCAGGCACGTCAACCGCGGCTTCGAGGCGCTTGCCCTCACCCCTGACGGCAAGGCCCTGACCCTCGCTTTCCAGAGCCCGCTCGCCCACCCGGACGACGAGGCACATGCGCAGGGCCGCCACGTGCGGCTGATGCGCTTCGACACGGACACCGGCGTGCTGCTTGGCCAATGGGCCTATCCGCTGGAGCCGCCCGAACGCTTCCGGCGCGACCTCGCCAAGAGACCCCTGGCCCGGGCCGACCTCAAGGTCAGCGAGGTGACGACCCTCGATGAGTCACGACTGCTGGTGCTCGAGCGGGGCTCCGAAACCACCAAGATCTTCCTTGTCGATTTGGCGGACGAATGTGCCCTGCCCGACGAACATGCCCTGGCGGAAACCTGGCCGACCTTGGAGGAGCTGAGCGCCGCCGGCGACTTCCCCTTGCCCGAACTCGCCAAGCGGCTGGTGTTCGACAGCGACCATCACCCGGAGGTCTCGGCGGACCTCGAGGGCATGACCTTGCTCGACGAACGGACCCTGCTGCTGGTCAACGACAATGACTTCGGCATCGAGGATGCGGCGACGGTCTTCTGGCGGGTCGAGTTCGCCGAGGCGCTTTAGCGCAAGGTCATGACGTCGCCCCTGACGGTGACCTCCTCGAAGCGGGATAGGAAGCTCTGGCCAAGGAGGTTGGTCTCGGCCCCATCGACCACCGCCGCGCGCATGCCCGTGGCGGTGCGGTGTCCAAGCTCGACCCGGTCGAGCTGCACGAGGTGGCCGGTAAGCGCCCCGCCGGCGCCCTGGCCGACAAAGGTCCGCTCGCCCTCGTCGAGGCGCAGCCCGATGCGGCCGGCATCCTCGGGCGTCAGCGCGATGCTGGTGGCGCCGGTGTCGATCATGAACTCGACCACCGTTCCGTTGACCTCGACATCGGCATAGAAATGCCCGTCGCCGCGGCGGGTCAGGCGGACGAGCCCGTCACCTGCCGGGCTCGTCGAACCGGCGGAGGAGGTGGAGGAGCCTTCCTCCGCGAACCAGGGTTCGGCCGGCGCGGCGCTGTTGGCCGCCTCGACGGGCTCGCTCCGCCCAGGCATCAACGTGCCGACAAAGACGGCGACGACCACGATCCCGGCAGCGGCACGAAGCATGGCCGCATGGTGCAGCAACAGCGGTAAAGAAGTAGTTCCCTACTCAGCTGCGTCGAGCGCCGGCTGGGCCGCCGCTTCCGCTGCCGCCTTCTCCGCTTCGATTTCGGCGGCCTTATTCTCCACCAGCCGGACGATGTGGTCGATCATGCCCTCGTCCTGGACATGGTGGTCGGTGACGCCCGACAGATACACCATGTGCCGGCCGTTGCCGCCGCCGGTAATCCCGATGTCGGTCTCGCGCGCTTCGCCGGGTCCGTTGACCACGCAGCCCAGTACCGACAGCGACAATGGCGTGCGGATGTGCTGCAGCCGCTCCTCGAGCTTCCCGACCGTGCGGATGACGTCGAAGCCCTGGCGCGCGCAGGAGGGACAGGAGACGACGCGGACGCCGCGGTTGCGGACGCCCAGGCTCTTCAGGATCTCGTAACCGACCCGGATCTCTTCCTCAGGCTCGGCCGAGAGCGACACGCGGATGGTGTCGCCCACGCCGCTCCACAGCAGCATCCCCAGCCCGATCGAGCTCTTCACCGTGCCGCCGATCAGCCCGCCCGCCTCGGTGATGCCGAGGTGGAGCGGGCAGTCGAGCTCGGCGCCGAGCTGCGAATAAGCCGCGACGGCCAGGAACACGTCCGACGCCTTCACGCTGATCTTGTACTCTCGAAAATCATGGTCCTCGAGGATCCGCGCATGGTCCATCGCGCTTTCGACGAGCGCGTCGGGGCAGGGCTCGCCATATTTCTCGAGGAGGTGCCTCTCCAGGCTGCCGGCATTGACCCCGATGCGGATGGCGCAGCCGTTGGCCTTGGCGGCACGAACCACTTCGGCGACCCGCTCGCTGCTGCCGATATTGCCCGGGTTGATGCGGAGGCAGGCCGCACCGGCATCGGCCGCTTCAAGCGCGCGCTTGTAGTGGAAATGGATGTCGGCAACGATCGGCACCTTGGCGGCGCGAACGATCTCACGCAGGGCGGCGGTGCTTTCCACGTCCGGGCAGGAGACCCGCATGATGTCGGCGCCCGCTTCCTCGCAGCGCCGAATCTGGTCGATGGTCGCGCCGGCATCGGACGTCGGCGTGTTGGTCATCGACTGGACGGTGATCGGCGCATCGCCGCCAACGGGGACGTTGCCGACCATGATCTGGCGGCATTTCCGGCGCTCGATGGTGCGCCACGGACGAATTGCGGACATGGCCGCCATATAGAGGAGGTCCGTGACAGCGCCAAGGCGGACGCAAGGGCAGGACCTTCTAGGGTGCATCAGCAAAGAATGATAAGAGGCGCGTCGAGACTCGCACTGGAAGGAAGCTTCCAGCGGAGATGCCATGGCGGACCTTGCCGACGCGCCAAGAACCACGGAGCATGCGGGCCGTCGGCACCGCAAGCCGGCCTTTGTCCAGCGCTACTGGGCCTTCCTGAGCTACAGCCATAGCGACGAAGCAACGGCGGTCTGGCTGCAGCAGCAGCTTGAAGGCTTCCATGTGCCCAAGCGGCTGGTGGGCCTCGGCACGCCCTACGGGCTCATTCCCCAGCGTCTCAGCCCCATCTTCCGCGACCGGCACGAACTGGCTGCCGGCGGGAGCCTCAAAAGCGAGATCGCCGACGCCCTCGCCGCTTCCCGTTTCCTGATCGTGCTCTGCTCTCCCGCCGCCGCCGCCTCGCGCTGGGTCGATGAGGAAGTTCGATTGTTCAAGCAGCTTCGCCAGGAAGGCGAGGTGCTGGCGGCCATCGTCGATGGCGAACCTTTCGGCCAGGGCGGAGAGGAATGCTTTCCGCCCTCGCTCAAGGTGGAGATCGATGGCGCGGGGCGGCCGACCGGCGAGCCCGCCGAGCCGATCGCGGCCGACCTTCGCCCTGGGCGGGACGGGCGCCAGGGCGGCCTCATCAAGATCGTCGCGGGCATGCTCGATGTCGGCCTCGACGAACTGGTGCAGCGCGAGCACCACCGGCGGCAGCGCCGCCTGATCGCGCTGTCGGTCGCCAGCATCGTCGGCATGGTCGCAGCGACCGGCCTTGCGGTGACCGCGATCGACGCCCGCGACGCTGCCCGCGACGAACGTCGCGAGGCCGAAGGCTTGATCGGCTTCATGCTCGGCGACCTCAAGGACCGGCTGGAGCCGATCGGCCGGCTCGACGCGCTTGATGCGGTCGGCGCCCGGGCGCTGGCCTATTACGAAAAGCAGGACAGGGTCGCGCTGTCCGATGAAAGCCTCGTGCAGCGGGCCAAGGCGCTGACCCTGATGGGCGAGATGGCGACCTCCCGCGGCGATCTGGTCGGCGCGCTGGCCCGCTATCGCCAGGCGGCGCAATCGACGGCCGAGCTGATCAGCCGCAATCCCGACGATCCCGAGCTCCTGTTCGACCATGCGCAAAGCGTGTTCTGGATCGGTGACGCCTTGCTGAAACGGGGCGATGTTGCGGGGGCCGAGCGCCACCTCAGGGAATATAAGACGCTGGCCGACAGGATGGTGGCATTGCGGCCAGGCGAGACCCGCTACCGTAAGGAGGGCATCTACGCCGATTCGAACCTTGGAGTTCTGCTGCTCGAGCAGGACCGGTCGGCGGACGCCTTTCCCCTCTTCGGATATGCGGTTGCAGCAAGCGAGTTGCTAAGCGCGTCGGCTCCGCAGGACGACGGTCTAAGGCAGGCGCTGATCGAGGCTCTCGCCTGGCAGGCCGAGGCGGCCGAGCGGAGCGGGCGGCTGGAGACGGCCGTGGCACTTCGCCGGCGCCAGGTCGCGCTTGCTGGGGCGATGGTCGGACGACCCCGGGGCGACGTCGAATATCTGCGCCAGCGTGCGTTCGGGCTGACCCGGCTGGCGAACCTCCTGCTCATGCAGGGCAGGCCGGCCGATGCAGAGCAACATCTGCGGCAGGCGCTGTACGACCACCGGCTTCTGGCGAAGACAGAGGCCGACAATGTCGACTGGTCGCTTAACGATGCCAATGCGCGCCTCCGGCTCGCTTCGATCCTTCTCCTCCGGGGTGAGATCGCTCCTGCCGAGGCGCTGGTAAAGGCAGGCTGCGCCCTGATCGAGCGCTTCCACCGGCTCGATCCCGGAGTCCAGGAAGTCCGGGTCCACGATCGGACCGCCTGCCTGCAGGGCCAGGCCCGACTGGCGGCCGCAAGCGGCGACGCGGCGGGTGGATCAAGGCTGGCGACGCAAGCGGCGGCGCTGCTTCGGCAGGAACTCACCGCCCGCAGCATGCCCGACATCCGGTTCCGCTATGCTCAGGCCGAGACGCTTCGGGGCGTGCTGCTTGCGGCCAGCGGCGAGACGGCCGCGGCCGCGGCGGCGTTCCGCGCGGCGGCCGCGAGCGCTCCGCCTGACGCCGGCTATCCGGTCCGAGCGGCAGCCCGGTCGCTGTTCCTGCAAGGCTCGGGGCAGAGCGGCCCGGCGCGGGAGTCGGCGGCGCTGCTTGCGCGACAGGGCTATTCCGACCCGTGGCTGCTGCGCGATCGCCAGGCGCTGGCCCGGGCCGGAATGCCGATCTGATCAACAGGGGAGACGGAGCATGAGAGATGGCAGCGAGCCGGTCGTGGAGCCGACCAATGGCAAGGTGAAGCTCACCGCCAAGGGCGCACGTAACGGAACAAGCATCGACTGGTCGCTCGACGTCCAGGAAATTGGTCCTCCGGACGGCAAGGTGACTCGGATCGAGGTGCCTCGTCAAAGCGGTGCCTGCCAGGTCACGATCAAGGTCAAGATGGACAATCCAGACCTGAAGCTCGACCCGAATCGTCCCCTTTCCGCCAGCGAAGGCAGCTGCCCTCCGGCAGGTAGCGGGATTTCTACCGACCAGATCGATCCCGCTTCCATCTCCGTCGACGGTCAGGGCAAGCGGCTGACGTTCACGAACAAGAACACCCGGCCGGCGCAGATAAACTACGCTCTCAATTTCGTCGGGGCGGAGCCGTTCGACCCGATGATCATCAACCGCGTCACCTAGGCGCACACCGATTGTCGGTCCGGCCGCCGCTCGCTAAAGCCCGGGCCGTGCCGATCTTCCGACTGCTTGCAGCGCTGCTCGCGCTGACCGCCGCCGCGCCTGCCGCGGCCTACTGGGACTATACCCACCGCCTGGTCGCCAGCATTGCCTGGGCCGAGGTGCAGCCGCAGACCCGCGCGAGGCTCCGTGCCCTGCTGCGCGAAGGATACCGGCTGGAGACACCGGAATGCCCGACGGCGACGCTGGAGGATGCCAGCGTCTGGGCCGACTGCATCAAGCCGATGGGTGATCGCTTCAGCTACCAGAACAGCTGGCACTATCAGAACGTCCACATCTGCAAGCCCTTCAGCCTGCGCGAGGCGTGCAAGGACGGCAATTGCGTTTCTGCCCAGATCGAGCGCAACGCCCGGTTGCTGGCGGACCCCAAGCTGCCGAAGCGCGACCGGGTCATGGCCCTTGCCTATCTCACGCACTTCGTTGGCGACCTCGCCCAGCCCATGCATGGCGGCGACCGCGGCGATCTGGGCGGCAACCAGGTGCCGATGACCTACGGCGTGGTGAGCGGCCGGGCCAACCTCCACAGCGTGTGGGACGGCTGGCTTGCCGAGCGCGCGGTGACCACGCCTCCGGGCGGTGTGACAGGCCTTCTCGCAGGCCTCTCGCCGGAGCAGAAAGCGGCCCTCGCCGGCGGAACGGTCGAAGACTGGAGCCGCGACAGCTGGGAGAATGCCCGGACCTACGCCTACACCACCGCGCTCGGCGACCCCTGCCGCGAGCTGGCAGAGGGCGAGCGACCGGTGCTGACCGAACAGCAGGTCCAGCAGCTTATCCCGGCGGTGCGCCGCCAGGTGCTGGCAGGCGGACTCAGGCTCGCGCGGATGCTCGACGATGCTATCCTGCGCGGCAAGGCACCGGAGCGGCGGCGCGGAGGCGAGTAAGCGTCAGCGCTTGCCGCGGCGCTTCCAGTCGCGGAATTCGGCCAGCTCCCTGGCGCTCATGTCCAGATCGATCCGCTCCGACCGGCTGATCGCCCAGGCGATGAACGCCCAGGTGAGGAGACCCACAGCGGTCAGGTAGGCAATCACCAGCCATTCGCTCCGCGCGAGCAACCACGGCAGCAGGGTGAAACCAAGCGCAATGACGAGCCCGACGTAAGCGGACAGGGCGAGCCAACCCTTCGCTCCCTTTGGCGTGACCTGCCGCTGCCAGCCTCGGACGGTGTAGGTGAACAAGGGCTCGCTCATTTCCTCTTCTCCGTAACGAAGGCGGCGATGCGATCGGCGAGCCCCGCGGTAAGCGGACGCGCGGTGTCCGCATAGCTGGCAAGATTGCCGGCGCGATCGGCGGGCGCGTCCTTCAGCATGTGGCCCATGGCGGGGAAGTCAGCGCGGACGATCCCCGGGCGGGCAGCCGAAAGGGCATCGGCGTCGGCCCCCGTGACCTGGATGTCGTGGCCGCCCTGCACGACAAGGATCGGCCTTGCCGTGCCCCGGGCCATGGCCGCGGGATCCTGGCGGAGGAGGTCGATGACATAGTCCTGCACCTCCGGCCGGAACAGGCCCATGAGGACCGGCGGAATGGCAAGGGCGTCGACCCTGCGTCCCGCTTCCAGCTCATCAAGGATGCCCTCCGCCTGGGCGAGCAGCGGCGCGTTGGCCGGATTGTCGCGGAGCTGCTGGCGGATGGTATCACCCAGCCTCCGGCCCGGCGTCGCCAGCAGGACAAGGCCGCACACCCCAGGCTGGCTTACCGAGGCGAGCGCTACCACGCCGCCCTCGCTATGGCCGGCCAGCCAGACGCAGCGTGCACCGGTGGCGGAGCGGGCCGCGGCAACCCAGGCCTTCATGTCCTCCGCATAGCGCGAGATGCTGGCCCTGTTCGGATCACCCGCGGCGGCGCTGGTGAACATGCCCCGCTTGTCGATCCGCACGGAGGCGATCCCGCGCTCCGCCAGCGCCTCGGCGAGGAGCTTGTAGCTGCCCGGACGGCCAAGCGCATTGTTGCCGTCCCGGTCGGTGGCGCCCGAACCGGGGATGATGATCACCGTCGCTGCCTCGTCCGAAGCCGGCTGGAGCAGCGCCCCCCTGAGAACGCCGCCCGGCCCGGCCGGGAGTTCGCGCTCGGCGGCGGGCGAGGGGCTGGCGAGAGCGGCGGCAAGCACTAGCGTCCACATCATTCACTCTCCTTCGGCGGGCGGCCGCGCTTGATCGGCTGAGGCGGCGCAAGCTTCACACCCCGTGCCTTCAGCGCCTCACGCAGCAGGCATTCGGCTTCGGCATTGGCCGAGCGGAGGTTGGCCGTGGCGCAGCGCTCCACCGCCGCCCAGAGCTCCGGATCGACCCGAAGCGGGAAGGCTTTCCGCTCGGCCATGGTCCTATTGGTAGAGGGTGCCGGTGTTGACGACGGGCTGCGTATCGCGCTCGCCGCACAGGACCACCATCAGGTTGGAGACCATGGCGGCGCGGCGCTCGTCGTCGAGCTCCACCACATTCTTGGCGCTGAGCTGCTCCAGCGCCATTTCGACCATCCCGACTGCGCCATGGACCAGGGTCTGGCGGGCAGCGACCACCGCCTGGGCCTGCTGGCGGCGGAGCATGGCGCCGGCAATCTCCTGCGCATAGGCGAGGTGGGTGAAGCCGCATTCGTCGACCGTGATCCCGGCGACCGCCAGGCGGGCGTTCAGCTCTGCGCGAAGCTCCTCGCCCACCTCGCCATGATTGCCGCGCAGCGTCACTTCCAGATGCTCGAAGTCGTCATAAGGGTAGCGCGCGCCGATGGTGCGGATGGCGGCTTCGACCTGGACGGTGACGAAGGCCTTGTAGTCGTCGACGTCGTACAGGGCCTGCGCCGTGTCGACCACACGCCACACGACCTGCGCCGCCATCTCGATCGGATTGCCGCGAAGATCGTTCACCTTGATCCGCTCGGAGATGAAGTTGTTGGCGCGGACCGAGATCCGGCTCCGCATCACCCACGGCCAGATCCAGCGCAGCCCCGTGGTCCGGTCGGTCCCGCGATAGGCTCCGAACAGGGTGAGCGCCGCGGCCTGGTTGGGCTGGAGCATGTAGAAGCCCGCCAGCAGGAACAGGAGAGCGATGGGTCCGGCGATAACGGCGGCGATCGGCCCCACACCGTGATTGTCGTTGGCAAGGCTGACGATGCCATAGACCTGCATGGCGATGACGATCAGCAGCAGCACCAGCATCAGATAGCCGCTGAAGCTCTTCGCCGGCCGCTCGCGGCTGGAGGTAAGGTCGATGTTTCCCCTGTCGGACATATGCTGTCTCCTTATCTGATATCATGTTTATATGTTTTCGATACACAGTGCAAGTGGCTCGCGCCTGCGCTAGGGGCGTCGCCAGAGCCGCCGAAGGGAGAGCACCCTCATGCGTTCGTTGCTGATGATTGCGGGAGCCTTGTTGATGTCCGATGCCGCCCAAGCTGCCGATTGGAAGCTCGTCATCCATGGCGGCGCCGGCGTGATCGAGCGTTCGCGCATGACGCGGGAGAAGGAGGGGGAGGTGCGCGCCGGGCTCGACCGGGCACTGGTCGCGGGGAGCGCGGTGCTGGAGAAAGGCGGAAGCGCGCTCGACGCGGTCGAAGCGGCGGTGAAGGTGCTGGAAGACGATCCGAACTTCAACGCCGGACGCGGCGCGGTCTTCACCTTCGAGGGCGACAATGAACTCGACGCCTCCATCATGGACGGACGCACCCGCGCGGCGGGCGCTGTGGCGGGGATCAGCGCGACCAAGAACCCGATCAGCCTTGCTCGGGCCGTCATGGAAAAGAGCCCGCACGTCTTCCTCAGCGGTACCGGAGCGGACCAGTTCAGCCGCGAGCAGGGGCTGGAGCAGGCCGGACCCGAATGGTTCGCCACGCCCGAGCGCCGCCGGCAGCTGGAGGAACTCAAGGCCAGAAAGGTCAGCGCGCTGGAGGTGGAGTATAAATATGGCACCGTCGGCGCGGTGGCGCTCGATGTGAAGGGCCATGTCGCCGCGGCGACTTCGACCGGAGGCATGACCGGCAAGCGCTGGAACCGCATCGGCGACTCGCCCGTGATCGGGGCCGGCACCTATGCCGACGACCGCGCCTGCGCCGTGTCCGCGACGGGCACGGGCGAGATGTTCATCCGCGCCGCGGCGGCACACGAAATCTGCGCGAGGATGCGCCTCTCGGGCGCCTCGGCCAAGGCCGCCGGGGACGCGGTGATGGACGAGGTCAAGGCACTCGGCGGCAGCGGCGGGGTGATCGTGGTCAGTCCGAAAGGCGAGATGAGCTGGAGCTTCAACACGCCCGGCATGTACCGCGGCAAGGCGGACAAGGGCGGCCGGGTGACCGCGCTCTACGGCGACGAGGACGCCCGCTGATGCGGCTGGAGCCGGCCCGGGCGGAGGATCTGACCGAGCTCCACGCGCTCATCGAGCAGGCCTATCGCGGCGAGACCGCAAGGACGGGATGGAGCCATGAGGCGGACCTGCTGACCGGCCCGCGGACGAGCGAAGCGGAGCTGCGGTCCTTCCTGGAGGCGGGCGAAAGCCTGCTGGTCTGGCGCGAGGGCGGAGCGATCCGCGCCTGCGTGCGCCTGATGAACAAGGGGGGCGGCCTCGCCTATCTCGGTATGCTCACCATCTCCCCGGCGCTGCAGGGCGCAGGCCTCGGCAAGAGGCTGCTCGCCGCGGCGGAGGATTATGCGCGCGAGCAGATGGGGGCCGAGCGACTCGAGATGCAGGTGTTCAGCCGCCGGCGCGAGCTCCTCGCCTTCTACGACCGGCGCGGCTACCGGCCGACCGGCGAGCGACGTCCCTTTCCCTACGAGGAATGGCCGCAGGCCGGAGCGCTGTTCGAGGATCTGGAGTTCGTGGTGCTGGAGAAATCGCTCCTTCCTCCTGCGGAAGGTGGCAGCCGCGCCGGCGGGTGACGGATGGTTCGGCGGCACAGTCGCCGCTGACGCTGCGTACCCCTCAGTCCGCTACGCGGACAGCCCCCCAGAAAAAGCAGCGTGCTCACGTCACCATCCCGAGCAACGTCTCCACCCGGTCCGCCTCATGCGCCGGCTTGTCGGTCCGGATTCGGCTGATCCGCGGAAAGCGCATCGCCAAACCCGAGCGGTGCCGCTTACTCTTGTGGATGGAATCGAAGGCGACTTCGAGAACCAGCGTCTTCTCCACCTCCCGCACCGGCCCAAAGCGCTGCACCGTGTGACGGCGGACGAAGCGGTCCATCCATTTGAGCTCCTCGTCGGTGAAGCCCATATAGGCCTTGCCGACCGGCAGCAGCTCACCGTCCTCGGCGAAGCAGCCGAAGGTGAAGTCGGAATAGAAGCTCGATCGCTTGCCACTCCCGCGCTGCGCATACATCAGCACGCAATCGGCGGTCAGCGGATCGCGCTTCCATTTGTACCAGAGCCCTGTGCGGCGGCCGGCGACATAAGGGGCATCGCGGCGCTTCAGCATCAATCCCTCGATCGAGGCATCGCGGGCACCGCCGCGAATTTCGGCCAGCTTCGCGAAGCTTTCGGCCTCGATCAGGGCGGACAGGTCGAAGCGGTCGGGGTCGAGCCGGCCCATGAAGGCTTCCAGCCGTTGCCGCCGCTCGGTCCAGGGAAGGCCCCGCAGGTCCTCCTCGCCATCGAACAGCAGATCGTAGAGGCGGACAAAGGCGGGATATTCCTCGCGGGTCTTGGCCGAGACCACCTTGCGCCCGAGCCGCTGCTGGAGGGCGTTGAAGCTGGCCGCCGACCCGCCATGCTCGTCGAGACCCTGGCCGGCGCCGCGCACCAGCAGCTCGCCGTCGAGCACGGCCGGCAGGCGAAAGGCTTCGGCGACCTCGGGAAAGCTCCGGGTTACGTCATCGCCGGTGCGGCTGTAGAGGCGAGTCTCGCCGCCCGCATGGACCAGCTGCAGGCGGATGCCGTCCCACTTCCACTCGGCCGCATAAGCGTCGAGGTCGAGCTCGGCATCCTCCAGTGGGTGGGCGAGCATGAAGGGGCGGAAGACGGGAACGTCGCGGGCCGTCGGCTGCGCGGCCCGGCCCTCGCCCCAGGCGAAGAGCTCGAGATAGGGGGGCGCGAGGCCATGCCACACCTCCTCCACCGCCTCGACGTCGACCTCGAAGGCGTCGGCGAAGGCCTGCTTGGCATTGCGGGCGTTGATCCCGACCCGCAGCTCCCCCGTGGCGAGCTTGAGAAGGGCGAAGCGGCCGCTGGCGTCGAGATGGTCGAGCATGGCGGCCAGCACCGCCGGGGCGTCGGAGCGGCTGGCGGAGCGAAGCCGGTGGACCGCCTCGCTGATGGTGATGGTGCCGTCGTCGAGCTCCCCCTCGGGGCTCGGCCACAGCAACGACACGGTCTCCGCCAGATCGCCGACATAATTGTGGCTCATCCGCAGCAGCAGCGGGTCAACCCGCTCCTCGGCGAGCCCCCGGATCACCGCGCCTTTCACATGCGGGATGTCGAGCGTGTCCGTCAGCGCCGCCAGCGCATAGCCCCGGTCGGGATCGGGAGTACGCTGAAGATAGTCGCCGATGAGCTTGAGCTTGGCCAGGCGCGAGCGGGTATAGACGAGGGCATCGAGCAACTGCGAAAAAGCACGCATGGGGGCGTAACGATTAGCGCGAGCGAAGTTGCCTTGCCACCGTCGTCCCCGCGAAGGCGGGGACCTCAGCCGGCTTCAGCGCTTCATCGCCTGAGGTCCCTGCCTCCGCAGGGACAACATCCTAGTGCAACCGAGCCGCCACCGCTGCCAGCACCGCTTCCCGCTCGCCCTCGGTCGTCGCGGCAAGCGCATCGGCGGCATGGTCGAGACAGGCGCCGGTACTCACCCGGCAACCGGGAAGAAGCGCGAGCTGGGCAGAAAGGCGAGCGAGGCTCTCGAGACCGCCAAGCCCCTGCCGTCCCGCCTCGGCCTGAATCGCGTCCATTCGGGCATGGATGTCGAGCGGGCTGAGCCGCTCGGCCCGGGTTCGCAGGTCGCGCAATCTTGTTCGAAGGGCAGCGCCGGCAAGGTCGAGCGAATCAGCCATGGATCACCTCCTGTCCCCCGCTCAAGGCTGCGCCTTGCTGGTTAACGAAAAGCGCTATAGCCCCCTCGTGACCGTTGATTGACTGGGCCATGACCTTGACAAGACCGCGCCTGATCGTCATTGGGCGCGGCTGACCGGGCGGCGTGCCAAGCGCCGCTCTTTGCATTTTCATCAAAGCGGACAGAAACGATGGCCAAGCCGGCAACCGTCAAGATCAAGCTCGTGAGCACGGCCGACACCGGCTTCTTCTACGTGACCAAGAAGAACCCGCGCAATCAGACCGAGAAGATGAGCTTCCGCAAGTATGACCCGGTCGTGCGCAAGCATGTCGAGTTCAAGGAAGCCAAGATCAAGTAAGCGCCTGGCGCTGGCTTGATCTTGCCCCGGGCGCCAAGCTCGGGCCCAGCAAGGACGGCCGCGGCAGCGGCTGAAGGGCGCCTCGGCGCCCTTTCTTGCGTATGCAAGGGAGGGAAGGCGCTGTGCCCGATCTTCGCCGGTAGCAATCGCCTCAACCCACTGGCGCTTCCTTGGGCAATAGCGCACTCACTTCCTGGACGAAGCGAGCGACCGAGATCGGCTTCGACACATAGGCCTGCGCCCCCGCCGCGCGTATCCGTTCGTCGTCGCCGCTCGCCGCATAAGCGGTGACCGCCATGATCGGCACGTGGGTAAGTCCCGGCTCCGAGCGGATCTGCCGGATGAGGTCGAGGCCGCTGACATAAGGCAGCTGGATGTCGGTGATCACCAGGTCTGGCACGAACTCGCGCGCGACATCGAGCGCAAGCCGGCTGTCCGTAACTGGCCGCGCATCATGCCCATGGGCCGACAGCAGGTCGCAGAAGAGCTTGATGTTGAGGGCGTTGTCCTCGACAACCAGGATCCTGGCCATGGTCACTGGCTCCTCATTCCTCCATCATAGGCGATGATGCGAACATTCCCAAACGTGCCGGACAGCCAAGCGGTTGCCCTGCAGGCGCTTGCCGTCTCCCTTGGGGACGATGCGCGCGCCTCGCGGCTGCTGTCCCTGACCGGGCTCACACCCGACGACCTGCGCTCGCGGGCCGCCGAGCCCGAAGTCCTAGTGGCAATCCTGCGCTTCCTCGAGGATCATGAGCCCGACCTCCTCGCCGTTGCCGCGATCATGGGGTGCAAGCCGGAGGAACTGGTGGCCGCGAGGAGCGCTCTCGAGCAATGAACGCACCTTCTGCCCGGGGCGGCCGGCCCCTGCTCGTCACCGATTGCGACGAAGTCCTGCTCCACATGGTCCGCCACTTTTCCGACTGGCTAGGGGAGGAGCACGCCATCCTGTTCCGCCCCGAGGAGGGCGACATGGCCGGCGCACTCAAATATCGCGACAGCGGTGAGCGGGTGCCGACCGAGAAGGTGTGGGAACATCTCTGGGGCTTCTTCGCAACCGAGATGGACCGCCAGACGATTGTCCCTGGAGCGCTCGAGGCGCTCGGCGCCATCGGCGAAAAGGCCGACATCGTCATCCTAACCAACCTCGGCGAGGAGGCCCGTGAAGGCCGCATCGCGCAGCTCGCCCGCTTCGGCATCCAGCATGAGGTGGTCTGCAACCGCGGCGGCAAGGGTGAGCCGCTGCGCTCCATCGTCGAGCGGCACGGCGCCAACCGCAGCGTGTTCGTCGACGACCTTGCGGTCCATCATGCCTCCGTCGCCAAACATTCGCCGGACACCCAGCGGCTGCACATGGTGGCCGAGCCGAGCCTCGCCGCCGTGACTGCGCCGGCCGAACATGCCCATGCCCGGATCGACGAATGGGCGTTGGCAACGCCGTGGATCCTCGAACGACTGGAAGGCTGACACCCCATGAAGACCTGCCTCATCACCGGCGCCACGGCCGGCATCGGCGCTGCGGCGGCGCGGGCGTTCGTTGGCCAGGGCTGGCGGGTGGTCGGGACCGGCCGCCGGGCCGAGCGGCTGCAGGACCTTCAGGAGGAGCTCGGCGATGCCTTCCTGCCGCTCACCATCGACATGCGCGACGTGGCCGCGCTGGAGACGCTGGCGCAGCTGGAGGGCGAATGGGCAAGGCTCGACTGCCTCGTCAACAACGCCGGCCTCGCACCGCCCATGGCCGACCTCCAGAACAGCGACTGGGGTCCGCTCCAGACGGTGCTCGACACCAATGTCACCGGCCTCGTCGCCCTGACCCGGGCCTGCTTGCCCAGGCTGATCGAGGCCAGAGGCTCCATCATCAACCTGTCGAGCGTCGCCGGCACCTACCCTTACCGCGGCGGCGCGGTCTACGGCGCGACCAAGGCCTTCGTTCGCCAGTTCAGCCTCATGCTGAGGAACGACCTTGCCGGCACCGGCGTGCGGGTGACCTCGATCGAGCCGGGCATGGCGGAAACCGAATTCACCCTGGTGCGCAACGGCGGCGACCAGGCCGCCTCCGACGCGCTCTACGCCGGGCTTGAGGCGATGACCGCCGACGACCTCGCCGAGACCATCCTCTGGGTGGCAAGCCGGCCGGCGCACCTCAACGTGAACGCGATCGAGCTCATGCCGACGCGGCAAAGCTGGGCCGGCTTCGCGATGAGCCGGAAGTGACCAGCCGAATGTGCGTTCGTCCTGAGCGCAGTCGAAGGACGCTTGGCATACCGCTCCATTGCGTTGGCTCAGGACGAACGAGGTTGATTTTGGCAAGGCACCGGTGTTGAGCACTTCCATGTCCATCGACCAGCGCCTTGCCGAACTCGGCATCACCCTTCCCCAGCCCGCCGCGCCCGTGGCTTCCTACGTGCCGGCCGTGCTGACCGGGAACCTGCTCCACATTTCCGGCCAGGTCAGCTTCGCCGAGGACGGCAGCCGGATCACCGGCCGCCTTGGCGAGGACATGGACCTCGAAGGGGGCCAGGCGGCCGCGCGCCGCTGCGGGCTGATGCTGCTCGCCCAGATCAAGGACGCGCTGGGCTCGCTCGACCGGGTCAGTCGGGTCGTCAAGCTCGGCGTGTTCGTGAATTCGTCGGCCGACTTCACCGACCAGCCCAAGGTCGCCAACGGCGCCTCGGACCTGATGGCCGAGGTGTTCGGAGATGCTGGCCGCCATGCCCGTGCCGCTGTCGGCGTTCCGGCGCTGCCGCTCGGGGTTGCGGTCGAGGTCGACGCGATCGTCGAGGTCCGCCCTTAGCCTAAGGCCCTTCCTCGGGCGCGGCCGCTCCCTATGTTGAGCGAGAATGGCCGATCGCGATCCTCTGGAAGTTGAAGTCGCCGATTCGGTCGCCTCGCTCGCGGCCGCGCGCTGGGACTCGCTTGCCGGCACCGACGACCCTTTCCTCACCCACGCCTTCCTTAGCCTGCTCGAGGAGTCCGGCAGCGTCGGAGGCGCCTCCGGCTGGAACCCGCTGCCGCTGCTGGTGAACCACGGCGGGCGGTGCGTCGCGGCGGCGCCAGCCTATCTCAAGACCCACAGCCAGGGCGAATATGTCTTCGACCATGGCTGGGCCGAAGCGTGGGCACGCGCCGGCGGGGCTTATTACCCCAAGCTGCAGATCGCCGTTCCCTTTACGCCGGTCGTGGGTCGGCGGCTGCTCGGGTCCGAGCCAGCGCTGGCCCTGGCCGCAGCCGAGGCGGTGGTCGAGCAGAACCATCTCTCCTCGGGCCACGTGACCTTTCTCACTCCGGAGGAAGCCGAACTGGCGGCCTCACGCGGCTGGCTGGTGCGCCACGGCATACAGTATCATTGGCGAAGCCGCGGCTATGGCACCTTCGCCGAATTCCTTGCGGCCCTGTCCAGCCGCAAGCGAAAGGCGATCCGCAAGGAGCGCGAGGCCGCCCGCGAAGGCCTCACCTTCCGCCACTTGCGCGGGTTCGAGATCGGCGCGGCCGAGATGGACGCCATGTGGCGCTTCTACCAGGACACGGGCGCCCGCAAGTGGGGCCGGCCCTACCTCACCCGCGCCTTCTTCGACCTCGCGGTCGAACGGCTCGGCGACGCGCTCCTGCTATTCCTTGCCGAGCGGGACGGCGTTCCGATCGCGGGGGCGCTCAACCTTGTCGGCAAGGACACGCTCTACGGTCGCTATTGGGGTGCCAGCGAGGAGGTGCCCTTTCTCCACTTCGAGCTCTGCTACTATCAGTCGATCGAATGGGCGATCGCCCACGGCGTTGCGACGGTTCAGGCCGGCGCTCAGGGCGAGCACAAGTTGGTCCGCGGCTACGAACCGGTGCGCACCTACAGCGCCCATTTCATCCCCCACGCAGGGTTCAGGGACGCGGTGGCACGCTTTCTTGAAGAGGAAACCGCGATGGTGTCGGCGGAGCTCGAGGCGCTGGCTGGAGAGCTACCTTACCGAAAGGAGTGACGCCCATCGACTGCGCGCTTTCGCGCTTCGCTCAGGACGAGCGAAAAGTTAGGCTCCGATGTTCGTTCGTGCTGAGCGAAGTCGAAGCACGCTTGAGCGCAAGAAAAAGGGCCCGCCGGAGATCTCCCCGGCGGGCCCTTCTGCCCCTCGCGTAAGACGCGAGTCGCTTAGCCCTGGAGCGGGCTCAGGTTGACGGCCGCATGCTTGCCGCGGCGGTCGACCTCGAGCTCGAACTCGAGCCGGTCGCCCTCGTTGAGCGAAGTCATGCCGGCCCGCTCGACGGCGGAGATGTGGACAAAGGCGTCCGGCTGCCCGTCATCGCGCTGGATAAAGCCGAAGCCCTTCATCGCGTTGAAGAACTTGACGGTGCCGCTGGCCTTTTCGCCGGTCAGCTGACGCTGGGGCGCAGCCGCGGCCCGCTCCACCGCCATCGGCTCGCCGTCGATGCGCAGGTTGGTGGCCGAAATGCGGCCGCCGCGGTCGACCAGCGTGAACTCGAGCGGCTGACCGTCGGCAAGGTCGGTGAGACCCGCCTGCTCGACCGCCGAAATGTGCACGAACACGTCCTCAC
>ERZ1066120.877-NODE-877-length-22917-cov-13.782740_pt1 | contig 22917 bp, 10 predicted proteins | sample MGYA00382767_ERZ1066120 | MGnify/ENA primary metagenome ERZ1066120 (study PRJEB33369, sample SAMEA5778350) | biofilm metagenome | biome: Industrial cooling water; feature: Water cooling tower basin; material: Biofilm | place: United Arab Emirates | collected...
CATCGGAGGCGGGAGCGTTGAGACGGTGCCCGGCTACCGCCGGGCCGCGAGGACGGCCGGCCCGGCGGGGCCGGCGGCCGGCGCGCCGGGCAACCGCAGGACGACGGGCGTCGCGTTGTTGCGCGTGGCGACCAGCAGCGTGCGGCCGGCGGACGACCGCACCGCCGCCATCCGCCGCACCTCGCCCGGCAGCAGGGCGGCGGCGCCGGCCGGCGCCACGGGCGCAAAGGTGCCGTCCCCGCGGCCGCGCAGGAGCAGCCCCTCCCCCGCGTCCTGCCGCCCGTAGACCGGCGGCCAGCCGTGGTCGTTGCCAGCGAGCAGCAGGTCGGCGCGCCCGTCGCCATCGACGTCGCCCGCGAGCGCGGCGCGCACGGGGGCGAGCTGCGCCTCCACCGGGAGCGGGCGCAGCGTGTAGCCGCCGCGCCCGTCCGCCACCGCCACCGCCGACTCCAGCGTCCGCGCCTCCAGCACCGCGGCCTTGGCGAGCACCTCGGCGGGGAAGATCTGCTGCAGCGTGCTCGCCCCGAAGCTCGCGTAGCTCGGGAACTTGGCCCGCAGCGCGGGCACCAGCCGCACGAGGTCGTCGCGCCCGGCCACCGGGTAGCTCACGCCGCCCTTGTAGTGCGTGAGCACCTGGAGGAGCGCCCCGTTCCCCGCGAAGTCGCCCACCGTTAGGCGCGCCGGCTCGGCGGGCGACGCGCGCACGTAGCCGTTGCGCCCGAAGTTGCCTAACACCAGGTCCGGGCGGCCGTCGCCGGTGACGTCGGCGGCGGTCACGGTCTGCCACCACCCCGCGGTGCCGGCGAGCCCGGCCGCCGCGGTCTGCTCCGCCAGCCGCCCGCCGGCCGCGGGGCGGAAGACGCGCACCGGCATCCACTCGCCCACCACGACCAGCTCGGGACGGCGCCCGCGCCCCTGCGCGCCCACCCACGCGGCGCCGGTGACCATGCCGGGGCGCACGAGCGCGGGCGCCGCCTGCGCGGTGACGTCGGTGAAGCGCGGCGCGCCGTCGGGGCCGCGGCCGTCGTTGCGCAGCAGGACGCTCCGCGCGGGCTCGCCGTAGCGGCGCGCCACCACGCGCCCCCCCACGAACAGGTCGGTGTCGCCGTCGCCGTCGTAGTCGGCGGGGGCGACGACGGCGGCGTCCACGTGGACGCCGGCCAGGGCGTTGGGCGCCGCGCGGAAGCGGCCGCCGTCGTTCAGGTAGAGCCGCGGGGCGAGCGGCGCCATCGCGCCGAAGAACTCGTTCCCGCCGCCGGCCACCACCAGGTCCCGGTCCCCGTCCCCGTCGGCGTCGAGGAACGCCGCGTCGACGTCCTCGGCCAGGCTGTCCGCAGCGAGCGCGGGCTCGGCGCGCGCCCGGAACGCGCCGTCGGGCTGCTGGAGCAGCAGCCGCCCCGGCTGCCACTTGGCGCCGCCCACGTACAGGTCGTCGCGCCCGTCGCCGTCCACGTCCCCCGCCGCCAGCGCCGGCCCCTCGCGCGAGAGCAGGCGCGGCATCAGCGGCTGCACGTCGCTGTCGAGGAACTCGTTCTCCCGGTGGACGAAGCCGCCGAGGTCGGGGCCGGCCGTGGCGGTCGCGTCGGCGAGGAGGGCAGGGGTGGAAGTGAGGCGTGACCTTGGGTCCCCGCTTTCGCGGGGACGACAGCTCGTTAGGCCATTGCTCCCGCGCCCACCGGCAGCCCCGTCGTTCCCGCGAAAGCGGGAACCCATGGTCCCGCCGTTCCCCTCGCCCTCTCCACCCCCGCACGCCGCCCCCCGCACCACCTCCCCCTGCACCAGCGTCAGCCGGCTGTCGGCCCGCACCCCGCGCAGCGTCTGCCGCCGCCCGTCGGGCCATGCCACCGTGAGCGAGTCCGCCACCGCCGCCCGCCCCAGCCCCACGTGCAGCCGCGGGTCCACGCTCGAGAGGAAGCCGCGCGTGGGGCTCTGCTCCAGGTACTGCGTGCGCCCGCCCGCCGCGACCCACACCCGCGCGCCGATGCCGGCCGTGTTGGGCGCGTCGCCGCGGAGGGTGAGCGTGAGCGAGCCGTTAGGCCGCGCCGAGTCGCCGAGCGCGCGCAGGAACGCCGCGTCGCGCCCGCGGTTGCGGTAGACGAGCGCCGGCGCGTTCAGCCGGTTGACCACGAGGTCGAGCGCCCCGTCGTTGTCGAGGTCGGCGTACGCCGCGCCGTTGCTGAACCCCGCCTCCCCCAGCCCCCACTCGGCGGCGCGGTCGCGGAACGCCAGCCCGCCCTCGTTGCGGAAGGCGTGGTTGGCCAGCGCCACGCTCGGCATCCGCGCCACCGCGGCGCGCGTGGCCGCCGTGTCGCCGCGCTGGAGCGCGGCCTGCACGGCCTCGTTCCCCACGTAGTTGATGTAGTCGAGGTCGTTAGGCCGCCGCAGGATCCCGTTGGTTACGAACAGGTCCTTGCGCCCGTCGTCGTCCAGGTCGGCGAAGAGCGGCGCCCAGCTCCAGTCGGTGGCGTCCACGCCGGCCAGGTACGCGGCGTCGGCGAAGCGCGGCACGGGGACGCGCGACGAGTCCGCCGCCCCCGCGCCGCGGTTGAGCTGCAGCGTGTTGCGCGCGTACTGCGGGTGGTAGCCGGCGCGGAGGCGCGTGTTGAACAGCGCGAACGACTCGGTGCTCATACTCGACTTGAGCACGTCCTCGCGCTCGGGCATCATGTCGGCGACGAACACGTCGGGGCGCCCGTCGTCGTCCACGTCGGCCGCGTCCACGCCCATCGAGAAGCGGCTCGTGTGCCCGGTGGCCCGGCGGATCTCGTCGCGGAACGTGCCGTCGCCCTGGTTGACGAGCAGCCGGTCGTCGCCCTGAAAGTCGCTGGCGAGGTAGAGGTCGGGGCGCCCGTCGCCGTTGACGTCCGAGGCCACCACGCCGAGCCCGTACCGCTCGACGCCCGTGATGCCGGCGGCGGCGGTGACGTCGGTGAAGCGCGGGACGGCGCCCGGCGGAGATCCGTTCGGCGCGCCGTCGTTCCGGAACAGCAGCCCGCCCGCGCGCGGGTGCCGGGGGTCGCCGGCGGGGCCGCCGCCGATCTTGCGCTCGCTGGCGGTGAGGTGCGTGAGCAGGAAGCAGTCGAGGTCGCCGTCGCCGTCGTAGTCGAAGAACAGCGCCTGCGTGGCGTACCCGGCGAACGCGAGCCCGCTCTCGGCCGTGCGGTCGCTGAACGTGCCGTCGCCGTTGTTGACGTACAGCACGTTGCGGCCGCGCATCCCCAGGTAGTCCACCCCGGAGGCGTAGAGGTCGGGGCGCCCGTCGCCGTTGACGTCGGCCGCCGCGACGCCGGTCTTCCACCCCACCGAGTCGGCCACGCCGGCGCGGGCCGTGGCGTCCACGAACCGCCAGCCGCCCTGGTTCAGGTAGAGCCGGTTGCTGCCCGCGCTCGACGAGAAGTAGAGGTCCTGGTAGCCGTTCGCGTCGAAGTCCGCGACCGCGACGCCGCCCCCGTTGTAGTAGTACAGGTAGCTGATGATGTCGAAGTCGGGGCGGTCGGGGAGCGTGTTGGCGAACGCGACCCCCGTGCGCCCCGGGTCCATCCGCTCGAACCGGGCGGGACCGTTAGGCGATCCTCCGCGGCACGCCGCGGCCAGCAGCGAGAGCGCCGCGGCGAGCCGTCGGGTGAGGCGGGGGGCGTCGAAGATCATGAACGGGGATGACACAGGATGAACACAGGATGACACAGGAGAACGGCAACTGACTTTTCGGGGCGTCGGCCGAGACCATCTCGCCCCGCGACCCCAAAGGGTCAGTTGTAGTCATCCTGTTTCCATCCTGTGTTCATCCTGTGTCATCCCCGTTCACGACCGTAACCGTCACCGCCCCGCCGCCACCGCCGGCTCCGCGCGCGTGCGCACGCGGCCGACCACCAGCGCCCCCACCCTGGCCCCCTGGGCCGCGCCCTCCTCGATGGCGTGCCGGAAGTGGATGCCGCCGTACAGCCGCGAGATCCCGGCCTCCTTGGCCGCGGCGGCGAAGCTCGGGTAGCTCCGCACCGGCAGCCCCCACGGCGTCTCGGTGCTGTCGGCGAACGCGAAGTCGCGGCCGAACTCGTCCTCCAGCACCGCCGCCGCGGCCGGCGAGATCACCGAGTGCCCGCTCGGGTACTCGGGGAAGGGCGGCGTCTGCAGCAGCGGCTCCCACGCCGGGTCCACGTACTTGTTGATCACCGTCTCGGGGCGCGGCACGTTGCTCCGGAACTTTTCGTCCCATGCCGAGATGAATCCGTCGGCCAGGGCCACCGAGACGCGGGCGTAGACGGCGGCCGCGCGCATCGCGTCGGCGTTGGCCCGGCGCGCGGCCAGCCCGGCGATCCCCACCCAGTGCCCGCCCGGCGAGAGCTTCTTGGTGGCGAACATGGTGTGCCCCTGCACGTGCAGCGTGTACGGGTTGCACTCCCAGAAGTTGGCGATCGCCGTCTGCTCGGGCGTGAGCGCGCGCCCCACCGCGTGCGTCTCGCGCGCCTCGCGCATGAACGGGCTCGCGGCGCTCGTGTCGAAGGCGTGGGCGGGGGCGGGCCGGAACTGGCTGGCCGAGTCCATAACGAAGGGGCGGAGCCGCGCCCAGTTGGGCTCCACCGCGTCCATGTACGCCGGCGGCGTGGGCGTCCAGCGCGCCGGCTCGGCGGTCACGGCGTACTTGGCCGAGCCGCGCGTCTGGAGGAAGCGGTCCGTGCCGGCCCAGCGGAGCACGTGCGCCGCCACCGAGTCGCCGTAGGCCACGGATCGGGCGAAGGTGGCGTCGTCCATCCCGTCGCGCCCGCGGAAGCGCGCGTCCATGGCCGCGCGCAGCGAGTCCATGCGGGCCCGCGAGAAGGTGAGCATCCGCCCCACGCTCAGGTACGCGCGCACGCCGGCCAGCCCGTAGTCGACGCGCCCCGCGGGCGGGGCGGGCGGCGCGGTGAACTCGGCGAGCTGCCCGGCCAGCGTGCGGTACCCCGGGTGCCCCGGCCGCATCGCCTCGTAGGCGGCCACGCCGGCGTAGGCGTAGGCGCGGGCGCTCTGCGGCGGGCTCACGATGTCGAACACCATCGTACCCGTCACGTCCTGCACGGCCTGGTGCAGCAGGTCGGCGTCGGAGCGCTGCGGCTCGCGGCTGGCGCCGAGCCGGGCGCAGCCGGCCATGAGGACGCCGGCGGCGAGGGGGAGAATGGGACGCATGGGGGGAACGCGGAAGGGCAACGGCAACAGCTTTGACGGGATTATCGGGATTGACGGGATTGTTGGCCTAACGGTCGGGCGGGACCCACTCGCCCTCGCACGGACCCGATCATCCCGTCAATCCCGTGAATCCCGTCCAAGCCCTTGACCTTGACCGCGCCCAGGCCGCGCGCGACGGCCGCGCCCGCCGGCCGGAGGCGGTACACGAGCGGGCGGTCGTTGTTGCGGGCGGCCACGAGCAGCGGCGCGCCGGCCGAGCGCACCACGGCGAGGTCGCGCGTCTGGCCGGGGGCCGCGAAGCCGCCGACGGCGCGCGGGAGCGGCGCGAAGCCGCCCCGCCCGTCGCCGCGGAGCACTAGGCCGCGCCCCGCGGCCAGCCGCCCGATCTCCGGCCGCACCCCGTCGAAGTTGCCGGCGAGCACCAGGTCGGTCGCCCCGTCGCCGTTCAGGTCCCGGGCGACGATGCCGGCCACCGGCGCCACCTGCGCCTCCGCCGGGAGCGCGGCCAGCGTGAACGAGCCATCGGCGTTGGCCCTCGCCACCGACGTCGCGAAGGTGCGCGCCTCGCGCACCAGCGCGCCGGCCCGCTCCTTGGGCGGGAGCACGCTGTCCACGGTCTGCGTGGCGTAGCGCGCGTAGCTCGGGAAGCGGGCGCGCCAGGCGGGAAGGGCGCGGATCAGGTCGTCGCGGAGGGGGACGGGGTAGTCCACGCCCTCGTTGTAGCAGGTCAGGATCTGCTCGGTGATCCCGTTCTGGTCGAAGTCCTTCACGTACAGCCGCACCGGCTCGCGGTCGCTGGCGTGCAGGCGCGAGTTGAGGCCGACGTTGCCGAGCACGAGGTCGGCGCGCCCGTCGCCCGTGACGTCGGCGGCGACCACGCGCGTCCACCACCCGGTGCTCGCCTCGAGCCCGCGCACGGCCTGCCGCGCCAGCCGGCCGCCGCCCGCGTTGTGGAACACCGTGACCGGCATCCACTCGCCCACCAGCACGAGCTCGGGTCGGCCGTCGCCGTCGGTGTCGTGCCACGCCGCGTCGGTGACCATCCCGGCGCCGGCGAGTCCCGGCGCCCGCGCGTCGGTGGCGTTGGTGAAGCGCCCGCGGCCGTCGTTCACCAGCAGCAGGCTCTGCCCGCTCACGCCGTAGCGCCCGGTCACCGCCCGCCCGCCGACGAACAGGTCCGTGTCGCCGTCGCCATCGTAGTCCGCCGCGGCCACGCGCGAGCCGTTGGCCCCCTCGGTCGGCAGCGCGCCGGCGGGGGCGCGCGTGAAGCGCCCGCGCCCGTCGTTGAGGTAGAGCCGGTCCTGCAGCTCCGGCGCGCCGGCGTCCCACTCGCTCCCGCCGCTCACCACGTACAGGTCCAGATCCCCGTCGCCGTCCACGTCGGCCAACGCGGCGCCCGTGTCCTCGCTGCCGGCGTCGGGCGTGAAGGGGGCGCTGTCGGCGCGGAAGCGGCCGTCGCGCGCCTGCACCAGCACCGCGCCCGCCTGGTTCTTGGCGCCGCCCAGGAACACGTCGTCGAGGCCGTCCCGGTTGACGTCGCCCACGGCCAGGGCCGGCCCCTCGGTGGAGAGCAGCCGCGGGGCCAGCCGCTCGCGGTCGAAGTCCACGAAGGCGTTCTCGGCGTGCCGGAACGGAAGCCGCGGCGCCGCCGAGTCGCCCGAGGCGTCGGCCATGAGCGCGCGCACCGGCGGGGGCGGCGCGGCCGGCGGCGGCGTGGTGGCGTCGGCCTGGCGCACGGTCACGAGCTGGTCGGCCGCGACGCCGGGCTGCACGGAGCGCCGCCCGTCGGGCCAGTCCACCACCAGCGAGTCGAGGCGGGCGTGGCGGCCTAAGCCCACCGTGAGCGTGTAGTCCACGCTCGACTGGAAGCCGCGCACCGGCGACTGCTCCTGGACGAACGTCGTGCCGCCGGCGTACGCGGCCACGCGCGCCCCCACGCCGAAGCGGTTGCGCCCGGCGCCGTCGAGCCGCACGCGCAGCACGTGGTGCCCGGGGCGCAGCCGGCGCGCGTTGTTGCGGTAGACGAACGCCTCGCCGTCCACGTTGTTGACCACGAGGTCGGGGGCGCCGTCGCCGTCCAGGTCGCCGTAGGCGGCGCCGCTCGAGAAGCTCGGCAGGTCCAGCCCCCACGCCCGCGCCTCGTTCGCAAAGCGCACCCCCTCCCCCGCCCCCGACTCGGCCGCCACGTTGCGGAACGCGTAGTCGGCGATGGGCGTGGAGGTCATGGCCTTGCCCAGCTTGCCGTAGTCCACCGTGCCCGGGCCGCCCTTGGTAGCCTCGCGCATCGTCGCGGCGTCGGCCAGGTAGGCCACGTAGTCCTGCGACGTGATGTCCTTGGCCAGCCCGTTGGTCACGAACGCGTCCTTGCGCCCGTCCAGGTCGAGGTCGGCCAGGAGCGCGCTCCAGCTCCAGTCGGTGCGCGACACGCCGGCCATCTGCCCCACCTCGGTGAAGGTGGGCACCAGCGGGGTGCGCGCCCCGCCTAACGCGCCCGCCGGCGCCGCCGCCGCCCCCCCGTCGTTGAGCTGGAGCATGTTGCGCGTGAGCTGGTGGTGGTAGCCGCCCACCACCTTGGCCTGGTAGACGTCCCACCCCTCGTACGACGTCATCAGTTTGAAGCGCCGCTCCCCCTCGGGGAGCATGTCGGTGGTGTAGACGTCGGGCCAGCCGTCGTTGTTCACGTCGGCCACGTCCATCCCCATCGAGAAGTAGCTGACCGCGTCGGCGGCGTCGGGCAGCGCGTCGGCGAAGGTGCCGTCGCCGCGGTTGAGGTACAGGTAGTCGCGCTCGAAGAAGTCGTTGGCCACGTACACGTCGGGCCGCCCGTCGCGGTTCACGTCGCTCACCGCGACGCCGAGCCCGAAGGCGATCTGCGAGCCGTGCAGCCCGGCCGCCGCGCTCACGTCGGCGAAGCGGCCGGCGGTCGCGAGGTCGTTGCGGAAGAGCCGGTTGCCGGGCGTGCTGTCGCGCACCCCGCGCACGTTGCGCGTCCCGTAGCCCGACACCGGGATGGGCGCGTTGTTGATCAGGAAGAGGTCGAGGTCGCCGTCGCCGTCGTAGTCGAGCGGGGCGGCCTGCGTGGCGTGGTCGCGGTCGGCGAGCCCCCACGCCGGCGCCACGTCCCGCAGCACAGGGACGCCGCCGCGCAGCCCCGCGTTGCGGTAGAGCGCGTTCGCGCGCCGCGGCCCCTCGTCCTTGCCGGCGAAGCCCACGAAGAGATCGAGCCGCCCGTCGCCGTCCCAGTCGGCCATGGCGGCGCCGGTGGCCCAGTCGCCCTGGCGCCCCACCCCCGACTCGGCCGTCACGTCGCGGAAGCGGAACTGGCCGAGGTTGAGGTAGACGCGCGGGCCCGTCTGGGCGCCGGTGAGCACCAGCTCGGGGAGCCCGTCGCCGGTGAGGTCGCCGAGCGCCACGCCGCCGCCGTTGTAGAAGTGGCGGTAGGTGAAAATGTTCAGCTCGCGCGTCTCGCGGAGCCGGTTGGCGAACCGCACGCCCGTGGCACTCGCCGGGAGCCGGGTGAACAGCGTCGCGTCGCTGCCGGCGGGGACTGAGTCGCCGCGGGCGCAGGCGGCGAGCAGGGCGCTAGCCACGGCCAGGCGCAGGCGGTGGGGGATGGCGGCCATCGGGGCGGTGCGGCGGGGGAGCGTGCGGGGACGCGAAAGATAAACACCTGAACGCACCGAAGCCGGCCCCGGGGGGCCGGCTTCGGGCGGGGCAGCGGCGTCCGCGAGGGAGCCGCCGCCCCGGGGGGTCCAGCCGCTCAGTACCCGGGGTTCTGGGTGAGGAGCGGGTTGGTCTGGATCTGGAGCTGCGGGATCGGGAAGAGGACCTTGTAGGGCGGCGACGCGGTCGGCTTGAACTGCGTGGCCTGCGTGTAGCGCCCGAAGCGCACGAGGTCCTGGCGCCGCTTGCCCTCGCCGATGAACTCGAAGAGGCGCTCGTTGAGGAGCGTGGTCTCGTCGAGGGTGGTGAGCGGGCGGGCCGGGTTGAAGGCGCGGGCGCGCAGGAGGTTGAGGTCGGCCAGCGCGCCGGCGGTGTTGCCGAGGCGGAACCGGGCCTCGGCGCGGATCATGTACATCTCGCCGAGGCGGAGCCAGACGAGGTCGTTCGGGTGGTTGCCGTCGGGGGCGACCACGGCGGGGCGGTACTTCACCACGCGCGTGCCCTCACCCTCGGTGGCGGCGGCCACGTTACCGATGTTGACGGTGAAGTTGAGCGGCGTGCCGTTGCGCTCGGTGATCGGGGCGCCGGTCACGAAGCTCGTCTGCGGCCCCTGGAGGATGGCGCTCCGGCGCGCGTCGGCGGCGTCGAACTTGTTGTACGTCTCGGCCGTCGCGGCCCAGCCGTTCCAGGCGCCCGGGTTCACCGAGTTGTAGTGCAGCGCGCGCATCGGCACCTGCATGCCGAGGCCCGCCTGCGCCACGTGCTTGGTGACGAAGATGTGCTCCGGGTTCTCGTCGTTGTCCGGCGCGAACACGCTGAGGAAGTTGCTCGCCAGCGAGAACCGGCCCGAGTTGATCACGCGCTCGGCGGCCGTGATCGCCTCGTTCCACTTGGGGGCGCCGGGCGTCACGCCGGTGGGCGTCGGGGTGCCCGTGAACTCGCGGGCGTTGAGGTACAGGTTGGCCAGGAGCGCGTCGGCCGACCAGCGGGTGACGCGGCCGGGCTGCGCCGGCGTCTCCGGGAGGGCGGCGCGGGCCTCGGTGAGCTCCTTCTCGACGAAGGCGAACACCTCGGCGCGGGTGGCGCGGGCGCGCGGCTGGATGTCGGTGGTCGTGACGATGGGCACGCCGCCGAAGAAGTCCATGAGCTGGTAGTAGTACCAGGCGCGCAGGAAGCGCAGCTCGGCCACCACCCCGTCCTGCCCCGTGACGTTGTTGTCGCGGATGGCGTTGATGACGAGGTTGGCGCGCGCGATGCCGGTGTAGGCGCTGCCCCACGCGCTGTTCATGTCGTCGAGCGCGGAGCCCGAGTTGGGCGTCCAGCCCTGGCGGTGCAGCTCGAGCCACCGGCCGTTGTCGCCCCAGTCGCTGCCGCGCGTGGGGACGACCTGGGCGTCGGTGGTGACCTCGTTGAGGTTGTAGTAGGCCCAGTTGGGGCCGCGCAGCGCCGCGTAGACGGAGGTGAGGCCGGCCTGGATTTCAGACGGCGTGCGGAACGTGGTGGCCGGCGTGAGCGCGTCGACCGGGGTCTCGGTGAGGTCGGTGCACCCGGGGAACGCGGCGAGCGCCAGCACCGCGGGGGCGGTCACCAGCGCGCGCCGGGCGGCCCGGCGGAACGCGGCGGTGGGGCGGAAGGGCTTCGGCATGAGTGGAAAAGGCCTGAATGGGGCGGTGGGTTCCGGAGCGCGGGCCGCGGGGGCGTTCCCCCCGCGACCTACGCCGCCCGGCGAGGCGTGGATGGCTAGAACTGGACGCGGGCGCCGGTCGTGATCGTCCGGGCGCGCGGGTAGGCCAGGTAGTCGATCCCGCGCGAGGCCAGGCCCGACTCGGTCACCACCTCGGGGTCGTAGCCGCTGTACGGGGTGAAGAGCAGCAGGTTGTCGCCGGCCACGTAGATCTTGGTCTGCGCCCCGCGCCCGGCGAAGCCCGGCAGGCGGAAGTTGTAGCCGAGCTGCGCGTTCTGGAGGCGCAGGAACGAGCCGCTCTCGATCCAGCGCGACGAGAACTGCGCGTTGGCGCGGGCGTTCACGCCGTCCGTCACCGCCGCGCGGAGCAGGTTGCGGCTCTGGTAGACGTTGGCCTTGGTGCTGTAGACCGTCGCCGTGTTGTTGAACACGTCGCGCCCCACCTCGGCGCGCCACAGCCAGTTGAAGTCGAACCGGCGGAAGCGGGCCTGCGACGTGAAGCCGAGGCTGAAGTCGGGGTTGGCGTTCCCGATGATCCGCTCGTCGTCGGTGGTCGGGCTCGTGGTCACGCCGTTGACGCAGCCGGCGCCGGTGCGGTTGCAGGCGAACGTCTCCAGCCCGGCCGAGTTCACGCCGAGGAAGCGCGGCCCGAAGAAGGTGCCGATCGGCTGGCCCGGGATGAGGCGCTGCGACTGGCGCCCCGAGAGGCCCTGGCCGCTCACGCCGCCGGTGGCGATGAACTGCTGGCCGCCCAGGCTCGTGATCTGGTTGCGCTCGACCGCGAGGATGAGCCCCGTGGTGAGCGAGCGCTCCGAGCCGGTGATGGCGTCGAAGTTGATCGTCGCCTCGACGCCGCGGTTGCGGATGCTGCCGACGTTCTCGAAGCGCGTGCCCACGAAGGCCGGCTGCGCGACGGCGATCTCGAGGAGCAGGTCGCGCGTGTTCTTCTGGTAGACGTCCACGAGGCCGTTCAGGCGCCCCTCGAGCAGGGCGTAGTCGATGCCGACGTTGGTCTGCGCCGACGTCTCCCACTTGAGGTTCGGGTTCGGGTTGCGCGTCGGCACGAAGCCGGTGCTCACCGTGCCCCCGAACGGGTAGCGGGCGCCGTTGTCGGCGGCCACGAGCGCCTGCGTGGCGTAGGGCGCCACCGCCTGGTTGCCCTGGAGGCCGTAGCCCGCGCGCAGGGCGAGGGTGCTGAACGGGCTCCCCTTCATGAAGCCCTCCTCGCTGATCCGCCACGAGGCGCTGACGCCGGGGAACGTCTGCCACTGGTTGCCCGGGGCCAGGCGGGTCGAGCCGTCCTGCCGGAGCACGCCCTGCAGGAAGTACTTGTTGCGGAACCCGTAGTTCACGCGGCCGAAGAACGACACCAGCCGGCTCTGCTGCCGGTAGGACGCCGGCGGGTTGAACTGCTGCGCCGCGGCCGAGAGGGCGTTGAAGCTGAAGGCGTCGGTGGCGAAGCCGGTGGCGTCGACGACGAAGCCCGAGTTGTCGAAGCTCGTGTACTCGTAGCCGCCCTGCACCTCGACCGTGCTGTTGTCGCCGAGGATGCGCGGCGTGTAGGTCAGGAGCTGCTGGAAGTTCAGGTTGTTGAGCGACCGCTGGTTCTGCTGCGCGCGGCCCTGCGTGAGCTGGCCGATCGGGCTCGAGAGCGGGAAGTAGATCTGCCGCACCACGTCCGAGCGGTCCACGCCGACGTTGGTCTGCGCGGTCAGGTTCGGGATCAGGTCGAACGACGCGGTGACGTTGCCGAGCGTGCGGTTCTGCCCGTCCTGGTCGCGGATCTGCCGGGCGAGCGCCACCGGGTTGCGCACGCTCTGGGCGCCCTGGCCCAGCTCGTAGAACGAGCCGTTGGCGTTGAAGACCGGCTGCGTCGGGTTGAAGTTGCCGACGTTGGCGAACACGCCGCCCTCGAAGCCGCCCGTGTTCTCGAACGCCAGGTAGTCGTTGTTGACGCGGGCCGTGGTCAGGTTGAGCCCGAGCCGCAGCCGGCCGTTGAGCACCGAGGTCTGCCCGTTGAGGCGGCCCTGGTAGCGCTCCAGCCCGTTGCTGATGACGACGCCGTTCTGGTCGAGGTAGTTGAGCGACGCGCGGTACTGCGTGTTCTGCGAGCCGCCGGAGAACGCCACGTTGTGGTTCTGCGTGAGCGCCGTGCGGCTGATCGCGTCCTGCCAGTCGGTGTCGGCGTTGCCGAGCGTCGGGAGCCCGGCGCGGAGCGTGGTGTCGGACGCCGAGCGCAGCGACGCCACGAGGCTCCGGTACTCGCCGCCGCTCAGGAAGTCGAGCGTGTTGGACCGCGTCCCCGCGCCGACGAAGCCGTCGTACTCCACCACCGCATTGTTCACCGCGCCGCGCTTGGTGGTGATGAGCACCACGCCGTTGGCGCCGCGCGACCCGTAGATGGCCGTGGCCGAGGCGTCCTTGAGGACGGTGACGCTCTCGATGTCGTCCGGGTTGATCGAGTTGAGCGGGCTGCGCGCGAGCGCCGCGCCGCCGCCGATGCCGATGCCGCCCGGGGAGATCGCCTCGTTCTGCAGCGGCAGCCCGTCGACCACGTAGAGCGGCTCGTTGCTCGCCGAGAGCGACGTGCCGCCGCGGATGCGCACCTGCGCGCCGCCGCCCGGCTCGCCGTTGTTGGCGATCACGTTCACGCCGGCCACGCGGCCGGTGATGAGCTGGTTGGTGTTGACGATGACGCCGACGTTGGCGTCCTCCGCCTTCACCTGCGCCACCGACCCGGTGATGCTCTCCTTGGCCTGCTGGCCGTAGCCCACCTGCACCACCACCTCGCTCAGCGACGCGATCTGCGCCGTGATGACGAAGTTGGCGGCCACCGAGCCGCCGGCCGGCACCGCCACCTGCTGCGTGCGGGCCGCGTAGCCGATGCGCGCCGCGCGCACCGTCTGCGTCCCGGCGGGCACGGCGCCGATGGTGAAGCGGCCGTCCGGGCCGGTCAGCGCGCCGCGCGTCGTCCCGGGGATGCTCACCGTGACGTTCGGGAGGGGCTGGCGCGAGGCCGAGTCGACCACCTGCCCGGTCACGGTACCGGTCTGCGTCTGCGCCTGCGCGACCACGGGGATCGCGGCGGCGAGCAGGGCGCCGGCGGACGCGCCGAAGAGCCCACGAACCACTGCCATAAGTCTGCCCTCCGGGGGGCATGGGGGGAGGCCACCCGCGCTGCGGACACGCGGGGTGGGGACGTGCGAGGGCGCGGGAGGCGCCCCGGGGCGGGAGTACTGCGAGGAACGCGAAGAGGACCGCGACCGGGGGACCCGGGCAGCCGGCGCCAGGTCACCGAACGCCATTCGGCCGGCGGCACCCCCGGAACCTGCCCGAACGGAGATGAACGCCGGCGAACGCGGCTGGTTGCCTCGCGTGCCGCCAGATATCCTCTCCGCGCTGAGCAATGTCAAGACTTTGCCAAGATTGCGGCGCGCCGCCCGGTGACATCCACCGCCCGCCAACGCCTCACCTCTGCCCCCGCCACACCCCCCGCATGACGTGGCAGCCCTCGGCCCGCCCCGGCCGCCCCAGCCGCCGGCGCGACCGGACCGCCCGCGCGGTCGCCCTCGCGTGGCTCCTCGGACCGGCCGCCCTCGCGGCGCAGCTGGTCCGCCCCGTCCTCGCCTTCCCCGAGGCCGGACTCGACGATAGTGTGGCGTACGCCGGGTACCAGACTCGGCTGTACCGCGACGCCGCCGGCAACACCGTCCAGCTCTACCTCGACCAGCGCCAGGCGCGCGTCGTCCACGTGCTGGCCGACGCCGAGAACGAGAGCGTGGGGCTGAGCGCCCACGGGCCTGGCGGGCAGGCCGCCGCGCTCCGGTGGGGCGCGCCGGGGGCCGCCGTCGCCCGCCGCGGGCGCGCACGCACGCTCACCTCCGCGCTCGTCGCCGACGGGGGCGAGGTGCGGCTCTCCCGCTTCCTGCTCGGCAGCATGCGGGTGGAGCGCGACTTCCAGTACTTCCAGGGGCAGCGGCGCCCGTTCGCCAGCCAGCCCCCCGCCGAGGTGGACGCGCTGGTGGCGACGCTGGAGCGGCTGGACGCGCCGGAGCAGGCCCGCCACCTGGCGCTCCTCCGGGCGCCGAGCGTGGCCGCGCTCCGGGCCCGGCTCCGCCCCACCCTCGCCGCCCGCCCGGGCACGGGGGCGGCGGCCACCACCTGGACGCTGCGCGTCGTCCAGCCCTCGATCGACGGGCGCGACACGCTCACCGCCGAGGTCACGGTGGACCGGCGGCGGGTGGAGCCGGTGCTCGCCGGGGACTCGCTCGTACTGCGGGCGCGCGCCGGCGGGGCGGCGGTACCGTTCACGCTCACCGTGGGCACCACGGCGCGCGCGCTCACGCCGCTCACCCGGCGGGAGCTGTTCACGCCGGCCTTCCTCGGCTGGCTGGAGGGCGAGCGGCGCCGCGCCCCGGGCAGCCCCGCCGTCCGCCTGCTGGAGCGCCAGGTGACGGGCGTGGAGCTGCTGGCCTCGCGCGAGAAGCTGATGGCCGGGCTGCCGACGTACGCCACGTACTTCGGCCGCGACATGATGGTGAGCGCGCTCATGATGCGCGCGCCCGGCGCCGAGGTGTGGCGCCCCGAGGTGGCGGGCTTCGTGGTGGCGAGCGTGCTCCGCAACCTCGCCCCTGACGGCCAGGTGAGCCACGAGGAGGCGCTCGGCGGCCAGGCGGTGCGCGAGGGGGCGGCCGAGTACGCGGCGCTCCTGCGCGGTACGCCGTCCGGCGCGCCGGACGCCGCGGCCCTCGCCCGGGCGCGGCAGGTGCTCCGCGACCTGCGCGTCACCCGCCAGAACTACCACATGGTGGACGACGAGCTGCAGCTCCCGGTGCTCGCCGCCCGCTACCTGCGCGACCCGTCGCTCGGCGCCGCGGCCAAGCGCGCGTTCCTCGACGCGACCGACGGGGACGGCCCCGCCCGCGGCGAGCGGCGCGTGGTGCGGCTGCTGCGCGCCCTCGACTACGCGGCGCGCATGACCGCGCCCTACGCCCGCACGCGCGCCGTGGCCGACCTGGTGTCCTTCCCGGTGCGCGACACGGTGGACGGGCGGGTCCGGTACTTCGCGGCAAGCTGGCGCGACAGCGGGGTGGGCTACGGCTACGGGCGCTACGCCTGGGACGTGAACGCCGTCTGGGCGCCGCACGCGCTCGAGGCGACCGGCCAACTGCTCGACGTGCTCAGCGCCCTGGGCTACGACGCGCCGGCGCTCGCGCGCCTCACGCCCTACGCCGCGCCGGCTACCCCACTCGGCACCTACGCCCGCGACCGCGCGGCCCTGCGCGCCGCCGTAGCGGCGTGGCGCACGGCCGGCCGGCACTTCGTCGTCCGACTCGGCCCCGACGCCGTGCGCGCCCGCGTGGCCGCCCGCGTCGCCGGCTTCCCGGAGGGCGAGCGCGCGTACTGGGCCGCGCGCGCGGCCGAGGCGGAGGCCGCGGGCGGGCGCGACTCGCTCGTCTTCGACGCGGTGGCGCTGGACGCGGCGGGGCGGCCGGTCCCGGTGGCCCACACCGACGGCGCGACGCGGCTCTTCCTGGGCGACGCCGAGGGATTGGTGCCGCCTGCCGCGCCGCCCGCCGAGCGCGCGGCCGAGGCCCGGCGCGACGTCGCGCTGTTCGCGTGGCCGTACCCGGCGGGGCTGCTGGTGGAGCGCGTCGGGCCGGCCGTGAGCAACGACACTTACGCCGACCCGGCGGTGTGGCAGATGTTCGCCGACGACCCGTACCACAGCCCGCGCGTGGTGTGGGGGCGCGAGGTCAACCTGTTCCTGTTAGGCACCGCCGCGCGCCTCCCCAGCGCCGGCCCCGACGCCCCCGCGATGCGGGCCGCGATGGAGCGCGTGCGGGCGGCGAGCGACGCCGCCGGCTTCCGCAGCGAGCTGTGGAGCTACGAGTTCCGCGGCGGCCGCCCCGCCGCCGTCCGCTACGGCTCCGGCAACGACCTCCAGCTCTGGACGGCGACGGATCTGGCGGTGCGCTTTGCGCTCAGCCGACTGGGTGGGGCGAACAGGGTGGGGCGAACAGAGTGAGGCGAACGGGGTGGGGCGGATGGGACGGGGGTGGGGCGGTGGTTTGGGGCGAGCCGGGGTACGGCGGCTGAACGGCGGCCGTTAGGCGGTTGGGGGTACGGCGGTTGCCGCCCCTTCCCTGTCCGCCGTTAGGCCGCCCTCCGGCCGCCGTTCCCAGGATCGCCCAAAACCCCCGCCGTACCCAGGCCCCGTCCGCCGTTCCCCGTTCGCCCCACCCTGTTCGCTCCACCCTGTTCGTCGTCCCTACAGGCTCCACCCCGCCCGGTACTCCCGCCGCAACAACGCGTTCGCCTCGGGCGCGTTGGTCACCTCGCCCCGGGCGCCGTCGTAGGCGATGGTGCGCCCCTGGCCGGCGCGCAGGGCGACGATGCCCAACAGCATCGTCTCGGTGAGCGGGCCGGCGTAGTCGAGCGGGCAGCTCGCGGCGCCCTGGCCCATGACGGCGTTGGCCCACTGCGCCTCGTGCGAGACCGCGGGCGCGCCGGCGGGCGGGCCGGCGGCCGGCCGGGCGCGCCCCGCCTCGGCGCCGCGCCGGGCCCGCTCCCGCGCCTCCACGTAGTCCGGCGCCACCTCGCGGAAGAGCGCCTCGGGAAAGATCCGCGGGTTGCGCCCGTAGGTCTCGTGCAGCAGCACCCCGCGGTCGCCGACGATCAGCACGCCGCCCGTGCGGTCGAGCCGCACGTCGGCCGGGAGGGCGGCGGGGCGCTCGGGCATGAGGCCGCCGTCGTACCACGACATCCGCACCGGGGGCGCGGCGCCGCGCGCCGGGAAGTCGTAGTGGACGAGCATGGCCTGCGGGTAGCTGGCCGGGTCGGCGTCGTCGCCGCCCCAGGGGGAGCTGGTGGCCTCCACGCGGTCGGGGTAGGTGAGGCCTAACGCCCAGTACGGGTGGTCGACGAGGTGCGCGCCCATGTCGCCTAACGCGCCGACGCCGAAGTTCACCCAGCCGCGCCAGTTGAACGGGTGGTAGACCGGGTGGTACGGGATGGCGGCGGCGGGGCCGCAGTACAGGTCCCAGTCCACGCCGGCCGGCGGGACGGCGCCGGCGGCGCCCGCGAGCATCGCGCCCGCGAGCTGCTGCGACAGGAGGCGGCTCGTGTAGGCGTTGCCCGACCAGCCGGCGGGCTCGGGCGGCGGGGCCGCGGCCGGCCGGGCGACGCCCTGCGGCCAGATGGGGCGGTTGGTCCAGGCGTGCACGGTGCGCACGGGGCCGAGCTTGCCGGAGCGCACCCAGGTGTTGATGAGCTGCGCCTCGGGGCTCGAGTGGCCCTGATTGCCCATCTGCGTGACCACGCGCGTGCGCGCCGCCGTCTCGCGGAGCACGCGGGCCTCGTGCACCGAGTAGGTGAGCGGCTTCTGGACGTAGACGGCCTTGCCGGCGTCCATGGCCATCTTGGCGGCGACGGCGTGCACGTGGTCCGGCGTGGCGACGACGACGCCGTCGATCCCCTTCTCGCGCTCGATGAGGCGGCGGAAGTCGGTGTACCGCTTGGCGCTGCCGTACTGTTCGGCGAGGCGCGCGTAGTCCGGGTTGACGGCGCCGGTCTGGCCGTTGCGGCTGCGGTCGCGCGCGGTCTTGTCGGCGTAGGCGAGGTCGACGTCGGCCAGGGCGACGATGCGGTGGCCGGCGGCGACGAGGGCCGAGGCGTTGCTCGCGCCCATCCCGCCGCCGCCGATCATGGCGAGGTTGAGCGTGCGGCTCGGCGCGCCCGGGACGCCGCCCAGCAGGTGGCGCGGGAGGACGAGCGCGCCGACGCCCAACGCGGCGGCGTGGGCGGCGAACTGGCGGCGGGAGATCGGGGCGGTCATGGGGGCGGGGGAAGGGCAACGACTTGGACGGGATTCACGGGATGGACGGGATTGTCGGTCTCGTGGTTGGGCGAGAGCAACTCGCCTAACGAGGAGCGAATAATCCCGTCCATCCCGTAAATCCCGTCCAAAGCTCTTGCGGTGCGCGGCCGTACGCGGCGGTCAGGCGGGGCGCGCCGCGCGGTCCTGCACGGGGACGCGGGTGGCCATCACGGCCTGGCTCACGCCGAGCCGCGCGTTGGCGGCGTCGGGGCAGCCGGTCCAGGCGGGGACGGCGACGTTGCCCTCGTAGCGCAGGTCCGCGTAGCCAGCCTTGCTCGAAAAGAAGCCCGACGCCACGAAGTCGCGGAAGCGCGAGAAGAAGGCGACGCCGTGGCTGTCGGCCGGGCGCGCGCGGGCCGGGTAGGCGATGGCGTCGAGCAGGGCGCGGCGCTGGGGGTCGGCGGCGCGCACGAACGTGGCGCCCGAGCGCCGGATGCTCTCGGCGTCCAGCCACGCGAGGCCGCCACGGATCTGGGCGCGGAACGTGTCGTCGGTGTCGGCGTCGCTCAGGAAGGCGTCCATCCACGCCGGTACGCCGGCGTCGGTGGCGGAGCCGGAGCGGTCGTCGCGCGGGATCACGTAGTCGGCGAGCACGTCGACCGTGGCGCGCTCGTGCGGGGTGAAGAAGGCGGCGCGCGCGCCGTACCCGGCGGGCGGGGTGGAGGCGGCAGCCGCTGCGGGCGCGGACGGGGAACAGCCGGCAGCGCCGGCGCCGACCGCGGCGCCGGCGGCCGTGGTGCCGAGGACCTTGAGCGCGGTCCGGCGCGAGAGGGAACTCATGGCGCGCGCCTCACAGCGCCCGCTGCCGCGTCAGCTCGGCGATCCCGTCCGCCGTGCGCCACGCGAGCGCGAGGATGGTCCACGTGGGGTTCTTGTCGGCCTGCGACACGAACGGCGCGCCGTCGGCGACGAACAGATTGCGGACGTCGTGCGCCCGGCAGCGCGCGTCCACCACGCTCGTGCGCGGGTCGGCGCCCATGCGCGCGCCGCCCAGCTCGTGGATGATGCGCCCGCCGGGGGCGATGCCGTACCCCTTCTCCTTCGTCGGCATCTCGCCTAACGGCGTGCCGCCCATCTCGGCGATGAGCGCGCGGAAGGTCTGCTGCATGTGGCGCACCTGGTTGAGTTCCTGGTCGGTCCACCGCCAGTGGAACTTGAGCACCGGGATCCCCCAGCGGTCCACGACCTCGGGGTCGCGCTCGGCGAACGACTGGTCGTTGGGGATCATCTCGCCGCGGCCGCTGAAGCCGACGACCGCGCCGTAGTAGCGCCGGTAGTCGGCCTTGAGCGCGGCGCCGTAGCCGCCGCCCTGCAGCGCGCCGCCGGGCCCGCCGGGCAGTTTGTGGATGCCGCCCATCACGCCGTACCCCGGCTGCCCGCGCCCGCCCCACACCTCGATGTGGTAGCCGCGGGCGAAGTCCAGCCGCCGGTTGTCGAGCCACCACGGCATGTAGACGTGCAGCCCGCCCACGCCGTCCTCGTTGTGCGGCACGTGGTCCATGAGCTTCGGGATGAAGCCCGCGACGTCGGTGCCGGTGGTGTCGGTGATGTAGCGGCCCACCGTGCCGCTCCCGTTGGCCAGGCCGTCGGGGAAGGCGGCGGAGCGCGAGTTGAGCAGGAGGCGCGCGCTCTCCAGCGCGCTCGCGGCCAGCACCACGACGCGGGCGCGCACCTGGCGGTCCTCGCCGCTGGCCTTGTCGACGTAGTTGACGCCGGTGGCGAGGCCGTCGGGCCCGACGGTGACCTCGCGCGCCATGGCGTTGGTCACGAGCGTGAGGCGGCCGGTCTTGAGCGCCGGCGCGATGAGCACGCCGGGGCTCGAGAAGTTGGCGTTCACCGCGCAGCCGCGCCCGCACTGGCCGCAGTAGTGGCACCCGGCGCGCCCGTTGTGCGGGCGCGTGAGGATGCTGAGCCGCGACGGGATGCAGGTGACCCTGAGGCGGTCGGCGGCCTGCTTGACGAGCAGCTCGTAGCAGCGCGGCGCGGGGGCCGGGAGGAAGTCCCCGTCGGGGTGGTTCCGGAGCCCCTCGCGGCTGCCGAAGATGCCGACCAGCCGGTCGACGCGGTCGTAGTACGGCGCGAGGTCGTCGTAGGCGATGGGCCAGTCGTCGCCGAGCCCGTCGCGGCTCTTCCCCTTGAAGTCGTCGGGGCCGAAGCGGAGGGAGATGCGCCCCCAGTGGTTGGTGCGCCCGCCCAGCATCCGCGCGCGCCACCAGTCGAAGCGCGTCCCCTCGGCGCGCGTGTACGGCTCGCCCTCGATCTCCCACCCGCCGATGCACCCGTCGAACTCGCCGAACGGCTTGCGCGTGCTCCCGGCGCCGCGGCGCACGGTGCTGTAGCTGGGCTGGAGCATCGCGGCGTCGCGCGTGCTGTACCACTCGGGGCCGGCCTCCAGCAGCACCACGCGCGCGCCGGCCTGCGTGAGCACGTACGCCGCCATCCCCCCGCCCGCCCCGCTGCCGACGATGCAGACGTCGAACGGGTCGCGCGGGCTGCCGGCGGGCTGCGTCACCGGGCCTCCCCGGCGGCGCCTGCCGCGCTTCCGTTAGGCGAGAGCCGGCGCACGCGCACGTCGCGGAACCAGACGCGGTCGCCGTGGTCCTGGAGGACGACGTGGCCGCTGGCGTTCTGCGCGAAGCGCGGCATGACGCCGAACTTGCTGGCCTGCACGCGCGCGCGGCCGGAGTCGCTGGCGAAGTCGAAGTCGGCGGTCTGGCGGCCGTTGAGGTAGAGCTGCGCCCGGCCGCCGCGCACCACCACGCGGGCGTCGTTGAAGCGGCCCACGGGGCGCGTGAGGCCGGCGGGCGGGACGACGAGGTCGTAGAGCGCGCCGGCGCGGTGCGACGGGATCTTCCCGTCGAGGTGGCGGGCGTCGTCGAGGATCTGCTGCTCGGGGCCGGTCTGCCAGGGGAACGCCTGGTCCTCGGTCACGCGCCACATGACGCCGCTGTTGGCGCCGGGCGCCACGCGCCAGCGGTAGCGCAGCTCGAAGTCGGCGAAGCGGTCGCGCGACACGAGGTCGCCGCGCTGGGCCTTGTCGGCCACCGGCACGAACGCCAGCGCGCCGCCTTCCACGCGCCACGCGGCCGGCACCGTGTCGCGCTTGTAGCCGCGCCAGTGGCGGGCGAGCGACGCCGAGGTGCCGTCGAAGAGGACCGTCCAGCCGGCGGCGGCGCGGGGGGCGGGGCGGGACTGCGCGGCGGCGGGGAGGGCGGCGAAGAGGGCCAAGAGGGCGGGAAGGCGGGCCATCGAGGAGGGGAGCCGTGAGGCGGAAGGAGAAACCGCGGTCATCCTGAGGAGCGGAGCGACGAAGGATCTTCTGGCCGAGGGTCGGGCCCGTGAAGTCAAGAGCACCGACGGGATTCACGGGATTGACGGGATTATCGGGTCTCTGTTTGGGCGGGACGGTCCCGCCCGACCGTTAGGCCTGTCATCCCGTCAATCCCGTGAATCCCGTCCACGTTGTTGACCTTGTGAGACCCGCCTCCGCGCTACGGCCGCAAGATCCTTCGCTGCGCTCAGGATGACAGGGCGGGGGCGCTCAGCATGACAGCAGACGGGGGTTCACCCCACCGCGCGGCGCAGCCCCGCGTAGCTGGCGCGGATGCTGGCGGCGGGGTCGGGGGGGTTGTCGTGCTCGACGACGAGGTGGCGCAGGCCGGACACGGCGCGCTGGGCGTAGAGGCCGCGGAAGTCGATGTCGCCGGCGCCCACGTCCACCATCGTCCGCGCGCCGTCGGGGCCGCGCTTCATGTCCTTCACGTGCCACAGCTCGAAGCGCCCCGGGTGGCGGGCGAAGAGGGCGCGCGGGTCCTGGCCGGCGTACGTCACCCAGAACAGGTCCATCTCGAACGCGACCAGCGCGGGGTCGGTGCCGGCGAGCAGCAGGTCCATGCCGCGCGAGCCGTCGGCCAGGGGGGCGAACTCGAAGTCGTGGTTGTGGTAGCCCATGCGCAGCCCGCGCGCGCGCGCCGCCTCGCCCCACCGGTTCAGCTCGCCCGCGATGCGGCGGTAGCTGTCCGGCGTGCGGTCGCCCTCCAGCAGGTAGGGGAGGATGACGTAGCGGTGGCCGACCGCGGCGGCCGCGTCCATCGTGGCCTCGGTGCGGTCGCGGAGGGCGTCGAGGGGGACGTGGGCGGAGGGGCTCGTGAGGCCTAACGACGCGAGGGTGGCGCGGATCTGGGCCGGCGTGCGGTCGTAGTAGCCGGCGAACTCCACCTCCTTGTAGCCCGCGCCGGCCACCGCGCGGAGCGTGCCCTCCACGTCGCGCGCCATGAGCGAGCGCAGGGTGTAGAGCTGCACGCCGAGCGCGGGCCCGGCGGCCGGCAGCGGCGAGGCGGCGACCGTCGTCGTGGTGGTGGTGGTCGTGGTCGACGCGGCGCCGCCGGCCATGCGCGGGGAGCTGGCGCAGGCGGCGAGGGCGGCCGGGGCGCCGAGCGTGGCGCCTAACGCGGAGAGGAAGCGGCGGCGGTCCATGGGACGGGGGGGCTGGTCGGTCGGGGGGCGCCCGGTCACGGGGCGCGCTCGGCGG
>ERZ1066120.878-NODE-878-length-22915-cov-13.790289_pt1 | contig 22915 bp, 17 predicted proteins | sample MGYA00382767_ERZ1066120 | MGnify/ENA primary metagenome ERZ1066120 (study PRJEB33369, sample SAMEA5778350) | biofilm metagenome | biome: Industrial cooling water; feature: Water cooling tower basin; material: Biofilm | place: United Arab Emirates | collected...
CGGGCGCAGGCGGAGCGCCGCGTCGAGCCGCCCGCCGCCGTCCCCGAAGGCGAGCGGCTCGTCCATCGCCACCCGCCCCGTCACGCGCGACGTGCCGGTGCGGTCGCGGTGCGTGAGGTCCACGCCGCGGGCCACGAGCCCCGTCGCCGTGCTCCCGTCCACCGTCGCGCGGCCGGCCAGCGTGCCGCCCACCGGCAGCGCGGGCGCGAACGGCCTCGCGAGCGCCACCTGCAGCGGCGAGAGCGCGACCCGCAGGTTGCGCGCGGTGAACGTCGATCCGTCGACGCCCACGCCGCCCTCGGCGCGCACGCGGCTCCGGCCGGCGCGGCGCTCGTCGAACGTCACGTCGGCCGCGACGCGCAGGTCCTCCAGCGTGCCGGCCGCGCGCACAGCGCCGCTCGCCGCGCCCGCCACCGGCAGCGTGGTCCCCGGCGCGAACAGGGCGACCAGCCCCGTCTGCACGTTGCGGAACGCCACGTCCGTGCTATCCAGGCGCAGCATGGCGCGCCCGGCGCTGTCGCCCGTGGACAGGGCGACGGTGCCGGTGGCCGTGGCCGCGGAGCCGTCCGGGTTGGTGGCGCGGAAGTCCAGCCCGCGCGCCACGTAGCGCTGGCTGCGGCCGGCGAGGGCGACCTCGTAGTCGGCCGTCACCGTGCCGTTAGGCAGCGACGGTAGGGCGAAGCGCGCGTCGGCCAGGTTCACCGGGGCGGCGCGTCCGCGGAGCGCGAGGTCGCCGCTGTTCAGGTCGTAGCGCCCGGTCGCCGTGGCGCGCGAGCCGGGGAGCTGCACGGCGAGGTCGCGGAACCAGAGCGAGTCGGTGGTGAGCTCCAGCGCGCCCCGCAGCCCGCGGATGTCGGCCGGCGGCGGGCGGAAGAAGAACGCGAGCGCCCGCGCCGAGTCCACCTCGAAGCGGCGGCTCTTGAAGGCGGGGTCGGCCAGGCGGATGAGCGGGAAGCCGGCGTGCAGGCGCCGGATTTCCTGCACGCTCTGGTAACCGCCCGGCACCGGCTCCACGCGCGCCCGCGACGCCGTGTCGAGCGCCACGCGGAGCGCGCTGTCCTTCTGCGCGGCGGTGAGGCGGGTGCCGTTAGGCAGCGTGTCCGGCGGCGCGTAGGGCGTGCGGATGGTGACCGAGCCGTCCACCACGCGCGCGTCGCGGAAGATCAGGTAGTCGCCCCAGCCGGGCGCGCTGCTCGTGTCCTGCTGGGTGGTGTCGCCCGGGAAGAGGCGGGCGAAGTTCCACGGCTGCCCCGGGCGCCGGTCGAGCACCACGTCGGGGCGCCAGAGCGTGAGGCCGGCCAGCTCGATGCGCTTGCGGAGGATCGTGGCCAGCCCGTAGCGCACGCGCGCCGAATCGGCACGGAAGAACGGCGCGCCGCTCGAGTCGGTGATGGCCACGTCGTGCAGCGACAGCCCCTTGAGCAGGTTGCCGCCGATGCGCCCCACGCGGAAGCGCCCGTGGATGACGCCGCCCTCCAGCGCGCTCACCAGCCGGCGGCGGAGCTGCTCCCGCCCCCAGTTGGTGTTGGTGAGCACCAGCACCGCCAGGAGCGCCAGCAGCACGAGCGCCACCAGCACGCCCGCCGCCCAGGCGAGCGTGCGGCGGATCGGGTGGCCGTGCGGGGCGGGGGGGCCGCCGGACGCGGGGGCGGGCGTTTCGTTAGGCACCGCGGGCGCGGTCATCAGAACGCCTCGCCGATGCTGAGGTGGAGCACGAGCCGGCGGAGCACGCCCCGGAACCCGCCCTGCGGGTCGTTGGGGAAGAGGCGGCAGCCGGTCTGGGTGGCGCTCTCGCAGTTGGCGTCGCTGCCGCGCAGGTCGAGCAGGGTGTTGGTGCGCGTGCTGTCGGTGAGCTGCGTGATCACGCCCAGCGTCTCCTTGATGCGGGGGCGGATGCCGAGGTCCACGCGCACCGGGCCCACGGGCGAGCGGTAGCGGACGCCGAAGCCCGGCGTGAGCGCGCGCGTCCCCGAGGCGAGGTCGCGGAACGAGCGCTCGCCGAGGAGGCCGCCGTCGAGGAACACCGCGCCGAAGAGCTGCTGCCAGACCGGGAAGCGGGCCTCGACGCTCCCCTCCAGCAGCGCCGAGCCGCCTAACGGGCGGGGGTTGAAGCTGCCGTCGCCGATGGCGTCCCGGCGTTGGGCGAAGCACTGGCGGAGCACCGTCGAGTCCGCGCCCGGGCCGCCGCAGGCGTACAGCGCCACCCGCTGCCCCGCGATCGTGGTGTCCCGCCGGCCGAGGATCTGGTCGGGCGACACGGTCAGCACCCGCGGCCCGAGCTGGTTCTCGCCGTAGCCGCGCACGCTCTGCGCGCCGCCGGCGTAGAAGCGCGTGCGCGGGTGCAGGAGCTGGAAGTCCGTCCCGCCCACCCCCGCCGCGCTCACCGTGTTGCCGAGCGCACGCACGAAGCCGCCGCGCAGGTGCGTGGCCAGCGTCACCCGCGGGAAGCCCGGCGCCGGCCGGTAGTAGCTCACCTCCCCCGTCGCCCGGTTGTAGCGGAACTGGCTGAGCGTGAGCGCCGACGCGTGCTCCACCGTGAACCGCCCGATCGCCCCGCGCGTCGGCGACAGCGGGTCGTCGGCGCGGCCGAGCTGCGCGGTGAGCACCACAGGCGCGAGCCGCTTGGCCGAGCTCACCGCGGCGATGGTGTTGCGGTCGCACACGCCGAAGTTGACGCAGAAGTACACGTCGCCGGCCTGCACGCGGTTGAGCTCGAAGCGGTACGCGATGGACACCGGCGCCCGCTGCCCGAAGCGCCGCGTGAAGCTCGCGTTGGCGCCCTGGCCCTGGTCCACGAACACCCCCGGCGACAGCCGCCGCGAGGCGAACAGGCCGAAGCCGAGCGTGTTGCGCGGCGAGCCCACGTCGCGCTGCTGCAGGTCGGCGCCGACGAAGTACGTGGGGAGGAAGAAGCGGTCCTCGCGCGCGCCGGGGATGTTGACGTCGTTGGCGTACGGGTTGTTGAACACCGCCGACGGCAGCGCCTGGCTCAGGCCGCGCGCGCCCAGGTTCCCCACCGTGGCCTGCACGTTCAGCCGGCGCGCCCCGCCGAGGAAGTAGTTGTGCGTGAAGCGCCCCTCCACCTGCGCGAAGTCGGCGGTACTGAGCCCCACGCTCGTCCGCGCCTCGCGGAGCGGCGCCTCGGCCACGCACACCACCAGCGCCTTGCTGCTGTCGGCGCGCGGCCCCGCGGCCACCGCCGCCGCGCGCGCCGCCGCCCGGCCGGCCGGCGTCCCCTGCTGCAGGCACACGGTCTCGCCCGTGGCGCCCTGCGTGGCCACCGCGGTGTCGATGAGCGCCGAGCGGAAGAGCCCGGTCTCGTAGAGCGCGCGTTGCGAGCGGCCCACCTCGCGCTGCGAGTACGGCTTGCCCGGCTCCACCGAGAGGGCGTTGCGGATGGTCTGCTCCTTCACCTCGCGCTGGTCGCCCTGCCGCACGATGTCGATGCGGCTGATGGGCGTGAGCGGCCCACGGTTGACGAGGATGCGCACGGTCGCCGTGTCGGCCGCCTCGTCGATGGCGATGAGCGGGAAGCTCACCGCGGCGTTCCCGTAGCCGCGGTCGCTGTAGAAGCTCCGCACGCGCACCAGCGCCGAGTCCAGCCGCAGCGTGTTGAACGGCTCGCCGGGCCTGGGCGTCAGGAGCCGCTGGGCCTCGCGCGCGCCGAAGGTGCCCGTGGGGTCGTCCACCGCCACCTCGCGCGTGCGCGTCGGCGGCCCCTCGGTCACGCGGAAGGTGACGCGCACCGCGCCGCGGCTCCCGGCGCCGCGGCCGGCGCGGGTGACGCTCGTGTCCACCTTCGCGTCGCGGTAGCCGCGCTTGTAGTAGAACACGAGGAGCCGCACCACGTCGCGCTCGAACTCGGCCTGCTCGAAGTAGCGCCGCTGGTAGACCGCGGGCGACTTGGTGAAGAGGCAGAACGGCCGGAAGAGCAGCGACAGGCAGCCCGAGGCCTTGGTGGCGAGCGCCTCCTCGACGTCGTCGCGATCGAGCGCGTCGGTGCCCTGGACGCGGACCTCGCGCACCTCGCGGCGCTCCGTCTGGCCGCGGTCGTCGCGGAAGGTCTGGGCGCGCAGCGCCGGGGCCGCCACGAGCAGGGCGGCGAGCGAGGCCAGGGCGGCCAGGGCACGCGCAGATGTGCGGGCAGCCGCCGGGACGCGGGGCGTCCGGGCGGGGAGGATCTGGAGCATGGTGCGGGGGCGAAGAGCAAGGCGCGGGCCGGGTGCGGGCCCGCGTCTGCGTCAGATGTTTACGGGAATGCATACCGGGAGCCGCCGGCAGGGCGCCACCCTCTTGCGCCCAGGCGTCCCCGCCCCCACGCTCTGCCGCCCGCCGTCCCCGATCGTCTCGTCACCCGAGGTCCGACAGGAGGAAGCCGCAGATGCGTGAATACGGCAGCCAGGAGATCCGCAACGTCGCCGTGGTGGGCCACGGCGGGAGCGGCAAGACCAGTCTGGTCGACGCCCTCTGCTACGCCGCCGGCACCAGCAAGCGCCGCGGCCGCGTCGGCGACGGCACCGCCCTCACCGACTGCACCCCCGAGGAGGCCGAGCGGGGGTTCAGCACCACCCTCGGCTGCGCCTTCGCCGAGTGGGAGGGGGCCAAGGTCAACCTCCTCGACACGCCGGGCTTCCTCGACTTCCAGGGCGACGCCGTCGCCGGCCTCAGCGCCGCCGACGGCGCACTTGTGTGCGTGAGCGCCGCCGGCGGCGTCGAGGTCGGCACCGAGCGCATGTTCCGCGAGGCGCTCCGCCGCCAGGACCCGGTGCTCTTCGCCGTCACCATGCTCGACAAGGAGCACGCCGACTTCGACCGCGCCTACGCCAGCATCCGCGACCGGCTGACGACCAAGGTGGTGCCGGTCGAGGTGCCGTTAGGCCAGGGCGCCGGCCTCCGCGGCGTGATGAACCTGTTCACCGGCCGCGCCTACGTCTACCGCGCCGGCGGCACGCACGGCGAGTACGACGAGGTCGACATCCCCGCCGAGGCGCAGCCGCGCTACGACCAGTACCGCGAGGCCATGATCGAGGCCGTCTCCGCCACCGACGACGCGCTGCTGGAGCAGTACCTGGAGGGCGCCGAGCTGGGCCGGGACGCGGTGATCGCCGGCCTCAAGGCGGCCATGCAGCGCGAGGAGCTGTTCCCGGTGTTCGCCGTGAGCGCCGAGCGCATGATCGGCGTGCGGGCGCTGCTCACGGAGCTCGTGCAGTTGATGCCGAGTGCGTACGAAATGGAGGAGCTGCACGCGTTCACCGGCGCCGAGGGCGGCGAGACGGTCGAGATCCACGCCGACGACGCGCGGCCGTTCGCCGCGCTCGTGTTCAAGACGCACGCCGAGCCGCACGTGGGCGACGTGAGCTACTTCCGCGTGCTGCAGGGGAGCACGGCGAGCGGCCAGGAGGTCTACAACGCCACCCGCGACACCGCCGAGAAGCTCGGCCACCTGAGCGTCCCGTTAGGCCGCGAGCGCGTCGAGGTGGCGCGGCTGCGGGCCGGGGACGTGGGGTGCGTGGCCAAGCTGCGCAACACGCACACCAACGACACGCTCAGCACCCGCGAGCACCCGGTGCGCCTGCCGCAGGTGCGCTTCCCCGAGCCGGCCGTGCACTTCGCCGTGCGCGCCGCCGCGCGCGACGCCGAGGACAAGCTGCAGGCCGGCCTCCACCGGCTGCACGACGAGGACCCGAGCTTCACCGTCGCCTACCAGCCCGAGACGCACGAGACGGTGGTGGGCGGGCTCGGCGAGCGCCACCTGGAGCTGCAGCTCGCGCGGCTCAAGCGCAAGTACGGCGTCACCGCCGAGCTCTCCCGGCCCACCATCGCCTACCGCGAGACCATCACCGCGAGCGACCGGGCGCAGGGGCGCCACAAGAAGCAGACCGGAGGCAAGGGCCAGTTCGGCGACGCGTGGGTGCGCCTGTCGCCGCTCCCGCGCGGCGAGGGCTACTTGTTCCAGGACCGCATCGTGGGCGGCGTGATCCCCGGGAAGTTCATCCCGGCGGTGGACCGTGGGGTGCAGGAGGCGGCCGCGCGCGGCGTGCTCGCGGGCTTCCCGCTGGTGGACTTCCGGGCCGAGCTGGTGGACGGCTCGTACCACTCGGTCGACTCGAGCGAGCAGGCGTTCCGCATGGCCGGCATCCTCGCCTTCCGCGCCGCCGCGGCCCGCTGCAAGCCGGTGCTGCTGGAGCCGTTAGACCTCGTCGAGGTCACCACTCCGGACGCCTACCTCGGCGACGTGATGGGCGACCTGTCGGGCCGCCGCGGCCACATCCTCGGCACGGACGCCGGCGCCGACGGCGGCACCCGCGTGCGGGCTGTGGTGCCGCAGGCCGAGCTGCACCTGTACGCCACCGCGCTCCACTCCATGACCCACGGCCACGCCGTCGTCACCCGCCGCTTCCACGGCTACGAGCCCGTGCCGGGCGACGCGGCACAGCGCGTGGTCGCCGAGTACGCCAAGCGCCGCGAGGAGGCGCTGGCGGAGGCCTAGCGGTGCGCGGTCGTCCCGAGCGCAGCGAGGGACCTACTCGCCCAGCGAAGGAGGATGCCTGGCACATCCAACCCCCGCCATCCGGGCGAGTAGGTCCCTCGCTGCGCTCGGGACGACAGGACGCCGACTATCTCACACTTTGGAGTGCGCCACCCGCAGCGCCTCACGCCGATCCGCCGCCACGTAGACCTCGAAGTCCCCGAAGAACGCCGGCGCCGCCTCCTGCAGCACCCGGAGCGCGGCGACGGCCAGCCGCCGGATCTCCAGCTCCGCCGCCTCGCCGCCGCGCATCTCCAGGATCGCCCGCCACGCCCGCGCGTTGGCGGTGAACAGGATCTTCGTTTCCGTGCTGTTAGGCAGCACCCCGCGCGCCGCCTCGCGCGCCATCTTGCGGCGGTGGACCTTGTCGTCCACCCAGCGGTAGCGGTCCATCAGCCGGTCCACGAGCGCCACGTACGTGGCCTGCGCGGCCTCGATCTGCGCGCGCCACGCCGCCTCCAGCTCCGCGTCGCCGATGACCGCGGGCGGCACCACGAAGCTGGCCTCGCTCTCGTCCACGTAGCGCTGCGAGAGCTGGCTCATGGCCGTGCCCGCGCGGTGGCGCACGAGCTCGTGCGTGAGCGACCGGCTCACGCCCTCCAGCAGCAGCCCGTAGCTCGCGTGCTCCAGCACGCTGCCGTGGCGCTGGCGCTTGATGTTCTCCAGGTACTCGCCGGTCGTGCGCCCGGCGGGGTTGTGCTGGCTCATGTAGCAGAGCCGCCCCGCGAACTCGGCCAGCCGCTCGCCGTCGGTGCTCTCCCCCTTCCACGCCACCGGCAGGTGCGCGGGCTCGGCAAAGTGCGGGCGGCTGACCAGGGTGACGCGGGGCTCGGTGAAGTACGGCATCGGCGACGGCGGCGACGGCGGGGGAGGCGGGCGGGCGGGACCGGCGCGCAAGCTAACCCGCCGTCCGGACGCGGTCCCCGGCCCGCCGCACGCCCCGCCGCGCCCCCCGCCGCGCTACCAGTCCAGCGCCTCGCGCAGCCGGCAGCGGAACCCCGGCACCACGTCGCGCCCGTCGAGGAAGCCGTCCTCGCCGAGGAGCTCGGGGTCGGCGCCGGGGGCGTGGAGGGTGGCGCGGCGCTTCGGCGGCTCCACGTGCCACACCAGGCGCACGCCGCCGGCGAGGAGGGCGCGCACCCGCGCCTGCTCCTTCCCCTTCCGATCGTTGGGCGAGCGGATCTCGACCGCGAGATCCGGCGGCAGCTCCAGATAGCCGGGCGGGACCACCCCGCCCGGCAGCCGCCCGTGCCGCACGAACGACAGGTCCGGCCCCTTGACCGTGTCGGGGTCGCGGGAGAGCCAGACGCCCGTTTCGCTAAAGACGATGCCGAGCCGGTGCTGGCGCACGTACGCGGTGAGAAGGCTGCCGAGTTGCATCTGGACCTGCCCGTGCTGCCCGCCGGGCGGCTCGCGCACCACGAGGCGGCCGGCGTGCAGCTCGTAGAGCCGGTCGCCGTTCGGCGTGTCCTTCGGCAGGTGGAGCAGTTCGTCCGCGGTCATCAGCCGCGGGGTCGGGCGGACGGGCATCGCGCACACTCCTCGGAAGGGGGCGGGAACGTTCGCCTCGGCCCGCCCGCCGCGCTACTCGGCGGCGGCCCCGGCCTCCGCCAGCAAGTCCAGCCGGAACGCCGCGTACGCCCGCCGCGCCGCCGAGCGGCTACCGCCCGCCGTCCCGCCCCCGCCGCAACGCCTCGACCTCGCCGCGCAGAATGGCGATCATCTCCGCCACGAAGCCGAAGCCGACCAGCGCCACGCCCACCACCACCAGCAGCACCACCAGCTCGAGCACCGGCCGGTAGCCGAACGGCGGGGGCGCCACGCCCAGCGTGCGCATGATCACCGCCACGAGCCCGACCGCCACGCCCACGCCCCCGAGGGCCAGCCCCACCCCGCCGAAGAGCTGCATCGGCTTGGCGCCGAAGCGCAGGTAGAACCACACCACCAGCAGGTCCCCTACGCCCACGAGGATCCGGCCGCGCCCGGCGTACTTGGAGGCCCCGGCCCGCCGCGGCGAGAGCCGCACGTCCAGCTCGCCCACCGAGTAGCCGCGGGCGTGGGCGAGCACCACCAGGAAGCGGTGCCAGTCGCGGCGCAGCGTCACCGCCCCCAGCACCTCGCGGCGCATGGCGTTCAGCCCGTTGAGGTCGCGGGCCGGCACGCCGAACAGCCGCCGCGAGAGGAGGTTGTACGCCGCGCTCACCGCGCGCTTGTCGTAGTGCCCCACCTTCCGCGCGGCGACCACGTCCCACCCCTCGTCCAGCCGCGCGAGTAGCCGCGGGACGTCGTCGGGCGCGTACTGCAGGTCGGCGTCGAACAGCACCACCAGCTCGGCGTCGGTCGCGGCCGCCGCGGTGAGCAGCGCCTGCGTCTTGCCGCGGGTGACGCGGTGGCGGAGCACCGTCGCGCGGGGGCCGAACGCGGCGGCGGCGCGGCGGGCGAGCACGTAGGTGTCGTCGGACGAGCCGTCGTCCACGAACACCACCGCGCCGTCCAGCCCGTGCGCGTCGAAGGTGCGCCGCAGGGCCGCGAACAGGGGGCCGACGTTAGGCGCCTCGTCGAGCGCGGGGACGAGCACGGCAAAGTCGCGCCGCCGGATGGCGCCCGCGCCCACGCCGCGCCAGGCCGCAGCGGGGCTCACGGATGGCGCCTGGGCCGGGACCGTGCTCACCCGGGCTGCCCCCCCGCCCGCCGACCCCCAGCGCCCCGTCGGGCGAGACGCGCCCCCGCGGCGCCGAGCAGCACGGCAATCGCCAGGGCACACTCGGCCGCCAGGCTCCACAGCCGCGCCAGCACGGCCACGCCCGGCGCCGCCGGTCCGAGCGCGGGCGCGAGCAGCGCGGCCAGCGCGACCTCGCGCACGCCGAGCCCGGCGGGCGTGACCACGGCGGCGTAGCCGACGAGGAAGGCGAGGCAGGCCGCCCCGGTGAGCGGGGCCGGCGACACGGCCGCCGCGTCGGCCACGCCGCGCACCAGCAGCGAGAACGCCGCCCCATAGCCCACCCAGCTCGCCACGTGCAGCGCGAGCAGCCGCACGCCGTCGCGCCAGGTCGCCCGCCACGCGACGGCGGGCGTGCCGGCCAGGCGCGCCGCCACGCGCAGGCCGAGTCGGGGGAGCCAGGGGTGCGCCAGGGCGGCGCCGGCCAGGGCCGCGCCGGCCGCCCACGCGGCCGAGCGGCCGGGGAGGGTGACGGCCGCCACGAGTGCGGCGCCGGCGAGACTGAACCCGGTGTGCACCACGAGCGCGGCCAGCAGTTGCACCCGCGCCTGCGGCGTCGGCGGCGCGAGCGCGCCGACGGCGGCCACCTGCCACACGCCGCCCGGCAGCCACCGCGCGGGGTTTGCACGGGCCCACACGCCGAGCAGGCGGGCGAAAGACACGGGCGGCGTACCGTCCCCGCCGCCCACGTGGGCCAGCACGCGGTGCCAGGTGAACACGCCCCAGGCGAGCACGCCGGCCAGCAGCGCCACGGCGAGCAGGACGAGCCCCGGGCGCGCCGGCCACGCGACGCCCCCGACGAGGGCGCGGCCGCGCGCGGCCTGGAGGGCCAGCCCCGCGCCTGCCGCGACGGCGAACACCCCGCCCGCCGCCCGCCGCACAGCGCCCAGCCGCCGTCCGCCGAGCGGACCCGGGAGCGCCCCGGATGGCGCGGGCGTCGTCGCTGCTGCGGTCGTCATGCAGCCCTCTCCGCCCGCAGGCGGGCGACGCGGGCGTACACCCCGGCGAGCCGGCCGACGATCCCGTCCCACGAGAACGCCGCCGCGACGTGCCGGCGCCCCGCGTCGGCCAGGCGGCGCGCGCGGGCGGGGTCCGCCGCCAACGCGCCCACGGCCGCCGCGAGCGCGCCCGCGTCGCCGGGTGGGACGAGGAGGCCGGTGTCGTCGTGCCGCACGACGTCGGGGATGCCGCCGACGGCGCTCGCGATCACCGGGCGGCCGTGCGCGAGCGCCTCGACGAGCACCACGCCGAGCCCCTCGGTGTCGCCGCGGGCGTCGACCACGGCCGGGAGCACGAGCGCGTCGCACCGCGCGAAGTGCTTGGCCATGCACTCAGCCGGGACGGTCCCGTGAAAGCGCACCCGCCCCGCGAGCCCGAGGCGGGCCGCCCGCGCCTCGAGCGCCGGGCGCTCGGGCCCGGCGCCCACCACGTCGAGCGTCGCGCGGGCGGCAGGGTCGCCGGGGTCGACGCCCGCGGGCCGGGCCAGGGCGTGAAGCAGCACGTGCACGCCCTTCCGCTCCACCAGCCGGCCGACGAACAGCAGCGAGAAGCCCCCTTCGGATGGCTCGCGCGGACGGTCGGGTCGGGCGGGGGCGTCGGTCGCCGCCCCGAACGGGATCACCTCCGCCCGCACCCCGGGCACCAGGGCTGCGAGTCGCGCGGCCGTCGACGACGAGATCGCGGTCACCGCGTCCGACCAGCCCACCATCGCCCGCACCGCCGCCCGTCGCGCGCGGCCGCCGGTCTCGGCCCACGTCAGCTCCGCGCCGAAGAAGGTGGACACCAGCGGCACCCCCGCCGCCCACCGCGCCGCGCCGCCCAGCACGGCGTGCGGGACCGGCCAGAGCGCGTGCACCACGTCGTAGCGCCCCGAGCGGGCCAGCCGCGCCGCGGCCGCCGCGCCCGCGCCCACGTATGGCGGGACGAGCGCGAGGTAGGCCGGCCGCTCGCGCACGCGGTCGGGCGCGGCCTGCTCGTGCGTGAGGCGCTCCCAGGCGCGCGGCGCGTACCGGAAGCGGTGGACGCGCACCCCGTCGACCGTGTGGTCGCCGAGCCCCTGGTAGGCGGGCGCCAGCACGTCCACGTGCACCCCCGCCCCGGCGAGGCGGCGGATGGCCGTGCCGAGCCAGGGCGTGATCACGTCTGACCCCGAGCGCGGGTACGCCGACGCGATGAGCAGGACGCGGCACCACGGCGCGCCCACCCGGTCTGCAGCGCCGCCCGTCACGGCCGCGGCGCCCCCGCCACGTCGTGCAGGAACGCCAGGTGGCGCTCGGCGAGCGCGTCCCACGCCCACGCCCGCGCCGCCTCCCGCCCCGCGTCGGCGAGGCGGCGCCGGCGGGCGGGGTCGTCGAGCAGGGACACGACCGATGCGGCCAGCGCGGCGGGGTCCTCGGGCGGCACCAGCACGGGGCCGGCGTCTCCGTCGCACAGCTCGGCAACCGCCCCCACGTCGGCGGCGACGGCGGGGAGGCCGGCGGCCATCGCCTCCATCAGCGTGAGCGGCACCCCCTCGAACCTCGACGGCGCGACGAGCACCCGCGCGGCGGCGAACAGCGCCAGCGCCCGCGCCCGCGTCGGCCCCTCCTCTACCGCCACACCGTCGGACAGGCCGTGGGCCGCCACGAGCCGGCGCACCCGGTCGGCGTCGCGCCCGCGCCCGGCGATGCGCAGCCGCGTCCCGGGCCGGCGGCGCCGCACCTCGGCCATGGCGGCGAGCAGCACGTCGAGGCCCTTCTGGTGCACGTCGAAGCGGCCGTAGCACAGGAGCTCGGCGGCGTCGGGGGCGGGCGCGGCGGGCGGCGGATCGAAGAACTCGGGGGCCACGCCGTTGCCCACCACCGCCACCCGCGCGTCGGGGTGGACGAGCGGCGCGAGGTCGGCCGCCAGCCGGCGCGACGCCGCGCAGGCGTGGCGGGCGCCGCGCAGCCACCGCCGCTCCCCCCACGCCACCGCGCGCCCGCCGGCGGCCCCCCACCGGCGCGCGGCGTGCGGGCCGATGAGCATCTGCGCGGCCACCGCCACCGGCCGCCCGGGGGGGAGCATCACCGGCGTGTACGCCGACAGCTCGACCACGGCCGCGTCGTAGCGCGCGCGCCGCAGCCGGCGCGTCGCGGCGGCGCCGAAGGTGGCGCGGCTCCACGCGTACGGCCACGGCGCGCCGAGCCGCTCGTAGCGCACGCCGTCGGTCACGCCGTCGGCGGCGCCGGGATAGTTGCCGGTTAGCACCAACACGTCCACCGCGCCGCCCAGGCGCCCGTACAGCGCCCGCACGCGCTCCGCGCCGCCGCCGCCGACCCACGGGTTTCCCGGGTCGTCGTAGATGCAGTGCAGGACGCGGAGCGCGGACGGCACGCGGCTACCGGTGGGCGGCGCGCCGCCGGAGCGCGCGGCGGAGGCGACGGGCGCCCGCCGCCGCGGCGTAGGCCGCGAGCAGGAGCAGCGTGGCCACCGAGACGCGGAACCCGCGGGCCAGGTCGGCCGGCCGGAAGTGGAACCGGACCTCGTGCGCGCCGGGCCCCACGACCACGCCGCGGAACGTGTGGTTGGCGCGCAGCACCGGCGACGGCCGGCCGTCCACGGTGGCCGTCCACCCCGGGTAGTAGTTGTCGGCGACGACGAGCAGCGCCGCGCGGTCGGCGGCCGTCCACACCACCGCGCTGTCGGCCGCGTCGGCGATCATGGCCACGTTGCCGCGCAGCGGGCCGCCGGGCAGCGGCTGGGGTAGCGGCGCCTCCACCATGGCGGTCTGGCGCGGGTCCCACGTGTCGCGCTGCATGGCCGCGAGGCCGGCCGCGCCCGGCGCCACCTCGACCGCCGGCACCAGGTAGGCCCGCGGCAGCGCGCGGTCGTTGCGGTAGACGACGGTCGCGTCCTCGCCCGTGAACACGGGGCGCAGCCCCGACGCGCGCACCACCCCGGCGCTGTCGCGCGTGCGGGCAAGGTCCACGCGGCTCACCACGTAGCGGACGGCGGCCGCGTCGCGCATCGGGGCCCAGGCGATCAGGTTGTGCCAGTCCAGGGGCCGCAGGCTGCCGCCGGTGCCCGCGTACTCGTTCCAGCGCTGGAGCTGGTTGCCGTGCTCGCCGCCCGCCTGCGGGATGCCGAAGTGCAGCAGGTAGTTGCTTCGCACGCCGAACACGCCGTTGCCGCGGTAGCCGCGCCCGTCGGCCGCGGGGCGCGGGAACACCCAGACGCGGCCGAGGTCCGGCTGCGCGCGGAGGAAGTCGACGACGTCGTCGGCGGCGTAAAGGCGGCCGGGGTCGTCCATCACGAGCAGGAAGCGGCGGTCCACGATCCACAGGTCCGCCACGGTGACCGCGACCAGCGCCGCCGCCGCCCACCGCGTGCCGAGCGCGCGCCGGAGCCAGAGGGCGAGGGCCAGGCCGACCGCGGCGACGCACAGGGCGAAGCGGATCCACCCCGCGCCCGCCGCCGCCGTCGGCCCGTCGAGCCGCTGGGCGACGCCGAGGCCGGCGGCAAACACGACGCCCCCCGCGACGAGTCGCTCGGTCGCCCGCCGCACCCGCACCAGGCGCACGGCGTCGCCGCCGTCGCGCAACTCGGCCAGCCGCTCCAACGCGAGCGCTGCGGCGAGCACGAGGGCCAGCGCGACCACGTAGAGCGCGATGCCGGGCGCGCGGAACTTGGTGGTGCCGGGGAGCACGGCGTAGTACAGCCGGTAGACGGGCGTGTACCCGCCCCACGCCACCGTGAGCGCCACCAGCGCGGCGGCCGCGAAGAACCGCCAGCGCCCGTCGCGCCGGGCCACGCCGAGCCCGAGGGCGGCGAGGACGAGGACGAGGGCGCCGGCGTACTCGGTGTGGAGCTTGAGCGGGTTGGGGCCGCGGTAGGCGTCGAGGGCGCCGGCCTGCTCGGGCACGGCGAGGCCCAGCGTCTCCTGCGGCGGCATCGAGTACGACGTGGCGAACGCGTAGCCGCGCGCCACCGCCCCGCCGCGCGGGGAGGCCGCGACGTAGTCCACGAACGGCAGGAGCGCCACGGCCGCGAGTGCGAGCGCGACGGCCGCCGCCCCGGCGCCGAGGGCCAGGCGCCGGCCCAGCGCGCCCGGGGCGCGCAGGTGGCCGTGCGCCGCGAGCGCGTACGCCGCCCACGCCAGCGTCAGCAGCAGCAGGTAGTAGACGCTCTGGAGCTGGAAGCCCAGCAGCGCGCACCCGACCGCCGCCGCGACCACGGCGAAGGGCGCCACCGCGCCGGTCCGCACCCCGCGGTGCACGCCCCAGAGCACCAGCGGCGCTGAGGCTGCGACGATGAAGCGCCCGTCGTGCCCCGCGTAGAGCAGCGAGGCGAGCGGGCCGGCGAACTCGAACGCCACGCCGCCCACGAGGGCCACCCACCGGCGCACCCCGAGCTCGCGGAGCAGCAGGTAGGTGCCGAGCCCCGCGAGCGCGAAGTGCAGGGCGACGAAGGCCGCGAACACCATCCCGCTTGGGAGGAGCTGCGCCAGCAGCAGCCGCACCGGGTGGAAGGTACCCCCCGGATTGGCGAACACCGGCACGCCGCCCATGACCCCCGGGATCCAAGCGGGGACGCGCCCCGAGGCGAACACCCGGTCGACGAACTCGAGGACCGGGTAGGCCGCGCCCGAGTAGTCCACCCCGCCGAGCTGTGCGCCGGGCGCGAGCGCCGGCGCGAGGAAGAGCAGGGCGAGCGCCAGGTAGAGCAGCGCGGCGCGCGGCGCCGTGATCAGAGGCATCGGCGCAGCGATCGGCGCGTCACGCCCGGGGGGCGCGACGCGCGCTACCGCCGGCGGCGGCGCCCCACCAGCCCGACGCCCACCAGCCCGACGCTCAGCAGGCCGAGCGTGGCCGGCTCGGGCACCACCGCGGGCGGCGCGGCGGCGCGGTCGACCGTGCAGGCCGCCCCGGCGTTGAACGGGTCGACCGGGTCGAAGCCGACGCCGTCGCCGCCCGCGGCCGGCCCGCGGCAGACCGCCACGCCAAAGGTCCCGGCGCCGTCCGCGTTCGCGACGTACACGTCGACGGCGAGCTCCGACACCAGGTCGGCGTCGAACAGGGCGGCGGTGGCGAAGGTGAAGCGGTACGCGCCAGCGCCGCAGCTTACGAGCGGCGAGGTGGTGAACGCGTCGGCGAGCGGCCCGTTGCAGCCGGCGATGGACTGCGTGGCCGTCGGGTTCGGGAAGTCGCGGAACGGCGTGGTCGTGTCGCGCACGAGGAGCACGTCCGTGAACGTGCCCACCGGCGCGGCCGCGCCGCTCGTGCCCTGCGCGCTCCAGCCGTCGGGCGCCGGGGCGGGCGGGGCGCCGAAGAGCGCTTGCGGCGTCGTGGGGACGGGGGTGGCGTCGGCGCCGGTGCCGGCGGGCGTGAAGAAGAACGAGAAGGCCTGGAGCCCGGTCGTGAAGCTGCCGAGTTCGCGCTGGCGCACGACCACGTCCACCAGGGTGCCGGTGCGCGTGGCGCCGACGAGCTGCGGCGCCGTGGTGAGGAACAGGTCGGTGCACGCCTGCACGCCGTTCGGGAAGCACACGCTCCAGTCGCGCGTGACCTGGGCGCCGAGGGCGGCCGGGCGGGCCGCGGCCACGAGGAGCGCGCCGGCGACGAGGCCCGTCAGCCGGCGGAGGAACGAGAGGGAAGGCATGGACCGCTGCGTGGAGGGATGAGACGCCGGCGGCGTTACCGCGTGCCGCGGCTCGCGCCGGCCGCCTCGCCGAGCGGGGAGCGGGCGGGGCGGCCGGCGCGCGCGGGACGCGCGGTGCCGGAGGTGCGGGAGGTGAGGTGCGCCGCGTGCTGGGCGCCCGCGCCCGCGACCTGGCGCCGCAGGGCGGCGAGCTCGGTGCGCAGGGCCCGCAGCTCGCGCACCGACGCCTGCAGCTCGCGCGTGCGGGCCTCGAGCGCCTGGAGCGCGGCCATGTTCACGCCGTCGATGTCGACCGAGTTGATGAGCTTGTCGCTCTCGCCCAGGCCGAACGCGGCGCGGAAGTCCTGGGCCATCGGGCCCATGTGGCGGACGCTGTCCGCCTGGGTCTTGTAGTTCCAGGTCGTCACCGGCACCCGACGCAGGCGCCGCAGCACGTCCTCGCCGTCCACGGGCGCGAAATGCTCCTTGCGGGTGCGGTCGGAGACGCTGCTCCACGAGCCGCCGCCGGCCGCCACCTCGACGCCGGAGCTGAGGTTCTGCGACGTGTAGAACTTGATGCCGCCGCAGCCGCGGGCCACGAACTGGTTGTTGGCCGTGGGGAAGACCGAGTCCGAAGAGAAGCCCGCGCACCCGTCGCCGATCACGACCGAGCCCTGGCGCCTGGCCGTGCGCGCGTTCTTGCCGATGGCGACGGAGAACTGGCCGCTGGCGCTGTTCTGCAGCCCGATCGCGACGGCGAAGTTGCCGTTCGCGATGCTCGGCCCGAAGACCATGCTGTACAGCCCGCCCGCGATGCTTGACCCGCCCAGCGCGAGGGACTCCTCACCGGTGGCTTGCGCGCCGCTCCCGAGGGCGACGGCGCCGGCCGCGCTGGCGGTCCCGTTGAACGCCAGGGACCGCTCACCCGACGCCGTCGCGTTGTTGCCCAACGCGGCCGCCTCCGCTCCGCTGGCCGTCGTCGCCAGCCCGGCCGCGAACGAATGGTTCCCGCTGGCCCGGGTGTTCTCGCCGAACGCCGCGGAACCCGCGCCCACGTTCGCGTCGTCCCAGTAAGTCGCACCGTAGCTCTCCACCTGCCCGGCGCGGAACGCGAAGCGGCCGGGGTACCACATCATCCGCACGCCGGCGCCCGTGGCCGGGATGCCGCCCTGGCCGGCCGTCCCGCCGCCGACGACCCCGCCGTTGAGCGCGCTCCGCCCGGCGACCGTCAGGTTCCCCGAGAGCGTGAGGTCGGTCCCGGTGGTCGGCGCCGCGACCGCCGCCGGCTTCCACTGCGAGCCGTCGAAGGTGAGCACCTGGCCGGCGGCCGGCGCCGCCGCGTCCACCGGGCGCCCGCGGAGCCCGGCCACGGTCGGGTTGGGGTACGTGCCGCTCAGGTCGCCGCCGGCCGGCCCATTCTCCGTGCCGGCGCTCCCCGGATCGCCCTTGTCGCCCTTGGGCCCGGCCGGGCCCGCCACGCCCTGCTGGTTCCAGATGAACGGCCGGTGGGTCGCGTTCAGGCACGCCTTGGGCGCCCCCGGCGCGGGCGAGGCCGGCGTGTCGATGCGGTAGACCGTGCCACTGGCGGGCACGTAGCACGCCTCGATGGTGGGCGGCGGCGTCGGGGTCTGGGCCGCGGCCGGCGCGGCCACGAGGGCGCCGACGGCGGCGCCGAACAGCCACGCGCCGGGAGCGGCGAACCGGCGGGGCGTCAGCCTGGGCTGGAGCGAGCGAGGGGACATCGTACGGCAGGGGAGAGGGGGGACCTGGGGGCTGGCGGAGTGGAGCGCGACGGGCGGTTGGGCCGCCGGCGGGGCCGGCCGGTTACGGGGCCTTGGCAGCCGCGTCGAGCTGCTGCCGGACGAGCGCCGTCGTGACGAGCACGGCCGCGGCGTCGGCGGCGTCGGCGGCCGGCGGGGTGGCCGGGGCGTCGTCCACGACCTCGCGGGCCGCGCGCCCGGCGGCCGGGCCATCCGTCCCCCCGACCAGCTCGTCGAGGCGGGCGAGGGCGCGGCGGGTGCGCGCCGCCTGGCCGCCGTCCAGCGCCGCCGCCAACTCGGTGAGCGCGACATGGAGGGCCGCGCGGCGCGTGCTGTCGCCGAGTGCCGGCACGACGCGCTGGTCGGCGTCAGCGAGCGCAGCCAGCAGGTCGGGCGCGGCCGTGAAGCTGCGCGGCTCGACGGCCGGCGCGGTGGGCGCGCGATCGCCCGCACAGGCCGCCACGGTCGCCACGGTCGCGAGCAGTGCGACCGCCGCACGCGCCGCGGCGCGGGGGCTAGAGGGAGGGATCATCGGCGGGGACGTCGGGGGGGGGGGCGATGAACAGGAAGGGCCCGCCAGTGTACCGCCGGTCACGATTTGGAGCAACCAGGCTGTGGCAGAACCGTCACACCCCGCCCGCCAGCAAGTCCAGCCGGAACGCCGCGTACGCCCGCCGCGCCGCCACGTGGTCGAGCTCGGCGCGCGCCGCCGCGGGCACCGGCGGCAGCGCCGGGTCGTACTTGATCGCGCCGAGCGGCGCCTGCCCCGCCAGCGGCACCTTCACCCCCGGGTTGAGCACCCCCGCCGGGTCGAACGCCCGCTTCACGGTCGCGAACAGCGCCAGCGCCTCCGCCCCCCACACCCGGCCCAACAGCGGCGCGCGCAGCCGCCCGTCCCCGTGCTCCCCCGCCAACGTCCCGCCCAACGCCGCCGTGAGCCCGGCCACGTCGTCCAGCAGCCCCTCGACCGCCGCGCGCCAGTCCGGCCGCCGCACGTCCACCAGCGGGTTCACGTGCACGTGCGCGTCCCCCGCGTGGCCGAAGATCACCCCCCGGACCCCGCGCCGCGCCAGCGCCGCGCGCACCCCGCGCACGTAGTCCGGCAGCCGGCCCGGCGGCACGCAGCCGTCCTCGATGAACTGCATGCTCGCGAGCGCCGGGTCCAGTTTGGCGAGGATGGGGCTCGCCGCGTGCCGGAGTTCCCACAACGCGTGTTCGGCGTCCGGGTCGAGCGCGAGCGCCACGCGGCCCGCGCCGGCCGCCCGCAGCGCGTCGCCTAACGCCCGCGCGGCGGCGCCGGCCGCGCCCGCGTCCGCCGCCTCCACCTCGCACAGCAGCACGGCCTCGGGGACGGCGCCGCCGGGCCCGCGTACCGCGTCCGGCAGCGCCCCGCCCTCGGCCGCCACGTCCAGGAACGTCCGGTCCAGCAGCTCGCACGCGGCCGCCCCCGCCGCCCGCGCCCCCTCGGCGCCTAACGCCGCGTCCTCCAGCGTCGCGAACGCGCCTAACGCGCTCGCCGTGGCGCCGGGCGCGGGCGCCAGCGCCAGCTCCACCCCCGCGAACACCGCCAGCGTCCCCTCGCTCCCCACCAGCAGGTCCACCAACTCGCCCGACCGCGCGTAGTCGGCCAGCGCGTAGCCGCTGCTCTCCTTGCGCGTCGCGTGCGCGAGCGCCGCGCCGGCGGCGCGCGCAGCGGCCACCGCCGGCGCCACGTCCGCCAGGAAGCGCCGCACGGCCGGCACGTCGGGCGGAGCCTCGCCGCGGCGCACCCACGCCCGCGCCCCGTCGGCGAACACGCAGTGCAGCCCCGCCACCCACGGCCGCATGGCCCCGTGGCGCAGCGTGTGCGCGCCGGCCGCGTTGGTCGCCGCCATCCCGCCCACCGTCGCCCACGCCCAGCTCGACGGGTCCACCGGGAAGCGCAGGCCGGCCCCGCGCGCCGCCGCGTCCACCGCGGCGCCGGTCACGCCCGGCCCGCACGCCACCCGCCGCGCGGGCGCGTCCACCGCGCCTAACGTCGCCAGCCGCGACAGGTCGACGCACACGCCGTCGCCGATCGCCCCGCCGGCCATGCTGCTCCCCGCGCCGCGGGGGACGAGCGGCGTGCCCGTCGCCGCGGCCCACGCCACCAGCGTCGTTACGTCGGGGGCGTCCGCCGGCACGGCCACGGCGCGCGGCCAAGCGCGCCCGATGCCGGCCGCCTCGCCGTAGACGGCGCGCGCCGGGTCGTCGGTGCGCCAGATGCCGCGGAAGGCGGGCGGCGGGGCAGGGCGGAGCGGAGGGATCACGACGTCAGTGTAGCGCCCGCCGGTCGGGGGCGCGGTTGACACGCCGCGGCGGTCTGTCCAGATCTCCTGTACAGGCCAGTACGGACTCCAACCCGCCGCCCATGGCACTCAAGGTCAGCTACAGTCACGCCCGCGACCACCTCGCGGAGGTATGGGACGAGGTCGAGGACACGCGCGAGGCCGCCGTGATCCAGCGGCGTGGGCGCGAGGACATGGCGCTCCTGCCGGCCGCCGAGTTGGCCAGCCTGCGCGAGACCGCCTACCTGCTACGCTCCCCGGCCAACGCGGCCCGCCTGACCGCCGCCCTCGCCCGCGCCCGCCGCGGCGCCACCGCGCCCGTCGCGCTCGACGTGTTGCGCGCCGAACTCGGGGTGGACCCGGGCGCGTGATCCGCCCCGTCCGCCCGCACCGCGTCACGGTCCTCCAGCCTGAGTGCCGGGAGGACCTACGCTACTGGGTGGACACCAACCGCAAGGTCGCCCTCCGCGCCCTCGACCTGATCGAGGCCGTGATGCGCGACCCCTTCGCGGGACTCGGCAAGCCCGAACCCCTGCGGCACCTGGGCGGGAACGTGTGGTCGCGCCGGATCACCGAGGTCGACCGCCTCGTCTACGAGGTGTACGACGACCGCATCGAGTTCCTCCAGGCGCGCTACCACTACTGAGCGGCGACTGGCCTCCCGCCGCCCGCGCCGGCTCAGGCCCCCTCGGCCGCCGCGAGCGGCACCGCCGGCACCGCCGGCACCACCGGCGTCGCCCCGCCCCCCAGCCGCCGCGCGAACTCCCGCCGCAGCAGCCAGAGCACCAGCGCGAGCTGCACGTACACCGTGCCCGCCGCCAGCCACCACACCCAGTGCAGCGCGAACCCCGGCCGGCGCGCCAGCGCCACGACCGGGCCCAGCAGCAGCGCCATGCGCGTGGCCGAGGCGAGCAGCGGCGGCAGCGTGTTGCCGAGCGCCTGGAACAGGCTCCCCGCCACGAAGATGATCCCCGAGGCGACGAAGTTCCACGAGATCACCTGCAGGTACTCGGCGCCCACCGCCACCACCGCCGGGTCGCGCGTGAACACCCGCACCAGCGCCGCCGGCGCCACGTGCGCGAGCACCGTGAGCACCGCCATCAGCCCGACAGCCATCACCACCCCGCTCCGGAACGTCGCCCGCACCCGCTCGGCGAGCCCCGCGCCCACGTTCTGCCCGGCCACCGGCCCCACCGCCATGCCTAACGCCACCACGGGCATGAACCCGGCCTGCACCACCCGCAGCCCGATCCCGAACCCCGCCTGCGCCGGCGCCCCGAACGGCCGCGCCACGGCGTAGACGACGAACTGGTAGAGCGCCATCATCGCGAACTCGAACCCCGCCGGCAGCCCCACGCCGAGTACCCGGCGCCACGCCGCCAGGTCCGGGCGCCAGCCGAAGCCGCGCAGGTGCAGGAAGGCGTCCGGCCGCCGGAACGACCACGCCACCGCCCCCCCGCCCAGCGCCACCGAGACGAGCGTCGCCGCCGCGGTGCCGGCCACGCCCATCGGCCGCCCCGTCCCCCACCCGAACATCAGCGCCGGCGCGAGCGCCATGTTGACCACCACCGTGCCGATGCTCACCGCCATCACGCGCCGGAACTGACCCGTGGCCCGCATCGCCGCGCCCATCGCCCCGAACGGGAACTGGAGCGCCATCGCCGGCACGAACCAGAGCAGGTACTCGGCGGCCCGCGCCGCCGTCGCCGCGTCGGCCGCGGCGCGCGCGGCGTAGCCCTCGCGCAGCGCCAGCCCGAGCGCCAGGAACCCCAGCCCCACCGCGGCCGACAGCAGCACCGCCTGCTGGAAGACGTGCCGCGCCCCCGCCGCGTCCTTCCGCCCGGCCGCGTGCGACACCGCCGTCGTCGTCCCCACCGCCAGCACCTGCCCCACGGCGAGCGTGAGGAACGAGACGTTGCCCGCCAGCGCCACGCCCGCCACGGCGTCGGTGCCCAGCCGGCCCACCCAGTAGAGGTCCACCAGGAAGTAGAGCGTCTGGAAGACCATCATGACGAGCATGAACGCCGCGGTCTTCACGAGGTGGCGTGCGACCGGGCCGGTGGTGAGGTCCTGCATGGGCGGGGAGGGCGGGGGGGAGGAGGGGGACGACCAATGTCGCACGGCCCGGGGATTGGGCAACCGTTACGTTGCGCGGGTTGCGCCCGGGATCGGTGGGCACGACCGTACGGCCGCCGTCCCCTCGGCCCACCCGTTCCCCCGTCGCATGCGCCCCCACCTTCTCGCTCGCACCCGCGCCGCCGCGGTCGCCCTGGCCGCCGCCATCCTGGCCACCGCCACCCTCGCCGCCCCGGCCGCCGCCCAGACGCGGATCGCCGGCAACTTCGGGCCGGGCGACAGCTATCAGACCGGCACGGCGAACTCGTGGCTGACCGGCGTCCTCCAGGGGTCGGCCCCACTCGTCGCGGCCGAGAACGCCGTGTCCTTCCAGTACACCGGCGCCGCGCCGGCCGAGCTCGCCTACTTCCGGCTCGTGCTCAACTACTTCAGCGGCCTGCCCACGATCAACGCCGCGATCCTCGAGGGGGCCGACATCAACACGGCGGTCAAGCTCACGGACTGGATCCTGGCGACGGGGGTGCCGGCGGGGACCGCACTCCCGCCGCTCCAGTTCATCCCGTCGCCCGGCGCGGTGACGTTCACGCCGGGCAACACCTACTGGATCCACCTCTACCACGACGACCTGGGCGCCGACCCCGCGGTCGACGGCCCCGTGTGGGGGTGGCAGTACAACGACCAGGGCGACGCCGGCCTGCGGTCCCGGTACCTCAACCTGACCGCCGGCACCATCGGCTCGTGGTACCAGCCCTCCGCGCTGAACGGGGACCCGGTCGTGACGCCGGTGTTCGACGTGTACGTCCTGGACCCCACGTCCGTGGTCCCCGAGCCGGCCACACTCGCGCTCGTGGCGTTCGGCGGCGGGGCGCTGGCGCTCGCGGCCCGGCGGCGGCGGGCGGCCGCGTAGCGGCGTCGCGGCGTCGCGGCG
>ERZ1066120.884-NODE-884-length-22798-cov-45.823330_pt1 | contig 22798 bp, 14 predicted proteins | sample MGYA00382767_ERZ1066120 | MGnify/ENA primary metagenome ERZ1066120 (study PRJEB33369, sample SAMEA5778350) | biofilm metagenome | biome: Industrial cooling water; feature: Water cooling tower basin; material: Biofilm | place: United Arab Emirates | collected...
ATCGGGAGTTAATAATTTATTTAATTGATCTATTTCTGTAGTTAGTTACTTGTAGCATAGATGCTAAGAAAGTAGGAAAACTGCGTTAACGTGCGCGACTCATGACATCCGTTACATCCGTTGCCATTATTGCCAGTTACCTACTAAAACGAATGGCGCCCAATAGTAAGGATGTTTGAATGTGGGGTCTTCTGCTGAAAGTAGGGACATTTGAGCTAGACGCAAAGCTTCTCCTCTTGGTTTTTGGTTATTGACGAGTTGTTGGTAGAATTGAATCATTAAGTTGGAAGTAGCATTATCGTCAACGCTCCATAGACTTCCGATTGTACTACGGGCGCCCGATTGAACGGCTATTCCTGCAAGTCCTAATGCTGCTCTGTCGTCACCTACTGCTGTTTGACATGCGCTGAGAACTAATAAATCTATTGCTTGCTGTTTGGTTTCTCTTGCTTTGAGAAGGGAGTCTAATTGTTTGACGCTTAATGGTTGTGTCCAGGCTAAAATAAATGTATCTTCGGCTCTAGAACTAAATTTTCCGTGAGTCGCTAGGTGAACTATCGGCGCCTGAGATGAGGTTACTGCCCGTTCAAATTTTTCTGTGGTAAAGTTATTATTGAATAAGTTTTGAGTCGAAAGTTTTTTGGTTATTGTTTCTAACTCTCTTCTGACAGCGGGTAATCCTGGAAAAGTTTGAGTTGAAGTTTTGTTTGGTTCATTAATTCCAGCAAAGATTCCTTCTAGTCTGCCTCGCGCGATATTTCTTGGTGGTAATATTTCTAATCCTGGTGTTAGGGCAATATCATATTTTTTCTGCACTAAATATTCGTTTTTTTGTACATCGTGAAGCGCTGCCATTGGAATACCTTGTAATCTACCATCTAATACAAATACAAGGTTGCTGATACGACTGTTTTGTAAGTCTGTCTCTATTGGTCGAATTAACCAATTATACATTTCTTGTGCAAGTGGCAAAAATTCGTATGTGCTTCTAATCGTCAACTGTTGACGCAATGTACTTACTTTATTTTCAAATTCGTTTTGAGATATATTTATTGTGTGCAGTTTTAATGACTGTTCTTGAGGCTGCTTAGGAAACCATGTTATTACTGCTAAACGGTCGCTTAATATGAACGGATATACTACAGATGTTGTCTGATTTTGGTCAATTTTTTTCATCTCCACAGGTTGAGCATCTACGCAAGCGCTACGGAAAAAGTTATTTAATTCTGCTACTTGCAATGCTTCAATAGTTTTCCTCGCTTTTTCTAAAGTCTTAAAATCTGGTTGTGCCTGAGATATCAATAATAATCTCACATATTGACGGTAAATTGGCTCGATTTCTTCACGATACGAAAATTGTACATCCCGATTGAGTGCCGCTAAATCACGACGCAAATATTTTAAAATATTAACAGCTTGTTCGTAAGCTACAATCGCCTGTTCTTGATTTCTTCCAGGATTATTATCTGCGCTTTTAATTCTACCTAATTGCCATAACCAACGCGAGCTTATATCTTTTGCTTGAATACTTTCTGATAGTTTTAAAGCTTGCTTGCTCAAATTTTCTGCTTCTGTCCATTGCTGAGTTTGTTCGTACAAATGACCCAAAGTACCTATAGCATAAGCTTCCGCACGTAAATCATTCAAACTTTGAGCTTGCTTAATACCTATGACTATGACTTTGGCTGCTGTACAAATAGGATGTCCGTTCGTACATGCATCTTGAGGTGATACTGCTGTTGAGTTGGTTTGGAGTGCTAACTTGATTAAACTTTGAGCAAAATTAATTCGAGCATAAACGCTGCTGTGACTTGGTGGTAAGCTATCTATTTGAGCTTGAAGTTGTTGTGATAAAGTTTGGGCGCCTCGGAGTTGTTCTGGTTGTGATGATGAGACTAACAAGCGTAATATATTAAGTTGTGCTTGGACTTGAGTTGTTGGTATAGATGAAGTTGTAGCTGCTTGCTGATAAAGCTGTAATGCTTGTTGAGTTGTATCTTCTCCTAAAGTTTTTTTCTGCGCTTGAACTGTATTACCTTTACTCAACAGTATTTCTGCTAATATTTCTTTTGATGGCGCCAGTTTACTTGCATCATCTAATACTTGTAAAGATAAATTTAAATCACCAACAACTCGCAGTGCGTTGCCAAGACTGAGTAAACCAGTAGCTTTTAATACTGGGTCTTGCTGTTTTGTTAAATCTGACTTTACGCTTTCAAGAGTATTTTTAGCGCGTCGAAACAGTCCTAAAGCTTGTAGTGCTTGCGTTTGGTTAATTTGGGCGCCTATTTTTCCAGAAATATCTTGAATTTGACTATATATATTAACAGCTTCTTGCCAACTTAAGAAGGCATTTTCGGGTTGCCCTTGCGCTAATTGTAATTTGCCCAATGTATTATAAGCTTGCGCGCGTATCGATAAATATTCTTTGCTGCCACTTTTACTCTGTAGTAATTTTATACTTTCATTAATTATTCCAGATTCAGATAATTGTCCTAACTCTTGGTAACTTAATGAGAGATAGTTCCAACTGAGGGCTTGATTTAGTTTATCTCCATTATTGCCAAATGCTGTTGCAGCTTGTTGAAATGACTTTACTGCTTCTGAATACTTTTGTGCTTGGTATAAGTTTAAACCTTGGTCAAATAATGATTTGGCATTTGTAGATGCTTGAACGCTTACTTGTTGAGGCACCATAGAAGCAGGCGCCGGAGTGGTGATAAATATTTGAGATAATGCAGCTAGAGCAAAAATTTTATACATATATTTAACTGATAAATTAATTAAAAAGGTTGATTATAAATAATCGAAAAATACAATCCATTTTCTTGCCAAGAGTTTTTCTCACCAGAAACCCGACCTAGCGGAACACCCCAGTCAAACCGCGCGGTTAACCTATTATTTTGTTGCCATAATAACCCAAGCCCTACCGATGCTAAAGTATCTGGGTTGAGGGCGCCTCTTCCAGCGTTAGATGTATTCCAAGCTGTACCAAAATCAATAAACGGGGTAACTTGTAGTAATCCTTGAATTTCTGGAACTCGTAATACAGGGTAACGAAATTCTGCTGAAGCCAGAAAGCCATTATCTGCTAAAGTTCTATCTTGACGATATCCTCTAACTGTTGCTTGTCCTCCTAAACCAATTTGTTCACTCGGTAGTAACGGTCTATCGGCAAGTTGTAAATCTGCACGCGCGATGAATAAAGTATCTGGCGCCAATAGTTTTACCCACTGTGCTTGTCCACGCCAAGCAAAAAATTCACCATCTGGGTCAGTATTATTTATAGTGGCATCTAAAGCATCGATACCTAAACTTAGTTGTGAGCGCGCGGCAAAAACTTCGCTGCTACTACGCTGCGTCCAGTCTTGGGCAAAACGTAAAATAGTCGCGCGAGTTTGACCATTTTCATCGGCACCAGGAGAAGGAAAAGGAAGTCTTTCACCCACTAATGTTTCTAAAAAACCAAGGTCACTTTCGCGACGAGTTGCTGATAAAGATAACGCAAACTCTTTTGTTGGTGTTCGTATTAAAGGTTGACGGTATGTAATTCCATATTCTTGTGATGTACCCTCGATACCCAAAGCATCAAATGGTTTTTCGATAATTTCGCTTGATGCATAGCTGTAATTGAATGTCAATGTGCCATTTTGAGGATTTAAAGGTATTCCATAACTAGCGTATACACTATTACTTCCGTCAGTATTGGCATAAGCAACGCTCAAACCGTCTCCAAGTCCGAATAAGTTGGCTTGGTTAAATTGAATTTGTCGTTCAAAGCTACCGACACTAGGTTGTCTATTGTTATTTAAATTTAGTTGAACGCTAAATGTTTTAGCTTCTGCAACTTGAACGGCTAAAATGCTACCACCCGGAGTGGTGCCTGTTGCTAATTCGGCTTTAACATTTTGTATTAATGGGTCTAGTTCTAATAATTGTAAAGCTTCTAGTAGTTTTTTGAGATTTAGAGGTTTATCGGCGCCTAAAGCTAAACGACTTCGTACATAATCAGAATTTAATCGTCGTGTTCCTTTGACGTTAATATTTTCTAGACGACCTTCTAAAACTCTAATTTTTACTATCCCACCATCTACTTTAAAGGTTTGGTCGGCAGGAATATAGGCGCCGGAGTTTACATAACAAGGTTCTTTAGAGTTATTATCATTACAACCTTTTGTGTAAAGATTAGTAATTTTATCAGCAGCTTGTAGTAGCTCGGTAAAGCTGATAGGTCTGTTAATTAAGTCTTTTGTGGCATCATTTAATTGTTGTTGAGTGAAAACAGTGCTACCTTCAATTTCAAAGTTTGTGACTTTGATGGCGCCTTGTACATCACTCGGAATAACTTGGGGAGTGGGAGGTGTGGGAGCGGTTATTGATGGAAATTGAAATAATTCTTGTGGCGATGGTAGTTTTGGAATATTGGGAAGAGGGGTAGGTGGGGGTTCTGTTTGTCGCTGTAAGTCTTGTCCAGGCGCCTGGGCAAGTATAGATTTTGGAGTTATTAAGTTTAGTAGTATTGTAAGGATTAACAAAAGTTTAATATTCATTTTTTATGAGATAAATTAAGTGTAATAACTTGGATTGATTCCCCCAACCCCCTTTGTTAAGGGGGGCTTTAAGAAGACCTCTTGTTCCCCCTTTGTTAAGGGGGGCTAGGGGGATTAGCGAACTGGACAAATAGGCGTATTATTAAACAATGAAGAATTACTACCAGGCGCCTTGGAAACAAGGGTTACTTCGCCTTTATCGTTGAATACCCATGTAGTCGCAGGTTTTGGAGGCGCCGCGATTGTTTTTCGATTTGAAGTTGTTGCAGTAGGTATTTGTTGCTGTGTTGGAGTTGTGGTTAAACGTGTATCTTTCCATACAGCGTCACTGTTCAGTGGTGCATCGGGTCGAGGTGGTAAACCACCGTTTCCTGTATTTACAAATTGACTACCTTTACCAGCAAAAGCGTCACATCTAGTAGTTATCAATGTAGAAGCATCGACTGTCTTTTGAGGTAGGTCAATTAAAGGAACACTTAGTTCGCTTTCTGGTGAGTTAGGATTTGCTTGCGGATTATTGATAGGAGAAGCTGCTGAAGATATAGCGGTGATATCACTGCTTTGTAAATTACGAGGATTTTGATTTATAGGGTCTAATTTCTCTAGGTCTTGCCTAGTCAAGGGGTTAAAACCAAAACCACCAATTGCGTTAATTATGACCTTACCATCTGTACCTGTACGCGCGTTGGCAATGATATCGTTGTTTTCTCCTGGAGTTGTAACAATAAGTGGAACGGAGTTGCCGATACCACCAATAGTGATATTTCCACCATTTCCACCAGTTTGACCAGCAGTGGTAGAAATTAAACTATTACGTCTCATTGACAGTAAATCTGCTACGTTGATTGTTATATCTCCACCATTACCGTTATTTGTATTGGCAGTAATATTACCTTGATTAAGAATAAGACGGTTTGCTTCAAGGTTTATTTGACCTGCATTACCTGTACCTTGACTATCTACAGCAACTCTGCCACCGTCTTCAATTGTTACTTGTTCGGGGTCTATAAAAATATTACCACCACTGCCTGTTGAATTGGCGCCTGTAGTTGCAAAAACCCCACTAGGAATTAGATTATTTGCATCTATGTAATAAGAATTTCGGTCACTATTTGGATTAGCTGATTGTCTAGAGCCAGACAGAGTAATATTATCTCTAACTTTGAGTACTATACCTCCAGCTTTCTCACTACTATTAGTTGTATTGGTGGCACTTCGCACCTGACCACCTTCAGTGGCATTAAAACTATTAGCTGTAATATTTATAGTGCCAGCATTTCCCTGGTTTCCAATAACGCTAGCATCAATACCGGCATTATTTAAAGATAATGAACCTGTATTGATAAAAATATCACCACCATTACCCTTTTCTGACCGTGTTTGTACAACACTTTGTATAGCACGGCGCCTTGGGCTATCGTTAGTTAGATTGACTGACTGTGCTGTAATATTAATTGAACCAGCATTTCCATTTCTGGTAGTACTGTTATCTATAAAACCGCCATTTTGAATAGTCAGGTTGCCTGTATTAATTTGAATTTTACCAGCATCTCCAATTCCAAAAGTCTTAGCAGCTATTCCCGCATTTGGCGTTACTTCAGTATTTGTACCATTAATTAACATTGACCCAGAGGTGATAGTGATATCTCCTCCCTTACCAGTTGCATTGGTAAAACCATCCTCTCCCCCGTTTCCTAATGTACTAAAAATACCAGTGATACCCCTGCCATTTGGCGCAGCATTAATTTCAAAGTTGCCACTACCAACATTAATATTTATATTTCCAGCATTGGCAAATGGACGGTCTTGGGCATCAAGGTTAGAGTTGCCACTATTTACAAAAGCATTGATTTGACTATTATTGCTTAATTTGAACGAACCTGCTGTAATATTTATATTGCCGCCGTTACGAAATTCTTCTGGTTTCGGGTTATTAATGTCTGTTGGTAAAAGGTTTTCCCTTGACAATACCTGACTACTAATAGAACTTTGGTCTATGTCAACACCTCCACTGGTAGCATTAATTGTAATATTGCCAGCATCCCCTCTTGTGACAGTGTTTGTATTAATACTGGCGCCATTTAGTGCTAGAGAACCAGTATCAATGGAGATAGAACCACTATCAATGTTACTAGTATTGTTTGTTACCTGCTGAGATGGAACTAGGTTAGTAGTATTAAGTATAGAATTTGTAATTTTAACTTCTTGTGGAGAAAAAGATGCATACTCATTAGATTTACCAATAAAGATGCGTCCAAAATTTCCCTGACTTAAAATTTCTGCTCTTCGATTATTATCAGCAATTATTGATACCTGATTACGTGCGGTAATACTGATGTCTCCTGCAAAATTAGAGCCAGAGTTACTGCTACTTATCCTAGAGTTATTTAAAAAGACCGAACCCTGATTCGATTGAATCGTAACTTTATTAAAGTCTGCTTGGTTAGTATTATTACTTGAAGCTTCGATATTACCAATACGAATATCACCACGAGCTTCAATTGCCACATTTCCAGCTAAACCATTTTGAGACTGAGGTCTAATTGTCCAACCTGTTGTATTAATTTGACCTTGAGGTGCATTTAGCCTGATTGTACCACCTTGTCCGCTAAGTGTAGAGGATGTAATTTCCCGAATAAATCCACTACTAGAAGGTGGTTCTCCCTCAGCTATAAAATTTATGTTGCCGTTACTACTGTTAATTTCTACACTTCCTGCTGTTCCTGTTCCATTATTTATTATACGAGATGCTATTTCATCTTCTATAGTAATATTACCATTCGCGTTAATACTTATATTCCCAGCTTTAGTAATGTTAGCCCAAGAACCAATTTTTCTTTTGATATCTATGTTTCCATTTCTACTGTTAAGAGTAATATTGCCACTGCTGCCATTATTGGCTATGGATGTTAAACTTCCTCCAAAATCGTTTTGATTTCCGGAACGAATATTCTGATCACTAACTTGAATGTTTCCGTTACTCAGAATATTGATGTCTCCTCCAGTTCTGTCTCTAGAACCTGTATTTATTCCTTCTGCAATTCGTACACTGCCTCTAGAATCTATAGTAACTGGACTACCAAAAGCTGTTATTGAATAGGCGCCTACATCTAAGTTAGGAGAAGTCCCCGTAATTTCAATCGTACCTCCTGGAAAATTTGTATTAGGTTGATATTGATTTGTTAATAATACCTGACCATTCTGTACAACATTAATTCCTGCAATTGAAATTTTTGCACCTTCTGTTTGAGTTTGATTGCTAATGACAGAGCTAATACTATTATTTAAAGGATTTTGAATGGGAGTATATATAATTTCATTGCCCGAATTATCAGGTGTAACTCCGGGTGTTCCAAAATCAGTTGTACCCGCGCGTATATCTAAAGTTGGTTTATTGGCGCCATCAATTTGTAGCGATGTTCCATCAGAAAGCGTAACATTTCCTGATAAGGTGTTTGCTTTAGAGTCGGCGCCTGTAATATTTACATTCCCAAGAGTTACACTACCTCCAGCCAGAATATGGAGTGAAGCACCTGTATAGTCACCAACATTTACATCTCCACTTGCGCGAATTACTGGGTCATAAGGACTGAAAAGATTTCCGACATTACCATCGAGTTGTTCTATGCGAAAATTACCGTTTGCCCAGTAGTGTGCATCTCCTCCTACAGTATTTGCACTCCGCAGCACCATGTCGGAACCTGAGAAAAACCCACTGTTAGGATGATTTAAAGCATAAATATCTACATTTTGATTACCTTGTAAAAGTAGCTTTCCACCCGCAGAAGCAATAAAAGGATTTGTTGCTGTATCTCTGACTTTTACTGTATCTGTTGCGGAGAGTGTTAAGTCGTTTCCTGCTTCTAGTTTTCCTTGCAGGTCGAGTTTTACACCAGCAAGTGTTAAATCTTGCCCTGTTTGGAGGTTTCCGGTATTGCTGATAGTAGAAGAATTGGCGCCAAATTGTAATCCTGGACGTATGCTTACTGTTATTAGTGGTGGTGCTTCTGGGTTGGTTGCGCTGAACTGTAACCCGTTATCGAATACAAAGCTATTTGCTGTACTGGCAAAAAATGAACCTGCTACATCTAACCGCGCGTTTTGACCAAATATAATTCCATTGGGGTTAAGAAAGAATAAATTCGCTTTACCGTCTACACCCAAAGTTCCAAATATTCTGGAGGGGTCTCCACCTGTTATGCGGGATAATATATTTTGAATTCCTTGTGGGTTGGCAAAGTAAACTCGTTGCCCGTCTCCAACGTTGAATTGTGAGAAACTTTGAAATAGATTAACACCTCTTGTGGCGCCTCCTTGGATGAGAGTTGCGGGTAGCCCTTGTATGTTACCGTTTGGTGTGACTACTGAACGTTCGGCGCCTAGTGTACTATCTGGAGTAATTTGAGATGAAGCTCTTGGAGTAAGGAGAATCGTTAGATTGGTAATTAGAAGAAAGAGCAGTAATTTAATTTTTATCATACGTTTAATTCCCCCGCTTTCGATAGTAGGTGTTTATTGTTTGGGTGTACAACAGGGTAAAAATGGTTTATTGTAAGTTTCGGGTGGCGCCTCGATGGACTGTAATAAATCTTGCCAGTATTGCTGAACTTCGGGGTCGTTGGGACGTTGGCGCCGTAGAATTGCTATATCCGTGAAAGCATTTTCCCAAAACCCGGCTGTTGTATAAAGAACAGCACGGTCTAAAATTTTACTTGTAGTTTGTAGTTGAGTATCTAAATTTTCATCTTGTAACCGCTCAATTCTGCCTTCTATATAAATATCTTCATCGCGTTTGCGAGGGTCGCAAATCATCGAAAATCCCCAAGTATAAATTTGACCTATTTGCAAGGGTATACGTGTGGGTAAACGAATGCTGATAATACCTGCTTGCTGAACAGGCTGGAAAGATTCTCTATACAAAGGTGTAATATTAGTGTTATCGCGCAGTACAAATTCCATTGTTCGCGCTTCAGTTGTGATTTGAGGAATATAAATATAAAATGTTGGATATTCTGCTGTTGTCAACTGCGCTTCTTGGTCTGAAGGTACCAAAGGAATAGGAGCTTTTTGATTTTGAAAGCAAGTTCCTCTAGTTCCCCCTGCTCTGACTCTACCAGGTCTTCCCGCTGTAAAACCAATCGACCTTCTGGCGCCACGCTGAATATAGCTTTGCATATTGGCAATAGCAGCAGTGGCAAATCTATTGCCAGGACGTGCTGAGAGTGCCTGTCTAAAAAATTGTAATGCTCTACGATAATTTCGTTGACCAGCTTGAGCGTAACCTTGTCGCATCAACTGATTGAAATTACCTGCCTGCGCTAAATTGTACACAGAATATTGCTGGTAAAGTGAAGTCGCTTGTGCATGGGCAAAAGGAAATGACACTGTAACAGCTAGTAAACAGCTAGTCCAGAACTTGGTAGTTATGCAATTCACGACTAAGAGCGGTTGTTATTATTGCCAGCAATCATACATCGCACAAATATTTGGTTCTATTCTCCGAAGGTCGAATTAAATTTGAAATTAAATTTGTAAATGTGAACCGTGGTTCACATTTTGATCCGAGAAACCTGGTTTCTACTCGAAATTGTGATTTTTATGACAAGATTCAACGAAGAAACCAGGTTTCTGGTTTGTTTCTGAGGCGTGGTTCACATTTTCATCTGAGAAACCTGGTTTCTACTCGAAATTGTGATTTTTATGACAAGATTCAACGAAGAAACCAGGTTTCTGGTTTGTTTCTGAGGCGTGGTTCACATTTTGATCCGAGAAACCTGGTTTCTAATCGAAATTGTGATTTTTATGACAAGATTCAACGAAGAAACCAGGTTTCTATGATTTCTTGACATCAAACCATTTTTCATATAATGTCTTATAAATTCCATTCTCTTTAAGAGTCAACAGCGCACTGTTAATTTCTCTACGGTAAGGACTATTATTTGGTAAAACAATACCGTAATTTTCTTCTTGGAATATTGAGCCGACAATTTCAACCTTATTTTTACCTTCGTTAGCTGTATAGTAAAGAAGTACAGGAGAGTCAAAAACTAAAGCATCGGCTTGATTCTTGAGTAAAGTATCATAAGCGTTTTCAATACCACTGACTTCAACAGCTTTAATTTTTTGCTGACGTAGAAATTCAGATGCAGTACTACCAGCAGTAGTAACCACAACTCGACCGGGTAAATCTTCTATACCACGAATATCACCTTGAAGTTGTTGTACAGTCATAGCAGTAGTAACGGTTGCTGTAAAATAAGCGACAAAAATCACGCCAATAAACATCCAAATTATTGCTATCATTCGACCCAGTGGACCTTTGGGCATTTCATCAGCTTGTGTCGCTAAAGTTGCAGCTGCCCACCAAGAAGCTTTTAAAATACCAGGGAAATAAGATTTGGAAATCATTGCTTCTTGGTGATGACGTTCAAATAACCAAATAATGTGGGCAGCAATTACAATTAAAACTAGTGCAATGGCAACAAGCTGTAGAAGCGTTGGAGAGAAAAACATCTGTAACAAGTTAGGGAAGATATTATTTTTGCTTTCAGAACTTCTGACCATTATCTGCAACCCCCCTGCAAACATTGGTAAAGAGAAATCAAATTTCTTTTGCCGTTCCGCAGTGATGGAAATTGCTGCAATGCCTAAATCTACTTTATTTTGTTCAACTTGATTAAGAACATCTGGTACTGTTGGATACACGGTAAACTTAAAGTCGGCGCCTATTTCGTTAGCAATGCTGCGCCATAAGTCAATACTAAACCCCGAAAGTTTATCTTTATCTTGAAACACAAACGGAGGAATTACCTTCGTTGCAACTTGCAGCGTTTTTTTAGATGGGTTTTCTTGAGTGGCGCCAGGGTAAGGGTATAACAATAATAGTACTAGCAGCCCAGCCAGTAGACTTTGCCACAAACGCACTTTATTTAAGGTTTTAATGATTTGACGTATTTTTTTTGACAAAACAACTTTTATATTTAAGTAATCATACATAGTAAACTCCATCACCCTTAATACATATATATCTTTGAATGTCAATATATCATTTCGTAGATTTATTTGAACATACTTATATTTACTGAGAATTTGTGAACCACGGTTCACACCGCTAAATTTACGCATGAAAACCTAGAGTCTGTGTCATTAATTCTGGGGCGTTGTAAGGTGGGCACTGCCCACCCTAAGACAGGTACCAACATACCAAAACTATTGACACGAACCATTAGTTGCGCTAAAAAGGCGCCTTATCTAAATAGGTGCCTTTATTACGTATTGTTATTCTAATGTTTCAAAATCATCCCAAGTAAAAAGCCAATAATTGTTCCAGAAATATGACTAACAAAACTAATTTGAGGTGTAGTTAAATCGAATACTGTTTGTATCAAAATTATCAATAAAAAGCTTTGTAATTTTTTCGAGGCAATGCTACCTCTATTTTTTAACCAGTCACGCAAAAATATAGCAACAGAAACGCCAACTAAACCCATAACGCTTCCAGAAGCACCAACTACAAAGTTTTCTGGCGAATAACCTAAAATATACATTAAAGTAACTGTCAGCATTGACCCAACACCTGTAGTTAAATATACAAAGAAATATTGCTTTACTTCTAAAATAAATTCTACGACACGACCAAAATAATAAAGTCCAACCATATTCATCATTAAATGCAGCCAGCCAAAGTGAAGGAATGTTGCAGTCAAAAGGCGCCACCAATCTCCAGCTAATACTTGTTGTGGAACCAAGGCGCCTAAATTATATAATGCATATAAGTTTGTACTACCTCCAAATCTAACTAAGAGTGCAAATGCTACTAGGTTTAACCCAATAATCAAAAATGTAGCTTTTGGTTGTCGCTTAATTTGACTTTTGCCTATATATCTGGCTTCTTGTTTAATTTCTATAATTATTTGTTCAAGAACATCTTTATCTAGAGGGGGTATCAGCGGCGCCTTCGATGGTTGAGATAGGTGCCATTCTACAGCCGTGCGAATACGTACATCTTCACAGTTAATTAAATTTAAAAATAGCTCGCGAGCAGTTTCATAATTTCCAGATGCTTGTTCAGCAGTAGCCAACCAAAAATTTTTAATCGTTTGAGGGTATATTAAAAGCGAACTGTTAAATAAGTTTGCGACTTGTTCCTTTTCTCCACAAAATGCCAATACATATAGTTTTGCAAGATTGCGCGTTGATAAATCTGTTTTTTCTATACTTGAAAAATATTGTTGCCATACCTGTAACATTCCATTTACATCACCTATTTCTCCTAAAGAACGCAAGTACATTACTAATAAATATGATTCTTTTGCTAGTATCTCTGGTGTCGTATTTTGTTGTATCCATAATAGTAATTCTAACCAACGAGAATTAATTTGATATAAGGTAATTGCAGCAGACCTGCCAATTGATGTTGTTGATGATTGGTAACGTTGAAAAATAACAGTAGCTTCATCAATAAAACCCTTTTGAGCTAGCTCTAATCCTTTAATTAATTCTGGTTGCTCTTTTATGCCATCTAAAGGATGTAATAGTCGCACGAGAATAGAGAGTTTTCGAGCTTGTTTAAATTTTTGTTGAGCTAAAAGTCGATTGACATGGACAAGCGCAATGATAGGAGTGACTATTAGTATAATCCATAAGCTTCCACCAATTAAGCCTGCTATAGTTGGAGTAAAGTAATACAATGCTCCCGTGACAGCTAAAACAAACGCTGAAACTACAACCCAACCTGTAATGAGTCTCTTTGAACTGCGAATTGCATAAATGATTTGCAAAATGCATGATACAGTGACTGTCCAAATCAGTAAACGGTTAATATCCATAAAAAAGTTGTCTTCTGATTCAGTTTAGTATTTCATTTAGAATATAGATAAATCAAACGGAACATGGGGTAAAAAATGGCAACCCAACTTAGTGAACCAAAATCTCAAAAAGGCATGGTAATATCTTGGGAAGCATTACCTGATGATTTTTGGTTAGAGGACGACCCAGTGGAAAATACAGGTCAGCCATTGTTGGCTGGTGCTTTGCGTGAAATATTAGAACTTGCTGGATATATCACAGCGTACATGTTAATAGCTTCAAATTTTGGGCTTTGTGCAAAAGTCAACGGTTTGTTTACAGTTAAAGCACCTGACTGGGTGTATGTAGATAGAGTAAATGAAATTTTAAACGACCGTAGAAGTTACACACCCAATTTAGAAGGTAATATTCCTTCAGTAGTTATGGAGTTTTTGTCGGACTTCAAAAACGAAGGATATAAAGGTGAAGAATATTCGTCAAAACAAACACATCCACCAGGAAAATGGTTTTTTTACGAAAAAATACTTAAAATTCCTGTTTATGTTGTGTTTGACCCAGATGGAGGACTATTAGAATTTTACAAATTAGATAATGGTAGTTATATTCTAGAATTGCCAGATGAGAATGGGCGCCATTGGATTGAGTCGATGGGTTTATTTTTGGGAACTTGGCAAGGAACTAAGGAAGGTCGAACTGGTTATTGGTTACGCTGGTGGGATGCATCAGGTAACATGTTACCTTGGGCTGTTGAAAAAGTCGAGTTAGAAAGCCAACGCGCGGAACAAGAACGTCAACGCGCGGAACAAGAACGTCAACGCGCGGAACAGGAACGTCAGCAAAAAGATAGGTTAATTGCCTATTTACAATCTCAAGGTATCGACCCAAGCAATTTGCCTGATACCATGTCCAGTTGATTATCCATATGTAGAGACGTTACATGTAACGTCTCTACGGAGATTTTATTTCATGTCTGATATCAAATAATACAATCGCCACAAATAAAAATACGTCTTTTTCTCAATATAAATACTATATATATAATATTTGTGTAAATAAAAATACCATTAAACGGGCTAGAAGCCCATTCCACAAGAGTTAAAATATCAGCATGACATTTTTCTATAATAATTGTAAAATTTCTTTGGCGGCTCTGTTACATACTCCAACTTCACCTAAGCTCGCACGCATTTCTTGGTAGTCTTTTTGTAAAAGCTTTTTACGTTCAGGATTTAATAGTAGTTCCATTGCTGCCTGAACTAGGTTTTCTTTTGTTGCGCGCTCTTGAATAAATTCTGGCACTATTTCTTTCGCTGCTACTAAATTTACTGGTGAAGCGTAATCAAAGGTTACTTTTAGTATTTTAGTACCTACCCAGTAAGTAAAAGGGCTGAGACGATATAATACTACCTGTGGAATTTTTAATAGTGCTAGTTCTAAGTTTACTGTGCCGCATTTGGTAATTGCTAAGTCTGCTGCTGCTAGTACTTCTTTTTGTTGACCTGATACTACTGTTGCTTTTAGTCCATATTGTTGTATTGCTTTTTCAATTCTGTCTCGGTAAGTTTCTAGTGACAGAGGTATCCAAAAGTGTACTTGCTCTAATTTTTCTTGCAGTGTTTGAGCAGTTTCAAACATTACGGGTAATAAATATTTTAGTTCTTGAGGACGAGAGGCAGGAAGCAAAGCAATGTTTGTAACTTCATCAAGTATACCTAATTTTTGACGAGCGATTTCTCGACTCTCGAATTCCTGCATTCTATCTATCAAGGGATGCCCTACCCAAGTTACATTTGCTTTGTGCTTTTCAAAATAACGAGCTTCTGCTGGAAAAATCGCTAATAACTTATTACTGACGTTAATTATAGCTTTTGTATCTTTGGTTGTTAGTGAAGACACCCAAACTTGTGGTGCTATATAATACACTATGGGTAAATTAGGTAAATGGCGCCTCACATATTTACCAATTACCATATTTGGTCCCATGTAGTCGATTAGTACTACTAAATCTGGTGGGTTTTCTTTCAGGTATTTAATAGCTGTTTGTTGAATTTGTAACGTCGGCAATATATAAGGTATTGCTTCTAACAATCCGAATGAAGAAATTTTTGCTGTGTTACCAATAATGGTGGCGCCAGCTTGCTGCATTTTATCACCACCTAATGCCACGATTTCTAATTGGGTGTTATTAAGAGTCGCTTGACGCAATAATGCTTCAACAAGTAAGGCGCCTTGCAAATCTCCAGAAACTTCACCAGTACTTATAAATATTCGCATTTTAATAGAGTTAGGAGTTAGGAGTTAGGAGTTAGGAGTTAGGAGTTAGGAGATGAGAAGTAGAAATTAATGAATCGACATAGCTGTTTACAAAAACAAAAGTTAAAAGTCTAAGGTTTAAAGCGAAATACTAAATTTATAACTCTTAACTCCTAATTCCTAATCCCTAATTCCTAACTCTCAACTCCTAACTTGTTATTCATCGCTTATATTTGCGCCTTTGCCTTTACCGGGTATTAATCCGCGTCTTCCTGGCATTTGTGATAGCAGTAAAAAGCGACGTAGATGTAGTAAATGCTCGGTGTCTCCTAGCATTTCAATTTCGTCTAAAGCGTCTTTAAATGTTAGCTGTGAGCGATATAAAATACGGAAAGCTTTTTTGAGGTTTTGTAATTCTTCGGGTATGAAACCTGCGCGTTTGAGTCCAATCAAGTTCATGGCTCGAACTCTCGCTGGATTTCCTTCGATGGTCATGTATGGTGGTGCGTCTCTGTCTATACGTGCCATTCCTCCCACCATTGCGTGTCTGCCAATATGTACAAATTGATGCACTCCCAATACTCCACTGAGTCTGGCGCGTGATTCAATGTATACGTGACCTGCTAGGGCAACCGAGTTAGCAATAATTACAGAGTCTTCAATTACACAATTATGACCTACGTGGACATATGCCATGAGTAGGTTTCTATTACCCACAAGTGTGGCTTCTCCTGCACCTGTGGCGCGGTTGATTGTTACATACTCGCGAATTAGGTTATCGTCGCCGATTTTGACCCAACTCAGTTCGCCGTCGTATTTTAAATCTTGTGGTTCTGTACCTATAACTGCGCCAGGGAATATTTGATTTCGTGCCCCAATTTCTGTGAACCCGTCTAGCACCACGTGGGCGCCGATTACGGTTTCGGGACCTACTTTCACATGCCCTCCAATCACAGCATAGGCACCGACTTGCACTGTGGGGTGAAGTTCCGCATTTGGATGTATTACAGCGGTAGGATGAATGAGCGTCTTCAAGGGTGCATCTCCAGAACAGTAAGCGTGCTGACTATTTGATTAATCCGTAGCCGAAGGTGTCGGGTTACCAACAAGCGTGTGTGTGAGGGCGAAAGTTATCGAAATTTAACAGATTTTACAATATAAGTTGTAAATAACTAATTTTCTGGTATCCTTTTTGGTGAATAAGGGCACGATTGTTAACGTACCCACATTCCTGATTAAAGGCATCAGGTAACGAGTGAAAACATAAGTTCGCCTTCACATGCGAGTTGACCATCTACTTCGGCACGAGCTTGCATTTTACCGAAACGACGCTGTTTAACCCATAACAGTTCCACAGTCATTACTAACTGGTCTCCTGGTACTACCTGACGGCGAAAACGCACTTTATCTATACCAGCAAATAAGAAAAGCCCACCTTCCAACTCTGGCACTTGTGTCATTACGACACCCCCCACTTGTGCCATAGCTTCAACTATTAACACTCCTGGCATTATTGGGCGCCCAGGAAAATGTCCTTGAAACTGTGGCTCGTTGACAGTAACATTTTTAACACCAACGGCACTTTTACCTGGTACAAAATCAATGATTTTATCTACTAAGGCAAAAGGGTAACGGTGGGGTAATATTTTTTGTATTTCTTCAATGCTGAAAACTTTTTTAGTTTCAGATTGTTGTGTAGAAACGCTCTCTGATGCGGGTTCCGATGACCCAGGAGAGGTTACATCGGTAGTTTTGGGTTCGGTGACGATTGACATGGCACTCTGTTAATTTTGGATTTTGGATTTTTGATTCAAAAAGATTATAAACTGTAGCATTAATTTAAAATCTATTTATTGTCGCAGACAAATCATAAATCCAAAATTTTTTGAGCTAGTTGAACATGTAACTGATGGCTAGCTTTGTATGCCAAGAAGTGAGCTTGCGGAAATTTTCCAAGCAAACTTAAATCTCCCACTAAGTCCAAGATTTTATGACGAACTGGCTCGTTTGCAAACCTCAACGGCGGATTTAACCAACCCTCTGGCCCACAAACAAGTGCATTCTCCAAGTTTCCACCCTTAATTAATCCAGACTTTTGTAAGTACTCAATTTGGTCTAACAGTCCAAATGTACGAGCTGGCGCTATTTCCGTTACGAAACTTTTATCAGAATAATCTTCTGATGTGGGCATTGTCCAACTGTACCATTGATTACCAATTGCAGGTAAGTCAAAATCAATACCGTATGTAAACCTCGTTTCTGGCGCTGGCATCGCACAAACGAAAGCATCTTCGTGCCTTACCCAAATTGGTTCATTAATAACAATCGTTTCTTTTGAAGGAGATGATTGTGTTAATAAACCTACCTTCCCAATGCTTTCTGCCCACACTAAAGCTGATCCGTCAAGAAGTGGGACTTCTGAGCCATCAATTTCGATACGCGCGTTATCAACACCACAACCTGCCAAAGCAGCTAATATATGCTCGACGGTACGGATGTGAATTTCGTTTTTACCTAGTTGAGTTGAAAGTACAGTATGGTTTACTGCTGCTACTTGTGCAGGAATAATAGGGGATTCTGGTAAATCCACTCTTACAAAGTAGCGTCCACTTCCAGGCGCCGCGCTTTTGATGGTTACATGTGTGGTAACACCACTGTGTAGACCCACTCCTGTTTGGACGATTTCTGCGGCTAAAGTATGTTGTTGCATTCGCTTGGGTACTGGGTACGGTAATAACGTCGTTAAACGTCATCAAAAGTCAATATTCATACAGTAAACTTTTGACTCCGGATTTTTAACTAGAAAAAGACTTATCAAAAAAGTATTAGGTAAATACAACTATTTGACAAGTCAACTAACTAACAGAAGTTAAAAGTGCTGAGTGCTGAGTGCTAAGTGCTGAGTGCTGAGTGCTGAGTGCTGAGTGCTGAGTGCTGAGTGCTGAGTGCTGAGTGATAAGTGTTAAGTTATAAGTTTTTACTCCTAACTCCTAACTCCTCTCAGCACTCAGCACTTTCAACTCAGCACTCTTAGAATCTTTCTCCAATACCAAAGTTGATACGGCTATCGCCATCGTCATTGATACCGTAGTCGATACGGATGGGTCCCAATGGTGATTGGACGCGCACACCTAAGCCGTAGCCGTATCCTGTACCGTTTTTGTTTAATACTTCGGCTGGTCGGGTACTGGTGCCTAAATCACTACCTACATCGAAGAATAAGGCGCCGCTGACTACTGAGAATACTGGGAAGCGATATTCGACAGATGCCTGTACGTAACTGCGACCACTACCTAGTTGTCCTTCTTCGTAACCCCGAACTGAGTTACTACCACCTAATGAGAACGCTTCGTAAGGTGGCAAGTCTCCTAGAATGGTTCCACCTTGGAAGTTGAAGGCTAAAGCTTGAGGTCCTTTAGTAAAATTAGTAAAGCTAACTGGAATGTAATAGCTGTAGCTACCACGTAAACGGGTTAGGAAGATGTTACCTAGTCCTACTGGTACTGATTGGTCTACACCAAAACGCAATAATGAACCACTAGTTGGTTGTAGAGGGTTATTACGTTTGTCACGTGAGGCGCCTAGCTGTAAAAATAATAAATCGTCTTCGCCAGTTCCTGATGCGCTCAATTCAACTTCTCGATTTGGGTCTAAATTTACCCTACCAAGTCTTCTTACGTCTCCGTCAAAATCGTTAGTTGAAACTCGTTGGTATTGTAAACCCGCAGAAGCTACCCATTCAGCCGCCCTAAAAGGATTTGCGGATAAAGGACGAGTAAATGTTACACCACCCCCGGTTCTAAAGACGCGCGGACGGTCTCCCTCTTCGGTTGGATTACTTGGGTCAAATGTTTCAATGTTATCGTCTTTGCCTTCAAAAAGAAGTGATATCGACTGTCGTCTAAACGCATTGATGGTATATGAGGTTCTGTACGGGTCTCCGGCTATCCAAGGGTCGGTAAACCGAACATCAAATAATAAATCACGTGTGGAAAGCTGTAATTCGGCGCCTAATTTCTGGTTTCTACCGTTGAGGTTTTGTTGCTGGTAACTGATGGTACCAAACAAACCACTGGCAGAACTTATACCTGCACCTGCTGCTATCGAACCGCTGTTACGTTCCACAACGTTGACGACAACATCAACTTTACTTGGGTCACTGCCTGGGTCAAGCGATACGTTAACGTCTTCAAATAGTCCTAGTCCAAATACTCGCTGCAAATCTCTTTGCACTATGTTGCGGTTAAAGATTGTGCCAGGTTTTAGTTCTAACTCCCGCGTCACAATATACGTCTGTGTACTACCACGAATTGGTTCACCTTTTTCGTTGGTTTCTTGACCGTCTTTATTACGGAATCTAACGCGAATGTTTTCAACAACCCCTTCTGCTACTTGTAACGTAACTACACCATTTTCTGCTACTTGGGGGGCGCCGATAATGTTTGCCAGTACAAAACCTTGGTCTTGATAGCGTTTGGTTAATGTTTTAATTCCTTCTTGTAAATCACGTAGGTTAAGAATTCTGCCGTATTGTTCTTTAAATATTTCATCTACCGCTGCTGGTGGTAAAACAGAAGCTACATTTGTACCTGGATTCGCTTGAAGTTGAACTTTTGTTAAGACAGGGTTTTGTTGAACAACAAAGCTAACGCGCACACCTAGCGGTGTATCTTCTGGTAATGCTTGTACGTTTGAGAAAAAGCCAGTTGCAAAAATCGAGTTAATGTCTTCTTGTAATTGTGAGCGTGTTGTGGTACGTCCTGCTTGTGTCCGAATTACACGATACACTTCTTTTTCTAGCTCAGGCGCCAATTGTCCGGTTTGAGGTCTAACTAACACCTCTGATACCAAAACGCGCGGTTCTGTTGGCGCAGGTGTTTGACCCGGTTGATTTTGCGGAGGCAGGTTAAATTGAGGCGTTGAAGGATTTTCTGGCGCCGGAGATTGTTGAGGAACTTGTTGAGGAACTTGTTGAGGAACTTGTTGCTGCGATGGTGCTTCTTCTGGCACTATCGGTGGTAGCGGTGCCGGAGTTTGGTTATTTGGAACCGTATTAGGTATTTGGTTTGGTTGCTGTTGAATTGGTTGCTGTTGAACGGGGTTAGGTAGTGGAGTTGGAACTTGACTCGTTGGAGAAAGTTTTATTTGACTACCATTTGGCGCCACAGTATTTAGTTTGGCACTATTTGATTTGGCACTCGCAGGTATTGTTTTTAAAGCTTCAGATGCTGCTGGAAAAACTGCAACTACTTGATGCCCATTATCAACAGTCGGAGCTGAAGTAACAACTTCATTGGTCTTATTGCTACTTTGTATTAATTTTTGTACTAACTTTTGCTGCGGAGTTTGTGCATTTGCAATCGAACTGGCTAGCGGTGCGGTAATTGCCACCACAGTCACCAAAACAGGAGATAAGCGCATTTTATCTAGTTTCCTCTTCACGTCCACACACCATCAAAAAAAGTAGTTAATGTCGGTAGTTAATAGTAAGCGATTCGCCTTTTTGACGTTAGTCATCAGCTAATGTTTACTAGTTAACGGCTAATAGTCAAGGCTAGCAACTACAAAGGATAACCGAAACTATAAAAGAACGAGTAATAAGCTCAAATAGATTAATTTTTGGTTTCCACTGCCTTTAATACGCGATTTAGAACCTCCTGATAAGCATTTTCGACATTTCCCATATCTCGACGAAAGCGGTCTTTGTCAAGAACTCGACGATCGGGGTCAGTTTGTTGTGAGGTATCCCACAAACGACATGTATCGGGACTAATTTCGTCTGCCAGCAGAATTTGCTGTTGTGAGTCCAAACCAAACTCCAGTTTAAAGTCAACTAAGGTTATATCGCAGCGCACCCAAAAGTCACGTAAAAACTGATTGATGTTTAATGCTAGATGAGTTACTTGCTCTACTTGTTCCACAGTGGCTAGTTCAAGTAATAATAAGCGCTCGCGGGTTAAAAGTGGGTCACCTAGTTGGTCATTTTTATAATAAAATTCCACCAAAGGTTTAGATAGTACTGTTCCTAGCGCTAATCCTGTTTGTTGGCATAAGCTGCCTGCGGCAATATTTCGCACTACAACTTCTAGTGGAATAATTTTTACTGCCTTAACCCGCATTTGGTTCGGCGCCGGAGTATCAATGTAATGGGTTTTAATACCCAAAGCTTCTAGTTCTTGAAAAAGCTTACTAGATATAGTACAATTAATGACTCCCTTGTTAAGAATGCTACCACGCTTCTGAGCGTTAAAGGCGGTGGCATCATCTTTGTAGTCGGCAAGCAAAATATCAGGTTCTTCCGTAGAGTAGATAATTTTGGCTTTGCCTTCGTATAACTTAGTGTGAACAGGCATGATAGAAAATTAGATATCTGGGCGTTCGACGCTTTGATGCTCAACCATTTTATCTTTAGTTGTCACAAACGCGCGTTAAAAATTCCTATTCCGGCGCCTGACTTACCTTTATTACCTGGAAATAACCAAATAGTAAATTTTATGCTTTGTAGCTATTGTACCTAAGTATATTGCGCTCAAAAACTATTCCTGTAATTTATGAAATCAGTTAATTTGCGGATGTCAAGACAGAAATGTAACAATTTAAATAGTAATTATTGATACTTATTAACTTCAATTAATTACGGAATAATGATAATTAATATTAATTTTATACGAGAAAGATTATCAATAAACATAAAAATGCATCTAGTAGCGTTATAGCGACACTCAACTTTCCCACATTATATAAATACAGGGTTTTTTCAAATGGAGACAGCAAAAGTGAACAAAGACGATTTTCTCTACCCTCGTAGTCGTTACTATGGTCAAGTAAAACCAGAGAACTTAGTATTTAACGCTAACTTGCAAGAGTTCGCACAGAAAATCAGCTTTATTTGCAGCTTAGAAACTTCAGGTAAAATATCTCCCGAAGATGCGTATGAGCAAGTTAAGGCACTATGGAAGCAGTTAAAGCGTGCGAAGAAAGAGTTACATATTGGTGAGAATCCTTTTGGCAACCAAGAAAGTTAAAAGTGAGGAGTGACGAAAGATGCAAATTGTCATTCTGAGCGCAGCGAAGAATCTTTAGATTCCGATAAATTATAGAGATGCTTCACTGCGTTCAGCATGACACTTACAACTCCTAACTCCTAACTCCTAACTCCTAACTCCTAACTCCTAACTCCTAACTCC
>ERZ1066120.889-NODE-889-length-22731-cov-16.032678_pt1 | contig 22731 bp, 20 predicted proteins | sample MGYA00382767_ERZ1066120 | MGnify/ENA primary metagenome ERZ1066120 (study PRJEB33369, sample SAMEA5778350) | biofilm metagenome | biome: Industrial cooling water; feature: Water cooling tower basin; material: Biofilm | place: United Arab Emirates | collected...
CTTCACTTTTGCAACATGTATGTTGTTAAAATGCTAGAAACAATGCTTCAGGTCTTGTAAACAAAACTTAAAGATTCGTCAAGAAAGGTTATGAACACGACAGAAAACAACGCTCTATCCACTGAGAAAAGTCTAGAGGCAATGTGGCAGTTCTCCCAGACATACGCCAAGCGCACGGATACGTACTTCTGCGCCGATCCTTCCGTGACAGCTGTGGTGATTGAAGGACTTGCCAAACACAAGGACGACCTCGGTGCGCCTCTATGCCCCTGTCGTCATTACGAGGACAAGGAAGCAGAAGTCCACGCCACTTTCTGGAATTGTCCTTGCGTGCCGATGCGGGAACGTAAGGAGTGTCACTGTATGCTGTTTTTAACTCCAGATAATGATTTTGCCGGGGAACAACAGGATATCGAATTAGATTACATCAAATCGGTGCGTGAGAGCATGGGATAGGAAATTTGTCATTGGTCATTGGTCATTAGTCATTTGTATTTACTCTTTTTGACTTTTGACTTTTGACTTCTTCCCCCAGGTCTTTCCTGGGATGAGCCCGCCCCGATCTGATGTTTATGCAAGAGGTGTGAGATTTTGAGTCAAGAGGAACCAGAGGAGTTTTGGCAGGGTGTAGAACAGTTCAATCAAGGGCAGTTCTACGCCTGTCACGATACCTTAGAAGCTCTATGGATGGAAGCAACCGAACCGGAAAAAACTTTCTACCAGGGAGTTTTACAAATTGCTGTAGGTCTTTATCATCTGGGTAATAGCAATTGGCACGGTGCAGTCATTTTGTTAGGAGAAGGAATTAAGCGGTTGGATAAGTATCCTGGTGCTTATAGCGGTATTGATGTTGATGAATTAATAGTTTCTAGTGTCGATCTGTTAAAAACACTGCAACAAGCAGGAGCAGACAAGGTAAGTACTTGGAAGTTGGGTAAAGATGCGATCGCTACAGAAACTACTCCTTTACCTCTACCAAAAATCGTACCAGCTGAATTAGTCTAGAGGCACTACTCACTACTCACTTTTACAAATATTGAAACAAGTCAGCAAAACCGTAGAGGCTGAGGATAAATAAGAGTACAGCAATAATCTGAGTGGGACGCGCCTGATAAGTGGGGGCGATCGCTTCTCGTATCCACATGGAAGCCGATACCCCGATTAAATAACTCCAGGCTAATGCTTGATAAGACCAATGAGGTGAAATTAGCCAAGCCCCCAATAACATAGTTGCCAGCAACAACATCAGCATTTCAATGAGCTGGGGTGGATTGTGCTGACAAGAAAAAACTAGGGTGTTCCACCAAAAATGCCAAATCCTCATGGTGCGATCGGGAAAATGTAAGATTAACGATAGCGTCCGCCCGCTTGACCGATACCATTAGCTTGCGCTGCTTTTTCTGGCATTTCATCCGTCGCTGGTTCAATGCCAAACACGCGGCTAAATGCCTTTTCTACCTTGTAGCCAGAATCAATCGCTTCTAGGGGGTCTTTCCGCAGTCTGTGACGCAGGCAGAGGGTAATGACACGACGAATATCGTCTACCGTGACTTCGGTACGACCTTCAAATGCCGCGATCGCTTTAGCCGCACGGTTGGTTACAATATCTCCCCGCAAACCATCCACATCGAGTTCGGAGCAAACTTCAGAAATTTTTACCCGCAGATCGTAATCAATTTGGACTGAAGGCAATAATTCTTGCGCCTTAATTAGCCGTTGTTGTAAAGCTTGTTGCTGTTGTTGATATTTGTCAGAAAATTGCAGTGGGTTTTGGTCGAAATCCGACCTTTGTTCCACAATTTGTACCCGCAACGCTGGTTCTTTTACAGTATGAATTTCCGCGTGCATCCCGAAGCGATCGAGCAGTTGGGGGCGCAGTTCGCCTTCTTCTGGGTTGCCAGAACCGACGAGAACGAAACGGGCGGGGTGACGGATCGAAATGCCCTCCCGTTCGACGGTGTTCCAACCACTAGCAGCAGAGTCTAGCAATACGTCTACAAGGTGATCGTCAAGTAAGTTGACTTCATCGACGTAGAGAATACCGCGATTTGCCTTTGCCAAAAGCCCTGGTTCAAAAGCTTTGACACCTTCAGATAAGGCTTTTTCAATATCAATCGTGCCGCAAACTCGGTCTTCTGTTGCTCCCAGCGGCAGATCGACCATGGAGATTTTTTTCTTGGTGATGGGAATTTCTGCGCCTTGTTCTAACAGCTGCCGCGCTGCATCGCCCATTAAGTCAGGATCGCTAGGGTGGCTGTTAAACGGATCGTCTGCTACAACTTCAATCTCTGGCAGTAGGTCGGCTAAAGCGCGGATTGTCGTGGATTTACCAGTACCGCGATCGCCCATGATCATGACTCCGCCAATTTTCGGGTCAATTATATTGAGCAGAAGGGCGAGTTTCATTTCGTCCTGACCCACAATAGCGGTGAAAGGAAACACGACACGACGAGCAGCGGTAGCAGTTGTCACAGGATTACCTATTAAAGTTTTTCTTAACACCGTCTTTAATTTTGCCACACAATGACACGTTATATAATGCTTCCTGCGAGATGCTTTTCTTGAGCGAGATGCTGTCGTTAGTGTCTCTCATATTGTCATTTAATGCTGTGTTTTCATTGCTGAGTAAGCAACACAAGTTTTAAGTAAATTCGTTCAAACAATAACAAATGTCACCGTTGTGCAGGGTGTAATTCGTGACATTCTTCAGATTATTTTTCTTGTCTAACTGCATAAGATACAGATTATCAACCCATATATAGACAGCCTAAATGATTTGTAAATATCGAGTGCTAACGCTCGATAGTTAGTAGTTAACAGTTAATCGTTAATGGTTAATGTTTTTAACGATAAGTTTACAACTCAAACGGGTTTCTATATTTCATCTGCATAACCAACAGGGATTGACAATATAGACAGATTAGTAACATTCATTCAGGAAAATGAAACTTATCTACCGCGCTCAGGTTTACGATTATACACCTGCTTCGAGCCGACCGTAAGTCAAGCCTAGTGCTGTAAACTGGCGATTTCAAAACCTGGACAGAAGTTTAAATCCACTCCTCGCCCTATTTCAGAATACGTACAGCCAAGAGTGATGAATTGGCACTGGCAATTTGTAGCTAGTCAAAAAAATTCATAAATCAAAATCCGGAATTCAGAATTCCTAAGAGGTAGTTAACAGTAAGACAACGATAGATTCTTTTCCTGGATTTCTTCTTTTTATCTAGCACTCATCTGTGATTGTATTCTTTTCCAAAAATAGTTTTGTAGAAGGAATCTACTAAATCAAGTTTGTTTTGTTCGCATAGATTCGCAAATCTTACTTAAAGGAGAAACGGCAAATGCAACTTTCTTATCGCGGTTTAACCTACAACAAATTAGCTCAATCTACTCAAGTAACTGCTAAAAAAATAGTAGGTAAGTATCGAGGAGTTAGCCTTAATTCTCGTCCATCCGAGCTAGCGATCGCACCACAAACTACTCGAAATCTGAAATATCGTGGGTTAGCATATGAAATTTGTCATTAGTCATTGGTCATTTGTGAGTCAAGAGTTTTGACCCTTCACGGAGTTTACCCTGGGCTCTCTTCATTGCGGTTCGAGGGCAAGCTTTTGACCCTTCGCTTCACTCGAGGGCAAGCTTTTGACACCTCTAACCCCGTTCTATTGACTAATAATTCCCGACCATTGGACTTTTTTCTGTTTGTCGCGACGATAGGAAAAGAAACGTTCTGGTTCTTGGTAGGTACAGTGAGGAGCGATCGCCACTTGTTCGGGGCTAATACCCAGTTGTTCTAACTGCAAGGCAATGACGCGCCGGATATCCAACCGTACTCTCTCTGGGAGAGAGTCGGGTAATAGAGGCGAGTCAGGTATTTCAGCTAAAAGGTCGAGAATTTTAGCTTCGGCTTTAGTCGCAATGATGCTAGTTCCAACTTCAGCAGCTACTTGCTGGGAAACCTGATAGACACTCCCCGCGATCGCCGGACCCAGAGCTACGCACAAATCTTGAATCTGGCTACCTTGTGCCTGCAAACGAGCGATCGCTTGCGGCACAATTTTCATCGCTGTTCCCCGCCAGCCTGCATGAACGGCTGCAACTTGTCCCGTTTGGCGATCGGCAATTAACACGGGCGTACAGTCGGCACTTGCCACCCACACTGCCTGTAGCGGTTGTTCCGTCAGTAATCCATCAGCCTCTGTGAGAGAATTAGAGTGAGCGGCTAGAATTGCTGCTTCTGCCTTGTCTTCCTTATCGTCTTCTGCGACTCCCGACTCCCGACTCCCGACTCCCGACTCCCCAATCTCAGATGGAGTGACGACAACATTCCCGTGTACCTGCTTGACGCGATAAGCTTCAGCTTCTGGGTGTAAGGCTGAAGTCAAGTCGTGGGGAGCATGAGGGTGAAAATGTCGCGTGAAAAAACCGTGAGGAAACGCTTCTAGTAAGCTACAGGATAGATAGAGAAAACCTTCACAACCGCGCCAATCCCAAGTATGCATAGATGAAGTCTAAAAACTAGCAAACAAAAAAATGTTAGCTTAATTGACAAAGATTGCACTTGTCAGCGTGGGAATAGACAGACGAAAGCTATTAGCAATTCTGGCTCCAATGGTAGCAGAAGCGGATTTTGCTGTGGCAGTCTACGAGAGTTTACCCTCGACTAATCAGCAAGCTTGGGATGCGATCGCGCAGGGGGCAAAACCAGGAACGGTCATCATCGCCAAGCAACAAACAGCTGGACGGGGGCAATGGGGACGGCAGTGGTCTTCGCCAGCAGGAGGCTTATATTTATCTGTAATACTAGCTCCAGATTTCCCAGTCAACTGCGGCTATCAGTTGACTCTAGCTACTGCTTGGGGCATTGCGACAGCTTTGGGCGATCGCGGTATTCCCGTAAAATTGAAGTGGCACAACGACCTAATTTTACTGGGACGCAAACTGGGTGGAATTTTAACAGAAACCAAAGTACGACATGAAAAAATTGTCCGTGCTGTAGTCGGAGTAGGAATTAACTGGGCTAACCCTGTCCCACCCACAGGGATCGGCTTGCAATCTTTCTTATCTCAACAAGCTTTGGCTTCAATTGATTGCTTGGAAACGTTAGCGGCTGTGACACTACAAGGGATGATTTCAGGATACAAGTTTTGTTCTCCAACGGGAATGGATGCTCTTCTACCGTCTTACCACAAATTATTCGTAAATATGGGACAGCGCATCACCGTAGAAGGACACAACGGCGTTGTAGTTGGTATTAGCGATCGCGGCGAACTACGAGTCAGGCTTGACACTCGATCGTCCAATTTCAGCCCTGCTTCAGTAATTTGTCTCCCCCCTGGTGCTGTGAGTCTGGGTTATGATGGCTAATTGTTTGACAAAGCATAAATATTTCGTCTGAACAGTATGAAATAGCAGGGAGCAAGGAAGGAAAGGTGACATGGGAGACACGGAAGCGGGGGAGCAGAGGAAGCAACTACCAACTACCAATTACCAACTACCAATTACCATGCTTACTAAATCCATACCCAGATATATATTTTTTATAAGTTTTATTAGTATTTCTAGCTTGTTTGGTGGCAACTCAGTTTTGGCTCAAACGGAAGCTGCAATTGACAATTCATTTATTTCCTCTCCCATCCCTAGCACGCCGGTAAATTCCAAATCGGTCAAAACGGAGAGGTGGCAAAAACTGAAACAAAAACTCAACACTTCACCTATTCGGCGATCGGCTAGCCTACCTGACAATCCTACCTCAGATGCAAGTGGCGCTTACATCGACCCGACAGGATATAAACTCGGTGCTACCACTGGCTACGAAGCACCGAGTTCGATAGTATTAAAATCTAGAATTTCCGGTTGTCGGGCTGTTGCTAGACCTGGTTTGAGCAATCTTTGTCGTCCCAGCCTTCGCCAGCAGCGGATGAGACAACTAACTCGTTCTGGCAATTTTGGTAGAAGCGTAGCTCCGCTCGATCGCCACTCGGTTGCCAATGGCATGAGACCAATTCAGCTCGGGCCGATCGACATTACTGCTGAAGGCTTTCGCGTGGCGACTAACTTGAAAACTCAGCGTAGCGTTCTCAGCTATGAATACCGCGATCCTGAAGCCCAAGGACAGGGAAATTTCATGTTTCCATTGACAGTTCCCGCTCCCGTCACCTCGGTTTTTGGCTGGCGCATCCATCCTCTGTTCGGTGATTTTAGCTTTCACTCCGGTACGGATATAGGTGCGCCCTTGGGAACACCTGTACTGGCAGCTTATCCGGGTACGGTAGAAGTTGCCGATTATGTTGGCGGCTACGGTTTAACTGTCGTTCTCAACCACAACAAAAATACGCTTCAAACCCTCTACGGTCACTTATCAGAAATTTTTGTTAACCCAGGCGAAACAATTCCGCAGGGAACCGTAATCGGGCGCGTTGGTAGTACGGGTAATTCTACAGGTCCCCACCTTCACTTCGAGACGCGGCAGTTAACTGCAAACGGATGGATTGTTGCCAATCCTGAAGCACGCTTGGAGGCTGGGCTAACACGATTAGATAAAGCGCTCCGCTTAGCAATCTCCCAGCCAAATCGTAACGAAACGGCAATGCCTGCGGTGGTTCGCGAGGCGATCGTCGCTAGTGCTAACAGCGTTAACTTCAACTTTGAAATTAGGCAAGTCGATTTGGATGGCTTAGTTGCTCGCGATCCAGGTGCAGAACTAGAATCTGCCGTAGTCCAGTTGGTTAACGCACTTCGTGGCGATCGCAACGCTGTAAGAAGGGGTGAGGAGTTAGGAGTGAGGGGTTAGGGAAAAGACAAGGGTCGCCCCTCATAGATACCCGTGTTCTACTAAAAACGCTGGCGATAACTCTTCTGCAGCTTGATGAGGAGAGTTGTAATTCAGTAGTTTTTCTACATATTTGCCTAAAATATCAGCTTCTAAATTAACTAAACTGCCAGGGAGGAGATCGCGCAGGTTGGTTCGCTCGTATGTGTGAGGAATGACGGCGACTTTAAACCAATTTCTGGTGGGGTCGAGATCGGCAATGGTAAGACTGACACCATTGATAGCAATACTACCTTTAGGGACGATATAACGGGCGATCGCTTCTGTAGCGGTAAAGCTCATCTCCCATGAAGTGGCTGTTTCTGCTAGAGTTTCCAAGCACCCCGTTCCATCTACGTGTCCCATGACAAAATGACCTCCTACTTTACTACCAACGCGCAAAGAGGTTTCTAGATTGACATATCCTGCATCCGCTTCGCGCTGTCCTAGGGTAGTACGACGGAGGGTTTCTGGCGAGGCGGCGGCGACAAATCCTGCGGGTAAAATTTCCATTACCGTAAGGCAAACTCCATCCACCGCAACGCTATCACCGATCGCGAGATCCGGCAAAATTAAATTTTTCTCTTCGCTAGAGCAAGTAATCTGATAATAATAGTTGTCTAGCGCTCGAATTTGACCTAAAGCTTGTACTAATCCCGTAAACACAGTTTTTCTCCCAAAAATCGATAATTTTGCCCAATTTAGCCAGTTTGCCTCATCCAAACGAGCTTGAATTCAATTCAGTCAACCGATCCTGGCAAAATTTACTCAAGCCAGATCCATAAATTCAGCTTACAATCAGGGCATACTTGGGATAGGCTATCGTACAGCCAAGAGCAAGGGCTAATCTCTGTCTCTGCTGACCGTGGCTCGAAAAAGTTGTTATATAAGGCTATAAAGTATGTTTATTTTTGCTATACAGAATCAAACACCTTCAACCCCATCTACCAATTACTCTTTGCCTAGAGAGTTTTAGAGGCTACGCAAATGATCGAAATGAAAGTCGCTGGCATTGCTTTAGATGCGGTCAACCGCAGTCCAATCGTGCTGTTGAAAGACGGTAAAGAGCGTAGAGCATTACCCATCTACATCAATCAAGATCAGGCAAAGGCGATTATTGGCGCTTTGGAAAATCAAAAACCACCCAGACCTCTAACTCACGACCTCATAGTGAATATTCTAGAAGTCTGGGGTATGACCTTGGAGAAAGTCGTCATTCATTCAATTCAGGATGGTACGTTTTACGCGGTTTTGTGCGCCCGCCAGGGTGAGGTCAAAAAAGAAATTGATGCTCGTCCCAGCGATGCGATCGCGATCGCCCTACGTCTGAATAGCCCGATCTGGGTGATGGAGGAAGTGGTAGCTGATGCTTCAATACCTGTCGACCGCGAAGCGGATGAAGCCGAACAGAAAGCTTTCCGAGAGTTTCTCTCTAACATTAGACCAGAAGATTTGATTCAAGGAGGTGGCGAGTTTCGTACAGGCTGAATTCAGTTATCAGTGGTCAGTTATCAGTTATCTGTAGGGTGGGCATTGCCCACCCTACACTTGTAACTATCAAAATGCGATCCATTCTAAATGCTGCGGGTTCTCCATTAAGTCTTTTGCAACAATGTAAGCCGCGATCGTCCAGGTTTGATAGCGCATTGCCTTTTTCCCGACCAAATTTCCCTTCCTGCCATCGTAGTATTCGGGCCAACGATCTTTATCTTTATATTCGCACCAACGTTTTTCAGCAATTCTAATTCCCCGTTCGGCAATACTTCTTCTCCCCACCTTTAAAGCTGCTGCGACTAAAAACCATAGCAAAACAGGCCAACTGCCGCCATTATGATAAGACCAACTCACATTTTTTGGGTCGCAACCTGTAATTAATTCCCACTCCTTGTCTTCTATAGCAGGAAAACAAAGCTTCATCGGCATGTTTCCCACCAAATCGATCCATCTTTTGCCGATCAGATTCATGATTTTTTGAGATTGCGTTTCGTCGGCTAACGAGCAAATGACCGACATCAAATTTCCAATTGCAAAAAATCGAAAATCCATCCTTCCTGGGCCTAGATTTCCAGCTAGATAGCCTCCTTCTTTGGGAACCCAATCGATCGCCCAGGCTTCTAAAGACTCCGGATAAATATTGAATTTATTACAAATTTCTTCGCCAAATTGTTCGTTTTCATAGCGATGAATTTCATTCACTTTTTCTAAATCGAGCCAATAATGTTCGCGAATATGCATTTTCAATCTTGCCAGTCGCTGCTCGATTTCTGTATGAATGTCCTGCTTATTTTTAGGTAACAGCAATTCATCTGCTGCTAGTAAAGCTGCGTAGAATAGAGCTTGAATTTCTAACGGGCGCTCGTACACTCCCATGCGACGGTCAATCATAAATGCCCCTTCGGGAACCAATAGCGTCGGGTACATATCGAATTGCTTCAGCATGTAGAGATTGAGAATTAATCTAATCCCCCGTTGAAATCCTGCTTCTTGGACTAACTCTTCGTCGCCTGTAGCTCTTTGATAAATTCGTAACAAAATTAGCCACCACAGACAAGAATCTACTGGCGTAACTCTGCCGATTGCCCGTTCGCCAAAATCAGCTCTGACAACTTGTTGTCCCTCTTCTTCTACTATCTCAAAACTTGCTGGCATTAGACCTATACCTGGTCTGACACCGTCCATATGCGCCCTAACTTCATCGATATTTTTGTCACTAATCTGTAACTTTAAGGTCTGCCGTAAAAAATTAGCGACAATCTCCCCCTTACCTTTAGTCAAGAATGCTAGGGCTGAAGGTACGAAATCGCGAATAAAGCAATGTCCGTAATTGAATTGTTGAGCGCTTTTATCAATTGTAGCGGCTACTGTACCAATTGGTTCATTCTCAAACTTTAAAACCGATGCTTCTAGTCTCGTCCACGCCTCACTCAATAGCTCCTTTTCTGTATACATGAACCAGTTAGTCCCCGCAAATTTTTGAGCAATTTATATTTTAGAGGGAGTCGGGAGTTGAGCAAGAATGAAGGGGTTAGGGATTAGCAACCGATCCCCAACCCCCAACCTCTAGCCGCTGTTTTAAGCTTTTGCCGATACTGCCATTTTGACTTCTTTAGCGGTGAGGCTTTCGTAGACTGCTCGCATCTTCAAGCCTGTCAGAACTTGGAATAATCCAGTTCCGTTGTTGGAACCAGGGTATTCGCGGTGCTGGAGCAACAAATGAGTCATTTCACCTTGGTATTTGGTGAAGGTGTTGCTCAGGTGAGTTTCGATGTAGGCAACTTCCTCTAGGTTGTCAAATTGCCCGTCTACTTCTAGTACGGAGACGTATTGACCGTAGTAAACGTCTGACCCGTAGAACATCTGCATTCCTGGATAGGAACAGGTCAGTTTGCGTCCGCAAGGTGTCCATTGAATGGTAGAGCCTTCGTCGAATAAGTAGGTTGGTGTCATGCCGTGTACGTCTTCTTTTTGCAGCATCCGCACGCGCAGTACCTTCCGCTCTTTGTCCTCTTTAATCAGGTTAGTCGGCAATACCTGGATCACGACATCGGCAAATTCTCTTTGCGGCTCGATGTAAGCGTCAAAATCGGGTTTGCGGGAGTTAATCGCTGCTAGTACGTCTTCATAGCGATGACCGCGTTCTGCCATATCGCGTTGAATTTTCCAAGCGATTTTGACTTCATTGCTGATGTCGAGATAGACGCTGAAATCGAGTAGCGATCGCACCCGTTCGTCATACAGCGGATGCAAGCCCTCAACTACGATAATATGATTTGGGTCAACGCGCTCGGGCGGGTCGATGCATCCGGTTTCGTGGTTGTAAATCGGCTTCTCAACTGATTGACCGTTTTTCAGAGCTTTGATTTGCTCGTACATCAGGTCAAAGTTATTCGCCTTAGGATTGAGTGCAGTGATTCCTGTTTCTTTGCGCTGTTTGCGATCCAGGCTGTGATAGTCATCTAAGCAGATGACAGTGACTAACTCTTCTCCAAACAAATCTGTTAAACGGCGCAAAAACGTGGATTTACCGCATCCGGAATCTCCGGCTACGCCAATTAAAACCACGCGATCCGGCTTACTGATCATAGGTTTCCTCTAACTGACAAGATGGGCTGGTTTTTTATGTTGTTTGTTTGGCTTACTTGGTAGCCTGGAACTTATTCTGGTAGTCTTACTTGTATTGCCTGGATTGTCTCCAAGCTTCAGCTCATGCGATCGCGCTCCCCTAGGGAAGAAATTGCACGATGACTGCTAAGTATTTAGTCCTACTGTTATAGTAGATCCTACCAGAAGGGGATCGCCCTTACAAGGCTACTTTTGGGCTATATCGTCTAGTGGCTTAGTACTTATGCTAAGGTTTTGTTGCACATTTTTATTAAAAAAAACAAAACTCGATCGCTCTTAACATTCTGCCAGCGACTAAATTTGTAGTCTGGTAGAGGAGTTAAGCAGGAAATTTGCCATCCCAGGCGCTCCTTTACGGGCGAGAATAATAAAAGTTCGTAACAGCTACTTTCAAAGAAGTATTTCTCGCGACTATTTCGGCAGGAGCAGAAATTTCTCTCTCAAGTCGGCTGTTTTAGAACACCAATTTTCAGTTTTCAGTAGTGATGTAGGGTTCGGAGAGAGTTAATCGATGTACAATTCCAACGCCGCTGATGCAGCCGCCAACACCGAAGCTGGTAGCCGCGTCTTTGTATACGAAGTGGTGGGCTTACGTCAGAACGAAACAACTGACCAAATGGGCTACCCGATTCGTCAAAGTGGCAGCGTATTTATGAGAGTGCCTTACAACCGCATGAACCAAGAAATGCGGCGAATCGCCCGTATGGGAGGCAAGATTGTCAATATTCAACCATTTACAGTTGATGGCAATGGGAACGGCAAAGCACCTGCTGTGGCTCCAAAGAACGAAGCAGTAAAAGCTGCACCAGTAGAGCAGACAAAAGCAGAAAATAAAGGCAAGCCCATGACTCAAGCACAGCCAAAGCCTGAGAAAGCCAAACACGCAGATGTTCCCGTCAATACCTATCGCCCCAATGCTCCTTTTGTTGGTAAGTGTCTTTCCAATGAAGAATTGGTTGGCGAAGGCGGGATCGGTACTGTTCGCCACTTAATTTTCGATCTTTCCGGCAGCAATCTTCGCTACTTAGAAGGTCAAAGTATTGGGATCATCCCTCCAGGGACAGATAAAAACGGGAAGCCAGAAAAGCTGCGGCTATACTCCATTGCTTCCACCCGTCACGGTGACAAAATGGACGATCGAACCGTTTCTCTTTGCGTGCGTCAGTTAGAGTACAAGCATCCTGAAACGGGTGAGACTGTCTATGGTGTTTGCTCGACTTACCTCTGTCACTTAGAAGCAGGGGCAGACGTGAAGATCACCGGACCCGTAGGTAAGGAAATGCTACTGCCAGACGACCCTAATGCCAACATTATCATGATGGCAACGGGTACTGGTATTGCTCCATTCAGAGCTTACCTATGGCGGATGTTTAAAGATGAAGAAAAAGCAGCCAACTCTGACTATCAATTTAAGGGTTTTGCTTGGTTGATCTTCGGGATTCCTCAAACTCCCAACATCCTTTACAAGCAAGAACTAGAAGAGTTGCAAGCGAAGTATCCCGATAACTTCCGTTTGACTTATGCCATCAGCCGCGAACAGAAAAATGCTCAAGGTGGCAAAATGTACATCCAAGACCGAGTAGCCGAGCAAGCAGCAGAACTGTGGAAGCTGATCCAGCAAGAGAATACCCACACGTACATTTGCGGCTTGAAAGGTATGGAAGGCGGGATCGACGAGGCACTAGCGGCGGAGGCTGCTAAATCTGGTGTCAAGTGGTCGGAATACCAAAAAGAGATAAAGAAAGCCGGACGCTGGCACGTTGAAACTTACTAGTGGCTAGTGATTAGTGGCTAGTAGGGTGGGCATTGCCCACCCTACAATTGTTTTTAGCGAACTATGTGCAAAAATTGTGGCTTTTAAGGTTGGTTTACTAGGATTGGGTACGGTAGGAACGGGGACGGTTCAGCTATTGCAGGATAAGGCTGGACGGCATTTACTGATGCAGGAGTTGGAAATTTATCGAGTTGGAGTTCGATCGCTCGATAAGCCTCGCGCCATCAACATACCAGTTGGGATGTTAACGACGGATTTACAGGCAATTGTCACCGATCCAGAGGTAGAGATTGTCGTGGAGGTATTGGGGGGAATAGAACCAGCGCGATCGCTGATTATGGAGGCGATCGCTCACGGCAAGCATGTCGTCACGGCTAATAAGGCTGTTATCGCCCGTTACGGAAATGAAATTTTTGATGCTGCCAATGCCGCTGGGGTTTACGTCATGTTGGAAGCCGCTGTTGGGGGCGGTATCCCAGTCATTCAACCCTTGAAGCAAACTCTGGGTGTGAATCGGATTCATGCTATTACTGGCATTGTCAACGGTACGACAAACTATATTCTGACGCGAATGCAAGCCGAGGGTAGTAGTTTTGATGACGTGTTGGCGGATGCACAAAAACTCGGATATGCCGAAGCCGATCCCACTGCCGATGTAGATGGCTTAGATGCTGGCGATAAAATAGCTATTCTCGCTTCCTTAGCTTATGGCGGCAGGATCAAGCTACCTGATGTTTACTGCGAGGGCATTCGTCAAGTCAGCCAAACAGATATTGCTTACGCCCAAAAACTCGGTTTTACGATCAAATTACTAGCGATCGCCCAAAGGGAAACCTCCTCAGCTCCCTCAGCTCCCTCAGCTCCTCTTCTCTCCGTCCGCGTCCACCCTACCCTCGTACCCCAATCGCACCCCTTAGCCAGCATTCAAGGGGTCTACAACGCGATTTTGGTAGAAGGCGAACCCCTCGGACAGGTGATGTTTTTTGGACCTGGGGCAGGGGCAGGAGCAACTGCTAGCGCTGTTGTCTCGGATATCTTGAATATTGCTGCCGTTTTGAAAACGGGACACCTAGAGACAGAAAGCGCCTCACTCCACCCACTACTCGCTTGCACTCATCAAGATTATTGCGCGATCGCTCCGATGGCAGAACTCGTGACCCGATTCTACGCCCGTTTCCTCACCAAAGACCATCCTGGGGTAATTGGTAAATTGGGGACTTGTTTTGGTTCCCACGGTGTCAGCTTAGAATCTGTCGTGCAGACGGGAATCCACAAACATTTAGCTGAAATTGTTGTCGTCACCCATGACGTGCGCGAAGGCAATTTTCACCAAGCTTTGGCAGAAATTCGCCAACTCGAGGCAGTCGATAGCATTCCCAGTATTTTGCGAGTGTTGGAAGAGGGGAGTGGGGAGTAGGGAGTCGGGGACAAGGAAGACAAAGGAGACAAGGGAGAACAGAGCTGGGGGAAAAAGAAATTTAAAGTCTTGACTCCTGGCTTCTGAACGCCAGTTGCTATAACGGGGGACACCCCCGCACTGCACTGACTCCTTCTGACTCCTGACTTCTGGCTCCTGACTCCTTACAAATGACAAATGACAACCAATTGAAAAAATTAGCCTTAAGGTAGTAGCTTGAGCAAATTAGTATGAGTTAATTGTCTTAGACACGAAATCCTGATTTGATGGGCGAAAATGAATGACTAATTCCCCACCTCCCGATCCTCGGTCTTCCAGAACTCCCTTGGGATTTGACGAACTTCTTGCCGTCGTGCTGGCTTTAGGTACGCTCGGTGGGATTCTCTTATGGTCGCTGTCTCGTTCGGGGCGAGGTTTTCAGATTCCAAATATATTACCTTTGGTGTCCGCTCCAGAAGCGCGATCGCCTGTAGCTGTGTCTCCCCAACCGCAAGCCAGTCCCGAACCTAGAGCAGAACTAGCACCGATTCCCAGTCCTGCCCCAGAGGCGATCGCCCCGGAAACGCCTGTCACACCTCGCAGGCAGCCCGTAGCTCCACTGCCAGCAATCGTCCCCATTCCCACCACTCCAACTACTCCAGCATCGCCAGTTCCAGAACAGCAAGTTAAGTTTCAAGACGTTCCTGCAGATTATTGGGCATATCCATTCATTACGGCTCTCGCCGAGCGTGGCATTGTCACCGGTTTTCCTGGCGGCTATTTCAAACCTACCGATCCGGTAACGAGGGCTGAGTATGCTGCTATTTTGCAGGAAGCCTTCAATCAATTGCCTGGAGCCGATGGTCAAACTAAATATCTAGATGTACCCGATACTTTCTGGGGGGTTCCAGCAATTAATCGTGCCGTTCAAACTGGATTTTTACGGGGATATCCTGATAATACATTTCAACCCCAGCAGGAAATTCCTAAAGCTCAAGTTTTAGTGTCTCTCGCTAGTGGTTTAAACCTCGCACCACCTGCTATACCAGAGCAAGTTTTGCAGGAATCGTATGTGGATGCAGACCAAATTCCCAACTATGCCAGGGAAAAAATAGCTGCTGCTACCACAGCTGGGTTAGTCGTGAATTATCCTGATGCCAAACAACTCAACCCTAATGGCAATGCTACTCGTGCGGATGTCGCTGCTAGCATTTACCAAGCTTTAGCACGAGCAGGACGGCTCGACCCGATCCAATCTCCTTATATTGTGGGAGTTCAACAGCAGTGAAGGGAGAGCAAATAGCGGCTAGTGGCTAGAAATGAAGAATCTAGCGACCAGCAATGAGTTGCTAATAACTGATAACTGAAAAAGCGATCGCGCCAAAAGGAATTTGTTCGGGCGATCGCTTTTTTTCGATTGTATTTGTGTTACTATGCAGGTTTTCGCTGTGGCTGCAGACTATTTTTTACTACCAACAACTTGACTGGTAATAGCTTGAATTTCTTGCCCTAATTCTTCCCGTGTCTCTACTTTGAGTAGGTAACGATAGACAAACCAAGCTGAATAACCAATCCCGATTAATTCAAAAGTTGGTGCTAGTAGAGGAATATCATTGAGAGCATCTAAGATTGCCAAAACGACTTTGACAGTGACAATTGCTGCCACGATCAAGATAGCAACAGTGATTGGCTTTTGGTTTTCATTGTAAAACTTGGCAATGTATTCTGGTAGTTCGTCCAGAAAGGCTCTGACTTGTGCGCCTAATTTTTTCAATTGTGCGTTCGACTGAGGAGCGGGAGGAAGCGCCAAACTGCCTCCGGGTTCGGTAGCTGGCATTCCTTCAGGCGTGTTGGTGTATTCTTGTTGTTGTATTTGAGATTCCATAGTTTTACCTTATTTTTGACAATGACTACTTTAATATCGCCGATCTAGCAACAGTCTGTATACGCTAGCGAACCGATGAGTTTAAACATCAAGAAATCAAAACAAGTTTTTGGTCATTGTTCAAATATACTTAACTTTCACAAACGACTCGATCGACTCCAAGATAGAGAAATCAAGTCGATCTTGCCAGCCTTAAAGGTATCATAAGTCGTAGACGCGTTAATTGACCTTGCTACCATCTGTCTGAGGATATTCCATCGCAATCTGATTGAGACAGGGTTTTCCGCGTTCAAAATCGCTAATATTGGCAAGCGTAGTCTGGGCAATACCAGTCAGTGCGTTTTCGGTAAAAAAGGCTTGATGACCAGTAATCAGAACGTTGGGGAATGTCAACAACCGCTGCAACACGTCGTCTTGCACGATGGTGTTGGAAAGATCTTCAAAAAAAATATCTCCTTCTTGCTCGTAGACATCTAAACCGAGATATCCAATTTTACCGGATTTTAAGCCTTTAATTGCTGCTTTCGTATCGATCAGCGCTCCGCGACTTGTATTAATGAGCATCACGCCTGTTTTCATCAGCGCGATCGCTTCAGAATTAATTAAATGGTATGTCTCTGGTGTCAGCGGACAGTGAAGGCTGATAATGTCAGTCCAGGCAAATAATTCTTCCAGCGAAACATACTGCGCGCCCAAAGCTTGACAGTCGGGATTTTGATATTTGTCATACGCTAGCACCTGACAGCCGCAAGCATGGAGAATTTGTGCGACGATCGCCCCAATCTTTCCAGTGCCAACGATTCCCGCTGTTTTGCCGTGTAAGTCGAAACCCATTAAACCTTCAAGGGAAAAATTACCCTCGCGCACGCGGTAATGGGTACGGTAAATTTTGCGATTCAGGGCAAGAATCATTCCTAGAGTATATTCCGCTACTGCGTAGGGAGAATAGGCTGGAACGCGCACGACGGTTAATCCTAATTCGGCAGCAGCGTTGATGTCTACATTGTTGTAACCAGCAGCACGCAAAGCAATTAACTTCGTGCCGCGATCGACCAGACAAGTCAAGGTTTTACGATCTAATTGGTCGTTAACAAAGGCGCAAACTGCTGGATAGTCTGTTGCTAAAATGCTCGTTTCGCAGGTTAGACGAGGTTCAAAAAATACCAGCTCGTGTCTGTATTCGGCGTTAGCGGTTTCCAAAAAGGTGCGATCGTAGGATTTGGTGCTAAATACAGCAACTTTCATCCTTATACCTCTACTCAGTAAGTCAAAAGTCAAAAGTCAAAAAAGCAATCTTTTAGCCGCTCGAAATTTTAGCTGTTGTCAAAATGTCATCTTGAAAGGGCAAAGCTGCCTTTCATTGTACTTGAGCGAGTAGTCGTTACAGTTCTTTGCGAACTTATTTGTCATTAGTCATTGGTTAATTTAGTCATTAGTTAATAGTTAACAATTAATTAATCGCCTCTTGTCTCTTGCCTCTCTGAAAATGAGTGCTGCGATCGCACCCAATGAATTATATCGCTACTCCCTGAATAGAGTTTGGAATATCGAGCGACACTGATTTAACCTTGATTCAACCTTATTCCAGACACGCTTCTCTGCTGTCACTAGAGGTATACCCACGCTTGTCGATAGAAGAAGCTCAAAAAGAATTCGATAAAGCGATCGGCAAGTTTTCCATGTATTGTTTTACACTACTTTACCCTTGTATTAGTGTCTGTCTATTTGTAGATTAATACCCTGAAACTAATTTTTAACATTAAGTTAGCTCATGAAACGGGAGTTAATATCATGGCAGAACAAGATGAGTCGAACACTGGAAAACAAGGGTTTGCTTCAATGGATGAAGAGAAGCAGCGAGAAATTGCTAGCGAGGGTGGACGAGCAGCCCATGAAAAGGGAACAGCTCATGAATTCACTTCCGAAGAAGCAAGAGAAGCCGGTCGTAAAGGTGGGGAGAGTGTAAGCCAAGACAGGGAACACATGTCTGAAATTGGGCGAGAAGGGGGTAAGTCGTAGCTGCGATCGCTCAACAACTAACTGATGTTGGCTTTTTGGTATTGCACCGAGATGCTTGTAGAAACCTGCAAGATGAGATCGAAAGGCTTAATTCTTTGTTATGAGTAGAGGCTTTTTTGGCTCTGATATAACAAGTTTTCAAAAGTAGATAGAATAAGCTTTTTTAGGCTATCTTGCAGGAAATTACAACCGACTTGGCTCAATGTCAGTATTAACTGGTGACTGATAACTGGTCGCCGATCGCTGTTTGCCGATCGCTAACTTAGCCTCCAGCAGCAAATGTCACCAGAATTATTACAGAAAGCAAAATCCCAGGAGTCAAAAGCATCACTAGTGTCAATAGATCGTGGGCGTTCATGATTTTGCTGTTTAATAGCCTTACTCTACTACTCTAATCATTGTGAGTGAAAATTGAATTCTCACCATCGTAAAAGCGATTGATTTAAGATTTCCTCTCGGTTGTCAGTTACTTCCGACTTTCAACTGCCGAATTCCGACTTCCGAATTCCGAATTCTTCTAGTCCCTTCAATGACTGCGCTACTTCTACCTCACTCAGTCCCCGACTTTGAATCAAAACTCCGAAACCGCCTAAACCTGCGGGATCGAGCAGTTGATGTAGGGCATCTCGCCGCCACAAGATTTGTTGTAGCGATTGGCTTGTATTTTGAGATAATGCCGCAATACGATCGCCCAATCCCAGCGCCATCAAAAATAATCCTTGCTTAGTAAAACCAACCGTTGATAGATCGCAGCGATCGCCCCATCTTTGTAGAGCTGTAAAATCAACGTGAGCGGTAATATCTTGTTTTCCGATATTGATATACGGATCGTTGTGGTGATGATGCTGGTAGTAACACTGTAACGTCCCTTGCGATCGCTCTGGATTGTAATATCGATGGGCAGGATAGCCATAATCAATTGTCAATACATATCCGCGCTGCAATTTCTGAGCTATTGCTTGCAGCCAATCCAAAGCAGCCAAATTCACCTCGCTGCGATATCCATTTGGATAGGCGGGAGAAGTTATATCAATTCCAACGCGATCGAAATATTCTTGCAGCCTGGGTGTAGATATTTCGCCTGTAATTTCTGTAAAACGAGTGCTGCGTGAAATGCTTCTGACTTCTGACTTCTGGCTTCTGGCTTCTAATGTCTCCTTATCCCCTTGTCCAACGTATATCTCCCGCAGTTTTCCTTGTTCGACAACAATTTGATGTACGGGTAGTGCGTCAACTAATTCATTAGAAAAGAAACAGCCAATGATGGAATTATCTGGGATCTCTTCTATACTGCACCAGCGTATAGATCCCCCCGCCTGCGGCGACCCCCTTAAAAAGGGGGTTGTAGAGCAAATATTGCCCCCCTTGAGAAGGGGGGTTGGGGGGATCGACTCCTTCTGCTCAAGGGGGGTTTTAGAAGGAATACTGCTCCCTTTCTCAAGGGGGGTTGAGGGGATCTTCTGCTGTTGTAACTTTCTCAAAGCAGAAGACTGCTCGACAATGATGTAGTTCAGTACGGCGAAAAACTCTGGATAATTCAGCTGGACGTATTTGAGTAAATCTGCAGCCAGAAAACCTTGACCTGCTCCCATTTCTACCAAAGTAAAAGGCTGAGGCTTTCCTAAAATCGCCCACATTTGAACGAACTGCTCTGCTAGCAACTCGCCAAAATCAGCCCCCAGATGAGTAGACGTAAAAAAATCACCCTGCTTGCCCATTTGGACGGCTTTAGTCGTGTAATAGCCACAAGTAGGGTGATACAGCGCTAAGTCCATATACTCAGCAAAAGTGATTCGCTGTTGGGAACTTGAGGCGATCGCGCGTCGAATCTCCTCGCTCAACTCTAAATTGGAATCATCTGTCATTGGTCATTGGTCATTGGTCATTTGTATTTGCTATTTTTGACTTACGACTTTTGTACGGAACGGGTTCACCAGCTCGCTCTGACTTTGACAAATATTTTATGTGAACCCATGTGAACCCGCCCCTCCCATTACCCTCTAGCGATCGACCGATCCCATGATGATGTCAATGCTGCCCAGGATCGTAACGATATCGGCAACTTTCACGCCTCGGAGGATGTGAGGCAGAATTTGCACGTTGTTAAAATCGGCAGCGCGGATTTTCCAGCGCCAAGGGAAAACGTTATCGTCGCCGATAATGTAAATCCCTAATTCTCCCTTACCACTCTCGACGCGGACGTAGTGTTCGCCTTTGGGAATTTTGAATGTGGGAGCGACCTTTTTGCTGATGTATTGGTAATCGAACCCACTCCATTCAGATTTTGGTCCCGCTTGCAAACGCTTTGCTTCCAGGTTTTCGTAAGGTCCGCCTGGTAGTCCCGCAATGGCTTGGCGTAGAATTTTCACCGATTCGCGCATTTCCCGAATCCGCACTAGGTAGCGAGCAAAACAATCGCCAGCAGTTTCCCAGTGAACTTCCCAGTCAAAGTCATCGTAGCATTCGTAGTGGTCTACTTTCCGCAAGTCCCACTTGACGCCACTTGCCCGCAGCATGGGACCGGAAAGCCCCCAGTTAATGGCTTCTTCTCTCGTAACCGTACCTACACCCTCGACACGACGGCGGAAAATTGGGTTGTTGGTGATTAAGCGTTCGTATTCGTCTACTTTGGGCATGAAGTAGTCGCAGAAATCGAGACACTTATCGATCCAGCCATAGGGTAAATCGACGGCTACACCACCAATACGGAAGTAGTTGTTATTTACCATCCGGTAGCCTGTAGCAGCTTCCCAGAGGTCGTAGATCATTTCCCGTTCGCGGAAGATATAGAAGAAAGGAGTTTGAGCGCCAACGTCAGCCATGAATGGTCCCAACCAGAGTAAGTGGTTGGCAATCCGATTTAGTTCCAGCATGATGACGCGGATGTAGCTGGCGCGTTTGGGAACGGGAATATCGGCTAATTTTTCGGGGGCGTTGACTGTAACAGCCTCGTTGAACATCCCCGCCGCATAGTCCCACCGACTCACGTAAGGGACGTACATGATGTTGGTGCGGTTTTCGGCAATTTTTTCCATTCCTCGGTGCAAATAGCCGATGACGGGTTCGCAATCGACCACATCTTCGCCATCCAGAGTCACAATCAACCGCATCACGCCATGCATGGAGGGGTGATGCGGACCCATGTTGAGTATCATGGGTTCTGTTCTGGTTTCTATCCTTGCCATATGTTTAGCGATCGCTCCTTGAGCAAACAGTTGTCAGGGGTCGGTTATCAGCGATTGGTGACCGCTAACCGCTCACGACTCACCGCTTTTATTGCGTTTCTTTAATAATTATAAGAATTGACGGCTCCGAAAAAGTTTTATAAACGACCGAGTAATCATAGACTTTGGCAACTGTTTGGTATAGATGGTAACGATACAAGATTGTTGACATGGGTAATTAGTCGCCGATCTCCGATCGCTGACTGTCGGTCTGCCGCAGGCAAATCCGTAAGTGACTTGCTTCTCCTTGGCGATCGCGTACGAGGTGTATCCATCTGCTTGCAAGAAATGGGAATTCTAAGTATAGGATTACTATTTTTATACTTTTATGGATGGAGAACAATTTGGGGCGTTCGTTCAGAAACTAGAACGCTTTGCTCGCCAACAACCTAAAGCTTATAAGTTACGAGTCGGTCTGCTAGCTACTTTAGGATATGCTTACATTTTTCTGATCCTGACAGTTTTACTGGGAACTTTGGTAGCGATCGCGCTGCTAATTGCGAGTAGCAAAACTATCAGTGGCGGTGCGATTAAGCTTATTATTCTGCTAGCTGCTTTTATCGTCTTTGTGTTGCAATCCCTGTGGGTAACTTTCCCACCACCTGTAGGTCTAGAACTCAGTCGCCAACAAGTCCCTCACCTGTTTGCCTTAATTGACAGACTTACCTCTACGCTTCAGGCTCCTCAATTTCACCGCGTGCTCCTGACAGATGATTTTAATGCCTGTGTTGTCCAAGTCCCCCGTTTGGGGATTTTGGGCTGGCAGCAAAATTATTTAATTTTGGGTTTACCTTTAATGCAAGCCTTGACGCCGGGGCAATTTCGTGCAGTACTAGCGCACGAACTAGGACACCTCTCAGGCAACCACAGCCGTTTTGCGGGCTGGATCTATCGCATTCGCAAAACCTGGCTGCAATTGTTTGAAAAGTCACAACAAACGAGAAATCATGCTTTTGCGATTCTGTTTGAGCCATTTTTTCACTGGTACACGCCTTTTTTCAGTGCTTACTCGTTTGTCTTGGCACGCATAGACGAGTACGAAGCCGATCGCTGTGCGGCGGAAATTGCGGGAGCGCAAAACATTGCTGCAGCACTGGTCAATATAGAAGTGAAAAGCAGATTTTTGCAGAGTCAATTTTGGTCAGATGTCAATCGCCAAATGGACGATCGCGCCGAACCACCAGAATCTATTTTCAATAATATGTCTATTGCCATCCACCAAGATGTCAAGTTAGATGATGCCCAAAAGTGGCTAGCACAGGCACTAGCGACAACCACCGATACCGCAGATACCCATCCTTGTCTGACAGAACGATTAGCCGCGTTAGGTTATGGCGATCGCCCAGAGCAATTTTTATCGTCGATCCCGCCGCAAGATCGAGCCGCTGAGGAATTTCTGAGCAATAACCTGCAGCAATTAACCGAGCATTTCAATCTCGCTTGGCAAGAGCAAGTTGCTACACCTTGGCGACAGCGTTATGCCTATGCTCAAGCAGC
>ERZ1066120.890-NODE-890-length-22717-cov-12.634851_pt1 | contig 22717 bp, 16 predicted proteins | sample MGYA00382767_ERZ1066120 | MGnify/ENA primary metagenome ERZ1066120 (study PRJEB33369, sample SAMEA5778350) | biofilm metagenome | biome: Industrial cooling water; feature: Water cooling tower basin; material: Biofilm | place: United Arab Emirates | collected...
GCGTCAAAATTACTGATTCTGCCTTGGTTGCAGCAGCGACTTTATCCCACCGCTACATCACCGATCGCTTTTTACCGGATAAGGCGATCGATTTAGTCGATGAAGCCGCTGCCCAACTGAAAATGGAAATCACTTCTAAGCCCACAGAACTAGAAATCATCGACCGCCGTTTGATGCAGTTAGAGATGGAAAAACTCTCGATCGCTGGCGAAGACCAACGCGCCGCTATTACTAAAGAACGCTTGGAACGGATCGAGCAAGAAATTTCGACATTAACGCAAAAACAACAGGAATTAAATTCTCAGTGGCAGGGTGAAAAACAGATTCTCGATGCGATCGGGGCTTTGAAAAAAGAAGAAGAATCTTTGCGGGTGCAGATCGAGCAGGCAGAACGCGCCTACGATCTCAACACGGCAGCACGGCTGAAATACGGACAACTAGAAGGAGTACAGCGCGATCGCGAAGCGAAAGAAACCCTATTATTAGAGATTCAAAGCCAGGGTTCTACACTGTTGCGCGAAGAAGTATCTGAAGCTGATATTGCCGAGATCGTCGCCAAGTGGACGGGGATTCCGATCAATCGCCTGCTAGAGTCAGAACGCCAAAAATTACTCCAACTTGAAAGCCACCTGCACGCCAGAGTCGTCGGTCAATCTGAAGCTGTATCGGCTGTAGCAGCAGCTATTCGCCGCGCTCGAGCAGGAATGAAAGATCCCGGTCGTCCTATCGGCTCTTTCTTGTTCATGGGACCGACAGGGGTAGGAAAAACAGAATTAGCGCGGGCGTTAGCACAGTTTTTATTTGATGCTGACGATGCTTTAGTCCGCTTGGACATGTCCGAATACATGGAAAAACATTCGGTTTCCCGCTTGGTGGGTGCGCCTCCGGGTTACGTTGGTTACGAAGAAGGAGGGCAACTCTCAGAAGCAATCCGCCGTCGTCCCTACTCTGTGGTGTTGCTCGATGAAGTAGAAAAAGCTCACCCAGATGTATTTAATATCTTGCTACAAGTGCTGGATGACGGGCGGATCACTGATTCTCAGGGGAGAGTCATTGACTGTCGCAACACGGTGATCGTCATGACGAGTAATATCGGTAGCGATCGCATTCTCGATTTATCTGGAGCCGAGACTGACTACGAACAGGTACAACGGCAAGTTTTAGAGGTATTGCGATCGCACTTCCGCCCCGAATTTCTCAACCGCGTCGATGACCTGATCGTTTTCCACCCCCTCGACCGCAGCCAATTGCGGCAAATTGTTAGCATTCAGCTCAAGCGAGTCCAAAGACTGCTTGACGAGCAAAAGATTGGCATCGTGCTATCGCCAGCAGCCCAAGATTACCTGGTAGATATCGGCTACGACCCTGTATACGGCGCTCGTCCCCTCAAACGAGCCATTCAACGCCACCTAGAAAATCCTTTGGCAACCAAATTGTTAGAGGGAACTTTTACCGAAGGCGACACCATTCAAGTCGATTGTCAGGATGGCACTCTTTCCTTCCAGCGTCAACGCCCAATTGTCACCTATTCGCCAGCTCTTTCTAATACTGATACTAATTAAGTAATAATCAACACTTAAAAGTTTTCGTCGTTTTTAGTCGGCAATTTAGTGGCGATCGCCTCGGTTAATGCTTTATTATCGAGCATTAACTAAAAAAATTGCTGATGGAGAACGACTTTTTTATTGCAGTTTATGTTGTTAAATATACTTTGTGTCATTTTCACTTTTAAGAGTAAAAATTCATACTCTTATCTCCTAACTTATTTCCACAAGCATGAAAAAACTACTAAAACCAGAGACATTTCAGGCGAATTTCGCTCTTTTAGTCACAAAATTAAATTTCAGTGTAAATTAAGATTTGTAACTGTCAGAGAAATTAGGAGTTAGTCTATAATCTGAGGCAACACTTGGCTGGCTGGCATTTAAGTACTGACTTAAGTACTAACTATTTAGTATCAGTTCACATTCATACCCAGGACTGAGAAATTATGTTTTCACAGTAGGTGTAATGAAATTTAGGCGAGAGCTTGAGACGGAATAATTTCTATAGTTAATGTTTGCGTAGCAGCTAGTTATCTTGACAAAAAAATGTATCAGTTGAAACACCTGGTAGGAGGATTGCTTAATGACTGAATCCGTAACAATTTCTCGCCCGTTCCCTAAGTCAAAATTACAGCAAGTTCACTGGTCTCCCTATTTACTCGTTGGTATATTGGCTAATGTTGCCATTTGGTGTTCGGCTGTAGCCTACTTAAAATTGAAAGCACCAACCTACAGTAGTGGATGGGCTGTGAACGTGCCAGGAACTGCCGCTCAAGCTAGAGTGTCTCTTCCAGAGATCGGTCAGACTTCTTTGGACAGCTCTTCTCCGTACAGCATTAGTACTCAAGATCCCAGACAAAATTATAAGTTTCTCGCCGAAAGCGATCCCGTGATTCAGATTGCTGCCACTCAAATGGATATGACTCCTCAAGAGTTTGGCAAACCTAAAGTCAAGATTGGCGACAGTACCAGCATTATCGAATTTCAAATGACAGGAGACACTCCTGAAGAAGCGCGGGATAAATCATACGCTCTTTACAGAGCTATCCAGGCCAGAGTCAACGAACTCAGAATTCAAGAATTCATTCAACGCGATGCCAGTTTCCAAACTGCTTTAAGTTCTTCCCAGCGCAAGCTAGAAATGGCTCAAAAGCGACTTTCCGACTACAAAGCAATTTCTGGCTTGAATTCTAGCGACCAACTCAGAGCCCTCTCCGACAACATCGAAGCCTTACGCAAGCAACGAGCCGAAATCGTCGCTCAACAACAACAATCTAATTCTCGCTTGCAACAATTGGCAGCTAATTTAAACCTCTCGGAACACGACGCTGCTAATGCCTTCGTACTGCAAACAGATCAGGTATTTCAGCAAAACTTAAAAAACTACAGTGAAGCCAGCACCAATCTGGTGACGCTAAGCACTAGATTTTTACCCGATCATCCCACAATTGTTACAGAGCAAAATAAGCGCGACGCAGCAGCTAAAGCAATGCTTGTTCGCAGCGAGTCGTTGCTCGGGCGACCAGTCAGTCAAAATCTCATTCAACAACTCAACCTCAATACTAGTAACGGTTCGGCGCGAGAAAACCTCTTTCAAGCGCTTGTTGATGCTCAAGCCGAGAATCGCGGCTTGCAATCTCAAGCCAAAGAAACCGAACAGCAGATCTCGCAACTAGAAAATCGCCTCCGCACTTTGGCGCAAAAAGAAACGACTTTAGAGGCTCTCAGGCGCGAACTACAGGTATCAGAAGCGGTCTTCTCATCTACTCTTGCCAACTTAGACATCATTAGATCGAATGCTTTTGGCTCCTATCCCTTGCTGCAAATTGTGGCGGAACCGAGCCTACCAAAATCTCCTAGTTCGCCGAAAAAGATGTTTATTTTACTTGGTGCAGTTGGTGGTTCTCTATTTGTCAGCGCAGGTATACTCGCGTTTTGGCTAAGGCAAAGGCGGATGACGATGCTGGAACTAGAGCGCAAAACCCATCGGATTGTGGAGGGTTAAGAGAGTGGTGCGTGGTGCTTGTCTTAATTTTGAATTTTGAATGCGTGAATTTTGAATTGCTCCCTCAGCTCTCTTCTCCGACTCCCGATTTAAAGGAAAATCACATGAGCGTCAAACCTCAAAATTTTGAGGAAAAGTTGGTTTGGTATACCATAATTCTGACTTATCCCATTTATTTTCTGGGAGCGCAGCTTATTTGGATTCCAGCTCTAGGATTTATCTTGGCAGGGTGTGTCTTTAAAAGATGGTGGTTCCAAACAAGAGACACACCAGAGTCAGAAAAAATTAGCATCCCGCTGTCTGTGTGGGTGTGGATTGTGGCGATGTTACTCATAGAGCTAACAATCTTTATGTCCCATATGGAATTTGACCTAGGGATACCAAAATTTGTTTTTACCACGGTCAATAACTGGGCGCGGACTTGGGCTTTAATGGCATTATTTCCTCTAGCAGGATGCCTAAACATTCGTCCGCAAGTAATTTATAGAGCTGCCTGTATTCTTTGCTTGCAGAGCTTAATTTTAGCGACAATCTGTTATTTCATGTATTTGCTACGCATACCGAGTTTTTCTTATGTTTCTCCTCTAGTTGCATTTCGCGGTTCAGCTAGTTTTTATACTGTTAATTTATTTGATGTTGGTGGAGACTTCGGCGAAGCTCGGCAATTTCGTTTGCGCTTATTTGCTAACTTCGCGAATAATTTAGGGATTATTGGTAATGTTTATTTCTTTTTAGCCACTCAAGAAGTTAATAAAAAGTGGCGTTGGATTGGCACGATCGGAGGCGCAGCTATGGTGGTAGGTTCTGGCTCCCGGTCGACAATTGTTTGTCTGGTTGCCGTGCCGATCGCCTCTTGGTTGTTGACTAATTTTGGTTGGTACATTCAATTAGCAACAGGTCTGGTCAGCGTCTTAGCAGGAATGATTGCGCCTCAATTGATCGATCTCATGCAAGCAACTTGGGATCGAGCTATTAGTGGCATTCGTCGTAGTTCTGAAGTGGTGAGAAGAAGACTAGCTGAAGTCACGATGAATCGTTGGATGGAAGCACCAATTTGGGGTCATGGAGTTGTAGAAGAGAAAGGACCAAAATATACGGAACACATGCCGATTGGTACTCACAATCATTGGCCCGATCTACTTTATTTGCATGGAATAGTAGGTTTTCTTGCCTTCACATTGGCGATCGTCTGCGGTTTTGTCGAGTTAACTCTCAAAGCTAGAAAAAGCGCGATCGCGAAAACTGCATTAAATATTTATTTAGTTTTACTAATTGCTACGGCTGCTGTGGATATTCAGTTGGCATCCTACCTTTATTGGCAAGGTCTAATTCTCACGGGGATAGCCTTCAAGGAAGACGTGCCAATTTTTGCCGATCGCCAGACAAAGACCCTATCATTCAAGAGTTAAAATATGCCTACAATCTCTGTTATTGTTCCCGCATACAATTCTCAGAATACCATTCTAGAAACAATTGCTTCGATTCAACAACAAACTTTTACAGACTTTGAGTTAATAGTTATTGATGATGGGTCTAGCGATCGCACGCTCGAATTACTCCAAACCATTCGAGATTCTCGAATTAAAGTAGTTTCTTACGAAAACGGTGGCGTATCAGTTGCCCGCAATCGCGGTATCTCTCTATCTACCAGCGAATACATCACCTTTATCGATGCTGACGATTTGTGGACGCCGGATAAATTGGAACTTCAATTAGCAGCATTACAGCAACATCCAACCGCAGCAGTTGCCTATAGTTGGACGTGCTTTATGGATCGACAAGGCAAATTTTTTCATAACGATAATCCCATATATTTTCAGGGCAATGTCTATTCAGAATTATTGAAAACTAATTTTCTCTTAAGCGGTTCAAATCCTTTGATTCGCCGAGTCGCTTTAGCAGACGTTGGCGAGTTCGATCCAACACTCACTCATGCAGAAGAATGGGAGCTATATCTACGTTTAGCTGCTAAGTACGATTTTGTTGTCGTTCCCAAAACTCAAATTCTATACCGTCAAACCGCAGGTTCGGCTTCCGCCAAAATTGAGGTGATGGAAAAAGATGCGATTCAAGTTATCGACCGAGCATTTCGCTCGGCTCCTCCTCAATTACAATCTCTCAAAAATCAAAGCTTGGCTAATCTTTATCGATATTTAGCCCACTTATACCTAACGAAAATTCCTGGCGCAACAGCAGCAAAAATAGCTTGGCAAAAATTGCAAATAGCCATTCGGTTACAACCTCAGATATTGTTGAATAGAAAAGTCCAAACACTCCTCGTAAAATTCCTGCTGATTCAACTACTATCGCCTAAACTTGCCAATTATTTACTGCAAAAAATTACTCGGATTCGCGCTAACTACATTCAAGACAATGATATTAGATATATAGCTGAGTAAAAAATTACTAGTTTTCTTTAAGATTGATGATGTTGGTGTCGGAAAGAATAGCTATATCAACTATATATTAATAGGAGACTATTCAGCGATCGCCTGCATTGAAGCTCAGTCGAGCTGAAGAAATAAAAACAATTTGTGCGCTCAATGCCTATCTTATCAGCTATTCTATCTAGGCTGCCTCAAAAACTTTCCAATCGGTTCGTTCGTAATCTTAGCTGGTTAGGTTTGGCAGAAATTATTTCTCGCATTTTTCGTCTTGGATTGACAGTGATTCTAGCTCGTTTTTTGACTCCTTACGACTACGGCTTGGCAGCAATTGTGTCTACAGTTAATGAGTTTATGCGAGTTTTTATGGAGATCGGGGTGAGTGCTAAAATTATTCAATGCGATCGCCAAGAACTAGATACTATTTGTAACTCCGGTTATTGGTTGAACTGGAGCATTTTTACTGGTTTATTTATCGCTCAATGCCTAATCGCTTTCCCTATTGCTTGGTTTTATCGCGATCGCCTGACTCGCGAAATCGATTTAATTATCCCAATCTGTATTGCTGGGATTCCCTATTTATTGTGGCCTTTCGCCGCTATTCAATCTTCCTTAATCGTGCGCGAAAATCGACTCAAAGTTTGCGCGATCGCTACTGTTGTGAGAAATCTCGCTAGTTATATATTATCCGCACTATTTGCAATTCGCGGCTGGGGAATTTGGTCGTTTGTTTTACCTTGGGTTTTGGTGACGCCCCTCGAAATTATGATTTATCGTAAAAGTTACCCTTGGCGTCCTACTTCTCAGTTTACGACAAAAGCTTGGCGATCGATTTTAGAGTTTGGTAAAAATATCTGTGGCGTGCAATTTCTAAGAGTCCTGAGAAATAACTTAGATTATTTGATAATTGGTAGGTTCTTAGGAATGAAAGAATTAGGAATTTATTTTTTTGGCTTCAATGCTGGATTGGGAATTAGCCTCAGTATAGTTACAGCAATTAATACAGCAATTTTGCCACATCTATGTAAAGCTAAAACTAGCATATTAGAGTTGCGTAAATCTTATTACAACGCCCTCAAAATCATCAGCATAATTATCTTTCCTTTAGTTATTCTTCAATCTAGTCTGGCTTATTTATACGTACCAATTATTTTTGGTCGTCAATGGATTGTTGCTATTCCCGTATTGGTATTAATTTGCTTATCAGCGATTCCCAGACCCTTCGCTGATGCTGCTTCTCAGTTGTTAGTAGCTGTAGGTAAACCTAATATAGATCTGTATTGGAATATAGCTTTTACGACGATGTTTGCTTTTTCTTTGTTAATTGGAGTACATTGGCACGCTATCGGTGTTGCAGCAGCAGTTTTAATCGTTCACATGCTCTTTCTTCCCGTGTTTACCAGTTGGACAGCGCGCCATGTTTTGCGTCAATCTTGATGGTTGATAGTTACTGGGAACTAATAAATCAAAAATCAAAAATGCCTAAAATTACCAACTCTAAAATATGAAATTAGTTACTGTTATCATTCCAGTTTATCAAGTCGAAAAATACATTGCTAAGACGATAAGCTCTGTATTGACGCAAACATATAAAAATTTTGAATTATTGATTGTTGATGATGGTTCGACCGATCGCAGCCACGACATTTGCCAACAGTTTACCGATTCCAGGATTAAAATTATTCGTCAGCAAAATCAAGGGGTGGCAGCAGCTCGAAACACGGGAATTTGTCAGGCTCGAGGCGAATATATAGCGCTTTTGGATGGAGACGATCTTTGGGTTCCTCACAAACTAGAAAAACACGTCAATCACCTCGATAACTCGCCAAAAGTGGGAGTCAGTTTTAGTCGTTCGGCTTTTATTGACGAAGCAGACAAACCTTTGGGTATTTATCAGATGTCCAAATTAACAGATATTACACCTCTCGATCTGTTATGCCGCACGCCAATAGGTAACGGTTCCGTTCCCGTGATGCGTAAAAAATTATTAGAAGCAATTAAGTTTATCGAGCCAGAATCGGGAGAAGTGTCTTATTTCGATCGCGATCGCAGCTTACACCCCTCAGAAGATGTAGAATGTTGGCTGCGAATAATGCTAAAAACAGATTGGCAAATTGAAGGATTAGCAGAAGCTTTAACTTTGTATCGCGTGAATCCAAAAGGATTTTCTGCCCAACTATACAAGAAATTAAGCTCTTGGGAAACTATGTTAGAAAAAGCACGTGCCTACACCTCTCCAGAGATGATGGCTGAGTGGGAAAAACCAGCTATGGCTTATCAACTCCGACATTTAGCACGTCGAGCTGTCACTCTATCCGCAGGCTCTACTGCTGTGGAATTTTCTCACAAAGCTCTATCTATATATAAGGCAATTTTGTTTGAGGAACCACGGCGCACGGTGATGACTTTAGCAGCGGCTTATTTACTTTGGTTATTGCCTAATTCTACATATCATCAAATCCAATCTTTAGCGCTTCAGGTAACAGGAGCGAATCAAAAGCGGAGAATTTTCCAAGAATTGAAAGAATAGCGATAAATCGTCAGTCATAAGTCGTAAGTCGGAATTTACTACTCACTACTCACTACTCACTCTCTTATGAAACAAGTTTCTGTGGTAATTGCCGTTTTCCGTTGTGAGAAATATATCAGTGCCACAGTCCAGTCAGTGTTAGACCAGACTTACAAAAATTTAGAGATCTTGATTATTGATGATGAGTCTCCAGATCGATGTGTAGAAATTTGTCAGCAATTTACTGACCCTAGAATTCAGATTATTCGCCAACGCAACCGAGGCTTGGCGGGAGCGAGAAATACAGGTATTCGTCACGCTCAAGGGGAGTATATTGCTTTTTTGGACGGAGACGATTTGTGGTTGCCACAGAAGATAGAAAAACACGTCGAGCATTTAAAAAACTCTCCTCATGTGGGAGTGAGTTTCAGTCGTTCGGCTTTAATTGATGAGAGGGGAAATCGCTTGGGGACTTATCTGATGCCGCAGTTAGAAAATATTTCTCCAGAATCTTTGCTATGCGATAATCCCGTGGGTAATGGTTCGGCAGCAGTGCTGCGCCGAGAAACTCTCGACGCGATCGCCTTTACAGAGTGCCTTCACGGTACTTCAGAACAGTTCTATTTCGACGAGCGCTTTCGCCAAGCAGAAGACGTTGAATGTTGGCTGCGGATTGCCATCCAAACTCAGTGGCAATTTGCTGGCATTCCTGAAGCTCTTACTTTATATCGCGTCAATTCTGGCGGACTTTCAGCCAACTTGCTCAAGCAACTAGAATATCTAGAACAAGCGATTGAAAAAACCCGCTCCTACGCACCGGAATTTATTACTAAATGGGAAAAACCAGCTAAGGCTTATCACATGCGCTATTTGGCGCGTAGTGCCGTCCGCCTCAAAGCGGGTGCGATCGCCGTGAAGCTAATGCATCGCGCTCTGGCAACTCACTGGCGTATTCTCTTCACCAATCCCCGTCGCACGCTGATGACACTGGCTGCTGCTTATCTGCTTTGGTTGCTTCCCAAATCAATTTATCGTCAGATTGAGGCTTTGGCAGCTCAGTCGATGGGAAATTGGCAAAAAAATCGCATCCATCGCGATCGAGAACTAAAAGTTGGAGGCTAAGCATATGTTATTACAAAAAACGTCACTAGGACGCATTAGAGTCTCGAACTTCAAGTCCTATCTTATTGTTGGTTTGACTCTTGTAATAGGCATATTTTTGCGATTTTTCCTTTTACAAGACAAGAGTTTGTGGCTAGATGAAGGTGCTAGTTTATATTATTCAGACGGTACGAGCCTTCAAGCTATTATTTCCACAATTGTTACTACAGATACAGGCGATCGCTTTCAACCATTTTACTACTTAGTGTTGCATTTCTGGCGACAAATTTTCGGCAGTAGCGAGTTTGCCGTTCGCTCCCTTTCTGCTTTATTAGGAATCGGTACGATTGTTGTTTTATGTATTACTGCATGGCAACTTTACGGTCGGAAACAAGCTCTATGGTTAACGCTGTTCTTATCGTTTAGCTCCTACGGAGTTTACTACAGCCAGCAAACTAGAGCGTATACTTTACTCTTATTTTTAGCATCCCTACAGTTATATTTCCTCAGCCAAATCTTACCGCAAGAAAACGTTAGAGGTAGGGCGATCGCGCAGTTGCTATTTTGTATTACGACAGCGATCGGTCTTTTTTGTAGTATTTTTATTGGAATTTATACCCTCTCTCTATGTATCGCTCATCTGTTAGTTTCTAAAAATATTAAGCGCTGGTTGCAATGGTGGCTACCTGTAGCAATTGCCTGCGTACCTGCGGCAATATTTTATCTAGCTTCTCCTGTGGCTACCGATCCGACAAAAGTCCATGTCACGCCATCAAAACAATCAGTTATTCAAAATATAGCTTTCGTTTTCTACGGTTTACTAGTAGGGGAAACTTACGGACCGCCAATCGAACAGATGCGTGGTGGCGATCGCCTGCAACTCGTTTTCAATTATTTACCCGTACTACTCATATTTTTCTTAGTTGCTGGCATTATTTTTGTTGGAATTATTAGAGGCTTAAAATTGCGATCGCCAGCACATCAACAATATCGTCCAATCGACCAATTTTTTCTGATTACTTTTATAGCAGCTTTTGCGATCGCGCTTGCTTTTGCAGTTGTCACAAAGTTTAATTGGCTACCTCGACATTCTTTTTACATCTACATTCCTCTAGCGTTTCTATTACCAATTGCGCTTAGATCTGTTTCGCCTAGTAAAAAGTCAAACTGGAAACATTTGTATCGCCTCGCTTTTATAGCATTACTGCTACTCAACCTCTATGCAAACTATAACTATTATTTTGAATCCAGGTATCAACGGGAAAACTACCGTGAAATAGCCCAATATTTGAGCAAGAACAATAACCAAGATACCAAATCTGTACTTCTTTACGGCGTTCCTTACTTGCTACCCTATTACGGTGATACTCTAACGATAGATGGTTTGGGACTAGATACAACGAAATTAGCAGCAGAAATCAGTCGCGTTACAAACAATGCAAACACGGCAATTGTTGCAATTAGCGATCGAGGTTTTTGGGAAAAGAAAAGAAATTTCGATCTGGAAAGCTCGATGGCTAAGTCTTACAAATTAGAATCTCATCTGCAACTAACTAATTTTGATATTTATCATTACGCGAAGAAGTAGGCATCTATGTTTATGTAGCTGCTAATTCAATTTACCCTCAAGCTGACTAATTTTTGATTCAAAAACTCAACATATTAGAAATATTTTATCATTTTAGCAAAATAAACTTTATAAAGCAATAAATAAACATTTGGCTATTTAGTAAGCTAGTCAGCATTCATTTCTATAAATTTAAATTTGTCAACTTTTCGTGGAATGGGCATCCTGCCCGTCTAGATAGTGCAACTTAAATGCCGATTAGCTTAATTCACGCTACGTTCAGAAAAACAATGAACCTTTGACAAATACCAATACATTACAAAATAGCTATTTTGTAATTTAGATATTTATAGTTATATTCTTAGTTCGTTTCGTAAAGCCAGCGATCGCTACAACTACTATAACAAAAGGATTACAAGCTAAACAATCCGATTAATATTTTCGCTTGCTAGAAATAAAATTCAAGTTTAGCTGCATAAATGCTGCACAAAAAATACTTTTGTTCTTGACGCTACGCCAATTGAAATGCTTTATTAATACGGTGCGTCAGAGATAGTTTTTTGTTTTTTTCGGCGCTCAATAGCTCGTCAACAACTGCTATCTCCTCTTGAATTGAATCAAAAGGAAATATTTACATGCAACAAAACCTTCGGTTGCGTAACTGGAAGGATAAGGTTTTGCTAGCTTTTGCTGCTTCGGTGATGGCATGTTGCCCCACAGCAGCACTTGCCGATCCTCCTGCTGGTAACTGGCAGCTCAAGTTTAGCGACGACTTCAACGGTTCTGGATTAGATACTAGTAAGTGGACTCCCTGTTTTTATTGGGCTCCCAATGGATGTACGAATGGTGGCGCTGGCGACCTGCAATGGTTTAGTCCGAATAATGTATCAGTAGGAGGTGGAACTTTACGTTTACGTGCAGAGAGAAAGCAGTCTAATGGTTTGAACTACACTTCTGGAATGATTGCATCTCACGATAAGTTTGCATTCCAGTACGGTTACGTGGAGTTTCGCGCTAAAGTGCCTAAAGGCAATGGCTTTTGGCCCACACTATGGCTATTGGCGCAAAATAAAAACTGGCCTCCAGAAATAGACGTTGCTGAATTCGTGGGTTCCAATACAAACAACGTCCACATGACAATCCATTACAGAAATAGTAGTGGCGTTAAAGAATCCTCATCTGGCTGGTGGGGTGGAATTGATTTTTCTGGCGGCTATCATACATATGGTTTGCTATGGGAAGCAGATAAAATTGTTTGGTACGTGGATGGTGTCGAACGGCGGCGTTACACGAATAGTGGCAATATTCCTGACGAAGCAATGTACGTTACAGCAACTCTTGCTCTCGGAAAAGCATGGACGAACAATCCTCCCGACGACTCTACACCTTTACCAAACCAGTTAGAAATCGACCATATTAAGGTTTGGCAACGCAATTAAATGGTCATTTGTCATTGGTCATTTGTGAAATCGATATTTTTCTGCTGTCAAACCGAGACGATCGTTTTCAGTCGATTTGGCAGCGCTTTTGCTTATTTTTATCAGTGAGTCGTGAGTAGTGCTGTGATAACTGACTTCCCCGTGACCATTAAAATAGAAAACGCAGAGCTTTGATTTTCCTTAAGTGGACAAACCTTCAAATTTATTACTTAAGCTCAGTCGGCGTTTATTTAACGATTCAACGACACAAGAACAGTTTATTCAAGCCTTAACTCAACCGCAGTCTTTTCCTACCTGTATTATTTGGTGTCGGCAAAAGCCAGAATCTTTACCATTTGCAGTGACAACTACAACTTCATGGCAACCCACTTTTGTAGATTGCTTACCACTGGGGGAAAAACCAGGACAAAATCCTTTACATGAGCGTGGTTATTACTATTGCTTAGATTTCTCGTCAGTGTTTGCTGCTTCAACATTGCTAGCTATCTCTCAACCAATTCCAACTATTTTAGATATGTGTGCTGCGCCAGGAGGAAAAGGGATCTTTAGCTGGAGAGCATTACAGCCAGAATTACTGATAAGCAATGAAGTTATTGGCAAGCGTCTGGGGATGTTAATTTCTAACTTAAAACGCTGTCAAATTAGCCCTATTGCTGTTACTAATATCGATCCGCAGATTTGGAGCCAGCGCGTACCTAGTTCTTGCAATCTTGTTATTGTTGATGCTCCTTGTACTGGGCAATCTCTGCTAGCTAAAGGCGATAAAGCATTAGGATGTTTTCATCCTACTTTAATTAATAAGAATGCTAGCAGACAAAAAAGAATTATTGCTAATTCCGCTCGAGTTGTCGCACCTCAAGGTTATCTCGCTTATATGACTTGTACTTATTCGATAGAGGAAAACGAGCAAGTCTGCGAGTGGTTTTTAGCTAAATTTCCGCAATTTCAACCTATTAATGTTGCTCATTTAGCTCGTTATCAATCTCATTTAACGACCGTTCCTTGTTATCGTCTACTACCTCAAGATGGTATGGGTGCTGGAGCTTTCACTGCCTTGTTTCAAAATCAGGAAAATACCAGTCAAACATCATTAAATAAACAACCATTAAATTTAGAAATATTGCAGCAACAGCAGATCGTGCCTAAGTCGATCGGCTAAATCTTTCTGTAATTAGGGCTTGCATCGATTTTCCTGCTGCCGACCAGTTAAGGCGAGTTTCATATTCGTGAAATGAACTATATGCTAGTTGCTTGTATTCAGCATAGTTAGTAAATAAATTGGCTACGTACTCGCAATAATCTTTAATATCAGCGTCTAAGGCAAATAATTTTCCATTGACATTGTCTTGAATAATACTAGGAATGCCACCTACTTTAGTAGTAAGACAAGGAACTCCAAATGAATTAGCTTCGCAAAGAACATTACCATAAGTCTCGGCTCTAGATGGTAAGATTAAAAAGTGAGACTCACAAATTAATCGATTTAAGCGATCGCTACCTTCCGGATCGGATTTTTTGATAAAACCAACATTCACAACGTAATCTGGTAATGGTTCGTCGGTTATAGGTTGACAGCCAACCACAGTTAACTCGACATCTATACCTAGTTGTTTGAGTTTTTGAGCAACTTGTAAAGCTATATCCCCTCCTTTACGATACCAACTGACTCCGATAAACAATAACTTACATCGCTCTGCTGTTCTTGCTTCTACTAAGTTTTTAATGTCGTCAATCGTGCGATCGCATTCTATGTTAGCGCCATATGGTACGATTTCGACTTTACTGCGATCGATTTGATAGTTGTTAATTGCCGCCTCTGCCGCCCACGTGGAGGGAAAAACTACCATCTGGGATTTGTTAAGAGCAAGTCTATCAAGCGTCACGAGATCGTTAATCGTTTCTCGACAAAGATTGCTAAAATCATCGTAAAAATCAATACAAGCTCCGTAAGTATTCGTGGTCCATAATATAATTGGCTGCTGGCATTCTACATAGGCGATCGTAGAAATATCCGGACAAACAACAAGATCTGAGTTATTGCGTGACAGCTTGGCATTAATCTGTCGAGCGTAATTCTTTTGCAAATCGAGTGCTGCCCAATCGTAATAAGTTTTGGTAGAAAAGTATTTATATAAACGTCTTTTGAATTTAGTTCCTAGAGAATGTTTTTCTGTTAGCGGACCAATATATTCAAAATCTGAAAATCGCTCTTTGAGCGATCGAGCTTTATAGTAACTCGTGCCGCTAAAACCGATTGCTTTTGGATGCCACTTATTGCTATTGAAAATATCGTAATGAGTCACAAAAGCTATGTGCATATTCAGTTAAATTTGGTAAATTTTAGAAAGTTATAACAAGTTGCTGGGAATTGAAGCTAGCTAGATTAAATCCATGATTATTTTTTTTGCTTCCTTGGCTGCCACAGTCCAGTTGAGTCGAATTTGATACTCATCAAAGGAAGATCTAGCTAATGCTTTGTACTGTAAATAGTTCTCGAATAACTGAGTCACATAGGCGCAGTACTCGGAAATATCTGTCTCTAGCTCGAAAACTCTTCCATTCACATCATCTTTAACAATTGTTTTGATTCCACCTACATTTGTAGTTAAACAGGGAATACCAAATGAGTTAGCTTCAATTAAAACATGGGGAGCGCAGTCGGCGCGAGTAGGTAGGATGAGAAAATGCGCATCAGCTAAAATTCGATCGAGCGTGGTTCGACCATCTACTGTTGCTTTATTAATATAGCCAATAACTTTGACGTAATTCGGCAAGGTTTCGGACTCTGGCGGATGACATCCCACTACAATTAATTCGGTTGGCAAACCAGCCTGGTTTAATGCTTTAGTTACTGCTAGAGCCACATCTCCACCCTTGCGCAACCATTCCACTGCGAAAAATAGCAGCTTGCAACTTTTGTTATCTTTCGCTTCAACGAGATCGTTCACATCATCAATGCTGCGATCGCATTCTATATTTGCACCCCAAGGAATAACTCGGACTTTTGATGGTTCGACACCGTAAACGTCAATTGCAGTTTGAGCTGCCCAGTCAGACGTATAGACGATCGTCGCACAGCGATCGAGTGCTGCTTTTTCCATTGCCGCAATATTATGAAAGTTTTCTTGGCAGAGATTACTTAGATAAGGATAAAAATTGATTAGTGAGTAAAGAGTCGCATCAGACCACAAGATCGTCGGGATCTGAGAGTCAAGATAGGAAATTGGCAGAGAATTTTCTGGGCATAAGATGACATCGGAATCGAATTGCGACATTTTCTGTATGGCTTGATTGGCATAATTGCGTAAAACCACAGGGTCAGTCCAGTGATAGTATTGCTTTTTCAGTACAGAAGTATATATTCGTCGTTTTACTCTGGTTGATAGTGTATTTTTTGTTTCTAAAGGCCCAACAAAATCGACTTGTACGTTTTGTTCTTTCAAAGTTCGTGCTAAGAAATAGCCTGCTGCACATAAACCTGATTGGTACTTGGGCCAATTTGCCTGGTTCAGGACATCATATGTAGTGAGATAAGCTATTTTCATGACTTCAGGTATACGTGGCTACAAGGTTTGGATTACGTGAATGCTGTATCGTTGGAGATGGACGTACAAACAGTAAAAGCAGATACCACAGCGTGCATCGTTTGCTGGAGTTGCGAGGGCATTTGACCGGCGTGTGTTTGCCACTGTATATTCGATCGACAGCGAAGGAGTCTATAATTTACACTCATTATGATGTTTGGGTCGGGAACATACTAACAAACATCAAGCCTTAAAACCAACTGACAACGCTAGAGTTATCGATCGCAGGACTGCTTTTCACTGAGCGCTAGACGCAATGCTACTACAATCGCCACTCTTTGAAGTCAATCGAAAGTACTCGAGCAGAAAAAGTCTTGCATGTCATGACTAGATTATGTATTTAATTTGACTATTTTCAGCAGAATGGCTTCTCTCAGAATTGTCCCATACCAACATTAGCAGTCATCTAAACTACTTGGAGATGAAGCAGAAATTATTTATTGACGCTTGTTGACTTGTTTAATTAAAAAAAGTTCCCTCACAATCGATGCCTCAGTTTTTATTCATAAGACCATATTATGTATTTCAGTATTTGGCAATGCAAATATTTACGCAAAATACTCTACTATAGCTATGTCGAAAGGTTGACGATATTATTCGCTATCTGTAGCTAGCATGGGAACAAAATATAGCCCAAGGACACTCAGAGCGAATAAGACTCTGCTATGGTTTTTCTAGCGGGGCTTTCTTAACTGCAAGTCCGATCCTGTTCTCTGTCAGCAATCTTTGTGTGGGAGTAAGTACGTACGCAGTTTGTACGCAGTTTGCAATTCCGATCCAGAGGACGAACAACACGTTCTGCCCAGATGCTAACCATCCATCACAAATTTGCGCTTGAAGTATTCCGATCGAGAAGTACTAGATTGTGCGTTTTGATACTTGTTGCTCATTGGTATAGCAAGAACGAAGCTAACAACGCTCGTAAATACCAACAACTTACATATGAAATGCTGCATTACGACATAATTCTATGAAATTGTTATCCCCTAATGCATTATTAAATAAACAAATATAAAATTTTTCTAAGGGTTGACAACTAGATTGCACACCTAATAGTATACTATGGCAATTTCATGGCACGATTATCGGGAGGATAGGAGAAATAAGCTGGTCACTTAACAAATTTTGAATTGTAAATAGCGAATACAGTTATAGCTAGTTATTTATAGCTAGTTATTGTAACTAGTCAGCAGATCGTCGAGTATTAGTCTCAGTTTAAGGCTCAATTAAGGAGCTAATTAATCAATGAGCAAAGTTAACCTGTTAAACTTGGAATTTGACAATTTAAGTATTAGAGAACTACTGAGGCAGCTAAAGTCAGGGGTTGTATTTACGCCTAATGTAGATCATCTGATGAAGTTACAATGCGATCGCGAGTTTCTTAGAGCTTATGAGATAGCTGACTATAAACTATGCGATAGTCAAATACTGATCTATGCCTCGCGTTTTTTGGGTACGCCAATTAAAGAAAAGATCTCTGGTTCAGATTTTTTTCCTGCATTCTGTACGTATCACAGAAACAACGAAAAAATTAAGATTTTCTTACTAGGTGGACAAAAAGAAACTGCTACTAGAGCGCAGGAAAGAATAAACAGAAAAGTAGGCAGGAATATGGTAGTCGCTGCTCATTCTCCATCTTTAGGATTTGAGCGTGACGAACGGGAATGCGCGGAAATAGTTGAAATGATCGATCGCTCGGAAGCTACAGTACTAGCAATCGGAGTGGGAGCGCCAAAACAAGAAAAATGGATTTATCAGTACCGCAATAAGCTGCCTAAGATCGATTTTTTTTTTGCTATAGGTGCAACAATTGATTTTGAAGCAGGAAACGTCAAGCGAGCGCCAAAATGGATGAGCGAAGTAGGCTTTGAATGGTTATACAGGCTTTTGTTAGAACCTCAGAGATTGTGGAAAAGATATTTAGTAGAAGATCTGCCCTTTTTCTGGTTAATTATCAAGCAAAAGTTAAATATGTATTCAATTCCCCATAGAGAAAAGCGCGCTTATAAGTCAGGTAACTAAAACAGGATGAGGTCATGTGTCCGACCGCTTTGGTTGACTTCGATTGAAACCTCTCTAGAGACACGAGATTTCGTGCCTCCATGAGTAGCTCAGCAAATTTAAGTGGAACGCGATATTTCTTTTCCTTCTCACGCACCACTTACCAATTCTGCGGTCATTTTGGAGTCAGTTTGATATAGTCAAACGCTAACCTATAACTGCTACTTTGAGCATTCTTCCCCACTACGGTAAATTTCAACAATTTGTTACCAGACGAATCAAAGACAACATTTCCTAAATCTAGCTCCACATAATCAGATGATGAAGCATAGAGATCTTGAGGATTACCGTAGTTAGTATCACCAATCGAGAGTTGAAATTTGCCTCTATTGTGATATCGCTTGACTCCAACTCTGACATTAAAAGTTCTAGCTTCCGGTACGTTGACAGTATAAGTGACAAAATCATTCACCTTATTCGCTTCAAGCATTGTTCCCACATAGTTGCTTAACTGACCATCTGCTTTGTCTTTACCCAGAAATGTCGTGTGAATCGCGTTGGATTTAGCGGCGACTTTCAGACCTTCAGTTTCAGAAATTATCGGCGTGACTGCGCGTGTAGGGGGACTATCTTTGTGTCGCCAAACCTTAATGTAATCGATGTTGTGGTAACTGGGAAACGGAGTGGTTTCATTCGGTGGGGTATTAATCCAAGCTTTACCAAGGGCAAATGTTGCCATCACATACATAGCTTCCGCAGCAATGTGTTCTGAAGCCGTGTAGCGCCGCCGTTCAATACCATCGATATACCAAATGATTTCTTTAGGATTCCATTGCACTGCATATGTATGGTAGTTGGCAGAAAAGTCAGCTCCGGTGTATGCCCAAGGAGAACTTTGGTGCTTGCTAGTCGGAGTAGACCAATGGTAGGTCATATGCATATTTTTGGGTTGGCTACCTAAGTACTCAGCAATATCAATCTCTGGAGGCCATGCTCTACGTTGAGAAGCTAGCCAGAAGGTTGTCCAAAAACCCCGACCATTAGGCATTTTTGCTCGCATTTCGGCATAACCATACTGAAAAGCAAACTTATCGTGCGAGGAAATCATTCCAGAGGTATATTCATAGCCATTCACTTTGCGCTTTTGGGCTCTCAAACGGAGAATACCATTGTTCACAAACACATCATCTGGTTGATACCACTGCACGTCTCCACTACCACCATTTGTACAGCCATTGTTGCCCCACCAATAGCAAGTACTCCATTTCTTTTTATCGAGGGTTGTACCATTAAAATCGTCGCTGAATACAAGCGTCCAACCATCGCCAGTGGGGTCAGCTAAGACAGCAGTAGGACTGCAAAGTACAGCCATCAGGCTCAAGCCTTGCAGAATTTTTTTAGTATATTTGAAGAGTTGAGGATATTGTTGCATAGTATTTTTCCTATAGCTAATTAGGTCGATAGTGGAATCTGAATTCAATTCCGAAACGGCAATTTATTTGCTAAAAAATTTGCATAAACCAACCTATACTTCGAGCAAAATGGCTGAAGCTTAGCTGTTTTAAGTTGGCATGACAAATTTACGAAGTTGCCTGCAGAGCTGCGGCTATTCGCTTAAGCGCATAAATTAAAGAAATAAACATACAGACAGCTATGAATAAATGGCAATTTATTGCCACATAATCTCTAAACTTATAGATTTGTCTGCATACTTTCTGTCGTTTTGAGCTAGACGTTTAATTACTCAAACGCTGTTAACGCTTGCAATCTATATACAAATTTAATATTTATTTTATTTTTGCCCAATCGAGATTTCACGGAAAATTCTTGACAGAGAGTTTTTACGGAGAATTAGTATGAGATTTATAGATTTTTTAAAAACTTCTGATAAAGAGTGTTCTGGAATACCAAATTTTTGTATTGATTTAAAATCAACTAGCTAAAAAAAATTACTTACAGAATGCAAAAAAATAATCTAAACACAAAATAAACATTTAATAGCAACAACAAATTTGCGATCGCGCCAGAAAATACGCACGACACTCTTAACATGTAGTAATAATACTTAAAAGACTAATTGATTGTTGGTGAGTGGCTAGTGGCTAGTAGCTCGATTTTTATATTCAGTTTTTATATGCAGCTACCAGTTACCTCGCTGACAACTAATAACTGACCACTAACCCTAGCCCATCTTAATCAATCTTCATTCCTTATCTGCCATGCTGCGCCAAAAGCTGCACCTGCACCAGCAATTAAACCCGTACTCATGCCTTGTAAAGTTTTCATGATAGAATTTTGAGTCAAACATTCGCTGGTGACGTTGTTGGCTTGCAAACATTGTTTACTTTCTGCCCAACTTGACGTACCCCCCAAAATCACACCTGCTGCGCTACAGGAAACAATCAGAAGTACAAGACGCTTTGTTTTTCTATCCATAGATAGATGTTAATTTTTTCTACTACATAATTTTTCTCCACTATCTTACTTGCTTGGCGGCTAGATGCAACAGCGAATGTACGGAAGACCTGCGGGCAGAGGAGAAGGCGCAAAAAAGGTTTATTCTACTGTCGATCGCCGTGATGTCAATTGACAAGTATATATTTTCTATATAGAATAATATTAAATAATTTAATGTAAAACAATTAATGGGTACAAAACACCTCGGCACGCAAGAGGAGGTTCTCGCCTTAGATACGCTGGTTAAGTTAATCCGAGCGGCAGAGTCGGTATCGAATCGCATTCACCGCCATTTAATAGATGTAGATTTGACGGTGAGTCAATTTGGGGTACTGGAAGCACTTTATCACCTAGAACCTCTACATCAGCGAGATTTAGCAGAGAAACTGCTGAAGAGTGGCGGTAACATGACTTTAGTGATCGACAACTTAGAAAAGCGGCAGCTGGTCAGACGGGAACGCGAAGTAGGCGATCGCCGTTGCATCAAAGTACAGCTAACAGAAAAAGGCAAGCAGCTGATCGGTGAAATCTTTCCTACACACGTTGCTGCTGTGGTCGCAGAAATGAGCGTTCTTACCCCATCAGAGCAAATGGAGTTGGGGCGCATATGCAAGCAGCTAGGAACAGGAACGAGGGATACCCCTATGAGCAAGAGTATTGCCAACTCCTAGCTCCTTCTTTTGAGATTGTTGAATAGCAAACAGTCTTCCTAGGCAGAGCGGTTAGAATAGAAATAGATAGAGCATAAGTTGGCTCTAATCAACGTATAAAGTTCTTTGAACTCTCCCAAAGCTAGGTTTTGAACATTTTTTATGGAATCAAGTAGTAGTAATTCTGCCAACCCTGGTGAGAAATCACCCCCTAGGTTGGCAGAAATTGTAGGAACGGCGATCGCGGTGTTGACGTTAATCGTACCTCTACTAGCGATCGCTCACTACTCGTCGAATGACATGCAGTCAGTGCAGCCCCTTTCCTATTCGCTACAAAGGACAAACAACTAAAGTTGCCAATGCATAGTGCTTGAGTCCCGTTCGATTCAGATCGGATTTTACCTAGGGGGAACCATGTTTTAAACTGGATGGCTAGCAGCAAAAGATTTACTGCTAGCTGTCACTCTAAGCCGTCCATATTAGCCTAAAATGCTACAGGTGAAGCGATCGCGCATCGATCGCCACTAGCTGTCATCTTGGAGAATTATTGTGGACTTATCCCGCATTCCGGCTCAACCAAAGCCAGGTTTAATTAACGTTTTGATTGAAATTGCTGCTGGCAGCAAAAATAAGTACGAATACGACAAGGATCTGCAAGCTTTTGCTTTAGACAGAGTGCTATATTCCTCAGTGCAGTATCCTTACGATTACGGTTTTGTGCCCAATACCTTGGCTGATGATGGCGATCCGTTGGATGGGATGGTATTGATGGACGAACCAACTTTTCCAGGCTGCATCATCGCCGCCAGACCAATTGGGATGCTAGAAATGATTGATGGTGGCGATCGCGATGAAAAAATTCTCTGCGTTCCCGATAAAGATCCGCGTTACGCTAACGTCAAATCTCTCAAAGATATCGCGCCGCACCGCTTAGACGAAATAGCCGAATTCTTCCGCAGCTACAAAAATTTAGAAAAGAAGGTCACGGAAATTCGCGGCTGGCAAGATATCGATCGCGTCATGCCCTTAGTAGAGCAGTGTATTAAAGCTGGTAGCGAAAAAGGTCGCGAATCCGATTCAGAAACTAAATAAGCGCTTTGTCTTCACTACATGTAGAGACGTTCTCTGTAACGCCTCTACAAAATACTCCCAGTCTCTCGCCATGCAACGCACATTTCTCCTCGCCAAAATTCACAACTGCACCTTAACGGGAGCAAATCTTAACTACGTGGGTAGCATCAGTATCGATTGCGCTTTATTAGATGCTGCTGGGATATTACCCTACGAACAAGTGCAAGTTGTCAACGTAAATAATGGTGAAAGGTTGATTACTTACGCCATTGCAGCACCTCGGAACTCTGGGAAAGTTGAGTTAAACGGTGCGGCGGCGAGATTAGGAGCGGTTGGCGATCGCGTAATTGTTATGACCTACACTCAATTGACTCCGGCAGAAATAGAAACTTTTTGTCCTACAGT